>Ga0209166_10004307_pt1 | contig 10004 bp, 10 predicted proteins | sample Coa_R1_3_FD_187151 | JGI IMG/M metagenome (GOLD analysis project Ga0209166, IMG submission 187151) | Surface soil microbial communities from Centralia Pennsylvania, which are recovering from an underground coalmine fire - Coalmine... | ecosystem: Environmental > Terrestrial > Soil >... | reverse complement strand
CAGAGACGGGCTCATTGCCGGTATAGCCGCTGATAGTCAGCAAGAGTCGCACCAGCAGGGCCGCTGCCTCGACAATGGCCTCTTCAGGATCTCGGGAGCCATCGGTCCACAGCGAGAGCACGACCCGATCGTAGTCGGTTCGCTGGCCCAGCCGCGTATGCTCGATGGTCGTTTCCACCTTGCGGATCGGGGAATAGCTGCTATCCACAGCAAAGAAGCCAGTAGGCACGTCCAGGTGCAGCTCAGCGGGAACATACCCTTTCCCACGCGTCGCCTCCAGATCCAGAATTAAGCGGGCATCGGCGTCCGTCAGGGTGGCCAGGTGCACCTCTGGGGTCAGCAGCTCGATGCCCTCAGGCAGTACCAGATCCGCCGCGGTGACCTGCCGTGGACCCTGCACGTCCAGGTGCAGCTGCTCTTTCTGCTCCCCCAATGAGGAGCGCAGGCGCAGTTGCTTGACATTGAGCACCAGTTCGGCGACGCTTTCCTCAACTCCTGCCAGTTCCTGGGTCTCGACAGAAGCTCCCTGGACCCGCAGAGAGGAGATGGCGACTCCCGGGAGATGGGAGAGCAGGACCCGGCGCAGCATCGTACTCACCGTCGCTCCATAGCCGGGCGAGAGCGGCTCGATGGCATAGGTGGCATGCCTGCCTTGAACCGTGAGTGGGGTCAAGTCAGGCAGTTGCAGATCTTGAACGGGCATCGGGTTTCCCTCTTTCTCTCACGAGAAGCCTGAAGGGAGAGGGGACTCTATTCCACAACAGCAGATGGCCTCTCCCAAGACGTTTCTCCTCTTTTCTGCTATCCTACAGGGCTTTGCGACCTTGGTCAAGTGACCGGGACTTGAGCCCGTGGTGCCCTTCCCGAGCCTCGTGGTATCAACGGAAACAGGCAGGGGCGAAACTGGTCCAATGAGGGGCTGCGGCTGCTCCTTCAAAGAAGGGGGGATCGCCCCGAGAAGGATCACTCTCAGGCCCATTTCTTCCGGCAGAGGCGAACCTGAAAGAGACTGGCGCCTTATCGACTGAAGGGAGATCAAACTATGAGTGCAGGAGACTTGATGGGAAAAGTCGAGTACTATCCCGAGTTATGTGTAAACAGGAGCCTTCCCAAAGAGAGCCATTGGGGAGGATAATACAGGCATAAAACGCTCCATTGGAAACGCAAGCTCCTGCAGCCCATCCATTTCAGAAGTCTCGACGAGTTGCAGCAGGCGATCCTGGACTTCATCACTCGCTACAATCAGACCACTCAACCGCTCCAATGGTCTTACACCGTCGAGAAGCTGGAGCACAAACTCGGTACGAATTTGTGACCGGGAGTACTAGTAGTCAGTCCATTTTGATTTTGGAGTCAGGATAGAGATCATGCATTTGAGCCCGAGCATCGGCGCAGGTAAAGCGCCAATGGATGTGCATCTGAGCAGCATTACGCTTCTCCGTCAGAGCTTCAATATGCTGCCACAAATGCTCAAAGCTTTTGACGCGCTTGGACAAACAGTTGCGCTCAAAAATGCTGATCTCGATCTCGGCCATGTTGAGCCAACTCCCATGCTTCGGGGTATAATGCACCTCCAAGCGTTGCCAAAGTCGTTGGGCTTCCTCCGGCTCAAACGCCTCATACAGGCTGGCTGCTGTATGCGTGTTCAGATTATCCATCACCAAGCGAATACGCTCGGCCTCGGGATAGATCTCATCAACCAACCAGCGGATGGTTGCCGCGAAATCCAGCCTGGTGCGTCTCTCGGTCATTTCCAAACAACGGAAACCCGCCTGGGGTTCAACGAAGACAAACAGGTTGGCGGTCCCCAGCCGCTCATATTCATAATCGCTGCGTCTGGGCGCCCCTGGTTTGAGAGGCAGTGGCTCGCGTACCTCCCCATGCACGATCAATGGTTTCTCGTCAAAGCAGACCACTGGCTTGCTTTTCTCATAGGGTTGAGCATACAAATGCAAGACATCCTCCATCGCGGCAACATACTCTGCATCTACAGCGGGAATGCACCACTGCTCATGCTGCCACGGCTTCAATTTATTTTTTTTAGTAACTGGCGTATCGTTTCTGGTGAAATAGACCGCACATACCCTAACTCGACCGCTTTGCCTGCCAGCATGCGCAGGGTCCAATGGTCGCGTCCATCCTCCACCTCGCTACAGGTAATGGCAATCAAACGGGCGGCTTGCTCATCGGTCAGCGCTTGCCGTCGTCGTTCTTGCCGCTTGTCTGTGAGCACCGCCTCGACGCCACCAGTGCCATATCGGCGTTTGACATTGCGGATGGTTTGTTCCGAGATACTTTCTGCTTCCCTGATCTCGGCATTGCTCCATCTTTGGTCACATTTGAGCAAAACCCGAGCCCGCGTCAACGTTCGGGCGTTGGATTTACCCCGTCGGATAAAGATCTGGAGGTATTCTTTTTCATCGTTGCTGAGCTGGACTGGTGCTGTTTCTTCCAATGTGGGCGTTCCTGTTTTTGCTCAGCTTATCAGATATTCAAACTCAACCACAAATTCAGAATGGACTGAGTACTAGCTCGAGAGGAGCGGGAGTGGCCTGAATATGAGTAATGGGTTGTAGAGCATCTAAAAACGTCATCCAGAGGGTTTTCTTTTTCGTAATATAGAGAGATCAATGCAATTCTTCTATCAACATCAGGCTTTTCGCACTGTCCTCGTAGCTTCCTTCGTGTAGAGAAAATGCGTAGAAGTTAGTTGGTGATCATGGATTGGCGTCAACCAGACGTCAAGGGCGAACATCCGGGTAGGAGGACCCCTTGTACATCGGGTTAGTTCGTTCAGGATGGTTAGATAGGAGGAAGATTGTTTATGTCGTTCTGTCCAAATCACCGAGTGGCATTGCCTGAGGTGGGGAAGAGGCGGAGGCGACTGACGCCTCCACCCCTGCTGCCGCCAGTAGGACAAGCGTCACCCAAAGATGCTCCCGGGGTTGGAGGGATACCCCAAACAGGAAGTATTGTGACGATAGCAGGTGTTCCATCACAGGTATTGACCCCTGTAGTTTCAGGTACCGTACCTGTGATACCGATAGTGAACCTGATTGCGCAACACTTCCTCATTGTACTGACCACTGTTACCCTCATTGTTGGTGGTGTGAAGCTGGTTTCAGCCTTGCCAGGGTCTGAAGTCCCCCCCTCTCAGAGTATTCCTGGCTCTATTCATCAATCTACCAGCGTGTTGTCCAGCCAGTCGGCCAGTTTCTTTTCAGGAAACATAGCCGCGAACCAGAGCGGGCAGGATCCTCAGCAGGGCTTACTTCCAAACTCGACGAGCACGATTCCTATCCCTGTGGAACAGTCCTCGCTTGTTTCGGGAATTGTTCCCCTTAAAGGGTCAACGATCACCGTGACAGTTGCTATCGTTCCTGGCACGCCCTCCCTGCTTGGGGCGCCTGGCAACACAGCCCGGCAGGTGGTTGGAACCACTTATGGCACAACGCAGACCATTCTCAAAACAACAAAGAGCATTGTTTCTCCTGTAGTGGTGACCGTGCGGACTGTTACCGGAACGACCACCACTACCTTGCTTCAAACTGTAAACACTGTTGATAACACCGCCAAAACCGTTGTCAAAACAGTGAAAAGTACGACTTCTCAGGTGGTGACCACCGCTCGTAGCACAACCCAGATAGTTGTCAAAACAGTGAAAAGTACGCTGAGCAAGAGTGTCGGGACCAACGTTTTGAACAGTCTCAACACGAAGACAGTCACCTCCGTGACCCAGTCTGCTCAAAGCGCCACTGCAAAGTCTCTCAAAGCTACTTCTAAAGTCACAAAGGCTGCTCAAAGCACGGTTCGTAGCACTACTAGCACGGCGAAGCAGGTTGTGCATGTGGTAAGCAAGGCTCAGAGTTCGACCCAAAGCGGCGTTAAGAAGGGAGTTCAGACCATCAGTGCCGCAAAGCACATAGGGCTTTGAGACGGCTCGGCGACAGACTTTTTGCCTGCCTTCTATAGCTTCCTTAACAATGAAGGGACCCGATTGATCGGGTCCCTTCAACATTGAAGTGCCCATTGAACATATTTCTTCTCATAACCGACCTTTAAGAGATTCTCCGAAAACCGGAATGCCCTCGCGTAAGAGGACCCCTTGTGGGCCTCAGGGGGTCCTCCTACGCGAGGGCATTCCGGAGAAGTTCTAAGGGGTGGCAAGCGTTACATGAGTAACGCTGAAGCCCGTATCAGGGCCAGCGACGAGCAGGCCGGACAGCCCGGTGCTATAGGTCTGATCCCTAAGAGTAACGCCGGATTTCTGAGAGACTCGCTGGCCGTTGATAATGAACTGGAAGCCATCGTCACGGATGCTGGCCTGTAAGGTATTAGAGTGGTGAAGACCCTGAATAGCGGATAATTGCCCCTGCCATAAGACTGCAGGAACAGGTGTATTTGGGTCATAGCGTAAAGTAGCATAGATGCCATTACTCTCTATAATAAAAGCATAGCAAGATTTTCCCTGGTTGCCGTTAGCGGTGAGGTAGAAGACCAGCCCATAGGCGCTATTTGTGGCGCCAGCGTCCTGGGTGATCTGTACGGTCAGGGTAAAATTCGCCGGGAGCGGGCCCACTGTGCCTGGATAGGGAAAGTAAGTCGTGTTCGTTTTGTCAGTGGTAAGTGTGTAAGTGTTGTGCGCGATAACAGCGTGCAGGCCATTAAGATCGCCCTCCAGCCAGTTCCGGCTGTTGTCGTGGAAACCTTCGACAAACGCTTTGGCAGTGGTGGCCGTCGTTATGGGAGATGCTGGTAACCGAGCATTGCTGCCAGGGAGAGGAAACACTTTTGTGACGACCAGCACGATAACAAATAAGATGCAGGCAAGTACCATACTCATTTTCACATTGAGGGGCGCTACCGGGCCTGGTCCGACAGGAGTTGGGAGCGCAAGGCCAGCGGGAGTGCTATGCGTGGGGGTATTAAGAGGGGTTGCAGCCATGCCCTCAACTGGTTCCTGGGACGATAGCTGAGCAAGAACTGGCGTCTGTCCAGGAAGGGATGAAGTAGAGAGGGGAGATCGAACGGAGGCGCTCGTTATATTGCTGGGAAAACGCACCCGGGTAGTATCTTGATCAAAGGTGGGTGCGTCAAGAGGCCTGGTAATTCTGGCGGTGACAGCATCAAGAGCCTGGGCCAGCAATTCGGTCGATTGGAAACGTCTCTCAGGGGTCTTCTCCAGCGCCTTCATCGTAATCTGGGAAAGCTCCTCTGGTATATCGGAATTGAGTTCTCCCACCGGGACGGGTGATATATAGAGGTGGTGATAGAACAAATCCCTCATGACAGACACCTGGAAGAGCGCCTGCCCAGTCAGCAGCAGGTAAAGCACTACACCCAGCGCATAGACATCGGTACGCGCATCCACCGGCTTGCGCAGGATTTGTTCTGGGGCCATATAGCCAGCGGTGCCCACAATCTGATCGGCGGAAGTGAGCATAGGATCAACAGGTGAAGCGCCTGAGAGAGGAGCGATCCCGTCTGGTCTGTCACTGTTATCGAAAAGTTTGGCAATACCGAAGTCTGAAAGCAAGAGGTGGTTGGGATCGTTGGCAGAGACGAGCATATTCTGCGGCTTGACATCGCGATGGACGATGCCGCGTAGATGGGCATGGTGGAGCGCACGAGCCATTTGCAGCATATACCGAGCGGCCCGACTGACTTCTAAAGGCTGTCCGGGACGCAACTGGTCGCGCAATGAGCCCCCGCCAACATACTGCATAGTAAGATAGGTACGTGCCCCTATCTCGCCGAAGTCGTAGACTGCAACGATATTGCTGTGTTCCAAGCTGGCGATCAATTGCGCCTCGCGTTCAAAGCGGATCTGGAAGTCGGTCTGATTGGCCACCTGCTCCGAGATCACCTTCATAGCAACTTCGCGGCGCAGGCGCGTATGGTACGCTTTATAGACGCGAGCCATTCCCCCTTCTCCTAACCTAGACTGGATGAGATAAGTGCCCACCTGTTGCCCAATCAGCGAATCTTGCTCCATAACTCTTATCCGTTCTGCTTGCTCACTGGCCTCTCGTTCCATTGCTCGTGCTCCAACAGAACATATTCGTATCGCTACTTATGCTATGCATCAAGAGATTCGTCCAGCATTTATAAATGAAGATCGTTTGGCAATCTAACATCCTCAGGGATATGAGGCAGATCACAACAATGATTACGAATATTCACAGCCTCTGGATTATGTCTGCAGGACCACAAATTGAACTTCCCCTGGTTTCGTGGAGTAGGAAAAGATTTGAGGTATACTACTCCCAAAGAAAGAGGGGAAGCAGCATGAAGAAAGTGCAAAAAACCTATAGCGCAGAAGGCACCGCGAGAAGCCGTGCGACTGGCACAAACCAGTGGGAAACCGATTGCCCAGGTGGCCCGTGAGACTTTCGCAAAACGCATTTGTAGCTTCCTCAAAGAATCATGGTTTTCCCTGTTTCGCTCCAGATGACAGCTCTTTGTACCGCGCGAGGGCGAGGAAGATCGAGCATCAGGAGCCTTCCTGCTGGATGGGGGTGTCGATCTCCCCACGGGAACTGGCATAGTTTCCCAGGAGACGGTGTAAGAGGTCGGCCAATGGTGCTTGAGACTCCTGTTGTCTCGCCATTTCCTCGAACAGGCCGACATCTTTCACGGCAATCCAGCTCCTAGAAACACGCTTCGGGTCGAGAGCGAGCTGCTTGCCAGCGTGCTGATACACGGCAATGGGAAAGAGGGTCTGCGTCAACATCTCAACCAGGTTCATGGGATCGATGCCACTCTTCTTTGCCAGACTGAGTACTTCTACCATAGCTTGTGCCGCAACAAAACTGATGAAATTGCCGCCGAGCTTGACCAGATTGGCTGCACCAACCGTTTCCCCAAAATCGAAGATGCCCTGCGAAAGGGCCTCAAGGACCGGTCGAACCCGCTCTTTCGCGGCCTGTGGCCCTGCCAGGCAAATCCATAATTGTTGTGCGGCAGCAGCCTGGGGGTTTCCAAAGACAGGAGCATCAACATAGTAACTCCCAGAGCGGGCATGCAGTTGCGCTAGGTTCTGTGAGGTGGTAGGAGCAACGGTACTCATCGAGAGATGGATGCCGTTCTGCCCGAGGTGCTCCAAAAAACCGGCGCTCCTTACGATCTCTTCCAGCGCGGCATCATCCGAGACCATGGACACAACGATCCCTCCTGTCACCAGAGTCGCGCCTGGTTGAGAGGCTGCCTCGACTCCTCTCACTGTCAACGGCTCCATTTTGCTCGCCGTCCGATTGTACACTTTGAGCCTGTACCCGGCTTTGAGCAGATTCTCGGCCATCGGTTGACCCATTCGACCCAGCCCAAGAAAGCCAATGGTTTCCTTCATCTGTCTGATCTCCTTCTCTTTATGCTTCTGACTTGACGCATATGCACTCTTTGAGTATGCTCTTTCTATGATCCCAGAACCAGGGCTTCTTGATCATAGGTCTCTGACTCCCAGGATGAGCGCGAAGCAGAAGGATTTCCGATGAACGAGAACGAGCGACGGCAGGCACTCGCCGATTTTTTGTGCAAACACCGAGCGCATCTTTCGCCTGCTGATGTCGGATTGCCACCCGGCCTGCACAGGAGAACGCCAGGCTTGCGCCGAGAAGAGGTGGCGCAGCTTGCCAACATTGGCACGTCCTGGTACATCTGGCTGGAACAGGGGCGCAACATCCACCCGTCAGTGCCGGTGCTGGAGAGTCTGGCCCAGGCGCTCAGACTCACGCCGAATGAACGTCGGCATTTGTTTCTGCTTGCTAGGCAATCCCTTCCCCCTCAAACTCCCCCTTTAGAAGAGCACATCAGCCCAGTGCTCCGACAGATGCTTTCCGATCTGGAGCCAGCTCCTGCGTATGTCATGGGACGACGGTTTGACTATCTGGCCTGGAACAACGCTGCCGAGAAGATCTTGGCCATTTCGACAGCATTATTTCCCTACGAGCGCAACCAGGTTTGGCGCTGCTTTACTGATCCGATGATGCGGGAGCACTTTTCCCATTGGGAGCAGATGGCTCGGGGACTGCTCGCAGAGTTTCGTGCAAGCAGTGCTCGCTATCCTGGCGATGAGCGGTTTGAAGAACTGATTGAGGCCCTCAAACAAGTCAGCCCTGAATTTTGTCGGTGGTGGCCAGAACACGATGCACCTCGTTCACTGGATGGCGACAAGATCATGGAGCATACAACGCTGGGGCACCTGGAGTTCCAGCATCTGACCTTGCAGGTCCTCAGCGACCCTGATGTCAGAGTCACCATTTACATGCCGAATGCGATGACGCGCACACGCCTGCAACGATTGCTGAAAGATGCTGACCAGCCAGAAGTCGAACGCAAATTGCTCACCTAAAGAGAGAACAGAGGTGTGTCGCGTTCCCTGCTCATATGCTTCAGCATTCCGCTGTGGCCTATTCCCGGTTCACCGACAGGTTGCTCTGCGGCTACCCTCTACAACCTCGTTGCGCAATTCGTGGGATCTTCCGTGCGCAAGGGATGCACCTGGGCAGTGGAATTGCCGAGGCTGCCTGCAAAACCATTGTCAGCACCCGCGCCAAACGCTCGGGCATGCGCTGGACGCCTGAGGGCCTTGATGCACTCTTGCCTGTGCGTACTGCCGTTCTCAATGGTGCCTATGACTCGCTCTGGCAACAAGAACATGCTGCTTGATTGCCTACAACTAATTTATACACCCCTTTTTTCGGAAGGACTTGACAAAATCTATGGCTTCTGTAGTGCTGGTATGGACTAGATCAGCTTCTGGATAGCGAGCAATGCCTCATCTCACAGTCACTTTCTTCTTGGATGTTCCATACTTCAAGTTAATGTAGTTGGCTGACTAAAACCGGCCATCCCTATGATGGATCGGTAGAAGCACATGTACCAGATACCGCCTTTTTTCGGATCATTCTTTACCCATGTACCCTTGTATCCAAAAAAGTCTCCCATTTGATCTGATATATTAAGGTGTTTAATATAACGATTATGCCTCTCGAAGTCAGAAAAAAGGAATTCTGCTCGTATGATGTGGGTATTTGGTATAATCTCCTTGGTATGGTGGTAGTGCAAACCTCGCGCAATTTTTATAAGTACAGCTTTATAATCCAAGTCTTGGGGCGGTTTAATGCCAACAAAAGGGCTAAGAAGTATTCCGCTAGAAGTCCGAGCCTCGCCAATTTGAGTCTGGCCAAACACAATGTTATCACGCAAACGGTAATAATCTTGGTTGAGAAGGCCATTGCGTTCTTCTTTCCCTCTCTCGAAATTCCTCTGCATTTTTTCAAAAGCATCCTCAGCTTCTTGTATCCCATTATTAGCGTATGCTACAACGTAGTCCCGAAATCGTCCTTCATGATCGGAAAGATATTTATTACAAGTTCTATGTGCTGGTAACTTATAGAAGATGGAATTATTTGCCTTTGGGGCTAGACAGTGTGGAGGAACATGGTCATCAGTCACAATACCCTCACTGCCACACAAGTAGCACACGCCTACCCGCTCGTTCTTTATTTTTGCCATAGTAACCGACTCTCCTCCTGTGGAAGCGCTACAAAGAAGCATAACTGGTGATGAGAATAGCTATCGTTAATCTATTGATCAGCATATCGCTTAGTTTGCGATTTGTCAAGGCTATAATGGGAGGAGCTTCCTTTCAAAGGTTATCGGTATGAGCAGCAGTTTTCCGTCTATGAAACCACGTCTGAGATCTAGTAGAGAGACCACTGCCACCCAGGTAGAGAGAAAACCAGATGCCCATCGTTGTCAAGCTGAGCGGTGTACTGCTCACGGCGCGGTCTCCCTGCCTTTTGAAAATCGCTGACGCTGCGTAGGAGATCTTGCCACAATGCCCTGTTGCCTCGTACATCCTGGGGTCCCCAGCGGAGAAATGCTCCCGAATGGAAGAGATAGGTGTACGCTGTGCCTTCAGGGTCGTCTCCCTGCTCTACGCGATAGGCGCACGCGTCGGGCATGTGGCACATCAGAGAGAACGCAAAATCTTTGAGGGG
>Ga0209166_10004306_pt1 | contig 10005 bp, 4 predicted proteins | sample Coa_R1_3_FD_187151 | JGI IMG/M metagenome (GOLD analysis project Ga0209166, IMG submission 187151) | Surface soil microbial communities from Centralia Pennsylvania, which are recovering from an underground coalmine fire - Coalmine... | ecosystem: Environmental > Terrestrial > Soil > Unclassified... | reverse complement strand
CCGTCAAAATGGGGCGGATTGACGAATTGTGGATCGGCCAGCAAGAAGCTGGAGTTTGGGAAAGCGCAAAAGTCCGTACCGGTGCCACTCCCGGGAGGAGTTGAGGTTGCGTCGAAAAAGCAAGGCGCACCCCAGGACAGGTTCGTGAAGAAGTTAGCGCCAGTGCTGGCGTTGAGGAGTTCGTAGGGCGGATTCGTTGCTTGCCACGAAACGCTGATGTTATTGACGAAATAGGTGTTGCTCGAATTTTGTGAACTGATTGATCCGGCTGTACCTGCCGCGACGTTTGGATCGAGATTGTTGACGTAGCACGTGTTATTCACAAGCCACGCGTTCGCAACCTGGTTTGCTTCGATGCAGCGCCCGCCATTGCCGTAAATCAAATTGTTCACCGCCAGCGACGCCGGCGGCACTGCTCCTGAGCTGCAGGACAGGTTGGCGTCAATAATGATTCCGTTGCCGTCGGTGACTTGCGACCGGTCGCTGCCGTTGATTTGGTCCACTTCTCCCACAATGATGTTGCTCGCGGCCACGAAATGAAAGCCCGCATATGCGTCATTGCACGCGTTATTGTGAAAGGAGATTCCACTGGTGCCGCTGAAGCCAGCAGGCGCGCCCGCAGGCAAATACCCGTTGTGATTGAGAATGTTGTGATCAACCACCACATAATTGCAGCCGACCGTCGCTACCCCCGCGCCACCCGTGTTGACGATGAGGTTTTTTGAAAAGCGTAAATCGTGATTGGAAACGCATGCAAAACCGTCAAGCGCCGTGTTCTGGCCATCTAGGGTTAGGCCGATGAATTGAACGTAGTTTGTGGGTTGTGCTCCGGCCCGCGTCGAATCCAGCTTGACCATCGGGAAATCCCCGCAAGTCAGTCCGCCTTTCCAAACCAGGAGAACGTCGCCGTCGCCGTAGTTTTTAAACGTGATCCATGAGGAAGGGGCGCCACTGTTCTGGATGTACACCGTGCAAGGCAATTCATATCGTCCGCCAAGCAAGCAGACTACTGCGCCTGCGGTTGCCGTTTGAGCAGCTCCGAAGAAAGAAATGGGCTGTGCGAGTGTCCCTGGCTGCGTGTCACCCCCATAAGCTGCGGCATAAAGGGTGCAGTCCGTGGCAAGAGCGGCACGAATCCCTCCAGAGACTCTCAGCAAACCGGGGACCGCCCGGGCATGAGCTAAGTACGGCGCCGGGCCGATAATTAGGGCCACGAGCATGACCGCCAGCAATAGGAACCTGACTTGCTTCCTGCGCATTCGATCCTCCTGATAAGAACGTTCCTCGACACAAGAAACGCCTGACTCTTTTCCTCTCGGACATAAGACGCCCCTGGGATAGAAACTCGGCAGGCTGGGATCTAGAGACAGCCCCGGGGACGCCCGGCGAATACCGGACTTAGCTGCTTAGCAAATACGAGAATAGGCGCACGATCAATCCGTAGAAAACCGTAGACGGTCAAAGGAAATCATGGAACCTACCGGCCAGGGCGGTTCGCCAAAAGTTGACGACAGGCGTCTGCGCTGGGCGGGCGATTTGCGCCACGCAATGGGAGTGCTAAAATCCTCAGTGACCTGCCATGCCACCAAAAACTCTTTATCAAAAGATTTGGGATGACCACGTTGCCTGGGAAGAGCCGGGGCAGCCCGCGCTCATTTACATTGACCGGCATTTGATCCATGAGGGCACTTCGCCTCAGGCTTTTGCGGGCTTGCGTGCCGAGGGCCGCAAGGTGCGCCGGCCGGACCTCACCTTCGCCGTGATGGACCACTCCGTCCCAACCACAGACCGGACGCTGCCCATTCTGGACAACGACGCCAAGCTCCAATTCGACGCTCTCGAAAAAAATTGCCGCGAATTTGGCGTGTGCCTGTTTGATATGAATAGCCGCAACCAGGGCATCGTCCACATCATCGGTCCCGAGCTGGGCATCACGCAGCCGGGACAGACCATTGTTTGCGGCGACAGCCACACCTCGACGCACGGCGCATTCGGTACGTTGGCGTTTGGCATTGGCACCAGCGAAGTTGAGCACGTCCTTGCCACGCAATGCCTGGTGCAGTCGCGCTCGAAAACGCTGCACATTCTTGTGCACGGCAAGCGGCCGAAAGGCGTCACAGCTAAAGACATTATTCTTGCCATCATCGGAAAGATTGGGATTGGCGGCGGTAACGGTCACGTGGCGGAATACGGGGGCGAAGCGATTCGAGCGCTTTCGATGGACGGGCGCATGACCGTCTGCAATATGAGCATCGAAGGCGGTGCACGTGCCGGAATGGTGGCGGCCGATGAGACTACTTTCGCTTATCTTGAAGGACGCCCGTTTGTGCCGCGCGGCAAAGCGTTTCAAGAAGCCGTCGAGCGCTGGAAGCACTTGCGCTCCGACGATGGCGCAAAGTTCGACATGACCGTCGAGCTGCAAGCCGAGCAAATCGCGCCCCAGGTCACTTGGGGGACGAATCCCGGCATGGTTACGAGCGTGACGGCGCGCGTGCCCGACCCGCACGATTTCAAGGACCTCAACGATCAGAAGGCCACGGAAAGCGCGTTGAAATACATGGGCCTGAAAGCCGGCACGCCGATCGTGGACATTCCCGTAGACCGCGTGTTCATCGGGTCGTGCACCAATTCCCGGCTCGACGATTTGCGCGCAGCCGCTCATCTCGTGGCCGGCAAGCATGTGGCGAAAACCATCAAGCAGGCGCTGATTGTGCCCGGTTCGCGCGGCATTAAAGCGCAGGCCGAGAAAGAGGGCCTCGACAAAGTGTTTACGGCCGCCGGCTTCGAATGGCGCGACGCGGGCTGCAGCATGTGCATCGGCATGAACGCAGACGTCCTGCCGCCGCACGAGCGCAGCGCCAGCACCTCGAACCGCAACTTTGAAGGCCGCCAGGGCAAGGACAGCCGCACGCATCTGGTCAGCCCGGTAATGGCTGCAGCCGCCGCCATCGCCGGCCATTTTGTAGACGTTCGCGAGTTTGACGTAGCGCCCGTGGAATAGTTGTGCTCGTTGGGAGTCTTGAAGTCCGGGAGGCGCCCATGCGTGATTTGCTTGGTGCAGCAATTCTTGCCGGAGCGATGGGTATCGTCGTAGCGGCTTCGCGCGGCGACGATGCCTCTGACCGCGCGGCGATTCAGAAGGTCCTCGATGCGCACGGAATCGCATGGACGAGGGGTGATCCCGTAGCAGCAGCATCCGTGATGACCGAAGATGCTGATTGGGTTTCCGGGGGTGGAGAGTTTTACGAAGGAAGAGCCTCCATCGAAGCGGCTCATCGTGAATGGTTGAGTGGCAGCGCCAAAGGAACGCGCCACGCGCATCCTGGCACGCCCAAGATTCGTTTCATCCGTCCCGATGTCGCCATCGTTGATGGAGATAGCTACGCCGGTGGTCTGCGCGATGAACAAGGCAAGGAGCTTCCGCCATCGTTTTCGAGATACATGGCGGTCTTGGTAAAGAATGGCGACACCTGGAAAGTGACCGCGTTCCGCTCCCTGCCCCAGCTTAAGTCCAAGCTGACGCCGGCCGACATGCATTAGAATCGCAGGATTGATGGGAGAGTGAAAGAATGCAACCCTTCTCAACACACACAGGCATGGTGGCGCCGCTGGATCGCGTCAATGTCGACACCGACCAGATGGTTCCGAAGCAATTCCTGAAAGCCTTAACGCGCGAGGGCTTTGGCCGCATCCTCTTTTACGACTGGCGCTACCTGCCCGGCGAAAAGCCGAATCCCGAGTTCGTGCTGAATTTCCCGCGCTACAAAGGCGCATCAGTTCTGCTGGCACGCGCCAACTTCGGCTGCGGCTCCAGCCGCGAGCACGCTCCATGGGGCGTCAAGGATTACGGCTTCCGAGTCATCATTGCGCCCAGCTACGCGGACATCTTCTACAACAACTGCTTCAAGAACGGGATTCTTCCCGCCACATTGTCCGAAGACCAGGTCGAGGAACTCTTTCAACGCACCGAAAAAGAAGAAGGCTACTCGCTAACAGTAAATCTGCCGAACCAGACCATCGCCGACAAGCATGGCCTGCTGTTCAAATTCGAAATCGCCCCCTCCCGCAAGGAAGTTCTGCTGAAGGGCCTCGACGACATCGGCACCTCCATGCAGCACGCCGCGGCCATCGACGCTTACGAGAAAGCCCACACCGCCACCGCCACAATGTTCGATCCCGTCGACGTGAAGTACTATTCCAACGGCCGGTAGCCGCTTATAAAATTAGGTTTTCACGCTTACTCTTATTTGTGCGGGCCTGGCAGGTGAAAACATGCTCAAACCGCGTTCTCTTCCGTGTTTGACGCTCGCGCTCGCCTCATTCCTTATCCCCAATCGCGTCTCGGCGGCTGATAACTGGATCGAAGTCCGAAGCCCGCATTTCACCGTGGACACCAACGCCGGCGAAAAAGAAGCCAGAAAGATCGCCGACCAGTTCGAGCAAATCCGCCAGATGTTTCATGCCGCCTTTGCCACCATGCGGGTGGATCCTGGTCAACCCATCGTCATCTTGGCCGCCAAAAACGAAAACACGATGAAGCTTTTTCTCCCCGAAGAATTTGAAGTTAAGGGCCACATTCACCACCCCGGCTTGTACCAGCCGGGAGAGGACAAGGATTATGTGGTCATGCGGTTGGATTCCGAAGGCGAAAATCCCTTCCATATCCTTTATCACGAATACACGCACGCCTTGATGCGCTTGAACTTCACCGGTTTGCCGCTCTGGCTGGACGAAGGTCTGGCCGAGTTCTACGGAAATTCGCAACTGGGAGAAAAGGAGAGCAAGACCGGCACCATCGATCCGGGTCACTTGTACCTGCTCCAGCAAAGCAAGCTCATCCCCATTGAGACTTTGCTCGAAGTGGATCACCAGTCGCCGTACTACAACGAAAACAACCGCGCCTCTGTCTTTTACGCCGAATCCTGGGCGCTGGTCCACTACCTGATGATGGACAAGGATGCGCGCCAACAGCAGTTACTGAAGAACTTCCTGGCGGCCTGGCAGAAATCCGGGAGCCAGGTACAGGCGGCGCAAGAGGCCTTTGGCGACCTGAAACAGTTCGGGAAAAGGATTGAAGGCTACGCAAGACAACAGAGTTTCATGGTTGGCTTGATCAGGTCGGGACAAGAAGCGGCGGAAAAGAGCTATACGGCTCGCGGTGTGTCTCCGGCCGAGGCAACCGCCTTGCGAGGGGACTTCTTCGTCCACCACAATCGCCTGGAACAGGCGCAACCGGTGTTGCAGGAAGCGGCTCGGGCCGATCCCAACTTGGCGTTTGCTCATGAAGCCTTGGGCTACTACCACTACCGGCTGCATCAGCTTTCGCAAGCCGACGCGGAAATCCAGGAAGCCCTTAAGCTGGGCGCCACAGGCTTTGCGCCTCAGTATTTGCACGGAATTTTTTTGTTGCAACAAGGACGAATGGACAAAGAAAGCGCCGAGGAAGCCAAGAAAAGTCTCGAAAAGGCGATTCAGCTCAATCCCCAGTTCGCTCCCGCTTTCGAAGGGTTGTCCCAAGCCTATGCGCGGTTTCCGGAACTGCAGAAGGAAGCGGTCACCGCGGCCATTAAAGCCGTGCAGTTGGACCCTGGACAGCATGTGTACGCCATCAATCTGACCTACCTGTTGCTGAACAGCGGGCGCTACCCGGAAGCGCGCACCATGGCCCAGCGACTTCTTGCGGCCGCGCGGTCCACTGGCGAAAAAGAGGTTGCCAACAATCTATTGTCCAACATTCAGCAGGCGGAAACCTGGGCAGCGAAGAAGGACTCCCTGGAAGTCACCACGCGCGCGGAGACTGATGCCCCTGCTCCAGATTCGGTGGTCATTGCCAGGCCAAACGGCACCTCGCGGCCTCAGCCAACATCCGACTCGCAGATTCAGTTGCATCACCGCGGCTTTGCTGCGGACGGCCCCATCATCTCCGCCGAGTGTTCCTCAAGTTCAGAGCTCTTCCTCAATTTGACGCTTGGCAAAGGCCCCGTAACATTTCATGCGGCGGACCTGGGAAAGATTTCCCTAAAATGGGCGGAAGGTACGGCAGAACCCTCCCTCGAGACCTGCTCGCAATGGAAAGGACGCCGCGTAAAAGTCTGGTTCACCCCGACCCCCGGAAAAGACCACGCCGGCGAAATCACCGCCCTCTACTTCCTCTGATTCGTCATCACGCCAAATTGAAGCGAGGTGGCAACGAAAAAAAAGAGGGCCGGCAAGCCGGCCCTCCAAGGTTTTGATGGAAAGTGAGTGTGCGCGTTTCTAGAAGGAAACGCGTAGGCCAAAGTCAATCTGCCGCGGGTTGTTGAACTGACCGCTCAGCACGCCAAAACTAGCTGGATCCTGGAGATTCAGTCCGCCGGAGCCGTACTGACCCGGATCGCTGAACTCCATATGGTTGAGCGCGTTGAAGAATTGCGCGTAGAACGTGGTTCCGACGCGTTCGGTGATTCGAGTCCTCTTGGCGATGGTGAAGTCCAGGTTCCAGCGATGCTGGCCATAGAGCGGGCCGAGATCGTTGGCCCGACCGTCGAGGCCGAGGATTACCGGCCGCAGGTTGTTGTATGCCGCTGCGGGGTCCCCAAACATGTTGACGCCCGAGCCGCAAACACCCGTGTACGGACGCGTCGACGTGTTCGGTACGCAGGAATCACCGTTCGATCCGATGCCGCTAGGACCGGAAACAACCCCATAGTGGGCAGAGTTGCTGAACTTCGCGCCCATCAGGGGGACTGCGCCGGAGCACCACGCAACGTTCCCTTGCCCGAACTCGTCGCACGAGCCCGTGTAGGTCTCCTGCACCAGTCCGCTGTTCCATTGGAAGATGGGAGAGAAGCTCCAGCCGCCGATCACCTTGTCAAGGAAGCCGTTGTTGGTCCCCAGCAACTTCCCCTTGCCCATGGGTAGTTCGTAAGTGCCGAGCATATTGAACACCCACCGCGTATCAAAGGGAGCCGGTCCGTAGTCGAAGCGCAGGTTGAACGGAACGGACGGGTTGGCCTGCGTATATTCCTGGTTGATGCCCACCGTGGACAGCGTGTGCGACCACGTGAGGTTGGCGTTCAGCGTCAGGCCGTGACCGGTGCGCTTCTGCACCCTAACGATTCCCGCTTGGTAGTTAGAGAACCCCAGGGTCGTATTCCCGATCATCGAGTTGTAACCTTGGAGATCAGCGGGGAGTGCCGTCCCGAAAGCCGTGAACGGGCAAGCGGGTACGCAATTCGCGCCGACATCTAGGTCCTGAAACAATCCATACACATTCTCGTTCGTAATGTTAGCCGTTCCGCCTGCCCCTTCAGCCGCTAGGACAGCAGTCGAGCAGTTCGCGAAACCCGCGCAGAAGTTCGAAACCCAATTGCCGGACGCGTTCTGGAAAGACCCTGGCGCGTTGGGGGCCGTGGCAAATGCGTTTTCAAAGAAGGGTTGCGCCGCAATCGTAGGTTGCCCGGTATGATCGGCATTCCAAAGGGCCGCATACGCTTTGGCAAAACTCTGCCCGCCCAGGGTCATCATCCAAGGAACGTTGTTCAGATCCAACCCTTGATAGAGATGCTTGGACCATTTGCCGACATAAGCAACTTCCAAGATCACGTTGTCGGGCAACTCGCGTTGAATGCCGAAGGTGATCTGGTCGTTTGCTCCGGGCCGCCAGTTGTTGTCAAGAAAAGAGATGTTGGACCCTGCGGGAGAATTAATGCCAGGCTCGGCAGGGATGGGAAGCGCTTGCTGAACTGTCGGGAAAGGACCCGTGTTACCGTCCACGCCCACCCGGAACCCGTTGGTCGGATTGGTTTGCGCTCCCCCGTAACAGGCTGTTACGGGGTTACCGCTAACAGGGTCCGGCTTCGTACCGGCGCCATTGCAGCGAATCGTTTGGCCGAAGCCGTATCCCAACAATGGCACCAGCACCAGGTCGACGCCGTTGTTGCGGTCGTAAATGCGAGAATAACCCGCGCGAAAAACGGTCTTCCCCGGGCCAAAGACGCGCTGCAGGATTCCCGATTGAAACCTTGGGTTCCACGCTACGGAAACACGCGGACTGAAGCCGCCGTAGTAAGGGTTAAACGGATACTTGGGATGGCCGCCCACCGCGCGGATGGGCTCAAATCCAATAACGGGATTGTAGACCTGTCCCTTCAAGGCCATGTTCACCGTATTCTCTAGGTAAGCCTGGGTGTTGATGGGGTTTCCGCTTGTATCGACCGCAACATCCTGCACGCCGTTGATTTCATACGGCGGCATCTGCGTTCCCCACTCCAAGCCATAGTTCAGGGTCAGGGTCGGGCGGATTTTCCATGAATCGTTGTAATACAAGCTGTAGCTGTCAATGAGCGACGTGTCTGAGAAGGTCTTGGCGCCTGTAAGGTGGAAGTCAGTTCCGCCTCGGACGAATAACTGGGCGGCCGTTCCGAGAAAGCCCAGGGTTTGTGCGTACGCAGTACCCCAACTCCCGTTCTTACTGCTGGGAAGGCAGTTGGCCGTAATGCCATTTGCTTGGTCGCAAGCCGTCGGCCTGTCGGACCCGGACACCACCAGTCCCGTGGCCTTGGTTAGCTGGTAAACCATTTCTGGCAGGCCCGCAACCACTTGGTCATCGCGAACGTGGTGGTCCCACCAGTGAACGATGCTGCCGCCAAATTGCAGGTAATGAGTGCCCTTGACCCAGCTAAGGGTGTCGTTGTACGTCCAATCGTGCCCGTCCCAGACACGTTTGCGGGAGTCCTGTGTGTCCATGTTCAATGGGCACATGCAACCGAAATGGGAGTCTGCAAACTCGAGCCCTGCTGGCACGCTGGAGAGCGCGTTCGTCACGCCCTGCCTGTTCCAGCCCCAATCATTGAGGAGGTAACTAAGGTGAAATTCGTTGATCAAGCGCGGCGTAATGGTGCCGGTCAGGCCGAGTACGGTATACCGCGGGTCGACTGGATTGCTGGATGCGGCGTGGGGAATGCCCAGCTTGTCACCTGGCAGTAAACCTCCAATGTCAATTTGGTTGGCACTTGGCGCCACTTCATGAGAATAGCGATAGGACAGAAAAACCCGCCACTTGTCACCAAAGTCGTGATCAATGCGAGCGGCCGCATAGTCATCCTTGACTGGGAGAACCAGGGAGGCATCGTACCCTTGAGTGTTCAGGGTGTCGCCCGCACTGAAATTGTTGGCAGCCGGCATGAATGTGTTCCACATTTGAGACACAACGGGACTAATACCTATATTGCGCGGGTCGCAGGTGCTTGTACCACACATCGCGGTCGGGATCATCGTGCCGATCTGGGGATCGTTATCCTTAGCCCCAGTAGAAGGGTCGAGTGTCGGGTTGGGATTCAGGTTGTATGCCCGGACAACCCCCGACAAATCCTTAAACTTGAGGATACCCACCCTAAGGGCAGCGGATGGCACGGTCCATGTATCGAATGCTGCTGTTCCCGGAAAACGGTGTCCCTCGTAGAAGCCATAAAAGTAAGTCTTGCCGCCCAAGAACTTGCCGGGGAGCAGAGGCCCACCCACGCCGCCCCCGAACCGGTTATCATGAAACTTCACGATGTCACGACCGTGGCGATTGTTGTCCCAGGTGTTGGCGTCGAACAGTTGGCTTTGGTAGAACTCGTAGGCCGCGCCGTGGAAAGTGTTCGTTCCGCGCTTGGTTACCAACATCACTTGGCCGCCAGCAGAGGAGAAGAAGTCGGCGGTTTGATTGTTGGTGGCTACTTTGAACTCCTCAATGCTCTCGATTGGCGTGGGGATGGCAGCCATGCCCCCGTGGGTATAGTTGTTGTCGCCCTCGAGGTCGCTGGTGACATTGCCGCCGTCCAGCATGTACGTGTTCTGATCACTCATAGATCCGGCTACCTGGCCTCCATAGATGTCGCCTCCGCCCACGCTGGGGGCGGTGGCGGGCTGCAAAGTCAGGAGTGAGGTCGCGTCACGATTGAGACTTGGCATGGCCAGCAGCATCTCGTTAGTCACCGTGCTCCCCATGGTTGCGTTTTCGGTTTGTAGCTCGGCGCCTAC
>Ga0209166_10004305_pt1 | contig 10008 bp, 4 predicted proteins | sample Coa_R1_3_FD_187151 | JGI IMG/M metagenome (GOLD analysis project Ga0209166, IMG submission 187151) | Surface soil microbial communities from Centralia Pennsylvania, which are recovering from an underground coalmine fire - Coalmine... | ecosystem: Environmental > Terrestrial > Soil > Unclassified... | reverse complement strand
TTCCCCGCCGTATAATTTATCGGATATAGTTTTGCGGCCATGAACCTCTCTCTCGTCAACATCCGGCAAAGGCTCACCGTTTCCGGCCTGCTGCCCCTGAGCCGCCTGGCTTATTTCACCCTGCTGATGTTAGGGATCGAGCTGCTTCTTATCCTCATCCGCTGGCTGTTCCTGCTGTTCACGCGCTCCAGTTTTGGCATGGAAACCGCTCAAGGCCCGCTTGGCGGCTGGATTGCATTTTTGACCTTCGGAAATGCCATCCTCCTTGGCGCACTTACTGTCCGCTGGCTGCGCAACACCCTGATGTGGCGCCTGCGCAACCGGCTGATCGTGACCTATCTCTTCATCGGAGTCATTCCGGTCGGCTTGATCGCAGCTATCGTTCTACTCGGCGGTTATCTGATTGTGCCCCAGTTCGCCATCTTCCTGGCTTCGTATGACATTCATACCGAAATCGACAGTCTCCAGGAGGCTAATGCGGAGCTGGCTGGGCGTTTAGCTGATGCGGCGCGGCGCGGCATGCCCTTATCGCAACCCAGCATCCTGCAAGAAAACCTGGCAGCGATTTACAAGAATTTTCCTAGGTTAGAAGTTACAGCTACCTTCAAGGGCCAGACCGAGACGTTCAGTAGGCAGCCGGCACATCCAGGCTCCGCTCCCCCGGCTTGGATCAAAAGCCAGTATGGCGGATTGGTATCGGAAGCCGATCACACTCTGCATCTGCGGACTGTGACTCTGACTCCGGTTGGCAATGATGTTCTTACGGTGCAGGCCAGCGTGCCCGTTGATGCCGCGGAACTCTCACGCATCAGCCGGAACCTGGGAGAGATAGGCTTCGTCAACAAGGACAGAGAGGCCGGAGAGGGCTTCGAAGCCGGCACAGCCATCAATGTCAAAGCTGAACGCGATACGGCTGGGAACGTTGGTGGCGGAAGCGTGCCGCCAGCGACTAACTTCCTTGACCTTGAAATTCTATTTCGGAATCCGTTTCCGATTGCGAATTGGCAGACTGGTGAGAATCAAAATCGCTGGATGATTGTGCACACTCGCCTATCTGCCCTTTATCCCCGTCTCTTTCTGACCTCCAGCGATTCCGCCGAGCTGATTCGAAGTGCCCTGGTCGGAAGCGCAATTTTCTTCGCTTTGATCGAGCTTGTCGCTCTGATTATCGGCCTGCGCCTTACGCGCACCATCACCCGGTCGGTAGCTGCCCTTTATCAAGGCACCGAGCGTGTAAACCAGGGCGACTTCCGCCATCGCATCCAGGTCAAGACGCGAGACCAGTTGGCCGCGCTTGAAACCTCATTTAACTCCATGACCACCTCACTGGAGGCCTTGATTGCCGAGCAAAAGGAAAAACAGCGTCTCGAAAGCGAATTGGCGATTGCGCAGGAAGTGCAGGGACAACTGTTTCCCAAACTGGATCAGCAGATGGCTTCGCTTGAAGTGCATGGAGTTTGCCGCCCGGCTCGTACAGTCAGTGGAGATTACTACGATTTTCTTCCGCTTGGTTCAGAACGCATGGGAATTGCGGTAGGCGACATCAGCGGCAAGGGTATTTCGGCTGCGTTGCTGATGGCTACGGTGCACTCCGCCGTGCGGGTCTATGAGTTCGGAGGAGCGCCGGACCGTGCGACTCTGGCGGCCGGTACTGCGGCAATGGCCACGGCCCGGCATGCAGGCGGTTTGGCATCTATGGAAGTTGCAACCGCGGTCAATGGCAGCGCCTCGCATTCACCCAGCGAGGTGCTGTGGCTCCTCAACCGCCATCTATTTCACAGCACGCAACCGGAAAAATACGCAACCCTGTTTCTGGGGATTTTTGACGGCGCCAATCGCCGGCTCACGTATAGCAACGCCGGCCATCTGCCCCCGATGATTCTCAGTACAAATGGCGAAGTCCGTCGCCTGGAAGCGGGCGGCACAGTGATTGGATTATTGGAAAATATGTCTTATGTAGAGAAGTCGGTCGAATTGCATGCCCAGGATCTGTTTGTGGCCTACAGCGACGGGGTTACCGAACCGGAGAACGAATTTGGAGAGTTTGGCGAGGCCCGCCTGCTGGAGATTCTGCAGGCAAACCGGCAACTACCGCTGGCGCGGCTTTCCGAGATGGTGACCTCTGCCGTGCTGGAGTGGATGGGAGGCGCTGAACAGCCTGACGATGTGACTCTGGTGCTGGCTCGCGCACTTTAGTAGCGCCGGCGTCCCGCCGGCTGTCGTTTGGGCCTCAAATTGAGACACTACCCGAAATCAGCCCACTACCTGCTGTCCATAGATTGGTTTAGAATAGACGGAAATACCCATGCAAAAACTCACCCCTCGGCTATTCACCATCCCACTTTTACTTTGCGCTTTTATGTGGGCGCAAGACAAAACAGCCCAGCAAAAAGATAAATCGCAGAAGCAGAAGCAAAGCCAGAACCAGGCGAAAGACCAAACCGCCAAAGACCAGTCTCAAAACGCCACCCAGCCCGCGATCATACTTCCCGATGAGCAACGCCACCTGCAAGAGGCCGGGACCGTGCTGAAAGAAATCCTGAACGTGCCTGACTATATTCCGCAGCCGCTTCTCAACAAGGCAGAGTGCGTGCTCGTCTTTCCTTCGGTCAAGAAGTTTGCCATCGCCATCGGCGGCAGCTCCGGTCACGGGGCACTCAGTTGCCGGACTGGGGAAAAATTTAATGGCCCCTGGAGCCCGCCTTCCCTGTATTCGCTCAAGGCAGGCAGCATTGGACTGCAAGTAGGCGGAGCGTCCACAGATTTTATTCTGCTCATTATGAATCCGCGCGGGGTGGATTCGGTATTGCGCAGCAAGGTAAAACTAGGCAGCGATGCGGTGGCTGCCGCCGGTCCCCGGGGCAGGGCGGCTTCAGCATCGAGCGACCCCTCGATGCATGCCGAAATCCTTACCTATTCACGCTCCCGCGGATTGTTCGCAGGCATTTCCCTGGAAGGCGCCACCTTGCGCCAGGATAATAAAGCAAACGAGAAGATTTACGGACGCAAAGTCACCGCCAGTGAGATCGTGCGTGAACACGCGGTCACTGTCACCCCGCCCGGGGATTTAATGGTGTCTACCCTGAATAAGCTCTCCCCCAGCGGCTTGGCGGAGCCCCAGTAACCTTTTTGGTGCGGGGTATCCCGATTCCGGTTTCCAGGGGGAAAAGGGTCAAATCCGGAAGAAAAAGCAAACATTTTGAATGTTTGTTGTAGACAAACGCCAAATCCGCAATAGAATTCTCTCCATAACATAATTTAGTTGCGTGGGTTATTCACCCCGTAACTCCTGTATATCATTAAGAGAGCTGTATGCCTGTGAATCCGAGTGCGCTACTGGTGTTAGTGTGCCCCCAGTGCGGCAAGAAATACAAAGGCGACCCCAATAGGCCAGATGCCCGTTATGAGTGTCCGGTTGATCAATCCACACTGATTCGCCTGGATATGCAAGCGATTGCGGCCGTGCGGCAGGCTCGGCAGTCAGAGGGCGGCGCCGCAGCCCCAGCACCCGCCCCTACCCCTGCCCCAAATAGCGTTTCGCAACCAGATGTCAACGGTGGTGGTTCCGCTCAGGATGAGACCCCCACGCAATCTTATACACAACCTTATACGCAGCGGGTTGACAATCAGGAGACCCGCCAGCTCACCAGCACAGACGACGAGGCACAAGCCACTGTCAAGATTCCTCCTCCCATCGGGGCCCAGGAAAAACCAGCGCGCGAGTTCACCATGTCTTATGGGGAAGCCTCGTCTTATGCAGGGCCCGCCGCGACAGAGGGAGGGATGTCCACGGAATCTCCTACGCAGGATTTTTCCAGCCTGGCAATTCCGGAGCAAAAATTACAAACTCAACCTAAGCCGGCCCAATCAAGCGTTACCCTCACTGCCTCCAGTTTTATTTCGACAACTTCGCATGGCAGCACCGAACTGCTGAGCGGATTCGAGCAGCGGCGCTCCGTGGTTGCGGCTCTGGAACGAATGGGTGGCACCGATCCTATAACCGGCCAACCTATCCCCGTCTATAAATATGAGATGAAGGGCAAATTGGGCCAGGGAGGCATGGGCGAGGTCCACAAGGTTCTTGACCGCGACCTGCGGCGCGAAGTCGCTTTGAAGATGCTGCGTCCCCGGGGCAGCAGCACAGCGGGAGAAGAAGACATGCTGCGCTTCATCAAAGAGGCGCAGGCCACCGGACGCCTGGAGCATCCCAACATTGTTCCCGTGCATGACCTGGGGATCGATGCCGATGGGCGCATCTATTTCACCCTGAAGTACGTGAAGGGAGTTTCTCTCAAGGAAGTAATCCGCGGGCGGCGTGAAAACAAGCAGCTCGAAGATGGGCGCAAATTTCGCGAGGTATGGAGCCCGCGGCAGATGATCGAAATCCTGATCAGCATCTGCAACGCCATGGCCTATGCCCACAGCAAAGACATTCTTCACCGCGATCTCAAGCCCGACAACATCATGCTGGGCAAGTTCGGTGAAGTGCTGGTGATGGATTGGGGGCTGGCCAAAATTCTCACTAACCGCGTTGCCGCCGCCAAGAGCGATTCCAAAGAGCAGCAGGAAACCTTCCTCGACCTCACCATGCGCGCCAACCTGGATAGCAGCATGACCATGGAGGGCGCGGTCGCAGGCACCCCCGCCTACATGGCGCCCGAACAGGCTGCCGGCAAGATCAGCGAACTCGACGAACGCACAGACGTGTATTCGCTGGGCGCGATGCTCTACGAAATTCTCTCGGGCGAGCCGCCCTATAAAGGGAATACGGCGCTGGAGGTGGTGCGCAAGGTCAATCAGGAGCCGCCGCCCCCGTTGCAGACGGGAATGCACGGCTTCAAACCCATTCCGCGCGAGCTCAAGGCGATTTGCGAGAAGGCCATGGCGCGCGATTCCCACGAACGCTATGCCACGGCGCAGGAGATGCGCAATGAGCTGCAGGCCTATCTGGAAGACCAGCCGGTCGCCTGCTGCCCCGACACGCCCGTCCAGAAGTCCATCAAGTGGATCAAACGCAATCGCCACCGGGTAACCGCCAGCGCCACCACGGCGGCCCTCATCCTGGCGGTGGTCCTTCTTGGCTGGTTTGGATATAAGGAATATCGCGTGCACCGGTTCCTAAGCGATGCCCAGTCTGAGATGAATGCGGGTAAGGCACAATACAACGCCTATAAAAATTCCATTTTGAAGCTGAGTCCCGACGATCCTTATCGCCTTACCACGCAGGCTGCGGCGCAAGCGGAGCTGGCCAATGCCTATCGCGAGAAGCTTCAGCACGCGGTGGATTTAGCCAGCAAGGCGCTTGATGTTTCTCCCGGCAACAACAGCGTGCGCAGTTTTCTGGCGCAGAGTTACATGGAATTATGGCGTCTGGCGCTGGCACAAAACAATGACGAACTGATGAGCGTCTACAGCAACGAGGTGCTGCACTATGCCCCAAGCCCTGACGATTACCGCAAAGAACTCGAAGGGCTGGGAAATTTGGAATTGACCGTTGTACCCGAAGATGCAGAAGTCTATCTTTTCCGCTTTGAGACCTTGCACGCGAGCGATCCGCAGAACAATCCTTTGCCGTCACGGCTGATCCCGGTGCCTTTCAACCTGCAAACCCTCAAGTCAGACGAGGCTTTTTGGCTGGCCGAACAAAATCGGGCGAAGAGTGGTGAAGCGGTCATTAGCGGCACGCACTCCATCTTTCGCCTCGATCCTTCCACAGGTTCGCGCCTCGGCTCGGGGAAGATTTCGTTCTCAGGACTTCCCCCTGGCAGCTATATGCTGCTGATAACCGACCTGAATTACGCTGAGACCCGCGTTCCATTCAGAATGGACCGCATGGGAACGGTCAATCGCCGCATCGAAATGCCGCCGAGCAAAGATATTTTGCCGGGTTTCTTTTACGTGGCCGGCGGCGATGTTTGGGTGGGCGGCGACAGCGCCAATGCCCTGCCCCGCCAGAACAAGACCATCGCGCCGTTCCTCATGTATCACGATGAGATCAGCATGGGCGACTATGCCCAGTTCCTGAAGAGCATCGGCGGGGCCGCCAAAACTCATATGCCGCGTGACTTCGGCAAGCCCCTGGCCGTGCTGACTTCCAGCGGGTTGGCTCCAGCCAACGGTGGCGATGCGGATAAATTCGCTAAATCACCGGTGCGGGGCGTTTCTTACAACGACGTCATGGCCTACATCGACTGGCGTTCAAAGCGCGACGGGGTTGCTTACCGCCTGCCCACGGAAATCGAGTGGGAGGGGACCTGCCGCGGCACCGACGGACGCAAGTATTCCTGGGGCAACCAGCCCGGCAAGGGATTGGCGATTGTCATGCAAGGCTATGGCGATTCGGGCTCTAACATCAGTTGGAAGTGGGAAGACTATAAAGATGAATCACCGTTTGGAGTCCACAACCTGGCCGGAGGAGTGGCCGAATGGACCAGCTCTCTTTACGACGAAAAAGCCAAGCCCACAGATCCGGTTTACGGTCAGCGCGCTATCCGCGGGGATGCCTGGTCACTGCCCCCCACTGGCCTACAGTGCGCCTTCCGCACTTCTGGCCAGCCGGATTACTTCCATCCGACCATCGGCTTCAGGCTAGCGACTGATTGGCCAGTCAAACGGACGGGAACACCCCAGGTAGCTCCCGACGATACCGATACCCATGAACACGCAACCGCTACTGCAGCTCCTACACCCGTGCCTACACCAACGCCCCGCAGCAAACTGGATGAGGCACTGCATAAGCTGGGACTTGATAAATAACTGGAGAATTGAGTAATCGGGTAATTGAGTAATTGGAAAAACGCATTTGATCTAATTCAATTACACAATTTCCAAATTACCCGATTACCCAATTCCCTCACAGCTTGTGTCCGCAATCCCATGTGCCGCTGGCGCTGCCATCCTTGAAGACAAAGGAACCGCTCTGCAGGTCTGGGTTCACAGTGATTGTGCCGAAGCCGACGATGGGTTTCCCGTCGGGAGATTTGAGCGCAATCCCAATGTTGGGGTAGGATCCGGCGCCATCGTAAGGCTTATTGTTCTCTTGTCCGGGTGAGAGGTTATCGCGCAACGGTCCGATGGTGAATGCCAAAACGCGGTTGGAGCGGCTGGGGAAACCGAAGCCGACGTTGCCCGCGGATTTTCCACCACCGCTATAACACTCTGCTCCAGTCAATTGCTGCTGAAACGGCTTTTCGATATGAATTCCCCCGGCCATCGCTCCGGCCGCCGATTGCACCGACCCGAGCACGCTTTGATCGGAGGGAGACTGCGCTTTGTTGCAACCAGCCAACAGGATGAGGGTAGCCAGACCAAAAGCCATGGCCAGAATTGAATAGCGCCGCATGATGCTGCACCTCCGAAGGATGAAGAACCATTCTAAAGTGTTTTTAGAATTGATGTATTTAGCAGTTCTCAGTTCTCGCAAAAAGATAACCACAAAGAGCACAAAGGAATACACAAAGGGCACAAAGGAGATTAGTCCTGGCTTCTTTGCTGAGAACTGAGAACCGAGAACTGCTTCACGAGAACTGAGAACTGCCTCACGCTGTCTGCGGCTCTTTGGTCGCCAACTCCGCCGCGATTTCCTTGATGCGCCGCAGATCCAGTTTGCCTGTGCCCAGATAGGGCAGCGCCTCAACATGGAAAAACTGATTGGCGCGGGGCTTCCATAACGCCGGAAGGTCGCAGACGGAAAATTTTTCCAGACAATCTTTCAACTGGGCGTCGGTCAAAGTGTGCAACACAATCAGGCGCTCGCCTTTTTTCTCATCGGGTACGGCGGTGACGGCGAATTTTTGTTCGGTGGCGTCGGCGAGTTCGTGCAGGCGCTCCTCGACTTTGAGATGAGGAACCATCTCTCCGCCGATCTTGCTGAAGCGGCTGAGGCGGTCGGCGATGGCGAGAAAGCCGTCTTCATCGAGAATGGCGATGTCGCCGGTGTTGTACCAGCCATCGCGCAGGACTTCGGCGGTCTTCTCGGGACGATTCAAGTATCCCTGCATGACATTGGGGCCTTTGACCAGCAGCAACCCTTGCTGCCCCAGCGGCTGCGGCTCTCCGGTTTCGGGATGAACAATACGCACGCTCATGCCCGGCAGGGGATGGCCAATCTTGCCGCGCTTGGCGCCCACCTGGCGGAAGCCGGCGGCGCGGAAGTCGCGGGTGTTGACGGCCACCACCGGGGAGCACTCGGTGCATCCATAGCCCTCAAGCGGACGTATGCCGAACTGGTCTTCAAAGGCCTGCACGATGCGTTCCGGCAATTTTTCCGCCCCGGCCAGCACAAACTGCACGCTGCCAAAGTCTTCAGGCGCGCAGCGGCGAACGTAGGTCTGTAGGAATGTCGGCGTGGCCACCATGAAGGTGATGGCGTACTTTTGCGCCAGCGCGCCAATGACGCGCGCATCCAGCGGATTGGGATGGAAGACCACCCCCACTCCCAGAACCGTGGGCAGGCAAATCGTTACCGTGAAACCAAAGGAATGAAAGAAGGGAAGTATGCCCAGGGCGCGATCATGCTTGTCGAGGGCAAAAACCTGCCCCATCTGCTGAATGTTGGAAGCGATGTTGTAATGGGTGAGCAGCACGCCTTTGGGATCGCCGGTCGAGCCACTGGAAAAAATCACGGTAGCGAGATCGTCAATCTGGGCAGTTTTGCCGCCGCTCAAATAGCGTTCAAGCAATGGACGCGGCGCCAGCCAGGAGAGCAGCAGCGCGATAATCTTTTCGCTCAGGCGCGGATTGGCGGCGAGTTCCTCCAGCAAGATTACCTTCTCGGGCGGATGCACCGGAATTTTTTCCAGGAAGGCGCGAGCTGAGATCACCGTCTTCAGTTGGCATTGCTGCGCGCAGGAGGCGACCACAGCGTCTGACGCGGTGTAATTCAAGTTGACCGGAACTTTGCCGGTGAGCAGGGCCGCCTGATTCACCAGGGCGCCGGGCACAGAGGGCGGAAGCAGAATGCCGACCATCTTCTGGTCTTTCCAGACGTGGCGCAGCCGGCGTGCCAAAAAAATGGTTCGGGTGAGCGCCGAGCCGAAGGTAACTTTGGCCGTCTGGCCATCGGCCATGGCGAAGCGCCGGCGATGCTTGCGCGCGGTGCGCACAAAGCTGTGGTGCAGCGGCTCAATGCGCTTGCGACGGTGGGCGTAGGCTTGCGTGTGCAGCTCCTGCACGGCGCGGCGCACTTCAAAGGGAGGCGTATCGGGCGGCAGAGGCTTCCCGAAGCTCACGGTGACTGGGTAAGGAATCTTGCGAGGAAGCTTCCACACAAAACGTCCGCGCTCGAAGCTGAAGATGCTGCCCCAAACGCCATCGAGATGCACGGGGATGATGGGCGCATCCACGTTTTTCATGATGCGCTCCATGCCGCGGCGGAAGGGAAGCATCTGGCCGATGCGGGTGATCTGCCCTTCAGCAAAGATGCAGACAATCTGCCCCTGCTGTATAGCTTCGCTGGCGGTGCGCAGAGCGCGAATCATCTCGCGCGGGCGAAGCTGCGATGAGATTGGAATCGCGTCACCCAGTTTGGCCAGAGGCTTGATGAAGGGAAGATCGTAAATGTCTTTGAACATGATGAAGCGCACAAAGCGATCGGTCGAGGCCACCAGCAGAAGGCCATCCATGAACGAGAGGTGATTGCAAACGAAGAGCGCGCCGCCCTTGGAAGGAACATTTTCGCATCCTTCGACCTTGATGCGATATACGGTGCGCGTGGCCATCCACAGCAGCAGCCGGACCATGGCCTGCGGCAGCAGCATCAGCGAATAAACCGTTGCCGCCAGGGTGAGCAAGCCGCCAACCAGGAAGATCGCGGTAGGCGACAGATGCGGCAGCTTCAAGCCGGTGTGTGGAATCGCCGCGCCGCTGGTGAGCGCGTAGTAGCATCCGGACGCCAGGAACACTCCCACAAAAGAAAGCAGGTTCGCGGCAGCCAATACCGAGCCCTTGCGCTCCTCGTTCGGCCGGTGCTGCATAACCGCGCTGACGGGAACAATAAAGAAGCCGCCG
>Ga0209166_10004304_pt1 | contig 10009 bp, 10 predicted proteins | sample Coa_R1_3_FD_187151 | JGI IMG/M metagenome (GOLD analysis project Ga0209166, IMG submission 187151) | Surface soil microbial communities from Centralia Pennsylvania, which are recovering from an underground coalmine fire - Coalmine... | ecosystem: Environmental > Terrestrial > Soil >... | reverse complement strand
GAACCAGCTCAAGGGCGCGCCGAAGTTCAACCGCAATACCGATTGGGACTGGTCCGATCGCAGCAGGGATCGCGCCGTCTACGATTATTACCAGACCCCGATCTGGTCCTGATCGGTCCCTATGGGTATCCTGCTCCTGATCATTATTCTTCTCCTCCTCTTCGGCGGAGGCGGAGGCTACTGGGGCTATCGCCGCGGCTATTACAGCAATCGCGGTCACGGCCTCATCTGGCTGATCGTCATCATCATTATTCTGGTGGTCCTGTTCGGCGGTCATTTTGGCAGCACGCCTGTCTAGCTGCGCCCATCGGAAAAAGACGCGCAGCGCCTTGTGAGGGCACTACGAAGTATTCTGTGATCCTCGGGATAGCCCCCTCGCGAGGCGGCGAGCGACCGCGATCAATCGGGAAAATATTGTCCAAACACGGAACGATCCCGGGTCGAGCGAGCTTTTTCTAATAACGCCTCACAGGAGCAATCGTAATGACGGATCATAGTACAGCGGGAGCCGCCAGAAATTTGGCCGGCAAAGCGGAGGAAGGTTTTGGCCGCGCTACCGGCGACGCCAAGACGCAAGTTCAAGGATTGGCCAATCAAGCTGCCGGTGCCGCTCAGGAACTGTACGGACAGGCACGGGATGGTGCTGCGGACGCCGCCGGTGCGGCGCGTGACAGCGCCGCTTCTTTCGAGCGGTGGCTTCGCAGGACCATCGAAACCCAGCCCTACACCGCCGCCGTGGTTGCCGTGGGTTTAGGCTGGCTGCTCGGTCGTATGCATCAGCCGATGTGAGCTGCCGGCGCTGCCGGCGCTGCTTGCGAGCCTGGTCGTCCAGTTGTGGCCTGAAACCTCGGTCTGGCGCACTCGGCTCGACGAGCATGGCGCGAAGCAACCGGCCTAGTCTTGACGCGATTGTGCGGCCGCCGACGCATCTGCAAAACCATCGAGCCGCGCAAACCTGATCAGCGAGAAATGCCCGAGCGGCGGCATGGCGCGGCGCTCGACCACGCGCACGCCGCCGTGGCGTGCCGCCCAGTTGGCCAAGCGTTGCCAGGGAAACTCCGGCTGCCAGCCGAGCCGACGCGCCATCGGCGCCAAGGCGCGTTCGAACGCGGCGCGCGGCCCGCTTTCGGCGCCTAAATGATTGATCAAGATGATCTCGCCGCCGGGTCTCAGCACGCGGGCGAATTCGTCGAGCGTCGCCTCGGGCTCCGGCACCACGGTGATGACGTATTGGGCGACCACCACGTCGAAGGCCGCGTCCTCAAAACCGAGCCGGCGGGCGTCCATCACGGCGAGGCCGTCGACGTTGGTGAGGCGATGCTCGCGCACCCGCGCCTTGGCCTTGCGCAGCATCGGCGCCGAAAGATCGACACCGACAATGCGATTGGTCCAAGCGTAGTCGGGCAGCGACAGGCCGGTGCCGACGCCGACTTCGAGAATTCGGCCGCCGATGCGCTCGGCCGCGGTCACCGCGGCCTTGCGGCCGTGCTCGAACACCGCGCCGAACACGAGATCGTAGACCGGCGCCCAACGCGCATAGGTCTTGGCAATCGTGGCCTTGTCGAACGCTGCGCCCATCGCGCCGTTAGTGCTGCGAGCTGCGGTGGAGCTTTGGCATCGACGTGCCGTCCGACGGTTTAACGCGCGATCGCCATGGCGGCGCGGGCGGAATGGACGGCCGCAACGGTGCTGGCGATGAATCCGCCGCCCAGCACGCGCGCCTGGCCTTCGGCCGTATCGTAGAACGCGCAAGCCTGGCCCGGCGAGACGCCGTCCTCGCTGGCGATCAATTCGAGTTCGACGCCGCCGTGATCGCCACGGCACAGCCATGCCGGCTGCGGCGGCCGGGTCGAACGGACTTTGACGAACACCTCGCGGCGGCTGTCGAGCGCCGCATCGATGGCGGCGTCGCCGAGCCAATTGACCTCGCGCAGGCGAATACGGCGGGTCCGCAGTGCCTCGCGCGGCCCGACCACGACGCGGCGTGCGGCGGCGTCGAGACGGACGACGTAAAGCGGCGCGCCCGTCGCGATGCCGAGCCCGCGTCGCTGGCCGACGGTAAAGTGAATGATACCGTCGTGGCGGCCGAGCACGCGGCCATCGAGATCGACGATGTCGCCCGGCCCGGCGGCGCCCGGGCGCAGCTGCTCGATCACCTGCGCATAATGCCCGGTCGGCACGAAGCAAATGTCCTGGCTGTCCTGCTTGTCGGCAACCGCCAGACCGAAGCGCCGCGCCAGATCGCGAGTCTCCGCCTTGGTGCGGTCGCCGAGCGGAAAGCGCAGCACGTCAAGCTGCGCGGGCGTGGTGGCAAACAGAAAATAGCTCTGGTCGCGCTCGGTCTCGCGCGCGCGATAAAGCGCGCGGCCGCCGCCGGGCAGCGCCCGCGACGCGACGTAATGGCCGGTGGCCAAAATTTTGGCGCCGAGTTCGCGCGCGGTGTCGAGCAGGTCGCGAAATTTTATAGACTGATTGCACTCGACGCACGGCACCGGCGTCTCGCCGGCGACATAGCTTTCGGCGAAGCGGTCGATCACTGCTTCCTTGAAGCGGCTTTCATAGTCGAGCACGTAATGCGGAATGCCGATGCGCTCGGCGACGGCGCGCGCATCATGAATGTCGCGGCCGGCGCAGCAGGCGCCCTTGCGGTGGGTCGCCGCGCCATGGTCGTAAAGCTGCAGCGTGATGCCGACCACGTCGTAGCCGGCCTCGGCAAGCAGCGCCGCCGTGACCGACGAATCGACGCCGCCCGACATGGCGACGACGACCCGCGTTTCGGACGGCCGGCCCTCGGTGTCGAGACTGTTCAGCATGGCGATGCGGCGGGACTCCTGCCGTCGGTTTTTGCGCGCTCGGGCCGCGGGCGGCCAGCCGCGGCCTTTCATATCCGTCCATTACTATAAGTGTGGCGGCCGCGCTGCGCCATCGCGGGCGCGCGGGCCTGTTGGGAACCGCGAGGCGGCAGAATTTGCCGGCGGCGGCAAAGAGGTGCCCCTGCGGTGTACGTTCCGGCATGGTAAATCATTGAAAACATATAGTTTTTCGAGGCGCTCGGTTGGCCCGCCGGTTGCAGGCAAGCTAGCCGGGTGAGCGTGGGTTCAGGTTTTCGGAGTGGTTTCAGTGCCGAGTGCAGCCGGTATTTCATCGGAGGTCAGCGTGGCCCTGTCGCGTGGGGTGCCGCCGCGGCCGCAGGCATTCTTGGTGCAAGCGGACGCGCAGCCGTTTGCGGTGCTGCTTGATGCGGCCGTGTCGCCGGTGCCGGACAGCGGCGCCGGCGCGCCGGCTGCGTCCGGACAGCCAAATCAACAAAAGCCTGCCGCCGATCTCGGAGCGACGGCGCAAGCCGATGCGCCGGCTGCCCGGTCCGTCCCGTCAGCCGGCAACGCTGCGCAAGGGTCCTCGGCACCTGACAAAAGCGCGCCGGTCCAAAGCGCCGATGCCGGTACGATGCAAGGCGCAGCAGAGGACAATACGGGTGATCGCAAGCCGGCCCCAGAGCCGAACCCGAATGACGCCGTCCATTGGGCCCCGGCTGCGCCCGCGGATGGCCTGCTCATTCAAATTGCCAACGCCGGCGGCGCGCATCAGATAACGGCGAAAACCGGCGGCGACGGCAAGCCCGGCTTTAAGCTGGATATATCGGCCACAAATGAACCGCTGATCACAATGCCGGGGCCGCTGCGAAGCGCTGACGGCAACCCGAACGCGTCAAGCGGCACGAGCGCGGACCCGACCCGTGACGGTGCGGCGCCTTTTGCGAATGATCCGGCGGCACCCGTCGCCGCCGATGTCGGCAACAACACGCCCGACAACACAGCCGCGGCGCTTCTCGCCGCCGTGCTTGCCGATCTTAAAGCTGCCGCGTCTGCTGATACGGCGACGCCGGGCGCGACCAAACCGTCCGCAGACGGCAAGGACGACCACAAAGATCAAGAAAACGGCTCGACTGACGCCGCCAGCGCTTTGCCCGGGTCGAGCCAAGCGCAGCTTTCGTCGTCCGCTGTGGCGCAGCCTTTGGCGGCGGCCGCGGTGGTCAACGCCGCCCCTGATCCTGCGGCGCCTGCAGCTGCGAAGCCCGGATTGGCGATTGCCGACGTCGTCAAGGCGCGGGCAAAAGTCATGCTGACGCCCGGGGCATTGCAGCAAACCATGCCGGCTCAAGACGACAGCACCGAGGCGCCGGGTTCAAGCCCCGTGGTCGACCCGGGTGACTCCAATGCTTCGGCGCTTTCTTCCGGACCGGACGACACGAGCGGCAGCGCATCGGCGGCCATCGCGCCGCAGGCAACGGATCAGCTGCAAACGTCCGGTGCCGACGCTCTAGCATTGCTGACCCAAATCGATTTCGCCTCGCTGGGTGGAACGGACCATTTCAGTTCGCGTGGCGAGCCGGCGGCGTCGCCCAACGCCGGCGCGGGTCCGGCAGCGCCCAATGCAGTCGCCAATGCGGCCACGGCGCCGACCTTTGGCATCTTCGCGCCGAATGCCATCGCAACGAATGTTGCCGCGCCGGCCGCAGCCGGGCCCGATCCGGCTGTTCCGCTGGCCGGGCTTGCGGTCGCCATTGCGGGGCGCGCCCAGGCTGGATCCAGCCAATTCGACATTCGTCTCGATCCGCCCGAATTGGGCCGAATCGATGTGCGGCTCAACGTCGACGGCGGCGGCCAGGTGCGCACCCACGTCACGGTCGACCGCCCCGACACGCTGCAGCTGTTGCAAAGCCAGCAGCCGCAGCTCGAACGCGCGCTCGAGCAGGCCGGTTTGAAGACCGCCGACAACGGCTTGCAATTCACGCTGCGCGACCAGTCCTTCGCGGGCCACAACGGCGGCGCGGGCGGACAGCACTATGTCAACCAATCGGCGGCGCCGCTTGTCATTCCGGAGAGCGACGCGGTGCCGATCGACACCGCACAGATTTATGCACGCCTGAGGCTCGGCAATGGCCTCGATATCAGCGTGTGACGACTGACGGCTGAGGGCTGAACATGACGATCGCGAGCAACACGGCTCTGGCGGCGCCAGCGAATGCGGGCGCGCAGACGGCGCAGGCCGCAGTCACAGCAGGATCGCAGCAACTTGCCGGCAATTTCGACACGTTTCTGCAGCTCCTGACCACGCAGCTGCAGAATCAAAATCCGCTCGACCCACTCGACACCAATCAGTTCACCCAGCAGCTCGTCGAGTTCGCCTCGGTCGAGCAGCAGGTCAACATGAATACCAACCTGCAGACGCTGATTTCGCTGCAGCACACCGCCGAGGCGACCTCGGCCATGCAACTGATTGGCCTCACCGCCTCGGTCAAGAGCAACACCGCAGTGTTGTCAAACGCCACCGGCTCGCCGGCGACCTGGACCTTCTCGGTGCCGTCGCCGGCCACCGGGCAGCTCAGCATTACCAATGCGAGCGGCCAGACCGTCTATGCCGGGACCGTGACGCTCAACTCCGGCAATCAAACCTTTACCTGGAACGGCCAAGGCAACAACGGCATCACTTGGCCCGACGGCAATTACACCATGTCGATCAACGCGACCGGCGCCAACGGTCAGCCGGTCACGATCGCGACCGAGGTCAAGGGCACCATCAGCGGCGTCGATGTCAGCCAGAACCCGCCGCAGGTGGTGATCGGTGGCCAGGATTATTCGCTTAACGCCATTCAATCGATCAGCAGGTAAGTGAGTGAGGAGGCGGCCACCGAAAGCCGCTGCCGTTGGTGCGGCCTCAAATGGGCAAAAATTGAAGGCCGCTACGGCGCTTCAGCGACCGAATGCGGCCGAATCCGGCCAATCGACCGTTTTGCTTAGCCAAATTTTAAGCGGCAGCCCGTAATGTCGGGTTCTGTCGCGTTCGAGTTCGTGAGAGTGACTTATGACCGAACCCCATCGCCCGAGGGTCAAGTATGTCATCGGGCCGGACGGTTCGCCCCTGACGATCGCCGATCTGCCGGCGCCGGGGACGAAGCGTTGGGTCATCCGCCGCAAGGCGGAAGTCGTGGCCGCCGTTCGCGGCGGGCTGCTGTCGCTCGAAGAAGCCTGCAGTCGCTATACGCTGACGGTCGAGGAATTTCTGTCCTGGCAATACTCGATCGACCAGCACGGCCTTGCCGGGCTTCGCACCACGCGCATCCAGCAATATCGGCAATAGCCGCCGTCCATCGGTAGCGCCGAATCGTCAACGCCGGCCCACGCGCCGGCGTTATTATTTTGGCGAGTGGCGAAATGGCGAATGGCGAGTAGCGAGTAACGAGTAACGAATACGGATAGTGGCGGCTCCCGCCATTCGCGACTCGCCGTTTCGCCATTTCGCGCTCACCTTTGGCTGCACATTTGCGCGCCGCTGCCCCCGCATTAACCGGACGCTAACCATACAGCAGGCAAATCTTGCCCACTGGTGGTTTGCGTTGGGGGGATCAGGCTCGGTGCAAAATCTGCTGGAATTTGCCAAGACGTTGGGCGCGCCGCGCATTGCCGCGATGGGCGTGGTCGCCGTCGCGCTGGTCGGCTTCTTCGCCTTCATCATTCTGCGCGTCACCACGCCGGAGATGACGCCGCTATTCACCAACCTGACGCTGGACGATTCGGCCGCCGTCGCCAAGGAGCTCGACCGCGAGGGCGTGCCCTATCAGCTGCGCGGCGACGGCAACGTCATTCTGGTCGCCAAGGACCGCGTCGCGCGCCTGCGCATGCAGCTCGCCCAGGGCGGACTGCCCAAGGGCGGCGGCATCGGCTACGAGATTTTCGACCGCAGCGACGCGCTCGGCACCACGAGCTTCGTGCAGAACATCAACGCCGTGCGCGCGCTGGAGGGCGAGCTCGCCCGTACCATCCGGGCGCTCGACCGCGTGCAGGACGCCCGCGTGCATCTGGTTATGCCGGAGCGGCCGCTGTTCTCGCGCGACAAGGTCGAGCCGTCCGCCTCGATCGTGCTGCGGGTGCGCGGCGCGCTCGAGCCGACCCAGGTGCGCGCCATCCGCCATCTCGTCGCCTCTGCCGTCAACGGCTTGCGGCCGCAACGCGTCTCGATCGTCGACGAAACCGGCAACCTGTTGGCGGACGGCGCCGCGGACGATGCTGGCGCCGGCGAAGTCGGCGCCGACGAGCGGCAGGTCGCGTTCGAGAAGCGGCTGCGCCAGCAGATCGAGCAGATCGTCACCTCGGTGGTCGGGCCCGGGCACGCGCGCGTGCAGTTGACCGCGGACTTCGACTTCAACCGGGTCACCCAGACCTCGGACAAATACGATCCGAACGGGCGCGTCGTGCGCTCCAGCCAGACCCGTGAAGAGACTTCCGCCACCGCCGCGGCCAATGCCAACCAGGTCACGGTCGGCAATGAAATCCCGCAAGGCGCGCAGCAGCGACAGGCGCCGGGCGGCGAGGGTGGCGGCGGACCGCGCGACGAAAGCCGCAAGTCGGAAGAGATCATCAATTACGAAATCTCCAAAACCACCAAGACCGAAATAATCGAAGGCGGCCGGGTCAACCGCATATCCGTCGCGGTGCTGGTCGACGGCACGTACGAGAAGAACGACAAGGGCGAGGTGGTCTACAAGCCGCGCAGCAAGGAGGAGATCGACCAGATCGCCGCGCTGGTGCGCTCCGCGATCGGCTTCGATCAGAAGCGTGGCGACCAGGTCGAGGTGGTCAATCTGCGCTTTGCCGAGTCGCCGGCGCAGCCGATCGTTGCGCCCAGCGGCTGGCTCTCGGCGCTACATTTTTCCAAAGACGACATCATGCAGGCCATCGAGACGCTGGTGATGGGTCTGCTCGGACTGGCTGTCCTGCTGCTCGTGGTGCGGCCGCTGGTGCGGCGCATGCTGGCGCCGGTCGGCGAGCCGGTCGCCATGCTGCCGCCTGCAGGCAGCGCTGCCGCACCCGGCGATGCCGGCACTCCGGCGATTGCCCCAACCGGGCCCACCTTCAGCGCCGCGCCGAGCGAGACTTCGAAGATGATCGACATGGCCCAGGTCCAGGGCCAAGTCCACGCCCAGTCCGTGCAAAAGGTCGGCGAGATCGCCGACAGCAATCCGGCCGAGACCGTCTCCATCATCCGTCAATGGCTGCACGAAAGCGCCGCTGCCTGATCGAACGCCATGCCATCCGCTTACGCTGAAAAAAAAGACGACAATGCCCGCCGCGAAATCGACAGCGCACTCGCGAGCCTCGCCGGCCGCGCCAGCGCGCCGTCGTCCAAGCGCCAGCTCACCGGGCCGGAGCGCGTCGCGGTGCTCATGCTGGCGCTCGGCGAGCAGCACGGCGCCAAGATCTGGGGCCTGCTCGACGATGACGAGTTGCGGCAGATTTCGGTCGTGATGTCGACCATCGGCACGATCGAAGCCGAGTTGGTCGAAAACCTGCTGCTCGAGTTCGTGTCGCGCATGTCGGCGTCGGGCGCGCTGATGGGCAATTACGACGCCACCGAACGCCTGCTGCAGCAATATCTGCCGCCCGAGCGGGTCGGCAACATCATGGACGAAATCCGCGGCCCGGCCGGCCGCAACATGTGGGAGAAGCTGTCCAACGTCCAGGAAGAGGTATTGGCCAATTATCTGAAGAATGAATATCCGCAGACAGTGGCGGTGGTGCTGTCGAAGATCGGACCCGAGCACGCCGCGCGCGTGCTGGCGATCCTGCCGGAAGAACTTGCGCTCGACGTCATCAACCGCATGCTGCGCATGGAAGCGGTGCAGAAGGAGGTTTTGGAGCGGGTCGAGCAGACCCTGCGCACCGAGTTCATGTCGAACCTGTCGCAGACGCGCCGGCGCGACGCCCATGAGGTGATGGCCGAGATTTTCAACAATTTCGACCGGCAGACCGAGACCCGCTTTATTACCGCGCTGGAGGAGGAGAATCCGGACAGCGCCGAGCGCATCAAGACCTTGATGTTCACCTTCGACGACCTGACCAAGCTCGATACCGCCTCGACGCAAACCCTGATGCGCCACATCGAGAAGGACAAGCTTGCGGTCGCGCTCAAGGGCGCCGCCGAGCCGGTGCGCCAGTTCTTCCTGTCCAACATGTCGACCCGTGCCGCCAAAATGCTGCTCGACGACATGCAGGCCATGGGCCCGGTGCGGCTGCGCGAAGTCGACGAGGCGCAGGCGCTGCTGGTCAACCTCGCCAAGGATCTTGCCGCCAAGGGCGAGATCATCATCTCCAAGAGCCGCGGCGAAGAGGAGTTGATTTATTGAGCATGGCTATGAACGCGCCGACCAAATTTCTGTTCGACGTGGATTTTGCCGGCGGTGCCGATCGCAAGCCGGCGATGTCGCTCGCCGAGCATGCGCAAAAGCTCGCCGAGGTCGAGGCTGCCGCGTACCGGCGCGGCTACGCCGAGGCGCAGGCCGACGCCAAGGTCGAAAGCGACCGGCGCCTTGCCGGCGTGCTCGAGCGGATCGCCGACGGCATCGCCGAAGCCGACAAAACCGTGAGCGCCGTCGAGACGCGGCTCGAATGCGAAGCAGTCGAGGTGGCGGTCGCGGTTGCGAAAAAGCTGGCGCCGGCGCTGATCGCGCGCGAGCCGTTTGCCGAGATCGCCGCGTTGGCAAGCGATTGCTTCCGGCAGCTCGTCGCAGCGCCGCACGTCGTGGTGCGAATCCAGGATGCGCTCTATGCCAGCGCGGGCGAGAAGCTCGAGCAAATCGTGCGCGCCAGGGGTTTTGAAGGCCGCCTGGTCATGCTCGCCGAGCCGGACATCGCGCCAGGCGATTGCCGCATCGAATGGGCGGACGGCGGCGTCAATCGCGACAGCGCCGCCGCCGGCGCGGCGATCGATGCTGCAGTCGCCGCTTATCTGAGCGCCAGGCGGGGCTCAGCCGCTGGGGTCGCCGCAGCCGTTGGGTCCGGCGGACGGCCCAATGTCGAGGAGGTTGTCGGATGAGCGACGATAGCAAAGTCACGCTGCCCAATCTCGAAGACGCCGGATCGGCGGCCGACGTGCCGCTCGCCGCGGAGCCGGAGGGGCCGACCACCCGGATCGCCGAAGATCTCGAAGCGGTGTTCGACGTGCCGGTCCA
>Ga0209166_10004302_pt1 | contig 10010 bp, 6 predicted proteins | sample Coa_R1_3_FD_187151 | JGI IMG/M metagenome (GOLD analysis project Ga0209166, IMG submission 187151) | Surface soil microbial communities from Centralia Pennsylvania, which are recovering from an underground coalmine fire - Coalmine... | ecosystem: Environmental > Terrestrial > Soil > Unclassified... | reverse complement strand
CGGCGCGACAGTGTCCGTTCAATCGGGGGGAAATGTCAGCGGCGTGACCGTCGAGAACGGAGGAACGATCTGGTTCTCCGAGACCATCGGCAGCGGCCAGACCTTCCGTGCGGGACTCGTCGCCAGCACGACGGTCGTCAACGGAGCCACGGTTCAAGCCGGCGGCGTCGTCCAGATAGCCGACGTCACGGTCCTGAGCGGCGGGACGCTCGGCCTCGCATCCGAAGCCGTGACATCGAATGTGACGGTCTCGGCCGGCGGGGCGCTGCTCGGCCCGGGTGTCATCGTGGGCCCGATTCAGTTCTTCTCAGGTTCTTTTATCGCCGGATCGGCCAGCGGCGTGACCATCGGCGTCGCGGCAGGAGCGCCGGGCGGCCCGGTGTCGGGGCAGCTGGAAATCCGCTCAGGCGGTGCGGCGACGGGCGTATTGGTCGACAATGGCGGCCTCCAGATCGATTCCGGGGCGACAGCCACTGGGACCCTCGTGGCGTCGGGCGGCGAGGAGACGATCGCCTACAGCGGCTCGGCATCGGGTACGAGAGTCGCCAGCGGGGGCGTCGAAGTGCTGTCCGGCGGAGGGACCGCGACAGGCGTGGTCGTGAGCGGCGGTGGGAGCGCGGTCTTCCCGGGCTTTGTGCTCTCCAACGGTCAGACCCTGACGGTCACTTCCGGCCCGGTGACGAGCACGACCACGCTCGACGGAATCACGGTGCTGAGCGGCGGCGTGGTGGACCTCCCGGGCGGCGTCATCGTCGCGAGCGGCGCGACGCTCGCCCTAGCGCCAGGGGCTACCATCTCCAGCCTCAATGTCCTGGGCGGCGGCGCAGTGATCGGGCCGGGGAGCCTAGTCGGCTTCAGCAACGTGGTGGCCGGATCGGCCAGCGGTGTGACCCTCGCCTACGGCGATTTGGAAATTCGTTCAGGCGGCGCCGGGAGCGCCATCACGGTCGCCAACGGCGTCCTCTTCGTCGACCCGGGCGCCGTCGCAAGCGCGACAGTCGTCGATTCGGGAAGTACGGAGGTGGTGTCTGTTGGCGCAAATGCTTCCGGGTCGGTGGTGAGCAGCGGCGGGACGGCAATTTTGGCCGTCGTCGTCAGCGCCGGCCAGTCGCTGACCGTCGGATCTGGCGGTGTGAACGGGACGACCGTCATCGATGGCGTGACGTTGCTGAGTGGCGGCATCCTCCAGGTGAACAACGCCACACTCCTCAGCGGAGGAGTGCTGACTGCGACGTCTGGGGCGGCGCCCCTTGCGATCATCAGCGGCGGCGGCGAACTGGTCGTGGAGCCGGGCGCGGTGGTGGCCGGGCTCGGTCTGTTCGGCGGCGCGCGGATTGACCTCGCCTCGGTCTCCGCCACCTCGGCCAGCATCGTCAACTCTTCCCAACTGGTGGTGACCAACGGCAGCGTGGTGGTCGCCGTGTACCCCGTCAACGTGACCGCCCCGGGGGTAGAGGCCTTCGCCCTGAGCGACGGAGCAGGCGGCACGCTGATCCGCGCCCAGGTCATGCCCTCCGTACAGGCCGACAACTTCTACGGGTTAGGCGGAGGCCTTGTGCTGCTCCAGAACGCCGCCGGAGCGGTGGTGACCGGCGGACTAAACCATTTGAACCAGGAGACCTACCGGCAGGTCTCGGGCCTCGGCCCGGAGTGGAGCTTCGTGGGCAACGGCGATTTCTTCGGAACCGCCCAGTCGGAGTTCCTGATCCAAAACACCGGCGGAGCGGTGTTCGCCGGCCAGGTCGTGAACGGCCAGGCGCAGTATTCCCAGGTCGCCGCGCTCGGCCCGGAGTGGCGGTTCGTCGGGGCGGGGGACTTCCGGGCAGACGGAAAGTCGGATTTCCTGATCGAGAACACCAACGGCGCGCTGGTGCTGGGCGAGGTCGGCGCGAGCGGCCAGGCAGGCTACAGCCAGGTCGGCGCCCTTGGTCCCGAGTGGCGCTTCGTCGGGACCGGGGATTTCCTGGGCGACGGCAAGACCGACTTCCTGATCCAGAACAGCGCCGGCGCGGTGGTGGTGGGCGAGGTGGGGGCGGGTGGCCAGGCGGGGTACAGCCAGGTCACCGCCCTCGGTCCCGAATGGCGTTTCGTCGAGACCGGCGAGTTCCTCGGCCACGGCCGCAGTGACTTCCTGATCGAGAACACCAAAGGAGCAGTGGTCGTCGGCGAGGTTGGCGCAGGCGGTCAGGCGAGCTTCACCCAGGTAGGCGGTCTGGGTCCGGAGTGGCGGTTCGTCGGCGCGGGAAACTACTACGGTGGCGCGGCGGACAGCTTCGTGATCCAGAACAGCGCTGGCGCTGTCTTCACCGGCACGGTGGTGAACGGCCAGGCCCAGTACGCCCAGATCGGCGCCCTCGGGCCAGAGTGGAAATTCCACGGCTGACGAGATGGCCGGCGGAACGCCCGCGCTCCGCGGCGCTATCCCGCCCCCTCCTCCCAGCCCAGCGTCCGCTCCACGGCCTTCTTCCACTGGGCGTAGCCCTGGTCGCGGCGGGCGGTGTCCATGTGGGGGGACCACTCGGCGTCCTTCCTCCACTGAGCGCGAAGGGTGGCCAGGTCCGGCCAGAAGCCGACGGCGAGGCCGGCCGCGTAGGCGGCGCCCAGGCAGGTGGTCTCGGCGATGCCCGGGCGGACGACAGGAACGCCCAGCACGTCGGCCTGGAACTGCATCAGCAGGCTGTTGGCGGTCATGCCGCCGTCGACCTTGAGGATGTCGAGGGGGCGGCCCGAATCGGCGGCCATGGCGTCGACCACCTCGCGGGTCTGCCACGCCACCGCTTCGAGCGCCGCGCGGGCGATGTGGCCGCGGGTGACATAGGCGGTGAGGCCGGCGATGACGCCGCGGGCGTCTGGGCGCCAGTGCGGGGCGAAGAGGCCCGAGAAGGCCGGCACCAGCGCGCAGCCGCCGTTGTCGGCGACGCTGGCGGCCAGGGCCTCGATCTCGGCGGCGCTGGAGAAGAAGCCCAGGTTGTCGCGCAGCCACTGCACAAGGGCGCCGGTGACGGCGATCGAGCCCTCCAGGGCGTAGACGGCCGGCCCCTGCCCCACCTGGTAGCCGAGGGTGGTGGGCAGGCCGTGTCCGGACTGAACGGCCTGCTCGCCGGTGTTGACGAGCAGGAAGTTGCCGGTGCCGTAGGTGCACTTGCCCTCGCCAGGGGAGAAGCAGGTCTGGCCGAACAGGGCCGCCTGCTGGTCGCCGAGCGCCGAGGCGACCGGGACGCCGCCGAGGACGCCCCGCGCCTCCCCGTAGACCTCGGCGGATGAGCGGATCTCCGGCAGCATGGCGCGGGGGACGCCGATGGCGACCAGCAGGCTGTCGTCCCAGTCCAGCGTCGCCAGGTTCATCAGCATCGTACGGCTGGCGTTGGTGACGTCGGTGACGTGGCGGCCGGTGAGCTTCCAGATCAGCCAGGTGTCGATGGTGCCGAACAGCACCTCGCCCCGCGCCGCCGCCGCGCGGGCGCCGTCCACGTGGTCGAGGAGCCAGCGGATCTTCGGGCCGGAGAAGTAGGTGGCCAGGGGCAGGCCGCAGAGGGGGCGGAAGCGGTCCTGGCCGCCGTCGCGGCCGAGCTCCTCAGCGAGGGCCGCGGTGCGGGTGTCCTGCCAGACGATGGCGCCGGCGATCGGCCTGCCCGTGGCCTTGTCCCACAGGACGGTGGTCTCGCGCTGGTTGGTGATCCCCACCGCCGCCAGGTCCGCAGGGCCGATCCCCAGCCTCCCGAGCGCCGCCCCGACCACGGTTTCGACATTGGTCCAGATCTCCTCCGCATCATGCTCGACCCACCCGGGGCGGGGATAGATCTGGCGGTGCTCCATCTGGGCCACGGAGACGATGGCGCCGGCGCTATCGAAGACCATGCAGCGCGAGGAGGTCGTCCCCTGGTCGATGGCGGCGATGTAGCGGCGGCTCATGCTCCCTCCCGATTCCCGGCTTGGATTTGGGTTTATCCGCAGATGACGCGGATGGACGCAGATATTTTCAGGCCAGGTGGTGGAGGACGATGCCGCTGGTGGTGGCGACGTTGAGGCTGTCGAAGGCGCCGGCCATGGGGATGGAGATCGTATCGGCGCGAGCGAGGATGTCCGGGGGGAGGCCCGGGCCTTCGGCGCCGATCAGGACGGCCGGCTTCTGCGGGCGGACCAGAGATTTCAACGGTGTGCGGCCGGCGGGGCTCAAGGCCAGGGGGGTGAAGCCGTGGCTCTGGAGCAGGGCGATGGCGTCCTCGTCCGGGGCCAGGCGGGCGAACGGCAGGCTGAGCGCGGCGCCCACCGAGACGCGGATCGCCTTGCGGTAGAGGGGGTCGCAGCACGTGGGGTCCATGAGCACCCCGGCGGCGCCGAAGGCGGCGGCGTTGCGGAAGACCCCGCCGATGTTGTCGTGGTTGGCGATGCCGAAGAGGACCACCACCAGGGCCTCCGGGGCCGCCGACGCCAGCAGGTCGCCGGCGGCGATGGGGGCGGACCGCTCGCCATGGGCGAGGACGCCGCGGTGGATGTGGAAGCCGGCGATGGCGTCCATCAACGTCTGGCCGGCGGCGTAAACGGCGACATCCTCGCCGAAGGCTGCGATCAGGGGCGCGAGCTTCTCCAGGCGTTTGTCGGCGATCAGCAGGCTGCGGGCGCGGTGGAGTCGGCTGCGGGCCAGGACGTTCAGCACCACCTCGCCCTCGGCGATGAAGCCGCCCTCGCGTCCGGCGAGGTCGCGCTCGCGCACGTCCCGGAACGGGGCCACGCGGAAGTCGAGGGGATCGTCGATGCGGATGATGGCCAAGCCGGGGATGTCGCCGCCCGGCGTCGCTCCGGTCAATAGGCGACGCCGCGCCGTGGAGCGCGGGGCTTGATCCCATCGAAGGCGAAGGGCAGCGTCACCGGAGCTTGGTCTGAGGATCTCATGATCGCCGCTCACGCTCAACGGCTCGCCCTGGCCGCCCTCTTTGCTTTTGCCCCCTTGGCTGCGCTCGCGGCGCCTTCGGCGCATTCCCTCGCCCTGGCGGCCGGGTACAAGGCGGCGTTCCTGTGCAGCGGGGTGTTCGACGCCGGCGAGACCGAGGCGGCGGTGGCGGCCGACGATCTGGAGGGCGTCTACGCCGAATACCAGGACGCGGTGCGCACCCTGCCGGCGCGGATCGACCGCGAGGCGAAGACCGTCAGCGTCGCCTTCGACGACCGCCTGCCGCCGCGCATCGCCGCCTGGCGGTCGGGGCTCGGCTGCGCCCAGCTGCCGATCGGCGCGGGGCCGGACGCCATCGCCGCCCTGCCGCGCCTGAACGTCCGGCTGCCGGCCGACGATCCCAACTCGCGCAAGTGGCCGGACGGCGACCGCGACGCCACGGCTCCGCTTCCATCCGACCAGGCCGCGCGCCTAGAAAAGGCGGTCACGCAGGCTTTTGCGCCGGGCGGCTACGGCGACGGCGAGAGGACCACCGCCGTGCTGGTGGTGAAGGACGGCCGGATCGTCGCCGAGCGCTACCGGCAGGACTACGACCTGCACCGGCCGCAGCGGACCTGGTCGGTGGCCAAGAGCATCACCGCCAGCGTGCTCGGCCGCGCCGTCGCGCTGCATATCCTCCGTGTCGAGGCGCCCGCCGACGTTCCGGAGTGGCGCAAGCCGGGCGATCCGCGCGCCGCGATCACGCTCGCGCAGCTCATGCATATGAACAGCGGCCTCGACACCCGCGGTCCGGGCAACCGTACCGACGAGATCTACCTCGGCGGCGGCGCGGTGAGCCAGGTGGCGACGTCGATGCCTCTGGAAGCGGCGCCTGGGACGCGGTTCCGCTACGCGAACGACGACGTGCTGCTGGCGGCGCGGGCGCTCAGGGCCGAGATCGGCGATGAGCCGCGGTTCCTGGCCTTCCCGTTCCAGCAGTTGCTGTGGCGAATCGGCATGGTCCACACCACCCTGGAGACCGACTGGGAGGGCAGCTTCGTGATGTCGAGCCAGGTGTGGACCACGTCCCGCGATCTGGCGCGGCTGGCCCTGCTCTACCTGAACGATGGCGTGTGGAACGGCGAGCGCCTGCTGCCGGAGGGGTGGGCGCGCTTCGTGGCGACGCCGGCGGGCCCACAGCCGGAGAACGGGACGGCGACAGGCCCCGGCTACGGCGCCCTCTTCTGGCTGTTCGGCCCCCGACAGGGCCTGCCGGAAGGCGCCTACGCCATGTTGGGCAACCGCGGGCAGTTCGTTTTCATCGTCCCGTCGAGGCGCGTGGTGATCGTGCGCCGGGGTTTCGATCCCGAGACCGGCGCCCGGTTCGATCCCGCGGCCTTCGCGCGCGACGTCCTGGCTGCAATCGATTGAGTGCGACCGCATGGTTACGTCTGAAACTCGAGGGCTTGCGGCGCCTGGTCCGGGGCCTAACTAGTGCCGGCGCAGAGCCGCGAGAAGGACTCCCATGACGCTGCAGCTCAATCAGATCGCCCCGGACTTCACCGCCGAAACCACCGAGGGGCCGATCCACTTCCACGATTGGGCCAAGGACCACTGGGTGGTGCTGTTCTCGCACCCCAAGGACTACACGCCGGTCTGCACCACCGAGCTGGGCGCCGTGGCCAAGCTGAAACCGGCGTTCGACAAGCGCGGGGTGAAGGTGATCGGCCTCTCGGTCGACCCGGTAGACAATCACGCCGGCTGGTCCAGGGACATCGCCGAGACGCAAGGGATGGCCCCCAACTTCCCCATGATCGCCGACACCGACCTGAAGGTTTCCAAGCTCTACGGCATGCTGCCGGCCGACGAGAGCGGGACATCCGACGGCCGCACCGCGGCCGACAACGCCACTGTGCGCAACGTCTTCGTCGTCGGGCCGGACCTCAAGGTGAAGCTGGTCCTGGTCTATCCGATGACCACCGGGCGCAACTTCGACGAGATCCTGCGGGTGATCGATTCCATGCAGCTGACGGCCAGGCACAAGGTGGCGACGCCGGCCGACTGGAAGCAGGGCGAGGATGTGATCATCAGCGGGGCGGTGAGCAACGAGGAGGCGGCGACGCTGTTCCCCGGCTTCAAGATCCACAAGCCGTATCTGCGCACCACCAGGCAACCGAGCTGACCGGACGGGAAAGAAGGGGCACGGGCGATGATTTTCGAACAGGTCGCCACAGGCGGCTGCCAGTCCTACCTGATCGGCTGCCCGGACACCCGGGCGGCGGTGCTGATCGACCCGGAATTGCGGCAGGTCGACCGCTACCTGGGGCTGGCCGCCCGTGAGGGCGTGCGCATCCGCTACGTGATCGACACCCACACCCATGCCGACCACTTCTCGGCGGCGCGGGAGATCGCCGCCGCCACCGGCGCGCCGGTGGCGGCCCATCGCCTCAGCCCGGCCCCCTACGTCGACATGCGCCTGGACGACGGCGACATGCTGCTGGTGGGCGGGCTGAAGCTGAAGGCCCTGCACACGCCCGGCCACACCCGAGATTCGATGTGTCTGGTGACCACCGACCGGGTGTTCACCGGCGACACCCTGCTGATCGAGGGGACCGGGCGCACGGACCTGCCCACCGGCGATCCGGACGCGCTCTACGACAGCCTGTTCAACGGCCTGCTGCGGCTGGACCCGGCCCTGGCCGTCTATCCGGCCCATGACTACAAGGGCCGTTCGTGTTCGAGCATCGGCCACGAGATCGCGGCCAACCCGCGGCTGCAGAACCGCGACCGCGCCGCCTTTATCGAGATGATGAACCATCTCAATCTGAGCGCGCCCACCCACCTGACCGAAGCCCTGCGCACCAACATGAGCGGCGGCAAGACGGTGGCCCAGATGCTGGCCGAGGCGACCGCGGCGACGCCGTTCATGGCCATGGCCGAGCTGGCCGACCGGGTGGCGGCGGGCGAGTTGGGGCTGATCCTGCTGGATGTGCGCGAGAAGGACGCCTACCTGGCCGGTCACGTACCGGGGGCGCGCCACCTGCCCCGCGGCCAGCTCGAGCTTCGGGTCAACGGCGAGCTGCCGGACCCCACGGCGCGCATCCTGACCTGCTGCGAGTTCGGCTACATCTCGACCCTGGCGGCCCAGACCCTGCGCACCCTCGGCTTTCGCCGGGCCGCCGCCCTCGATGGCGGCGTGAAGGCCTGGCGCGAGGCCGGCCTGCCCCTCGACACCGGCCCGGCGACTTGAGGGCCGCTCCCGCCCCGGCGCCGACCAAGACAGTGGCGGTGATAGGGGGCGGCCTCAGCGGATCGCTTTTCGCCCTGAAGCTCAGCCGCGCCCGGCCCGACTATGCGGTGATGGTCATCGAAAGCGGCCGGAGGCTCGGCCGGGGCGTGGCCTACGGCGCCTGCGCCCCGGAGCATCTGCTGAACGTGCCGGTCAGCCGCATGGAGGTGGGGCTTTCGCCAAGCTTCGCCGCCTGGCTCGAGGGCGACGCGGCGGCAGAGGCCATGGCGCCGGCCCTGGCCGAGAGCGGCGGCGACCTGCAGGCGGCGTTCGCTCCGCGCGCCCTGTTCGGCCAATATCTTCAGGCGCGGGTCAGCGAGGCCCTGACCCAGGGCGGCGCGCCGGGATTGGCCGCCGTGCGCGGCGAGGCGGTGCGGCTTCGCTTAGGCGGGAGCGCGACCTCGGCGATGAGCGTGCGGCTTGCCGACGGGCGCGATCTCGCGGCCGACATCGTCGTACTGGCGACCGGCAACCTGCCGCCCCGAACGCCCGACGGCCCGGACGGCTGGTTCTACGACAGCGACCTCTTTGTGCCCGATCCCTGGTCGAGCGACGCTTTGAGCGACGTGGGCGAGGACGACGCGGTTCTGCTGCTGGGGACCGGCCTCACCACCGTCGATATCGTGCTGAAGCTGGACGCCGCCGGCCACAGCGGCCCGATGCTCGCCCTCTCGCGGCGTGGCCTGACGCCGCAGGTCCACGCCGCCGGCGGCGCCTGGCCGGCCTTCCTGGAAGACGCCCTGCCCGCCTCGCCCCTGGCGCTCCTGGAGTTGCTCCGGGGCCAGATCGCCCAGGCCCGGGACGCGGGTGTTCCCTGGCAAAGGGTGTTCGACGCCGCCCGGCCCGCCGTGCCGGCCGTGTGGCGCAGTTGGAGCCTCGGCCAGAAGCGCCAGTTCCTGCGGCGCCTGCGGCCGCGCTGGGACATCCATCGCCACCGCATGGCCCCCCGCGTCGCCGCGCGCTTCCAAGGGCTGGTCGATAGCGGCCGCCTTCGGGTGGCGTCGGGACGGATCACGGGCTACGCCCCGGCCGCCGACGGCGGGGTCGTGGCCACCTACCATGGACCACGCGGCGCCGAGGCGCGGTTCACGGCCAGGCAGGTGATCAATTGCACCGGTCCTCGCCGCGACATCGCCCGTTCCGGCGTTCCCTTGATCGCCGACCTGCGCGAGCAGGGCCTGGCGACCCCGGACCCGCTCGGCCTGGGCCTGGAGACGGACGACTGCGCGCTGATCGAGGCCTCGGGGCGGCCGTCGGCGCGCCTCTTCGCGCTGGGCGCCCTCACCTGCCCCAGTTGGTGGGAGATCGTCGCCGTGCCGGAGATCTCGGTCCAGGTCGACCGCCTGGTGGCGAAGCTGGCCCACGAGGGCGATCTTGCGCCGGAGGACCACCCGCTGGCGCCGGAGGATTTCCTCGACCTCGGCGCGGGAATCTAAAGCGTGTTGCGATCTGATGGAATCAGGCCGCAACACACTTTAGTTCTTTGTTTGTCGCGCGTTTTCTTCCGAAAACCGGTTCCCACTTTTCGCGACGCGCTAGCCCGCGGCGGTCGCCGGCGTGGGTGATTGAGCCGTTGTCTCGGCCTCCGGCCGCACGGCGTAGCGGCGGGCGAGGACGGCGCAGACGATCAGCTGCAACTGGTGGAAGAGCATCAGGGGCAGCACGACCAGACCAAGCTGCGGGCCCGCAAAGAGGACGCTGGCCATCGGCAGGCCGCTCGCCAGCGATTTCTTGGAGCCGCAGAACTGCAGGACGATCTCGTCCTCGACCGCAAAGCGCAGCAGGCGGCGGCCGATCAGCCAGGTGAGGCAGAGGGCCAGGCCGAGCAGCGCCGCCAGCACCAGGCACAGA
>Ga0209166_10004301_pt1 | contig 10011 bp, 9 predicted proteins | sample Coa_R1_3_FD_187151 | JGI IMG/M metagenome (GOLD analysis project Ga0209166, IMG submission 187151) | Surface soil microbial communities from Centralia Pennsylvania, which are recovering from an underground coalmine fire - Coalmine... | ecosystem: Environmental > Terrestrial > Soil > Unclassified... | reverse complement strand
TTTGTGGCACTTGCATTAATTCGAGCCGGACTTGGCTCACGCCCGAATGAATCAAGCCGATCTTTCGGGCTACGCGATAGGATACATCAATTTCGCGCCCTTCTTGATAGGGACCTCGGTCATTGATGCGTACTAGTTCAAACTTCCCGTTCCGGGGGTTCACAATCCGTACGATGGACCCGAACGGCAGGTTGGGATGCGCGGCAGTCAGCGCTTCGCTGTCGAAGCGCTCCCCGTTGGCGGTCTTCTTGCCATTGAATCCTGGCCCGTACCAACTGGCATTGCCGACCCAAGTCTTGACCGGTTTCACCGGTGCGCTCAAATGCGCGACGAGGGGAGCATCCAGGACAGGAACGATGAGGAACATTAGGAGCACCCATCGGAACGCAGCCCAGAAAATGAAGAGTGGACGTTTCATAGTGTGTTCTTTGTGCTACTCATATCCAAAAAAGTGTAGCAAAAAAGAGTCGTTATGTCAACCAAAATCTGCGGAAATTTTACCTACTATCTCATTGATAGTAATAGCTTTAGCTTCGCAAAGTGCTCTCTCTAAGTCCTCTACAAGTCGCTGACTGACCGTTGGGTCAGTAAAGCTGGCCGTGCCTACCTGTACGGCAGTCGCACCTACCGCCAGGTATTGAAGCACGTCTTCGACCGTCTCGATGCCCCCGACCCCTATGATTGGTGACTTTACCGCCTTCCGCGTTTCCCAAACCAACCGAAGCGTGATCGGTTTTATTGACGGACCCGATAGGCCCCCCGTTTGGTTCCCCAGGCAGGACTTGCCGGTCCACGGATCGACCGCCATGGCCGGATAGGTGTTGGCTATCGTCAAGGCATCGGCCCCCGATCCCTCCGCAGCCCGTGCAATAAGTCCAATATCTGCAACCATCGGGGATAGCTTCACCCAAAGTGGCCGCTTGGCTGCCGCCTTCCGGGCCGCGCCCACCACCTCCGCGACTAGGGCCGGGTCGTTTCCGAACTGTATCCCTCCCTTCTTGACGTTGGGGCAGGAGATGTTCAGCTCATAGGCCGCCAGCCCTTCGGAGTCCTCCAGGACCCGAATCACCTCGGTATAGTCCTCCACGCTATAGCCAAAGACATTGGCGATGACCGCCGTATCGTATTTTCGCAGTACTGGGAGTTTTTCCGCCACGAATGCCCGGACCCCGATGTTTTGGAGCCCCACGGCGTTCAGCATCCCCGAGGGGGTCTCGCAAAGCCGGGGCGCAGGTGCGCCTTCCATGGGTTCGCGGGAGAGGCCTTTGACGACCAGGCCGCCAAGGCGGTTCAGGTCAACCAGGTGGGCAAACTCGACGCCGTAGCCGAACGTTCCGCTAGCTGCGAGAATGGGATTCCGCAGGCGCACCGCGCCAATTTGCACGGTCAGATCAACAGCCCTGGCGCTCGTCACTTCCGTCAGAGAATATCATGAACCTCCAGACACCAGCCACGCTTTCCATCATCGACTCGACCGGGTGAATCTGGCAAGATTCGCCGGGGGCCGTCCCCTTCGATGTTCGATGACTTTTGGTACTGGATAAAAAAAAGCCGCTGGCGGCTTTCTGGCTCATTCTTTGTCATTGGTGCCGTGAACGTTGTGGGCTTCTTCTGGCATTACCACCGTGGTGCTATCGTTCTCGCGATTTTTGACGCTATTTTCGCGTTTGGTTGCCTGGCCGCGAGTGTCTGGTACCTCTACTATGGCGTGGGCGATTAGCCAAAACTATTGTTTCTTCTCGAGTGCTTGAGAAGCATTGCGCTGAGCAAGAGCCTCGCCCAGCACCCGCCCATCGCGTGGCGCTAAGGTAATCCCGCAGAGAGCAGCTAGTGTCGGCGCGATGTCCGCGGGCGTAACCGTCCCGTGATACACACCGGGCCGAATCCCAAATCCCATCAGCAACACCGGCACTCGTTGATCGTAGTAGTAGGGTGTCCCGTGCGTCGTACCGTACGTCCGCGGCCTGCCGGGAGTGGAAAAATCCCATGGCCAGTATGGCTTTGGAACAATCATTAAATCTCCGCTTCGGGATTTCAGGAAACTTGCTGACTCCGCTCTTCGAATTGGATTTTCCGTCGCTGGGCGACCATCAAGTTCATCCGCGCGATAAACTCCCGCCACGCCTGGAACGCCCTCAATCGCCTCGATCACCGCGTGCATCGCCGCCGGATCCGCCTTCAATTTGTCGTACGTTCCTGGCGTGAAATACACATCGCCTCCGCCCACCTCCGCCACCGCGGGTTTAGCATAGTTGAGCGCCTCCAGCGCCTTCTCGATTCTCTGCTTCACTTCTCCCACGTTCAGCCACCCCGCATCAACCCCGGTCTTCTGGAAATCTTCAGGAATCGGCGCAACGCCATGGTCCGCGCTGAACGCCACCACGTAATTCCCCCTTCCCACAGCTTTGTCGAGGTGCGCAAAGAAACCCGCCAAGTCTCGGTCCAGCCGAGCGAGTTCGTCTTGCACTTCCCAACTCCGCGGCCCAAAGGCATGCCCCACATAATCCACCGAAGAAAAACTAACGCCGAGATAATCCGTCCCTGGGCGTTTGCCCAACCCCAGCTTGTCGACGGCGTCTTCCGCCATCTCCGCCAAGTAAGTCTCCGCGTAAGGGCTTGTCTGCCACTGGTTATAGAAAGTCGCGTCCGCGCCCGTGCTGTCTTGCTTCCCACGCAGCGGATGCGGAAAAGTTGGTCCAAATCCAGCCGGCGGCACGGCGCCTATCGCTTTTTCGCCATACCAGTAAGCCGAACTCGGCAGCAGCGGAGTCCACGTTTTGCCGTAATCCTTCGATACCGGATGCGCCTTCGCGTACTCCTCGACGAATGCCGCCATTGGATACGCGCTCGACGTCGTCCAAGCTCCCTCCGCCGGCTCAAACCAAGTCACTGCATCCGCTTGGTGGCCCGCCATGGTGATCGACGCGCGCGCCTTCAGCGAAAACGTCACGATTCGCGTTCCTCCGCCGGTCTGAAACTTTAATTCCTCCGCAAACGCCGGTATAAGCATCCTCCAGGCGCTGTCTCCCCCTTTCACGCTCGCACCGGCGTAGCCCGTATTCTTCACGTTCGGGTCGGAGGTGCATGTCACTCCCTTCTGCTGCTCCCGGTCCCACCACGCATTCGAAACCATTCCGTGCATTGCCGGAAGGGCGCCTGTTGAAATCGTCGTGTGTCCCACACAGGTCTCCGTCGCGGCATAGGGATACGCCGCATCGTGGAACCACGCACCTTCCTCCACCAGCCGCTTCAACCCTCCCGTCCATTGCCCTTGAAGCTTGTCCACGTAATCGCCGCGCATCTGGTCCACGACCAGCATGACTACGAGCTTGGGCCGCGCTGGAGCCTTCGTTCCAGTAGCCTTCTGGGCCTGTGCGCCAGCGCAAGGCGCGCAAGCCATCCCGATCCAAAGAAGCGTGACTACACCGCAGAATCCCGAAACCAATTTCCAGTTTGCGCGCAGCACCTTTGTAATGTTCATATTCACCTCGCTAAATGTGACGCGCGGCAGTTTATCACGCCGTCCGAGCTTCTAAAGGCTCAGCCAGTGTCCGTGCCGCGCCCCACTAGTCACTAGTCACGAGTCACCAGTCACTATGCTAGGATTACCCGAACATGCGCATCGTTGAAAAAGCCCAATTGATGTCCGCCCCGGAGATCGACCGCACCCTGCGACGCCTGGCCCATCAAATTGTCGAGAAAAGCGGCGGCACCAAACATCTCGCGCTGATTGGCATCCGGCGCCGCGGCGTGCCCCTGGCGCAGCGCATCGCCCAAGCCATGCGCGGCATCGATGGCGTGGACGTTCCCGTCGGCACCCTGGACATCACGCTCTATCGCGATGACCTCTCCAAAGTCGCGCCACACGCCGTTCTGCAGTCCTCCGACATTCCTTTTGGCGTTGACCAGATGGACCTCGTCCTCGTTGACGACGTCCTCTACACCGGCCGCACCATCCGCGCGGCTATGAACGGCTTATTTGACCTCGGCCGTCCCCAGCGCGTTTCCCTCTGCGTGCTCATCGACCGTGGCCACCGCGAAATGCCCATTGAAGCCCAATTCGTAGGCCGCACCGTGCAGACCAGCGACACGGAAATCATCGAAGTGCGTCTCCGCGAGATTGATAATGAAGAGCGCGTCGTTCTTGTGGACCGCCAGGAGCCGTAGTTGAAAAGGGATTTTTCGCTATCCAGTCAAAGAGTGCAAATGTGACCTTTCGCTTTCGCGATCTTCTGGCTCTCGAACCGCTCTCCGCGGACGAACTCACTTTTCTTCTCGATCAAAGCAGGTCGTTTCAGGCAATCCAGCGCAATCCTCTCAAGAAACTCGCTACTCTTCGCGGCAAAACCGTCGCTCTGGCCTTCTTCGAAAACTCCACGCGCACACGCATCAGCTTCGGCGCCGCCGCGGCCCGGCTTGGCGCGGACACCATGAACCTCCAGGCGGAGTCTTCCAGCCTGAAAAAAGGCGAGTCGCTTCTCGATACCGTGCAGACGCTGGACGCCATGAAGCCCGATTGTCTGGTCATGCGCCACGCCGCTTCTGGCGCCGCCGATTTCGTCGCGCGCCATCTCGACATTCCCGTCATCAACGCCGGCGACGGTACTCACGAGCATCCTTCGCAAGGCTTGCTCGATGCCCTGACCATCCGCGACCGCAAAGGCACTCTTACCAATTTGAATGTCACCATCCTTGGCGACATTTCGCATAGCCGCGTCGCTCGCTCCAACATTCACCTTCTCGCTAAATTCGGCTGCCGTTTCACGCTCTGCGGACCGGCCATGTGGGTTCCGCGAGAATTGGAAAAAATCGGCCCTCCCGGGGCTTCCATTCGCCGCGTTTTCCGCATCGAAGAAGCTCTCGAAGACGCCGACGTCGTGCTCGTACTTCGCGTGCAAACCGAGCGCCTTCACGAGCCCGCTCTTTCCGCCGCGGACTACATCCTTCTCTATCAGCTCAATGCCGAGCGCCTTCGCCGCGCCAAGCCCGATGCCATCATTCTTCATCCCGGCCCGATGAACCGCGGCGTCGAAATCACTCCCGAGGTCGCCGACGGTGCGCAGTCGTGCGTGCTCGAGCAAGTCACCAACGGAATCGCCGTGCGCATGGCGCTGCTCTACCTGCTTCTGGTTGGCGGCTCGGAAGAACCGGGACAAGAGGCGAATCCCGCCACGGATGCGCAACAGCCGCGCAATCGCCGGGCAACGGACAAAAAAGAAAATTCCTCCGCGCCCGCGGACAAGGACCCTTCGCATGCTGCTCGTTAAGAACGGCCGCGTCATTGACCCAGCCACACAGACGGACGCGCCGCGCGATGTGCTTCTCGACGGCGACAAAATCGTCGAAGTCGCGCAACCTGGAAAAATCGCTCAGAATTCCTCGACGGAAATCTTCGACGCCACTGGCCTCATTGTCGCTCCCGGTTTTATCGATTTGCACGCGCATCTTCGTGAACCGGGACAGGAATCTTCCGAGACCATCGAGACCGGCACGCGCGCCGCGGCTCGCGGCGGGTTCACCGCCGTCTGCTGCATGCCGAACACGAAACCGGTCAACGACAACGCCAGCGTCACGCGCTTTATTCTCGATCGCGCCAAGGCCACTGCCAGCGTGCGCGTTTGGCCCATCGGCGCCGCGAGCGTTGGCAGCAAAGGCGAAGCCATCGCGGAAATTGCCGCCATGAAGCAAGCCGGCATCGTTGCCGTTAGCGACGACGGCAAACCCATCGCCACGGCAAAACTCACGCGCCAGGTGATGGACTACTGCCGCTCGCTCGATCTGCCCGTCATCGAGCATTCGGAAGATGTTTCGCTCGCTGCCGGCGCAGTCATGCGCGAAGGCGTCACGTCCACGCGGCTCGGCCTTCCCGGAATGCCTGCGGCTGCGGAATCCGTTTGTGTTGCGCGCGACGTTCAGCTTGCCGAACTCACCGGCGCGCGGCTGCACGTCGCACACCTCTCCGCAAGAGCTTCGCTCGAGCAAGTCCGCTGGGCCAAGCAGCGCGGTCTTCCTGTAACGTGCGAGGTTACGCCGCATCATTTCACTTTGATTGATGAAGACGTCCAGTACGACTCGCGCTATAAGATGAATCCGCCGCTAGCCGCGCGCAAAGACCGGAAGGCGCTCCTCGAGGGTCTTGCCGACGGTACCGTTGACGCCATCGCGACGGATCATGCTCCGCACGAACCAGCCCTCAAAGATGTCGAGTTCGACCGCGCTCCGTTTGGCATTCTCGGTTTCGAAACCGCGCTCGCTCTCGCGCTCGAACAGCTCGTGCACGCGGGGAAAATCTCGCTCACGCGCATGATCGAGCTTTTCACCACCGGTCCCGCGCACGTCCTCGGCATCGAACGCAAAATCGCGGCCGGCCAGCCCGGCGACCTCACCATCTTCTCCACCACACACGATTGGACTTACGACGTAAAGCAATCGTCCAGCAAATCCCGCAACTCCCCCTTCGACGCCCGAGCCTTCAAAGGCGGCCCGGTTGCCACCATCGTCGCCGGTCGCATCATTTACAAAATGTAGGTGCCGGGCTTTAGCCCGGCAGTTTTCGGTTTCTGACCTTCACTGACTTTGGATGGGCTGTCTCTTCTGAAGCATCCGCAAAATCCAGAATCCCGCAGCGCCCGCAGCCAAGTGCTTCAGCGTATGCCCGCTGATCGTATGCTGGTCTAGCGAAAAAATTTGCCGGTCCTCGGTTTCGAAGATTTTCGCCAGCACGTAAAAACCGAAAACCACCGCGAAATCCGAACTCCGCGTGTACCGCGGCGGCAGCAAAAGTAGAATGGGCAGAATAAGAACGGCATACACTTGCACCGCCGCATAAAACCGCAAATCGCTTACTCCAGCCGTTTCGGTGTGCCACCACCACGCCACGCTGCCAGCGCCGATCAGCAGCAATTCGGGAAGCAAATAAAAGCCGGCCGGCACGCTCAGCCTTTCCGAAATCATCGCCGACACCAGGCCCATGAAGGCGAACGTCATGGGCAGACGGTCCCAAACTAATCGCGCGTTGTTCGGAGCAAGGTGGTAATAACTCGATCCGAAGGCCGTGAGCAACAACCCGAGAAAAACCAGGATGTACCCCCATCGCTCGCGGGGGTCGATAAAGCACTCTTGCTTTGATTTTCGGAGCAGAAGAATCAATCCCCAAGCGCCAGCCACGGCAAATGGAAGGTTGGAGGCTACGTCTCCAAAATCAGGTATTCCGAGCCAGCCGCGTTGGCCGGCGAAATCATGATAGGACCGCGGCTGTGGGATGCGCGGCGCCAGCATCGCAGCCGCCCCCACTGCAATCGTGAACGCGACCAGAACCCACGCACCGGCTCGGCGCGAAATCAATCCGGCCTCGCTGTGACGCGATAGATCTTGTTTGGCCGCCTGAGCAATCGACCAGACTTGCTTTGGAATCCGCGTGCCGGAGAAATTGACTGGAGAATTGGTTGCAAGGCTATTGCTCCAGTCGGAAACGCTCTAAGGAAAGAAATTCGCGCCAGAGCGGCACGAATCACCAGTCACGAGCCACCAGTCACGGCCTTTTAGTGCGCCGCAGGTTCCGCCGCGGGATGCATGCCATGCTGCGGCACTTCATGAATGCCTCGCGCAGGCGGCTCGATTCTCTGGCGGTAGAAATGATCGAGCGGAAGGCGGCCTTTGCCGACGGGATACGCCTTCTCAATTGCTTTCGTCGCGTATGCTTTCGCAAGCGTCGCCGCTTCGAGCAGCCCCCGGCCCACCGCCAAATGCGCCGCAAGGGCCGAAGCGAAGGTGCAGCCCGTTCCGTGCAATTCCTCTTCGTTCACACGCTCGCCGGGCAGTGTCACCATCTCCGTGCCGTCGAAAAGCACATCCACCGGGCGTCCCATGTGCCCGCCCTTGACGATCACCGCTCGCGCGCCCATCTCCACAATCTTTCGCGCCGCCGTTTCCATGTCCGCCACGTCCTTGATCGTCATGCCCGTCAGAATCTCCGCCTCGGGCACGTTCGGCGTGATCACGCTCGCGCGCTTCAACAGCTCTGTAGCGACGTACTTCACCCCGCCTGCGTCGAGCAACTCCGTCCCCGTGGATGATTTGATGACCGGATCGTGCACCACGTGCGCAAATTTGTGCGCATCCAGAAATTCCGCCACGGTCACGGCGTTCCCGCGGTTGCCAAGCATCCCGATTTTCACCGCCGCGATGTTGCAATCCTTCGCCAGCACCTCGAGCTGCGCCTTCAGCGTCGCGCTCGGAATGTTGTGCACGTCTTCCACGCCCTGCGTGTTCTGCACCGTCAGCGCCGTGATCGCCGCGACTCCATAGCATCCGTGCGCCGCGAACGTTTTCAAATCCGCGGCCGTCCCCGCACCGCAGGAGGGGTCAAATCCCGAAATTGTCAGCAGAATCGGCGGCGCCGCTGGATGATTGTTGTTCGTCGTGCTCATTTTTCGTGCTTGGCAGCATCCCTCGAAGAAAAATAGCCGGTCGCCCAACTGGGCGGACCGGCAATTGCGAATGTACGCGCCTGTCTTCTTCCGCGCAACAAGAATTTAGTCTGACTCGGGATCCCAAAGAACGCACGACAAGAGAGAACGGCCGGAAAGAATCTCCGGCCGTGAAGAATTGAATCTGCTAAAACGCTATTCGATGAACTTGCAGCTCACGGGAACAGCCCGCGGACCAGCGTGGCTTCCGCGACGCGGCCCACCGCCAGAACCATCGCCCCCGCGCGCGGCGGAACGTGATGTTTCCGCATGGTGTCCACCATTTCGTGGAACGCCCGCACCATGCTCTTCTGCAGCCGTAGGTTCACTTCCTCGACGTCCCACATCAGCCCTTCCATATTTTGCACCCATTCGAAGTAGCTCACGGTTACTCCGCCCGCGTTCGCCAGAATGTCCGGCAGCACGGTGATCCCGCGCCGCGCCAGAATTTCATCGGCGTGCGGCGTTGTCGGCCCGTTGGCGGCTTCGGCCACAATTCGCGCCTTAATCGCCTCCGCGTTGTGCAACGTAATGACATTTTCCAGCGCCGCCGGCACCAGAATGTCGCATTTCATCGTCAGCAGATCATCGTTCGTGATGCGCGACGCCCCCGGCATCCCCACCACCGTTCCCGACCGCTCCTTATAGCGAATCGCTTTGAGCGGATCGATCCCCCGCGAGTTCGTAACGCCGCCTCGCGTATCGCTCAACGCGATAATCTTCGCTTTTTTCTCCGCAAAGAGTCGCGCCGCCGTCGCTCCGGCATTCCCAAATCCCTGGATCGCCACGGTCGCGCCGCGCAGCGGAATTTTCTTCAGCTTGCACGCTTCTTCGACCACATAGAGCAGCCCGCGCGCCGTCGCCTCGCTCCGCCCTTCCGAGCCGCCGATTGACACCGGCTTCCCCGTCACCACTCCGTGCACGGAATGTCCCACCGTCATCGAGTACGTGTCCATGATCCACGCCATCGTCTGCGCGTCCGTGTACACATCCGGCGCCGGAATATCCATCGCCGGCCCGATGATCGGCAAAATCTCGCTCGCATACCGCCGCGTCATCCGCTCCAGCTCCGTTTTCGACATGCGCTTCGGGTCGCAGATCACTCCGCCCTTTGCCCCGCCAAACGGCACATTCAACACTGCCGTCTTCCACGTCATCCACGCCGCCAGCGCCTTCACTTCATCCAGCGTCACGTTCGGGTGATAGCGAATCCCGCCCTTGCCCGGCCCGCGCGAAATATTGTGCTGCACGCGGAACCCGGTGTGGACCTTCACTTGCCCGTTGTCCATCTTCGTCGGTATCGAAACTTCCAGCACGCGCTTCGGCGTCCGCAAAATCTGCCGCAGTCCCGGCTCCAGTTTCAAAAACTCGGCCGCCATATCAAATTGAATCTGCGCGATGCGAAATGGATTCAGGTCCTCTCGCGGAGCGATGCGCGGCACCATGGGTGGCGCGCCAATCGGTCTTATCGGGGCTGTGGGCTTTGCGACCGTGGCCATCGGCGTTCGGTCCTTTCCTCTACGCGTCTAGTCTCGACTTCTCG
>Ga0209166_10004300_pt1 | contig 10012 bp, 9 predicted proteins | sample Coa_R1_3_FD_187151 | JGI IMG/M metagenome (GOLD analysis project Ga0209166, IMG submission 187151) | Surface soil microbial communities from Centralia Pennsylvania, which are recovering from an underground coalmine fire - Coalmine... | ecosystem: Environmental > Terrestrial > Soil > Unclassified... | reverse complement strand
AGCTCGCGGCGCTCCTCGTCGGCTGCCCAGCCCGCAGGCAGGTACAGGGCCCGGCCGATCAGGGCGTGGCCGGCCGGGGCCGCGCAGGTCAAGGTGACCGCGACCTGGCACATCGCGATCCCGCCGACGGTGCCGCTGTACTGGCGGGCCGCCCCGGCGCAGTCCGCCGAGGATTTCTCGTCGGCGGTCTCGTCGATGATCAGCACCACGTCGTCCTCGTCGGCGCCCGCGGTCAGGTGCCCGGCCGTCCAGTCCGCTGCGGCATCCAGCAGCTGCCGCTCATCGCAGCGGGCCCGGGACAGCAGGTGCTGCATCCGGTACGGGCTGGCGTGCCCGGCCGCCTCGGCCAGCGTCCAGCAGTTATGGTCATCGAGCTCGGACAGCAGGCCGTTTACCATGTCACGGCAGGTCAGCCGGGTTTCCCGGCGGGCGAAGCACGGCGCGACCCGGGCCATCAGGTCATCGAGCAGTCCCGCGTGCGCGGCATGATCTACGCTGGCAGCAGCGGCTGCCGTCTGATTTTCCTGTTCCACAAACCGGCATGATCACGGCAGCCGCGCCGGCTTTCCCGTATATCAATCAGCGTTGCTGAGAGGTGTCAGGCGGGCGTGGCGCCCTGCACGAGGACGACCGTGACCTGCAAAGACGCGCCCTAGATCACGATCTACAACTGCCGTAACTTAGCCGTCCTGGCCTACCTGAACCACGCGTAGAACCAACCACAGGAAGCTCCTCCCGCAAAATTGGGCGTTCTAGCATCAGAGTGCTCGATAGGCGCTCACGCGGTGAGCCCCTTTGATACCCGGCACCCCTCAGTTAGAGTAGAGATTTCTGGGTCTGATCATCGGTTATCAGGCCATCGATCATCAGGGGGAATGATGTATCGAATCTGGGGCCACGGGCGAACCCTGGTCAGCCGGTTAAACCGGCGCGGTCATAACCACCACCGCAGCCACCAGCACGGCGCGAAGGCAGCGGCGGCGGTCTTGATAGCCGCCTCAATCGTGGGATTGACGAGCACTAGCTCGAACGCTTCGGTCCGGACTTCAAGACCGTCCGGCGCCCATCGCGCGACCACGGTACAGGCCACGGTTCTGCGCGGGACAATGGTCAGGGCAAAGGTGTACCGGAATCCGCCCAAGTTAACTAAGACACAGATCAGGCGTCTCAATAAGCGGATGTATGATAACAACAAAGTGTCGAAGGGGCACTTGGCACCACCGTCACACCACCAGCCACTAGGGCCACCCACGGCGAGACCATCGAAAGTCAAAGACAACGTCACGCTGCTGCGCAACACGACCATCCCGGTCAGCGCTATCTCGGGTGGGACCGGCAACCTTTCGTTTACTCAAGAACCAAGCACGGACGCCGACTCCAGCGGATCGCACATCTTCCAGACGGGCAACTGGTATGCGACGCTCTCCAACAACGGCGGAGGCAGCTGGTCATATCTAAACCCGTTCACCTTGTTCGGCAGCGGCTTCTGCTGTGACCAGGTCACCCAGTACGATCCGGCTACCGGGCACCAGTTCTGGCTTCTCCAGTTCTCCAACCACTTGGTCATCGCCAACGCGCCGTCGAGCGCGCTCGGCGGAAGCTGGTGCTACTGGAACATCACGCCAAGCTGGATCGGTCAGCCATCCACTACCGCGTTCGACTACAATGACATGCAGATCACCAGCAGCAACGTGAATATCGCCAGCAATTTCTTCACGAGCTCAGGCGGCAGCGGCTCAGCTATACTGCGGCTGCCTAAGGCGGCGATGAGCAGCTGCTCCAGCTTCAGCTACCGGTACCTGACGAGAACAGACAACTTCACCTTCAAACTGGTTCCTGGCTCCACCACTACGCTGTACTGGGGAAGCAACTGGGGACAGACCAACGGATCCTCCTTCCGGACATTCTCCTGGGCCGAGAACTCGACCACCTACTACTATTACGACCACAGCGTCGCGTCCTATACCTTCTTCACCCGGAACAGCGGCCAGAACTGCGCTAGCAGCGACGGCGTTGTCACCAACTGGTGCCAGTACGCTGATTCACGCGTACTCGGCGCATACCTCGCCGCTGGGGTCCTCGGCTTTTCCTTCGGCGCGAAACAGGACGGTAGTCACCCCTTCCCCTTCACCCGCATCGTCTGGTTCAACGCGTCGAACATGTCCTACATCGGCGCCGGGGACGTATGGGCCGGATGGGGGGCGATTCAGTTCCTGTCCCTCGCACCCAACGCCCAGGGGAACGTCGGCAGCGAATTCGCTTGGGGTGGTGGAACGAACGGGACGCACTACTACCCAGGCGCGGCAATCGAAACGTCCACCGCTACCACCATCAACACCAATCCCAACTACTATCTCTATGGATCCGGGAACACCTGCACCTACGGTGGCCTGTACCGGTGGGGGGACTACCTCACCGTACGCACTTACCGAGCCAACGCCAACGAATATATCGGCGCAGGCTACGCAATGACGGGCGGGAACTGCGGCTCCTCGGGAGCCTACCCCCAACCACATAACGTCCTTTTCTCTTAGCTAACTAACCAGATCCGGGCGGAGACCTTACCGGTCTCCGCCCGGCACCCCTACCGTGGAACCGGGCCGCCCAGCCGGGACGTCAAACAGATATGATGCGCAGGACAATGAACATCCTTGTACTTGCCGGTGGGGCCACGGTAACGTGCCTGCTTCTGGGCTGTGCCAGCGCGCAGATCCCCGGCCCAGCGGCCAAACCGCATTCCGGTATCGAGGGCCGCACCATGGTCGACGGCGGATGCCCCATGACCCGCGACGCATCCCCGTGCCCCGACAAGCCACTGGCATCGCGCCTGACAGTAGTCAAGGCCGATTCCGCGCAGATAGTGGCCGAAGCAACCAGCGATGACAACGGCTACTTCCGCATCCCGCTACCACCAGGCCACTATGTACTACACCCAGCAAACCTTACCGGCTCAGTCGTCCCGATTGCCCAGCCGCTCACCATCACTGTTATTGCTGATCGGTTCGCATCCATCACCATTTCCTTTGACTCAGGTATCCGTTGAGCGCTCATCCCTGCCCTGGCCGCAGCGCCACATCGACTCCGGGTCATGCAGGCCATCATCACCCGCCCGGTGCGGCCCAGCGAGGTGCTGCTGGGCAAAGGGCTGGGCCTAGCCACGCCGCTGGCCGGCCACACGGCCACTCCCCAGTCGGCCCAGGCAGCCTTTCCGGGCTTGGCCCAGTCCCAGGGCCGGTCTTTGCTCTGCCAGGTTCACCAGCCCGGCCTGCAGGACATTGGTGCCCACGCCGAGATCGACATCATCCAAGCCAGCACGGATCTTGCCGAGTTCTACCAGCTGAGCCAGGCCGCTCTGGCCGGTCCGAAGGTGCAAGCTGGGGCGCTCAGCCTCGAACAGGCGACGGCGCTGGCTGGCCGGCCAGGCGAGGATGACTTCCTGGCGTGCGGATTCGTCCACATCGGCGTATGGGGCCGGCGACCTCCGGCGCAAAGGCCCTGACATGCGGCGTTGCTATCATCGGGCGGCGGCATCGGCGGCGGTGCATTGCCCAGCAGCCTTGGCCACGCTGTCTGCATGGCTAGCGCCAGGCGCTGCTCTTGCTCAGCCACTGGAAAACGAGCAGAACATCCGTTCCTGAGCACTGTCGATGACCACGCAGTACCACCTCAGCGCAGCCCCGAACGGCGGCTCAGCGAGCGTGCGTGGCTGCGGTCAGAGTGACGGTAAGTGGGTCGCAGGGCACTGGCTCGGGAAGCTGAGTCAGCCGAGGTGCTGGACGTGGCGCAGATTCTGCTCCGCGCACGATGAGCAGAAATAGAAGTGGCGCCTAGCCCGGCGGTGGCCCTGGGCACAACCGCCTCATCCCTGCCACGCTGAGTAGCGACAGTACGTTGAAGCTGGCTAACGACCTCCGGAGGATTCCGGAAACGGCGGCATAGGAAGCGTCGGCTCACCTAGCGTTTTACATGGGTCAAAACGCTGGATGTCAGGCCACAGAGTACTCGCTGGGCAGCGGCTGCACTCACCGCTGTCCTGGTGGTGCTGGCAGTCGGCTGGCTGCTGTTTGTGCCGATAGCCGATTGGCTCGCAGCCCACGATGTTGGTCAGGTCGTCGGCCCGATGAGGGCGTTGCGTCTACAGACCGCAAGGGATGCGGCGCGAGGAGGTTTGCTGACATTCGGTGCCGGATTGTTCGCCATAGGCGCGCTGATATTTACTGCGAGGAACTTTACTCTGTCACGACGCGCATTCGATCTAGCTGAGCAAGGACAGGTAACCGACCGCTACACCAGAGCGATCGAGCAGCTCGGCTCCGACACAATCGACGTAACGATCGGCGGCATCTACGCCTTGGAGCGCATCGCCCATGACTCTCCGAGAGATCACCCCACCGTGATGGAGGTCCTGGCCGCGTGCGTCCGTGAGCACTCGCGAGCAATGGCCCAAAGCGTCCGGAGAGCCTGGTGCAGAGTTGCCCGAGCGCGCGACTCGCCCTGATGTGCAAGCCGCTATGACCGTCATCGGGCGTCGTGACACTACACACGACATGAGAGTGATTGATCTTGTCAAGGTAAACCTTACGGGCGCGAACCTCCACCGCGCGAACCTAGCCGGTGTGAACCTGGCCCAAGCGCAGCTAACCGGCGCCTTGCTGGCATATGCCAATCTTGCTGGTGCGTACCTCGGCAGGGCCGACTTGACGAATGCAGACCTCAGTGCTACGAGTCTGCACAGCGCGAACCTCGTCGGCGCAAAGCTCTCAGGTGCATTCGGGCCTGGAACGGACCTAACCGAGGCGCATCTCCAGAAAGCAGACCTCACCAACGTCGGCCTTACTACAGCGGTCCTTGCTGGTGCGCATCTCCGGGGCGCGAACTGACCGGTGCGAGGCTTACAGAGGCCGACCTTTCTAGCGCGGACCTGAGTGGCGTGAACATGGTGAGAGCGGTCCTGGCCAGCGCAAGCCTAAGGGATGCAGACCTCACCAATGCGGACCTGCATGCCGCGGATCTCTCGGGTGCGAATCTCACTGGGGCGAACCTTACTAACGCGTGGTTTCCCCCCGGACGCACCAATTCCGGAGGGATGGACGGTTGGCTCACGATCGGGCCGCCTAGAGCGCTTGTGGCGCCCTTGAGGACAATAGCTCCCGAGCCAGGTGAACCAGCTCCGCTTCTCGCCCGTCTCGGGCAAGTGTCACGTTTTGCCATGGAACATGAGACTTAAGAGAGTGATGCGGAGCACTATTAGAAAGAGGCGACCGCAGAGGCGTTTGACCGTGACCTTTGCACGGCGACACGACGCCCTGCGCGAAGGAATGCGCAGGGCCGCCCGGAGAGCATCTCGGCGGCTAGGGTTGCTGTGTTCCGGTACTGCACGAGCCCTTAACCAAGATCACGGCTGGGACGTTCTGGCTACATAGCGACTTGATATGCGTGTCGGCAGATGTCCAGTTCCAGACTTCCGCAGTCGACCAGATCGGCGGTTAGTACTCCAGCCGGTGCGTCCAGAGATCAGGAGGTGATTGTCCAGCGGTTATGACCTGATCGGAAGCTCGTCGTCGCCAGCCGGTGAAAGTCCGGTCCGGGTAGTTGCCAGGAAGCCCGGTAGCAGGCTGGCGGTCTGGCCTGGAGACGGGCCAGGCCGAAGCCCAGCGTCAAAAGCCCTTTGGGGGAAGCAACTGAGCGGTCCGTAGCGTGCAGCGAAGCCTGCCGCGTCGTTAGACATTGAGGGAGAGCCGAGCCGGGCGGTTCACGGTGAAGGCCATGGAAGCGGTGAAGATCCTGGAGACGCAGCCGCGAGGGACTCCCCGGCGTATGAGGGTGCGGAACGTTCAGAAGGTGGCGGCGGGAACTGGAGAGACCCTCCCCGGCCGGAGCGGGTTCGCGGTGCCCGTGGAAGAGCGCTGTCCTATAACCGGTGTGGAGCCGGGAAGTGGGCGGGGCGCTGGGAGGGAGTCGGAGGCGGCCGTAGTACCGGTCGAGCCGGGCGGACAACATAACCGCCGGTGATGGGAAGGGCCGCTGCTTCGTTCATGTGCACGCTGAAAGGCCCGGATTGGTGAGTGCCGGAAATACGGCTAGGTCCACCCTGGCGGCTGTCTGTGGGGACAGGGTCCGCGCGTTGCAGCATGTGCTTTACCGGGCGGCCAAGGCCGATCCGGACCGGCGGTTTCACGCGCTGCGGGACAAGGTCTGCCGCGAGGACGTCTTGCAGCGGGCGTGGGCTGTGGTGCGCCGTAACAACGGCGCGCCGGGCATCGACAAGATCACCTTGGCTGACGTCGGGGAGTACGGGGTGACCCGGCTGCTTGGTGAGCTGGCCAGCGACCTGAAGGAGGGCACTTGGGGCCCGCTGCCTGCCCGGCAGGTGCTGATACCGAAGCCGGGCAGCAGCGAGAAGCGGCCGCTGGCAATCGCCGCCGTGCGGGACCGGATCGCGCAGGCTGCGGTGAAGATCGTGCTCGAGCCGGTCTTCGAAGCGGATTTCCTGCCGTGCAGCTTCGGGTTCCGCCCGAAGCGGTCAGCGCACGACGCCTTGCAGGTGCTCATCGATGAGTCCTGGCAGGGTCGGCGGTGGGTGGTCGAGACGGACATCGCGAACTGCTTTTCCGCGATTCCGCACGGCAAGTTGATGCAGGCGGTGGAGGAACGCATCAGCGATCAGGGCGTCTTGTCACTCCTGCGGGCGATGCTGCGCGCTGGGGTGATGGAAGACGGGCGGGTGCGGCGGGAGGTGACCGGGGCTGCGCAAGGCGGTCCGGCATCGCCGTTGCTCTGCAACATTTACCTGCACCGGCTGGACCGGGTGTGGGATGCGGACCGGCACGGGGTGCTGGTGCGCTATTGCGATGACCTGGTGGTGATGTGCGCCACCCGGCAGCAGGCCAAGGCCGCGCTCGCGCGGCTGACCGAACTGCTGGCCGGGCTCGGGCTTGAGCTCAAAACGGCCAAGACCCGCATCGTGCACCTGGAGGAGGGAGGCGAGGGCATTGATTTCCTCGGCTTCCATCACCGCTTGGTGCGCGGGCGGACCCCGAAATCGGCACACCTGACCTTCCTTGCCCGCTGGCCCTCACGCAAAGCGGTCCAGCATGCCCGTGACCGGATCCGGGAGATCACCGGCCGGGAACGGCTGCTGGTGCCAGCCGGGATCATCGTCACGGAACTGAACAGGTTCCTGCGCGGCTGGGCCGGGTATTTTCGCTACGGCAACTCGGCCCGCGTTCTCGGCCAGATCAGGAACTATGCCCTGAACCGGCTTGCGCTGTGGCTGGCAAAAAGGGGCAACCGGCGCCACGCCTGGGGATGGGGCATCAAACAGGTGCTCCTGTCACCCGGCCAACTGGGCCTGATCGTCCTTGATGGAACCGTCATCCCGCCCAGGCCCTTCCAGCCCTGGCGCGGGCAGGCCGAACGCCGACGGTGAAGAACGTCGGTAAGCCGTGTGCGGGAGAACCGCATGCACGGTGTGCGCCGTGAGGCGCCTTGTTGTATCCCCGACGCAGTTGGGAGGAACTCGGAGGAATGTTCCTGGGTCGCCTGGCTTACCTGGACGGGAAACCTGAAGGGGACAAGAGCATGCCAGGAAAGCGGTGGCTGTCTGGAGGCGTCCGGGGCGGGGTGCCGCAAGACCCGCGCGATATGGCCAAGGCTGGATTGCTTGAAGCCCAATCTCCAGTGGTGAATGTGCGCACCCTCCGGAATGACGCCTGGAACCGGTGCCGCGTCAGGCCCTGGCATGAACCCGTGGGCCGGGGCTACCTCCGTGACGCGGGGCGCCGCCCAGCGAGGGCGGTTAAGGAGATGAGTGGGCGGCCTGTGTCGCGCTCGACACGTACAGCAGGGACGTACCGCGGGATCGCCTGCGGGGCGCGAGCCCTATGGCGACGGAGTGCCCGTAGTAGTCGCAGGAGCAACGACCTGCCAGGGAGGCCGGGAAAGCCGGGCCACAGGGCGAAGGGGCACAGGTGATCTGAGATGTCCGGCGATGGGAGGCATGCGTAATGCAGGACGCCGCAACGGTGCTGGATGTCATCGGCAAGCGTGGTGCGCGAGGTCTGCCGGTGGAACGGCTTTACCGGCAGATGTTCAACCCGCAGTTGTATCTGATGGCCTACGGCAAGTTGTACGCCAACAAGGGTGCGATGACGCCCGGGGTCACCGGGGAGACCGTGGACGGCATGTCGCTGGCCAAGATCGGGGCGATCATCGGCGCGCTGCGCGCCGAGCGCTACCGGTGGCAGCCGGTGAAGCGGGTCTACATTCCCAAGAAGAACGGGAAACAGCGCCCGCTGGGCCTGCCGACCTGGTCGGACAAGCTGGTCGCCGAAGTGGTGCGGCTGCTGCTGGAGGCGTACTACGAGCCCCGGTTCTCCGATCGCTCCCACGGTTTCCGCCCTGCCCGGGGCTGCCACACCGCGCTGAGCGAGGTGGTAGAGGTCTGGAAAGGGACGCACTGGTTCATCGAGGGTGATATCTCCGACTGCTTCGGGTCTTTGGATCACGAAATAATGATCAGGATCCTGGCGGAGAAGATCCACGATGGCCGGTTCCTGCGGCTGATCGGCCACATGCTCAAGGCCGGGTACCTGGAGGACTGGCGGTGGCACGCCACGCTCAGCGGCTCCCCGCAGGGCGGGATCGCCTCGCCTGTCCTTTCTAATATCTACCTTGACCGGCTCGATCAGTACGTCGAGCAACGGCTGCTGCCCGAGTACAACCTCGGCCGCCGCCGTCGGCCCAGCCGGGCGTATCAGGTGCTGGAGTACGCGATCGCGCGGGCCCGCAGGCACAAGGACAAGGCGGAGGCGCGCAGGCTCATCCTGGCGCGCCGCCGGGTCCCCAGCCAGGATCCCGCCGACCCGGGCTACCGGCGGCTCAGGTATGTCCGCTATGCCGACGACTGGCTGCTGGGGTTCGCCGGTCCCAGGCGCGAGGCCGAGGACATCAAGTCGAAGATCGCGGCGTTCCTGCATGACGAGCTCAGGCTGGAGCTGTCGCAGTCCAAGACGCTGATCACGCACGCCACCAGCCAGGCGGCGCGCTTCCTCGGCTACGAGATCAAAGCCCAGCACTCCGACACCAAGATCACCCGGCGGCGCCGGGCGGTCAACGGGGCGATCGGGCTGTTCGTGCCCAGGGCCGTCATCCGGCAGCGGTGCGCGCTTTACATGAGCAAGGGAAAACCGGCGCAACGCGGCATGCTGCTGCACGACGACGACTTCACCATCGTCGCGAAGTACCAGGCCGAGTACGCCGGGCTCGTCCAGTACTACCTGCTGGCCCAGGACGTGTTCCGCCTGGGCCGCCTGCACTGGGTCATGGAGACCTCGCTGCTCAAGACGCTGGCAGGCAAGCACCGCTCGACGGTCAGCGCGATGGCCCGCAAGTACAAGGCCACCGTCGACACTCCCGCCGGGCCGCGCAAATGCCTGCAAGTGACCATCGAGCGCGACAGAGGCAGGAAGCCACTGGTCGCCCGCTTCGGCGGGATCCCGCTGCGGCGAGTGCGCACAGCCGTCCTCACCGACCAGCGGCCGGTCATGGCCAGCACCCGGCGCAACGAGCTGATCCTGCGGCTCCTGGCCGGGCGCTGCGAGATCTGCGAGGACACGGCGGGCCTGGAAGTCCACCACGTCCGCAAGCTCGCCGATCTCACCAAGCCGGGCCGCCGGGACAAACCCGAGTGGATGCACTTAATGGCCATGCGGCGGCGCAAGACCCTGATCACCTGCCGCCGCTGCCACGAGGACATCCACGCGGGCCGGGCCACCAGGCCATACCCGAAATGATCACTGGAGAGCAGGGTGCGGGGAAACTTGCAAGCCCTGTTCGGGAAGAGACCGACGGAAAAGGACCCGGCCAAGGGCACCTCGCCGGCGGTCCACTTCACTTGACGGGCGGGGACTGGAAACGGGGCCGCGATCAGCGGAAACCGCGCCAGTCCCCGACCCTCCTAGATCGTGATCTTGTTGTTGAGGGGCCATGAACCGCTGATCGTGCGGACGAG
>Ga0209166_10004299_pt1 | contig 10012 bp, 6 predicted proteins | sample Coa_R1_3_FD_187151 | JGI IMG/M metagenome (GOLD analysis project Ga0209166, IMG submission 187151) | Surface soil microbial communities from Centralia Pennsylvania, which are recovering from an underground coalmine fire - Coalmine... | ecosystem: Environmental > Terrestrial > Soil > Unclassified... | reverse complement strand
CATCGGCTGGGGCAATATCCAATGGCAGCCCGCACCATACGGCTGGCCCACCGTCCGGTCAGATCCGGTCAGCGCCGTCACCTCAAACCACGGGTGTCCTTCCAGCAGCTGCACGAACCGCTGGCCAACCGCGCCGGTTGCGCCGAGAACGGCAACTTTGATTTTTGGCATGCTCACTCTTCCCTCGCCCTCTTTCCATCCATTTCGATTTCAATCAGCCCATGGACCGCCCGCACCGCGGCGTCCGCCTCCGCCGCGGACACCACCAGGCTGATGCTGCACTCTGATGAGCCCTGAGCGATGGCCACCACGTTGACGCCCGCCTGGCCCAGCACGCCGAACACCTTGCCCGAGATGCCGGGCGTGTGGCGCATGCCCGCGCCGACCACTGTCACCACCGCGCTCTCCGGCGAGGTGGTGACGCTGTCGATGTCGCGCCGCGCCAGCTCCAGGCGAAATTCGTCGTGCAGGGCCTTCATCACGGCCGCGGCCGCGCCGCACGGCACCACGAAGCAGATGCTTTGCTCTGACGAGGCCTGCGAGATCATGGCCACACTGGTGCCGGTGCGGGCCACCGCCGCGAAGGTGCGCGCGGCGATGCCGGGGATGCCGATCATGCCGCGGCCTTCCAGGGTGATGATGCACTGGCCCTTATACACCGTCACGGCCTTCACGCCGCCGTGGGTGGCCTCTTCGTCGCGCGCCACCCGGGTGGCCGGGCCGGCCGGGTTGAACGTGTTCTTGACCCACAGCGCTAGGCCGCGCTCTACCACCGGCCGGATGGTCTTGGGGTGCAGCACCTTGGCGCCGTAGAACGCCAGCTCGGATATTTCACGGAACGTCAGCTCGGGCAGCGTGCGCGCCTGCGGCACCAGGCGAGGGTCGGCGGTCATCACGCCGTCCACATCGGTCCATATCCAGACCTCGTCCGCGTTGAGGGCCACCCCCAGGATGGCGGCCGAGAAGTCGCTGCCGCCGCGGCCCAGCGTGGTCACCACACCGGCCGGGGTGGCCCCAATGAAGCCCGTCACCACCGGCACACAGCCTGCCTCCAGCAGCGGCAGCAACACCGCCTCGGCCCGCGCCGCCGTTGCCTCCATGTCGGGCGAGGCGGACTGGTGCATCCCGTCGGTGACAATCACCCGCGCCGCATCCACCGCGCGCGCCGGCACGCCCCTGGCCGACAGGGCCGCGGCCACCAGCGGCGCGCTCATGCGCTCGCCCAGGCCAGAGATGGCATCCAGCGCGCGCGGCGAGGCCTCGCCCAGCACGCGCACTGCCTCGCACAGCTTTTCAAAATCATCGACGCAGCCGGTCAGTGTGCGCTCGGCTTCGGCCGTCTGACTGTCTTCCGACGCGGAGGGCTCAATCAGCTCGCTCAGGGCCATCAGGTGGCGCCGGCGCAGCTCGGCAGCAACCTGGGCCGGGCGTCCCTCGTCGCCGGCCGCTGCCGCGTAGGCGCCGGCCAGGAGCTGATCGGTGACACCGCTCATGGCCGATACCACCACCACCGTGCGCGGCCAGTCGGCCCGCGCCGCCCGCGTGATGTCCACCAGCCGGCTAATGGCCGCCGCGCCGCCCACCGATGTGCCGCCAAACTTCATGACCAGCGTTTGTCCCACGACGACCTCCGCAACAAAAAACGCGGAGCCGCTTGGCTCCGCGTTTTGGGTGTGTATGTGTCTGCCAGCACACTCACGACCACGCTGAAGCAGCGGCCTCCGGTAAAGGAGTCGCAGTCCGCATGGAAGTGGTAGTGCCGTAACCCATGACCATCATATTAGGCGACACGTTAGCATATAAGCGTAGCGCTTGTCAAGACTCAGATGCGGTGCGCGGTCGCCCACACGCCCCGGTGCTCGTCCAGGTTGCGCGCCTGCTTGCGGCCCAGCTCGGGGTCCAGGTAGAGCGTGGCGATCTCGTACGGCCGCAGCGTCACGGCAATGGCGCTCCACTCGCCCAGCCCGGCCAGCGGCGCCTCGGTCGGCCGCGGCCGGAGGGTCTCAGCCCGCTGGCCCAGCAGGTTGGTGCAGTAGGCGGCGGCGAGCAGGCCGGGCACCCGCAGCTCGGCAGTCACCGCCGCGCCGTTGAGCTCCACCAGCCGCACGACGAACGGATGCCCCATCCCCTGCCCGGCATAGTCCGCCAGGTAGGCGCCGGCACTCTCTTCTTCACGGTAGAAGGCGGTCAGCGCCACGCCCGGCGCGTCATACCATAGGCCGGCGAAGCGGCTCGGCAGATCGCCGCCCTTGGCCTGTTTTGTTTCGACCAGCGCCGGTCGGGTGAATTCTTGGGCCAGCTTCCAGCGCTCCGCGTGAGTCAGCGGTCCATGCGGCACCAGGCGCAGGCGCGCGTGCAGCTCGCCCACGAAATAGTCTTCGTCCCAGGCGTCATACATGGACAGCACATTGCGCACACGGGCGCTGCCCGGCTCGTCGAGCAGCATGGCCTGGCTGCCGTCGTGCAGCACCAGCAGCCCGCGCCGACCCTCGTCCAGGTCCAATAGCTGCAGCGCGGTAAAGGGGTGCCGCACCTCTTCATACACCTGGGGCGAGGTCATCCAGTCGCCGGTCGGGTACTTGCGCGGATAGCTGCCCGGCGCGTGAATTTCGCTCAGCCCATATGGATGATCGTGGATCAGGCGCGCATTGGGCAGGTTGGCCGCAATGGTCGTCTGAAGCGCCGCGTGATGCCGCGGGTCGGGCCGGGGCAGGTTGGCCGCCTCGAACGACAGGTCCAGCGCGTCTATCTCCGGCGCCAGGCTAGCCTCAATCTCGACGGCCGCGCCCTCGCGGCTGTAGCGCGTGATCCGCAGGCGCGGTCCCCAGGCGCTGTCCTGCACGGCCACCTCCGCCCGGCTAAAGCGGTCCAGCTCGCCGCCGCGCGTCAGGCTGAGGTCCGCCAGCGGCGCCTCGGGCGCCAGCGCGCCGTCTGGAAAGTGAGGGCTGGTGATCTGCGTGATGACGCCGCGCGCCCGATCGACGCTGACCGCCAGGTCACCCCGGCGCAGCGTGTAAGCGCCGGCGGTCGCCTCGACCGTCACCGGCTCGGGTGCGCGGCCGTCGTCGTCCTCCACGGTGCGGTAGCCGAACGGCGGCGCGTCGTCCACCAGGCGTGGGGCGCCGCTCACCAGCAGCGCCGCCGAGCGCGGCCAGCCCAGCGGGTTGAACACCACCTGGCTGCCAGCGGGCCCGCTGGCGCGCCCGGCCACCGCCCGCATAGTCCGCCCGGCCACATCCGCGCTCAAGCCCAGGCTGCGCTCGTAGGAGCGCCGGCCCACGTGCCCGCACAGCCCTTCACACTCGTCGTTGTCGTGGTGCTGGGCCGACAGCAGCTCGCGCCAGGCTTCCTCCAGCTCCCAGGTGGGATACACGTCCCAGCCAGGATAGGGTCGGCCAAAGAAGCCGCTGAGCGCCGAAAAGCTTTCGGCGGCCAACACCGATTGCTCGGCCCGGCGGCTGAGCCGGCGAAAAAGATCCCCGTTCTTGCCCAGGCTGGTGCCGTGGTAAACGTCGTCCAGCGTGTAGCGCCGCAGCACAGCCTGGCCCCGCACCTGGTCCAGGTACTCCGGCAGCGTCACGAAACGCAGCTCAAAAGCCGGGTTTTCCATCAGCGCCCGCAGCGGCGGCAGCAGCAGCTCCGAGCGGCACATCCAGTCCGGCGAGGGCATCAGCTCCAGCCACTGCACCAGGCACGGCGCGCTAGCCGAGCGCAGGGCCGGGCTCTCCAGCAGCCCGGCAAAGTCTTCCGGCCATTGGTGCAGGTTGAGCGGGCCGCGCGGCGCGGCCAGCAGCCGGCTGCCATCTTGCCCCTCCCAGCAGATGGCCGGCGCTTCCTCCAGCGGCAGGTGCGGCGTGTGCCAGGTCCACTGGTAGAACAGCGAGGCATATTCAAACCCGGCGCCGCGCAGCATCTGCGGCAACTGCGGAAAAAAGTCGAACTCTTCTTCCCAGAACGTGCGCGGCCACACGCCCAGCAGGCGCCGGGCCGTGCGCGCGCCGTAGATGCGCTGGCGCGCGTTGGATTCACCGCCCTGGAATAGCCCATACGGCTGCCCATAGGAGGCGCCGGCCACCTCCACCTGGCCGCGGGCGATGGCGGCGCGCAGCTCGGCCAACACCTCGGGCGCCTCCACCGCCAGCTTCTCGTAGCCGATGCCGTCGAAGTTGAGCTGGCCTTTGGCGCCGGTCTGCTGGCAGAAGGCCAGCATGTCGCGGGCCGAGCTGGGCAGAGCCGAGTAGCCCCACAGCCACTCCATGTCTACCCAGTGCATGTGGTTGCCAAACGTGTAGTAAAGCGGCTGGCGGGGAGTCACGAAAGCGAGTGTGGGTTCAGCGTTCTTTGCGTTTGAGCGGCGCGGGGTGCAGCATCTTGCGCACCTTCAGCGCCAGGTGCACCGCCAGCCGCGTGTCGGGGTTGGTCATGTCCAGGCCGGCGATCTGCGAAATGCGCTCCATGCGATAAAGCAGCGAGTTGCGATGGATGAACAGCTTTTCGGCGGTCTGGCTCAGGTTGCCCAGCCGCTCGCAGTAGGCTTCCAGGGTTTCCAGCAGGTCACCGCCGCCCTCGTAGTGCAGCAGCGGCCCCAGCGCCTCGCGGCAAAACGCCTCCAGCTCCGGGTTGCCCTCCAGCTGGAACAGCAGCCGGTAAACGGAAAGATCGCCAAAGTACAGCGGCTTCTGCTCGCGCAGGCGCGCCGCCATCGACAGCGCCTGCGAGGCTTCGCGGTACGAGTCCTTCCAAAACGGCAGCTCACCGGCTGGCCGTCCCACGCCGCCATAGGCCTCGAAGTGCGGATACTCGTTGGCCGCCGCCTTGCGGATGGCATGCGCCAGGGCGATGGCCGGCTCCGGCTTGTCCACCGCCGAGACGCTGCAGAAGGCCACCACCTCCAGCCCGCGCGGCCGCACCAGGGCGCTGATGCCGTGCTGCACCACCGACTGGTTGACAATGGTCTCCAGCCGCCGCAGGCTGGGCGCGTTCGGGTCGTCGATCCAGCGCCAGGCCATGGCCACGTGTGGCATGTCGATGTCGGCGCCCACCCGGCCCGCCCAGCGGCCCAGCTCGTCCAGCGGCACGCTGCCGGTGAGGATCGCGTCGATAAAGTCGCCGTGGGCGCGCTTCTCGGCGTCGCTGACCGCCTTGGCCTTGGCCATCTCCAGCGCGCAGGCTGCCGCGCCATATTCGACCACCAGCTGGTCCAGCGCGTCGATATCGCCGGCCGCCCCCACAATGGAAAGATAGCCGCGGGCCATGCCTTTAGACACAATCGGGCAGACGAGCCGCATCAGACCGCCCGGCAGCGATTGGTCGCGCCAGCCGGCCACCGCCGCCGCCTGGCGCCGGTCGCGCAGGCCTTCGGGCAGCTGGCTCATGGAGCCCAGCGCGTCGAGCACGTCCGGCCACACCTCGCTCATAAACGGCGCCACCGCTTGGGCCAGCGGCTGCAGCCGCTTGTCCTGCACCACCACCGTCTTGCCGGTCAGCGCCAGCATTGCCCGCGACAGGCCTTCCAGGCCGCCGCCTTCCAGCGAGCGGCTCATCAGGGTCTGCGCCACCAGCGTGCCGCGCTCCACCAGGTAAGATTGCCGGTTGACGATGAGCTCTAGCGCATGCTGTTGAATGTCGCGCAGTGAGGCGCGCTCGGGCAGCACGATCACGGCCAGGTCGTCGGGCGCGGCCACCTGGCTGCCGTGGGGCACGGCAATGCCGGCTGCGCCGCCGTGAGCCCAGGCCGCCAGGTCGCGGCGTGTGGGCAGGCTGCCGCATAGCAGGAAATCGCCCGCGGCGGGCGCCAGGCCCGCGCCAGCCATCACCACCCAGCTCACTACCCGGTCACGCAGAGCGGGCGGCGGGGCCGGGGTGCCAGGCGGAAAGGCCAGACGAAGAAGTTCGCCGAGAGAAACTTGGGTCGTTACTGCCACTTGATTGCCAGGCTGCGCGCGTTATCGGCGCGCGGTAATCTGGCAATGTTAGCAGATAATTGCGGAAAATTCCAAACAGGCCGGCCATTCATCTGGCCGGCCAGACTCCTAACCTGAATTTGGCGGCTCAACGCAGGCTGACCTTACCCAGCTGAGCGCCGCGACGCGCGGCCGGCCGCTCAGCACAGTGTCAGGCTCTAGGCGTGTCCATTGCGGCGCAGCTGCCAGCTCTGTTCGCGCAGGTCTTCATCCTGCATTGAGCGCTGGCGCGCCTCCATCACGCCCGTCCGCCCCAGGTACCCCACCAGGTGCTGCGGATCGTCGCGGCTCACCACCGGCAGGCGCCCCACCCCGCGGCGCAGCATGCGTTCCACCGCCGTGCGCAGCGGCTCATCCGGATAGGCCACCGCCAGCTGGCTGGTGCCCGCCTGCAGCACCGTCTGCGACGTTCCGTCGGGCTTGCCCAGCGCCTTCAGCAGGTCGCCCCGCGTGATGATGCCCGACAGCTTGCCGTCGTCGTCGACGATCGGCGTTCCCTGCCGGCGGGCCAGCGGCGAGTCGCCCTTACCGACAATGGCGGACAGTTCGGCCACTGTCATGCTGGCCGGAACGGTGACGGTATCGCGATCCATCACCTCGCTGACGCGGGCCAGGTCCAGCGGATCGACGCTGTATTCGTAGGCCAGGTGATGCCCGCGCCGCGCCACCTTCTCGGTGAGGATGGAGCGCCGCAGCCACAGCACCGTCACGGCGTAGGCCGCCAGGCAGCCCACCAGCAGCGCCGGCAGCACGTTCAGGTCATGGGTCACTTCCAGCGCGAAGATGGTGGCCGTGAACGGCGCGCGCATGGTGCCGCCCATCACGGCGGTCATGCCAACCATCACCCACAGGCTGGAGTCGCCGAACGGTATCCAGGGCGACAGGAAAGCCCCCAGCGCCCCGCCGATGATGAGCAGTGGCGCCAGGACGCCGCCAGAGGTGCCCGAGCCGAGCGCCAGGGCCCACACCAGCGCCTTGGTGACCAGCAGACCCAGCACCAGGCCGCCCACCAGGTTGCCTTGCAGCAGGCTGCGGATCAGGTCATACCCGACGCCCAGCACGCGCGGATCGATCAGGCCGCCCACGCCCACAAACAGCCCGCCAATGGCTGGCCACCACATCCAGTGAATGGGCAGCTTGTCGAATAAATCGTCAAAGGCATAGACGGCCCAGGTGAGCACCCCCGACAGGATGCCGCCGACCAGGCCCAGTCCCAGGGCGCCCACCAGCGCGCCCGGCGCCAGCGGCGCGTGCGGCAGCGCGGCGAACACCGGTCCCGGCCCCAGCAGATAAACGCGCAGCGCGCCGGCCGTCACCGCGGCCACCGCCACTGGGATAAAGCTGCGCGGCTTCCACTCGAACAGCAGCAGCTCGATGGCCAGCAGCACGGCCGCCACCGGCGCGCCAAAGATAGCGGCCATGCCCGCCGCCGCGCCGGCCGAGAGCAAAATCCGCCGCTCCATCGAGGTCAGGCGGATGAACTGCGCGATCAGCGAGCCGATGGCGCCGCCGGTCATGATGATGGGGCCTTCGGCCCCGAAAGGGCCGCCGGTGCCGATCGCGATGGCCGACGACACCGGCTTGAGCACCGCCACACGCGGCTCCATGCGGCTGCCGGAGATCAGGATGGCCTCCAGCGCCTCGGGGATGCCGTGCCCGCGTATCTTCTCAGAGCCATAGCGGGCCATCAGGCCCACGATCAGTCCGCCCACCACCGGCACGGCCACCGCCCAAACGCCCATGTGGTTGCCGGCCGGCGTGACGTTGGCAAAGGAAAAACGCTGATAGTAGGCCAGGTTGGTAAACAGGCTGATCAATTGGACCAGCATGTAGGCCACTACGGCGCCGATGACGCCTATGAAGAGGGCCAAGAGCGACATTCCGATAACGCCGCGGGTCATTGTAAAATCGGCTAATAAGTTCTGGGTATCTTGCGGCCTGACTTTCATGATTTCGGGCCTCCCTGGCTAAGAATTCACTGTGGTAGATTATATCGTATTACGATATAAATTGTGTAAGAATGACGACGCACGCGGCGAGGCGCTGGCCAATGGCCTTATCAAAAACGGACTATGAAATGCTGGCGGAGTTTCGTTACGCGCTCAGGCAGTTTGGGGCGTTTAGCGAGGCTGAGGCCAAAAAGCTTGGGCTGACGGCGCGGCAGCACCAGGCGCTGCTGGCCATCCGTGGTTTCCCTGGCCGCGAGTCGCTCACCATCGGCGAGCTGGCCGCGCGCCTGCGCATTCAGCCCAACAGCGCGGTGGGACTGGTGAACCGGCTGGCGGCCGAAGAGCTGGTAGCCCGTGAGACCGATGCCGGCGACCGGCGTCAGGTCTTCGTGACCCTGACGCCCAAGGGCCTGGCGCTGCTCGAGCAGCTGTCGAGCGCCCACCGGGGCGAGCTGCGCCGCGTCGGCCCGCGGCTGCGCGAGCTGCTGCAATCGCTGGAGGGCTAGCCGGCGCTATTGCCCGTTAATGGTCACCGACACGATCTTGTCGCTGGTCGTCAGCAGGCCGGCCACGTCCAACCCCTTCGTCACCGAGCCGAACACCGAAAAATTACTGTCCAGCGCGGGCGTGTCCACCAGCACGATATAGAACTGGCTGCCGCTCGACCCGAAGGCATCGGCGCGATACCACAGGCCCACTGCCCCGGCCACGTTTGGCCGCTTCACCTCCGAGGGCACCGCGTAGCCAATGTCGCTGGTCGGCTGCCCGGCCGGAGAGCCGGTGACGAAGAACTGCCCCGGATTGCTGAAGTCAATCGGGAAGCCATCCCAGTAGCCCAGGTTCGCCAATACCACGAAGTCGTTGACGCTCTTGGGCGCATCGGCCGGGTACAGCGCGATGTCGATATCGCCCTGAGTGGTCTTGATGGTGGCCGAATACGTCTTGTTGACGTCGATGACCATGGCCGGCGGCGTGTTGAACAGGTCGGCGCGGGCGGTCGGGTCCAGCTTGGCCAGCGGGCGCCCAGGCGCGGGCGTCGGTGCCACCGGCACTGGCGTCGCGGTTGGCGGCGGCAGCTGGCTCTGCGCCGTCTCGCTGATCTGCACGGTCAGCAGCTTGTCGCCGGTGAAGGCGGGGTTTTGCTGCGGGTCACGCGGGGTGAGCGCGGCGACCACCGCCAGCCCCTGGACCACCTTGCCAAAGATCGAGTAGTGCCCGGTCAGCTGCGGCTGCGGCGAGAGGGTGATAAAGAACTGGCTGCCGTTGGTGTTGGGGCCGGCGTTGGCCATAGCCAGCAGACCGGGCTCGGCAAAGCGCAGCGTGGGATTAAGCTCGTCGGGGATGGTATAGCCCGGGCTGCCGTTGCCTGTGCCCGACGGGTCGCCGCCCTGGGCAAAGGTATCGCTGATGACGCGGTGGAAGGTTGTGTTGTCGTAGAAGCCCTGTTTGGCCAGGAAGATGAAGTTGTTGACCGTGACCGGGGCCTTGTCCGCTAGCAGTTGGACGACGATGTCGCCCTTGGCGGTCTTGAACGTGGCCAGGTAGATCTTGCTGGGGTCGATGGCCATGGCCGGCGCCGCCGGCCATTGCTTGTAGCTCAGGGTTGGCGTGGGCCCAGCGGCCGTGGGCGGCGCGCCGACCGCAGTGCTAGAAATGGTGGTGCCGATGCCTTGTGGGGCCTGGGTGGCCGCCGCTGCCGGCGCGGGCGTGGGGGTTGTAAGAAGCAGGCTCGTTGTGTTGCGCGGCGCGGCCGGCGCGCAGGCGGCCAGCAGCAGTGCCACCGCCAGCCACCAGTTGATCTTGAGAGCTCTTAACATGGCATCGCCTTCCATGACATAACGCGAATTACGGCCAGCCTTCACAAAATCCTACAAGCCAGTCTATAATGCCGGGCCAAGAGGGGGTTACGAAAGGATGTAACCCAATGACCAAAGCAGTCTGGAACGGCGCGGTCCTCGCCGAAAGCAACTGGTGCATCGTCGTCGAGGGGACCAACTACTTCCCACCGGATTCGATCAAGCGCGAATATCTTGTCCCCAGCCAGAACCACACCGCCTGCTCCTGGAAGGGTCTGGCAAGCTACTATCACCTTTCAGTCGA
>Ga0209166_10004298_pt1 | contig 10013 bp, 5 predicted proteins | sample Coa_R1_3_FD_187151 | JGI IMG/M metagenome (GOLD analysis project Ga0209166, IMG submission 187151) | Surface soil microbial communities from Centralia Pennsylvania, which are recovering from an underground coalmine fire - Coalmine... | ecosystem: Environmental > Terrestrial > Soil > Unclassified... | reverse complement strand
TGGCCATGTTCAAAATTGAAGCTGGGAAAGCTGGGAGAGAGTTCGGCCCAGAGCCGGTGAACGCCGAAGTTGCGTTGCGTTTCCGCCGTGTCGTGGAAGAGGACCACGGCGCAGTCGCTCAGCTTGCGCCGCCAAGTTTCGAAATCGGTCTTGACCGCGTCATAGGTGTGCAGGCCGTCAATGTGCAGCAGGTCGACGGAGGCGTCGGGGATGTGCGGCAAGGCCTGGTCAAAAGTCATGCGCAGCAAGGCGGAAAAGGATTCGTAGCGGCGGTGGTATTTGTGGAGATCGAGATAGACGGATTCCTTGTAGTAGTGTGCGTGGGCGTCGCCGAGCCAGGTGTCCACGGCGTAGCAGCGGGCGGGGAGTTTCAGTTCGGCGACGGCCTGGCAAAATGCACAATAGGAAACACCGTGCTGGGTGCCGAGTTCGACCAGGATGCGGGGACGCAACATCTCGGTGAGCGCCAGGGCGAAGGGCACATGTTCCGTCCAGCTTGATTTCTTGTGCAGTCGGTCGGGGAAGCCGTAGAGAAGCTGCCAGTCGAGAGGATTGAAGTCCGCGGGCATGCTCCGATTCTACCTTTGGAAGCAGGAGCATAGGTAGTGCGCCGCAACGGAGCGAGAGCATGGGCTTACAAACTTCGATTGGATGTAGTGGCCGATCTTAAGATCGGCCACTACAAAAGCAAGAGCACAGCGAGGAATCGCTTTGCCACAAAGTGCTAGAAGAAGCGGCTGCGGACGCGGTCGGGTAATTTGGCGAGATCGACGATGGTGAGGAAATCGATGGTCCTGAATTCGCGGTCAATGGCCGGCGGGCCGCAAATACGCCCGGAAATTTCGAGATAAGCACGGAAGAGCCGCGGAGGGCGGGTGGATTCGACATGTGTACCGGTGGATTGGCAGGCCTGGCCGGGCTGGGGAATCGTGCGCAGCGGCGGGGCGATGAGGTATTTTTCCTTCAGCGCGTCGTACATGGCCATGCCGTAGTTTTCATCCTGTGAGGTGATGGAGCTGCAGCCGATCAGGTAGCGGGACTCGTGGCGGGTGGCGTAGACGGCGATGCCTTTCCAGAGGGCGTGCAGCACCATGATGTTGCGAAAGTCGACGTGAGTGCAGGCGCGGCCGAGTTCGAGCATCTCCTTGCGATACGGCTCATAAACGGAAAAATCGAAGATCTGGTTGCCGTAATAGCCGAGGTTCTGGCGCGCCACTTCGCCGGTTTGCAGGCGATAGGTGCCGACGAGCTTTCCGCTCTCGATGTCCGTGACCATCAGGTGATCGCAGAAAATGTCGAAGGGGTCGATATCGAGGCGTTCGCGGTCGGAAGTGGAAAGGCCTTCGCCCAGCTCCTCATTAAAGACGGAGTAACGCAGCCGCTGGCAGGCGAAGAGGTGGTCAGCGGTTTGGGCCAGGCTGACTCGGAACAGGGAAGTTTCGGTTAAGAGGGGGTCGCTCGTTACCGTTTTCACAGTTGACCTCTGGCTGATGTCAATTTCACCTGGCTTAAGTTTCGTCAATATTTCAACCAGGTTATTTTCGCGTTCAGACTGTGGGGCGTTACGATACGCTTGCTACTCCTCTTGATCATCTTACCCACAAGGAAACGTAAAGGAAAGGAGCGAAGGGGCCAAGTGGGCAACAGGCTGTGGAATTCTGGAGAGGGCAGGCCGCAAACGCTTTGGAAAGGATAAAGTATGGCCATTTAAGGTGTCTCTGGCATCCAAAGGAGACGTAGAAGGATGCTTGTGCGGAACGATTGCCGGGATTAGGATACTTTTCCCTTGGAATCGCCGCTGGAGAGAGCGTTTGGGGTCTGGAGGCTTTCTTGAAGCGCAGGCAGAGAAGGCTGTGTCTGAACTGGAATTCCCGCACGAACTGATTCTGCGGAGGGGTGTGGGCGAAGCGGGTGAAGTTGGGGGATACGCTGGGCGTGCTGCTGGGGGAGAAATGAATACGCTTTCAAAATACAAATTCTGGATTGGCGGGGCGATTGCCCTGGTAATTATCGGCCTGGTAATCGGAGCGGTGCGGCCACGGGGTGTTTCGGGCGCGCCATCGGGTGCGCCAGTCGAAGTTGAGGTCGTGCAGGTGCAGCAGAGGGACGTGCCGATTTACCACGAGTGGATCGGGACGCTGGACGGGCTTACCAACGCGGATGTGCGGGCCCAGGTAACCGGCTACATCATGAAGCAGGCGTACCAGGAAGGCGCGTTCGTAAAGAAGGGTCAGCTGTTGTTTGAGATCGACCCGCGGCCATTCCAGGCGGCTCTGGATCAGGCGGAAGGACAATTGGCACAGGCGAGGGCGTTGCTTGCGAACGCACAGGCGGTGCAGGTGCGCACGCAACTGGATGTGGAACGGTACGGCCCGCTGGCCAAAGAACAGGCAGCGAGCCAGCAGGATCTGGACAACGCGGTTCAGAACAATTTGGCGGCGAAGGCTACGGTGCAGACGGCCGAAGCGCAGATCAAAACGAATGAAGCGGCGGTGGAGACGGCGAGGATTAACCTCGATTTTACGCGCCTTATTGCGCCGATCGATGGCATCGCGGGGCAAGCGCAGTTGCAGGTGGGAGCGCTGGTGAATCTGAGCAGCGGGCCGGTGACTTCGGTTTCTACGGTTGATCCGATCAAGGTTTATTTCACGGTGGGCGAGCCGCAGTACTTGGAGTGGCGGAGGCGTTTTCCGACAGAGAGCAGCCGCCTGGAAGCGGACAAGAATTTGCGTCTGGAGCTGATTTTGGCGGATGGTTCGGTGTATCCGCAGCCGGGATCGTTTTATTTTGCAGACCGGCAGGTGAATGTGGGCACGGGCGCGATCCGGATTGCGGGGCTGTTTGCGAATCCGGGGAATATTCTGCGGCCCGGCGGATACGGCAAAGTGAGAGCGGTGATCCGGTTGCAGAAGGATGCGCTGGTAGTGCCGCAACGGGCGGTGACGGAACTGCAGGGCGGGTACCAAGTGGCCCTGGTGGGCCCAGACAACAAAGTGAGCATCAAGACGGTGACGGTGGGCGACCGCATCGGGAGCGAGTGGGTAATTTCGGATGGACTGAAGCCCGGGGATCGAGTGATCGCGGAAGGCGTTCAGAAGGCGCGGCCCGGCGCGCTGGTGAATCCGAAGCCCTTTGGAACGCAGGAAGCAAAGGGGAAATAGGCCATGTCTAAGTTTTTCATTAACCGCCCCATTGTCGCGATCGTGATTTCGATTGTCATGGTGCTGGTGGGAGCGCTGACGATCCTGGCGCTGCCCGTGGCGCAGTTTCCCAGCATCGCGCCGCCGGAGATTCAGATTCTGGCGACGTATGTGGGCGCGGACGCGGAGACCCTGGAGCAGGCGGTTGCGACGCCGATCGAGCAGCAGATGAGCGGCGTGGACAACATGAATTACATGTATTCGCTGAACGCCACGGGGAACTCGACGACGAGCCTGATTGTGGACTTCGACGCGAAGACCGATCCGAACACCGATTACATCCTGGCGCAAAGCCGTGAAACGCTGGCGGCGTCACAGTTGCCGATTGACGTCACGAATTACGGAGTGACGGTGCGGAAGTCGGTGACCGCGCCGCTGACGCTGATTGCGATTTACTCGCCCCATGGAACTTATGACGCCACTTTTCTGGCTAACTACGCGTACATCAATCTCGTCGATCCCCTCCTGCGTTCGCCGGGGATCGGCAACGTTCAGGTATTCGGCGCCGGTCAATACGCGATGCGGCTTTGGGTGAAGCCCGATCAGTTGGCAAAGCTTGGCGTGACGGTTCCGGAAATCGTCAGCGCCATTCAAGCGCAAAACACCGTTAACCCGGCCGGTAAAGCAGGCGGAGAACCCGCGCCCAAGGGCCAGGAGTTTACCTATTCGGTTCTGGCGCAGGGCCGCCTGGTGTCGCCGGAGGAGTTCGGGCAAATTGTCGTGCGCGAAACACCCGATGGCGGGACGGTACGAGTGCGGGATGTCGCTCGGATGGAGTTGGGTTCGCAAGATTACAGCATCGTGGGCCGATACAACGGGAAACCGAGCGCCGTTATTGCCACGTATCAGTTGCCAGGTTCCAACGCGGTGGATGCCGCCGCGGCCGCCAACAAGTTGATGGCGCAGATGAGGCAGCGGTTCCCGGAGGATCTCGACTACGTGGTTGCGCTGGATACGACGCGGTCGGTTACCGAGGGCATGAAGGAAATCGTAGTGACGCTGGTGATCGCCCTGGCGCTGGTGATCCTGGTGGTTTACATCTTTTTGCAGGGATGGCGAGCCACGTTGATTCCGCTGCTTGCAGTGCCTGTATCGCTGGTGGGCACGTTCATACTTTTCCCGGTGTTTGGTTTTTCGATCAACACACTTTCGCTGTTCGGCCTGGTGCTGGCGATCGGTCTGGTGGTGGACGACGCCATCGTGGTGGTCGAAGGCGTGGAGCGGCACATCGAAGAGGGCATGACGCCGAAAGACGCGGCTTTAAAAGCGATGGAAGAGCTTTCCGGCCCCGTGGTTGGGATCGCGCTGGTGCTCTCGGCGGTGTTCGTGCCGACGGCGTTTATTCCCGGAATTACCGGCAAGTTGTACCAGCAATTCGCGGTCACCATTGCGATTTCCGTCATTCTTTCGGCGTTCAATGCGCTGACGCTGAGTCCCGCGCTTGCGGCCCTGCTGCTAAAGCCGAAAAAAGAAGAGAGCCACGGATTGCTGAGGCGATTTTTCGATTGGTTTAACCGGATCTTCGACCGAGCTACGGAGGGCTATGTAGGCTGGAGCGCGGTTTTGATCAAGAAGACTGGCGTCGTGATCGTTCTATTGCTGGCATTCTGTGTTGGTGCGGGCTTTTTTGCCAACCGGGTTCCTTCCAGCTTTCTACCTGATGAGGATCAAGGCTATGCGTATGTGAACGTACAGCTTCCAAACGGATCTTCGTTGGAGCGTACGACAGCGGTCTCGAAAGATGTAGAAAAAATGCTCATGGATACGCCTGGGGTGCAGCACGTCACGGGCTTCATAGGCTTCAGTCTGCTGAGTTTTGTGCGTACCACCTACAACACAACTTTCTTTGTAACGTTCAAGCCGTGGGGCGAGCGCACCACCAGAGACCAGCAATTTCAATCGCTGAAAGCCCGCCTGAACCAGAAGTTGAGCAAGTTGCCCGCGGCAGTCGCATTCGGTTTTTCCCCGCCCGCCATCCCAGGGGTCGGCACGGCTGGCGGTTTTACGTTTATGCTGGAAGACCGCTCGGGCAGCGATATTCAGTTCCTCGCGAAAAACCTGGCCACTTTTATGGAAGCTGCCCGAAAGCGGCCGGAAATCGGCAGCCTCAGCACCACCTTCCTGGCCAGCGTCCCGCAACAGTTCGTCCAGGTGGACCGCGACAAAGTGCTGAAACAGAGCGTGGCCCTTAACGATGTCTACCGCACTGTCCAGGCCTTCATGGGCGGTTTATTCATCAACTATTTCAATCGCTTCGGCCGCCAGTGGCAGGTGTATATCGAAGCCGAAGGCGAAGACCGCGCCAGGCCCGAAAACGTTGGGCAGTTCTATGTCCGCAACAACAAGGGGGAGAACGTTCCTCTTTCCACGCTGATCAATATCAAGCCGCGCCTCGGACCGGAATTTATGTTGCGGTTTAACGAATACCGTTCCGCCCAGCTGAACGGAAGCGCCGCGCCGGGGTTCAGCGCGGACCAGGCGACGGCTGCGCTCGAGGATGTTTTCAAGCAGACCATGCCACATGAGATGGGTTTCGATTATTCGGGCATGTCGTTCCAAGAACAAAAAGCGAGGCAGGGGGTGCCACCCGCGGTGATCTTTGGATTGTCGTTGCTCTTCGTCTTTCTGATTCTGGCGGCGCTTTATGAGAGTTGGACGCTGCCGTTTAGCGTGCTGTTGAGCACGCCCGTGGCGATTTTCGGAGCATTCGCAATTTTATTCTTGCGACGTTTGTTGCAGACCGTATTTCTGCCGCCGTATATGGTGCAGATGGAGAGCGATGTCTACTCGCAGATCGGGCTGGTGATGCTGATCGGCCTGGCGGCGAAAAACGCGATTTTGATCGTGGAGTTTGCGAAGGATCAATTCGAGAAAGGGAAGCCCCTGGTGGATGCGGCGTTGGAAGGAGCCAGGCTGCGTCTGCGGCCCATTTTGATGACGTCATTTGCGTTCATCTTGGGTTGTGTGCCGTTGTGGACGGCGAGCGGCGCGGGTTCCGTTGCCCGCCAAATCATGGGCACAACGGTGATCGGCGGAATGATGGCGGCCAGCGGGCTGGGAATTTTCTTTATTCCGGCGATTTTCTACCTGGTTGAGAAATGGTCGGGCGCGGATAAAGAGAGCGCGGCGGGAAGTCTGCCGGCAGAGCCTGCTCCGGCGCCGGGAGACTGAGATGAGATTCGCCAGACACATCGCGGGAGGAGCCTGGGAGAGACCTATGAAGAAGCTGGCGCCAGTGATGATTGCGATGGTGATCTCCGGATTGGGCGCGGGCTGCAAGGTCGGGCCGAATTACAAGCGACCGGCGGTGCAGACTCCCACGGAATACCGCGAGTTGAAAGATGGCGCGCAGGCGCAGGTGCAGCCCCAGGTAGCTTCGTACGCGGATCTGCCGTGGTGGCAAGTGTTCCAGGATCCGGCGTTGCAGGAACTGATCCGGACGGCGCTGAAGCAGAATTATGATTTGCAGTTGGCGACGGAGCGGATCAATGCAGGGCGGGCGCAGGTTCAGATCACGCGCTCGAATCTGTTCCCCCAAGTGGGGGGAAATGGCGATTTCAGCGGCGGGAAGGAACACAACTTCCAGACCAAATTCAATTTCTTGACACTTACGGGCGATGCGGCGTTCCAGTTGGACTTTTTCGGCAAGCTGCGGCGCGCGACGGAGGCGTCGCGAGCGGAACTGCTGGCAACCAAAGACGCGCAACAAACAGTGATCCTGACGCTGGTGAGCGACGTGGCGAGCGATTACTTCGCGCTGCTGCAAATGGATCTGCAATTGCAAATCACGAAAGATACGGTGAAGACGCAGGAAGATTCGGTGAAGCTGACGAAGTTTCGCGTAGAACATGGAGTGGCTACGAAGCTGGAAGTTTTGCAGGCGCAACAGGTGTTGGATACGGCGAACGCGCAGATTCCGGATCTGGAGCGGCAGATCGCGCAGGAAGAGAATGCGATCAGCATTCTGCTGGGAAATTATCCGCAAGGAGTGCCGCGTGGGCACACGCTGGTGGAGCAGGTGCTTCCGCCGGACGTTCCGCCGGGGTTGTCCTCGACGCTGCTGGAGCGGCGGCCGGATATTCGCGAGGCGGAGCAGATCCTGGTGGCGGCGAACGCGGAAATCGGAGTGGCGAAGGCGCAGTTTTTCCCGCAGATTTCGCTGACGGGTTCGGGGGGCGGGGCGTTTGGCAGGAGCAGCGCATTCAGCAGCCTGATGAGCTCGCAACTGGGGATCTGGTCGTACGGCGCGCAAGTGAGCCAGCCCATTTTCACGGGTGGAGCGCTACGCGGGAATTTGGGATTGGCTGAATCGCAGCATAAACAGGCCCTGATCTCTTACCAGCAAGCGATTCAGCACGCGTTCGGGGACGCATCGGATGCGCTGATCGGATATCAGAAGAACCATGAGGTGCGGGTTCGTCAGGAAGAAAGTGTGGCGGACTTGCAGGAGTCGGTACGGCTGTCCATCATGCGTTACCGGGGAGGCACCACAACGTATCTGGAAGTGCTGGATGGGCAGCGATCGCTTTTTTCGGCTGAACTAGTGTTAGCGCAGGCGCGGGGCACCGAGTATCAAAGCCTGGTGCAGCTCTACAGGGCGCTGGGCGGCGGGTGGCAGCAATAGACGAGTAAACCCGACTCGCTGCAGGAAAATTCGTCACTTGTGCTTCGCCTTCATTTCCTGGCGGTGGGTATCCCTTCCACGGCGATCTGAATCATTCTACCTACGCGCTAGCCACGAACACGTTCACGCTGACCATCACCGCCACGAGTGGAGTGTGACGCACAGCCAGCAGGTAACGCTAACCCCTCGCTGACGCAACACGGTAGAATACCGGCCAACGCCGCGGTCGTCTGCATTTCGCGGACGGCCTGTTGGGCATGAACCGAGGGGGCCTTATGTCGGTATCGCGTAGAAAACTTCTTCGACAGATTGGTGTTGGCGCGGTGGTGGGCGCCGCAATTCCGGCGATTCGCGGCTTTGCGGCCAGTTCAGCGGCCGAGACGCCGCGGGAAAACTTTATTGCCGCGGATCAGCCGGCGCGGGTGGCGACGGCGGCCGATCCGGTCCTCCTTTATCGGAACGAAAATCCTTATGGACCTTCGGGAAAAGTGCTGGGGGTGCTGCGCGAATCGGTGACCAGCAGCAACCGGTATCCGCGGACGGAGTATGAGACGCTGATCGGGAAGCTGGCGACGTTGCACACGGTGAAGCCGGAGCAGATCGTGCTTGGCTGCGGCTCCGGCGAGATTCTCGGCATGGCCGCGCTTGCGTTTCTGAAGCCTGGAAAGAAACTGGTGCAGGCGGCGCCGACGTTTCCATCGCTGGGGAAGCTCGCGCAAACGGCGGGGGTGGAAGTCGCGAATGTTCCGCTGAACAAGCGGTATGAGCACGATCTGGGCGCGATGCTGGATGCCGCGCGCACTTCCACGGGACTCGTCTACATTGTGAATCCGAACAATCCTACCGGGACGATCACGCCGCGGAGAGACATCGAAGTGTTTATCGGCAAGCTGCCGGCGGATGTCACGGTGCTGATTGACGAGGCTTATCATCACTTTGTTACGCCGAATACGGCGTACGAATCGTTTCTGGACCGGCACTTTGACGATCCGCGCATCGTGGTGTCGCGCACGTTTTCAAAAATTTATGGTCTGGCGGGGATGCGGATTGGCTACGCCGTCGCGACGCCCGAGATGGCCAAGCGCCTGCCCGCGGGCTTTCCCAACTGGAGTGTGAGCGTGGTGTCTGCTCGCGCCGCTTCGGCCGCGCTCGATGACGTGGAATACGTCCGGCTGGGCATCAAGCGCAACACCGACGACCGGCGGGAGTTCATGAACCAGGTGAACGCGAGGATGCTTCGCGCGATTGATTCGCAGACGAATTTCGTGATGGTGAATCCAATGCGGCCGCCGGACGAAGTGATCGAGCATCTGAAGAAAAACCACATCCTGATTGGCCCGAAGTATCCGGTGCTCGACAAATACATCCGCGTTTCGCTCGGGACACCCAGTGAAATGAAGGAGTTCTGGCGCGCCTGGGACCTGATGCCGCCCACCGGCAAAATGGCGATGTAATGGCGTCGTCCTTGCGAAATTGATCTGGAGGCGGATTGCCGGTTAGATGATCTGCGGTAGCATTTGGTGGACGAGACCGGGATCGAACCGGCGACCTTCCCGGTTGAGACCGGGACGCTCTCCCGCGCGCCTGTCGCCATGAATTAAGGTTTAAGTGAATTGCATTAAGATTTGGTGGACGAGACCGGGATCGAACCGGCGACCTCATCGTTGCGAACGATGCGCTCTCCCAGCTGAGCTACTCGCCCACGAGTAGCGACCTTTTAAATGTTAGCAGAGGTCTGGCGCGAATCCAAACGGGCTAGGGCTGGTCGTGTCCTGAGCCGCTGCGCTGGGCTACGACTTTGCGGGCGTTTTCATAGAGGGCGCGGGCCTGGGGAATGGACTCGACGGCCTTTTGCACTTGCGGGTCGGCGGCGAGGAGGACTTTGTCGCCTTCCTGGGTGCCATAGGCGGACATGAAGACTTCCTGCTTGATCTTGCGCTTGATCCAGTCGAGGTTGTCGGCGAACTCGACTTCGGTGTACTTCACGTTGTGCTTCGTGAGGTAGTTGCGGAATTCGTGGAGAACGTTATCGTCCACTTCAAAACTGTGGGTGATGGCGGGCTTGGTGCCAAGGTAATAGCGGGTGAAACCGGCGACGCCCTGTTCGGCGGGGTAGAGCACATCGGCGCGGAAGAGGGTTTCCTGGAACTTGTCGTATTTGGGCGAAGGGACGATGATGTCCGGCGTGA
>Ga0209166_10004297_pt1 | contig 10014 bp, 8 predicted proteins | sample Coa_R1_3_FD_187151 | JGI IMG/M metagenome (GOLD analysis project Ga0209166, IMG submission 187151) | Surface soil microbial communities from Centralia Pennsylvania, which are recovering from an underground coalmine fire - Coalmine... | ecosystem: Environmental > Terrestrial > Soil > Unclassified... | reverse complement strand
TGCCAGCCTCCGTCATCGAGCACTGCGCTCTGCCGCCTAACCTTGCGCCGCTACCGCAAGGGGCAGCCCGCCGGAAGGGTACCCACCCTTCCAAAAACCTTGACAGAATGGTGGGGAGTCCCACCCCCGGTTTTTTTCGTAAGTGTTCATTCTAAAGAGTTTTAAGTCCTGTGTTTTGGAAGTGCAGATTCTACGGGAGTTACAGGTGTGTTTTTCGTAAGTGCGGATTCTAAAGGGGATAGCTTGGGGGAGAGTTAGAAAGTTGGAATGTTGAAAGGTTTGAAGGTTCGTGAAGGACGACGGGAAGGGGCCGGCATGTTCGGCGGGGCGCGGGAGGGGGTGGCATAGGTGAAACATATAAGAAGATAGCAGGGTATTGGCGGATTGTCAACTAATATGTGAGTGTACTTAGTAGGTCATTCGAATGAGGAGACGCGGATTCGGAGAAGACTGCGGAAGTCGAGAGGATTGAGGGAGTTGGGCGGGGAGATACGGGTTTAAAGTGGCTGTGGAAACGTGTGGAAAATTCCAAAGACCCAGGTTCAAACGACGAACCTCGGGCACCCTCCGTGTGGTTTTGATTTGAGAGTCGGCGTAGGTATTCTCGCTCGATCGACGGAAGTTTGGAAGGTTCAGGATCGGACCATCCGGGCCATCCTCTCGTAAATGTTGGCTTAGCGTTCTACTTATTCTTCGCGTCCTTCGCGCCTTTCGAGAATTTTGGATTCTCAATCGTTCCTTCGATGCGGAACGGAAATGACAACTTGCCATCGGTGAGTTTGGCGCCTTCCAAGCGGGCGAAGGTGTTCGTTAGAAACCCTTGTTTCGTGGTGATAGCCGCCAGACCCTGATAATGCAGCTCGTCGGAACCCGATGCGCTAACGCTACCCGAGCCATCCACATCCACTCCGTAGCCGTCAATGTCGATCGATTTGCTTGTAATCCAGAGGTTTTCCAATTCGAGGTCCGTGGTAATGGACGAGAAGGACGAGGGATTTTCCTTGGCAGGGCCGAGATCGTTGAAATGCGCCAGCTTCATTAAGTTCGCGTTGAGCATCAGGCTTGGCACCTGGCCGTTGGTCAACTTCACGTGCCCCGTTCCGTGCATTCGCGCCAGCGGCCTGGTGGTGTGCTCAATTGCTCCCGCAAGCTTAAAATCACCTTCCAAATTTCCAGTTATACTTCCGCGCGCGTCCTGAAAGGCGGCCAGCAGGCGGGCCATGTTGATTCCGGTGACGCGCACGTCGGCCTTAAAGCTGGCAATCTTTTTCGCCAGACTGATGGAGAAGTCGCCTGATGCTTTTCCGCTATACACGTCCGCTTTCATGTTGGTAAAAAAAATCTCTCTCGACTCCAGGCGGAACTTGGCATCCACGCCTGTAGTTTCCACTGCACCAAAGCGCAAACGGGCGGCTTTCCAGTTGCCACGACCATTCAGCGCGGGAGAAGAAGGATTGACGATGGCCGCGAGATCCACGCGATCGAGTTCGCTGGTGATGTCGTGAGCTTCAAAAAATACGGGGCCCGGCGCGTCCGAAGGCAGTAGATTCGAGGCAATCAATTGGCCGTGGTTAATCACCATCTGGTCGATGATGCCCAGGGGAAAGCGGTTCTTGAGGTTCTCCGTTTCAGGATTCTCGAAGTTCCACGGGCCGTCAGGGTCTGACACCAGATTAATTTCCGGCTTTTCCAGTACCAGCGTCCTGATAACGACCTTGCGGCGCAGTAGCGCCCAAAAATCAAGAACGGCGTCCGTGTGGGGAGCCTTAAGTATGTAACTAGGCGGAAATAAGGGAGGGCTCTTCACCGCAAAGCCCTCCAGGTGAATCGTTGGCTTGGGAAAGAGCGTCAGCGCCACGCGTTCGATTTCGACTTTTTTCCCTGTGCTCTGTTCGAAATAAGAGATGATCTGAGGCCGGTAGCGATCCAGGTTAAATAAGACAGGTACCAGCACAATCAAAGCAAGGAAAATGCAGCCAGTGATAAAGATCAGCCTAAGGGCGATTCTGCGGCGCGTAGCCATGCCAACTCCAGAACACTCCCAGGAGAGAGCCGTCCTGGAGATTCAAATTGTACTCCGATCCGAGGACAATTCGCCCGTTCGGCCAGGACTTCCCTAGACCACGACCCGATCATGCACGGTCGTCCACCGCTTGCAAGAAATCGAACCGCAAACGATAAGCCACACCATAGTAGAGGCCCTACCACCTGTCCACTCCCAAAATCAAATCCATTGCCAAGGCTTTGCCACCCGCCGGCGCTACGACTGGCGAGGATGGAGGTTGCCTAGATCGGAACGGCGAACGTGAGGGAGCGCTCGGTTGAGATTCGATTTGGTATGCTGGATGCCGGCCCTCAATTTCCGACAAAGGAGATCCCCAGATGAAAAAGTGGCTGGTTATTGCCAGTGTGCTATTTGTGCCGGCGTGCGGTTACGCGCAGGCAGCAAAGCCTTGTGAAGAATTGAAGACGGAAATCGCGGCGAAGCTGGACGCAAAGAGCGTCAAGGGATATTCGCTGGACATCGTGGCGAAGGATGCGGACGCGGCGGACGGAAAAGTAGTCGGAACCTGCGAAGGCGGGACGAAGAAGATCGTGTACAAGAAAGGCGCGGCTGCAGCGGAGACCCCGGCGAAAGAATCGAGCAATCCCTGAGGCGCAGGCCGGTGGATCAGACAGCTGCCCCAGAAAATCTTGGCTGGATTCGATAATCGAAAACTAGCAGAAGAAAGTCAACCCAAGCGAAGTAAAACAAATCGACAAATTCAAAAGCCCCACACGTAAACCCGACGTGTGGGGCACCCCGACTCATCTCCCCGCAAAATCTTCTGTCCACCCGTCATTCTCACGCGTCGTGAAGTAATCCACAGGAATTGAAGGCGGGCGCTAGCGGCGGAGGCGGCGCATCCAGTTGCCCCAGGCGAAGCCGAGGTGGGTCATGAGGATGCCGGCGGCGAGGGCTAGCAACATGCGTAGAGCAAATTGAGTTGGGCTGGATTCCGTGGGAAGCCAGGCGTTGCGCGCCCAATTCGACGCGGGCGGAACGAAGTACGGCAAATTGTCGGTTGCGAAAAACCAGTTGCGCGAGGCGGGGGATACCAGGAAGTTCGCAAAGGGCCACTGAACCGCCAGGAAACTTGCGAGGGAGGCTGCGCCCAGAAAGGCAGCTTGGGTCCAGCGGTTGAGCGTGGTGATGTGGCGGCGGACGACATCAAAGACGATGGCGGGAACAATCAGGAGAAGCGGAAAGTCAGGCGGGACAAGGTGCGTGATTTTTTGATAGACGGGGCCGAGCTTGGGCTCCGCGGGCACCAGCTGCAGAATCCACATGAAGGCCAGGTGCATCAGCGTATAGAAGCCCGTGACGATGGTGGCGGCCCAACGATTTTCTGAGGCGCGAGCGACTGCGGCAAACCAGATGGGCGCGGCCAGCATCAGCACGAGATAAAATTTCGCGCCGTGCATGAACATGCGGAAAGTGTCCTCTTGCATGATGCCGACGGTCATGGCGAGGAGAAAGACGAATGAAAAAAAGAGGACGCGCTCGAGGCGGACGCGGTACTCGCCCGCGGCGCGGTTGACTTCGGCGAGCACCAGAACAAGCGTGCCAAAGCGAATGGCGGTCATTCCCAGGGCGAGCAAAATGTGCGGCGGGCTGAGGATCTTAACGTCCAGGCCGTAGGCGTTGTGCCACCAGTTGTCGAACGGCCCGGAGGCGATCATGGCCACGGCACCCCAGGAGCAAATGAACGCACCGAGGGGACCGCGGAAACCCCACATGGAAACGGAGTGATCGCGGAGCGGCGAATCTTTCTGGAAGGTCGTGGAAAGAATGACGTAGCCGCAGGTGAGGCCCGAAAGGACGCCGCAAAGGTAGATGAGCATGTGCGCGGGAGTCCAGAAGGTGTCGCGGCCGACGCTCTCGTGCCAGGAAATGTCCCAAACGCCGCCGCCGACGCTAGAAGAGACGGCGATGACGTTGCACCAGATGTACCAGGGGATGGAGAGCGATTTGGCGGAGACGCGCTCAGCGGTGCGGGCCTGGAGCGTCGAGGAAAGAGGAATAGTGCCGGCCATTGCAGATGTCTCCAGTCAGCGAGTAAGGCGAAGCTTGCGCGATGCGAATGCCGAACGGGGATAAGTTTACATTGCTAAGTAGCGGGAGAAAATGGGGAATTACGAATTGGAAATAAGCGGTGCGCGATGAAAGTTGGGGAGGCAGAGGATTAGTTGAAGCGAGTGACCCGCCAAAGAGCGAGGCCACAGGCGAACAGGAAAATTACCATGGCGATGGTGAGCGTGACGAGCGCGGGCCAATTTAGCGCCAAGCTCGGGGCTCGGGCGAACACGGCAAGGGTGAAAAAAATTGCCGTGGCTGCGATGACCAAGAGCCAGTCCAGCCAAGTTCTGCCGGACTGCGCTGCCAAGCCGCTGGCTGCCGCGTTCGAGTCGTTGCCGGAAAGACCAGCTTCGACGTAGCCGGCATCGACTCCGTAGCGCCGGCCTTCGCGTTCGGCCGCTTGCTTCCAGCGGGCGTGTTCGCTGCCGGTGACACTGGAAAGCGCTATGGCTCCGGCACCCGCGGCCATCAAGAGAGAACCGCCAATCACTTGAGCGTAAAGGGAGGCGCTGCGGCCGTGTAGTTCTCCGAAAACGAGAATGCCCCAGAGCAGGCCCCACAACTGATTGGTGTTGGAAAGAGGGATGCCGCGGCTGATACCGATGTATTTTGCGGCGTACTGCTGAAATAAATCGCCAATGACCCAAACGAAGCCGCCAAGCATGAGCCAGAAGAGAACTTCTTTTGCTTCCGCGAGCTGACGCCATAGGGCGACGGGGCCACCGCCATAAGCGACGGCGAGTGTGGCCATCATGCCTAGCTCGCCGATGGTGAAGAACGCGATGAAGGATAGAGGATTCATTCCGGTCAGGTAGGCTTTGCGATAGGGGACATACATGGTGCCCCAGAGAACGCCCGCGGCCAGTGCGGCGAGAATTCCACGCACGGGATGCTCGGCGGGGCTTTGCGCGGAAGAGGCGAAGGCGAGGAGCGTCGCGCCAGCGAACATGAGAAGAGCGCCGCCAAGAACGGTGAGCCAGCGAATGCGGCCTGCGTCGCGGAGCTCGTTGAAGAGAAGATAACCCCAAAAAATACCGAGCAAACTGTTGATGTTCCAAAGAGGGAAGGCGATGCTGAGGCCGATGTCGCGAATGGCGAAAATGGTAAGAGTGTTGGCAACGGCCCAGAGGCAGCCAGCGAGGATTCCCCAGACGATCAAGTGCGGCGCTTGACGGATGTCTGCGCGCATTTGACCGGTGCCGCGGATGAGGGCCGGCAAACTCCATCGCGCGAGGAACACACCGGCGACCATCAGCAGCGAAACCACGAGAGGCGAAATCCCCAACTTGACCAGTTTAGTTGGAGCTTCGGCGGCTCCCAGCCAGGCGCCTGCGCCGAAGCCGCAGAGAACCCCGACGAGTTGCAATTTGCGGAGCCGCGCGGACTCGATGGAGGGCGAACTCATTTTTGGGGCGGAGAATTCCACGGGGCGGCTCAGCGGATCCAATGAAGCACGGCAAGTCCGGCGGCCAAGACGATGAGCGGGACCCAGAAATGAACGTCGGTGAGGATCGTCGTCCAGAGAGACGCGGATCCTTGTGTTGCGTTTTCACTGGGCATGATCTCGCCTCCGCGCGGATCGAAGATACTGGATAGTATTCGGTTTTCCTGGGCGCATTGCCGGCCCCTTCTTATCACGATTCAGGCTCGCGGGAAGAATTTCGGCGGGCAGACAAGAGAGATCTTTTGCTCGCGTTCGTCGTTCGGGACAGAAATCGTTTCAGGGATTTCTGGTTAGCCATGTGGGGGGCCCCACCCCCGGTTTTTTTGTAAGTGTTCATTCTAAAGGGCTTTAAGTGCTGCGTTTTGGAAGTGCGGATTCTAAAGGGGTTAGGGGCGTGTTTTTCGGAAGTGCGGATTCTAAAAGAGTTAGTGATTGGTGACGCGTGACTGGTGACTGGTGGAAGAAGGGAAGCTAAGTCACAAGTAGAGCTGCGCCGGGCGGATCGGGGCAGGTGCCGCGCGCAGGTAGCAGGCACAGACACATACTGGATAGAAGCGGATGGAAGTTGGGGGTGCGGGCGGGACTGGCGTGGGCGGAACATAGGGAATGGTAGCATCGGAGTATTGAAAGGTAAACTGTTTTGCAGGGAACGGTCGAATTTCGGGGTTGAATGGTCGTTTTGGAGGGCCGAAATGCGAAATACGAAAGTGAATATTCGGGTGCTTAGAGTAACTCCGAGAGAGAATAATCTCCACGGCCCAAATTATTGAGCCTCGCCAAATATATAGTCGTACGAGTTATTGGGAAAGGCGGCAGCGAGGCTGCCGCACTCCAAATCGCGTCTTTATAATATTATGCGGGACATAAGTAAAAGGAAGAGTGACCCACCGTTTGCAAGAAACAAACAAGAAACAGAACCACAAAGGCCACCCCGGAAAAAGACAAAGTCAAAATCGTCGCGGCGCATTTAGGGGCGACCACCTGCCCGCCCGTCCTCGAAATGTTTGCATTAGAGAATTTCTGTAACGAGTCTAATTGCCTTCTTGGTCTCCGTTTGGCCTTTGTCGGGAACACACGCGATTAGTCCCTGAGTGAAGCGAAGAGCCCAACGTTTCCCTCCCCCAATGGTTTTCATCCATGGATACTGCCAGGAATGGGGTAAGCGTCTCTGCTTTTGTGAGTGGAGACAAGTGCATATGCTCCAGCGGCTGATCTGTTTATCAATGGCAATATCAAAAGGAAGGACGCTGAAGCCCCACCACTGTTGGAATCCAGCCGCTGCAAGCTTATGATAACGGGGATCGGATGGCGTCCAGCCAAACAGATAAGGAATCGCTATTCCCAGCGACCTATATCTCGGATTTCCCTGGGTTGCCAATCGTAAATCCTTCTAATTTAGTTTGAACTTGCTTCGCAGGAGAACTCTTGCAGCTCGAAATCAGTCATCTCAGCAAGACCTATCGCGCCGGCGTGGCCGCGCTGAAGGACTTCAGCCTGCAACTGCGGCCGGGCGTGCTCGGACTGCTGGGGCCTAACGGGGCGGGCAAGAGCACGCTGATGAATGTACTGGCAACCATCACCCGGCCAACGTCAGGTTCGGTGCGGTGGAACGGCGTAGAGATCGCGCAAAACCCTGACACTCTGCGGAACATTTTGGGGTATCTGCCGCAGGATTTTGGTGTCTATCCCAATTTAAATGCGATGGAGTTCCTGGAATATCTGGCGGCAGTGAAAGGGCTGGAGCGCGCTGCTGCGCGCAAGCGTGTCGACGAACTGCTGCAACTGGTCAATCTGACTGAGGCGCGTACGCGTCCACTGGGTGGGTTTTCCGGCGGCATGCGTCAGCGCGTGGGCATTGCCCAGGCATTACTGAACGACCCGCAACTGCTGATTGTGGACGAACCTACGGCGGGCCTGGACCCGGAAGAGCGGGTGCGCTTCCGCAACCTGCTTTCAGAGCTTTCGGGCGAGCGCATTGTGATTCTCTCTACTCATATTGTTTCGGACGTGGAGGCGACGGCAACCGAGATCGCGTTGATCGCCAAAGGCACGCTGGTGGTGCATGCCTCGCCGGAAGAGCTGCTGCGAAGGGTGGAAGGAAAAATCTGGGAATGGATCGTGCCCAGCACACAGTTGACAGCCGCGCGCGAGCGCTACTTGATCAGCAACACTGTGCATCGCAGCGATGGCGTTCACGCGCGCGTAGTTTCCAGCGCGCCTCCGTCGGGTGCCGTCCCGCTGCCGCCCAGCCTGGAAGACGCATATCTCTATTGCCTCTCGGCACAGAACTCCGGGGCCGTTGCATGAAGACTACGCGTGTTCTGTACCATATGGCCAAGGCTGATTTTCTGGAGCGCGTGCGCAGGTATAGCTTTCTGCTTACCCTGGGCTTTGCCGGTCTACTCGCTGCCGGTGTCTATCGGGGTGACATTGTGCTCATTCTGGGCAAGTACCGTGGCGCGCCCAACTCAGCGTGGTTCGGGGCATTCCTGGCGATCGTGGCGACGACGTTTCTTTCCCTTGTGGGCTTCTATATCGTCAAAAACTCCATTGAGCGCGACGAGCAGACGCGCGTGGGTCGCATACTGGCAGCCACGCCGCTGAGCCGGTTTGCTTACACGGGAGGAAAAACCATCAGCAATTTTGTCGTGCTCGCCTCCATGGTGGTGGTGCTCGGTGTGGGCGCGGCGCTGCTGCAACGGGCGCAAGGGCGGGAAACGATTGAGTGGTGGCAACTGGTCTCGCCGTTTCTGCTGATTGCTCTTCCTGCAATGGCCACGGTAGCCGCACTGGCGGTGTTGGCCGAGACCATTCCCGGACTTCGGGGCGGTGTGGGCAACGTGGTGTATTTCTTTTTCTGGAACGCGCTGGTGCTGACCGCTTTCATGGGTTCAGCTCTGGACTTCACCGGACTGAGCCTTTACATGAGGAGCATGGGAGACGTTCTGCGCAGAATTGATCCCAGCTACACGAACTCGTTCACTCTGCAGATTGGTCCTGCTAAGGCAATAACACAGGAATTTCAGTACAACGGACTGCACTGGAGCGGCGTCATGGTGATGCAGCGTTTGCTCTGGGTGGTGATCGCCTTTGCCATTGCGAGCGCGGCAGCAGCGCTGTTCCATCGCTTTGATCCGGCAAAGGAATCGCAGAAAGGAAAGAAAGATGAAGTTGCGGTTCCGGATGCCGTATCGCAGACCGGAGCAGAGAACGTTCTCCCAAACTGGGTTCATCTCACTCCGCTGGCGGGCGCCGGGACGGTGAGCGGTTCGCTGACCGCTTTGGTCAAGGCGGAACTGCGATTGATGATGAAAGGCGTCTCCAAGTGGTGGTATCTCGTGGCGCTGGCACTGTGGATTGTGAGTATAGCCACGCCGCTCGGGGTTTCGCGCAACCTACTGGCCGCAATCTGGATTTGGCCTCTGCTGCTGTGGTCGAAAATGGCAACGCGAGAAAGCCTCAACCAAACTTCCGCGCTGATCTTCTCTAGTGCACGGTCGCTGACCCGACAATTTCCGGCCATGTGGGTCGCCGGTGTCATGGTGGCACTCGCGACAGGAAGCGGAGTCGCTCTGCGCCTCTTGATGGCTGCTGATGCGCCTGGCTTCGCGGCGTGGCTCGCAGGTGCGCTATTTATTCCCACGCTGGCACTCGCCCTGGGTGCGTGGAGCGGGACCAGCAAGACATTCGAAGCAATTTACGCGGTGTGGTGGTATACCGGCCCAGGGAGTCATATTCCGTTCATCGATTTCATGGGCACCACTGCGCGCTCTTCGCAACCGCTGCCGTATTTTTTATTGGCGGCCACGCTGCTCCTGATCGCATTCGCGGGACGAAGAGTGAAGATGGCATATGCATGAGCCCCGGGCGGACAGGCTAGGTCCCGATAAGTTCTATAAAGGTAGTAGTCAGGGGAAACCGGGGACAGATGGGAAGTTCCGCGTTCTGGGAAGTGCGACGGAACTGCCTCGCGTTGCCACGCCGGTCTTGGTGTGCGAATTGTTAAGCACAACGATGGTAGAAAAGCGACCCACGTTCGACAAAGTAGCAGAAAACGGCCCGCCCGTCCCCGGCTTCCGTCCCCGGCTTCTGTCCTCGGCTTCCGCCGGCTTCCCGGCTTCCAAGGCGCGGCCACCGGCTATCGTGGGAGCAGGCGATGGCGGAGCGAGTTAAATCCGCTGGCGCTTCCAGCGGCCGCGTTTGAATAGAATGATGCTCACGCCGGCGATGAAGGCTTCGGCGACCACGATGGAGATGAACACGCCGCTCGAGTGCAAGCCGCCCGGAATCGCCAGGAAATAGGCCAGTGGAATCTCGAGCAGCCAAAAACCGAAGAAATTGACAATGGTCGGCGTGACGGTGTCGCCCGCTCCGTTGAAGGATTGCAGCATAACCATGCCGTAGGCGTAGGCGATGTTGCCGTAGCTGAGAATGCGCAGGCAGGACGCTG
>Ga0209166_10004295_pt1 | contig 10015 bp, 9 predicted proteins | sample Coa_R1_3_FD_187151 | JGI IMG/M metagenome (GOLD analysis project Ga0209166, IMG submission 187151) | Surface soil microbial communities from Centralia Pennsylvania, which are recovering from an underground coalmine fire - Coalmine... | ecosystem: Environmental > Terrestrial > Soil > Unclassified... | reverse complement strand
CGGGTCGGGGGTTCGAATCCTCTCGTCGGCTCCACGAGGTTTTTTTCAGGCCGTTCTGAGGCTGGAAACGGCCCTTTTCCCGCCGTCCGTGGACTTAGCGAAGCAACCGCCCCACCAATCCTGTTGAGAAGCGACTCGCCGCCGTAGACACCTGCTCACCCGGCCGACGTGGGCGTACGATGCAGCGGCCCTGGTAGCCCGCGGCGGGTCAGGGATGCACGACTGGTTTGAGGACGCGCTGCGCTTCGGCGTCCGCGAACGCCGCCAGGACGTTGTCGAGCGTGTACGCCACGAGCAACTCCTCCGCGGGTATCGTACCGCTGGCGATCAAGGCGATCGCCCGCTCGAAGTCGTGCCAGGTGCCGAAGTAGCTGGGTCGGAGCGACACTTCGCCGCGCAACGCGAGCGTCAGATCGATCTCGACCGTAGCTGACGGCATGCCGATCAGTGTCACTCCACCGCCGCGTTTGACGACGTGCAGGGCGGCGTCGATGGCCGCGGCCGCCCCTGAGCACTCCAGCACCAGGTCGACGGGCGCATCGGTCACAGCCGCGAGCGCGTCGGCAAGGGAGTGCGCTGGATCGAGCGGTTCCAGGCCGAGCTTCCGCGCCGCTGGCAGTCGCGTCGCGGCGTCCGCCGGTGTTCCAGCGATCAACACCCGGGCTCCGAACGCGCGCGCGGCGCGCCCCGCGAGCAGGCCGATCGGCCCGGGCCCGGTCACCAGTACGACGTCCCCGGGCTGGGGCGGCTGGAGCAGCACGGCGTGCAGCGCCACCGTCGTCGGCTCGGCGAGCGCGGCATGCCGAGGCGGCAGCGACGCAGGCAGGCGGTGCAGCAGTCGACTGGGAACGGCAACCGCTTCGGCGAGCCCGCCCGGCTCATGGATGCCGAACAGGCGCCGCGCGTCGCACACGTTGGTCCTGCCCGCTCGGCACGGCGGACAACGTCCGCACCAGATGACCGACTCGACGGCGACGGCATCACCCGGCCGGAATCCCCCGGCCGCGGCGCCGACGTCGGTCACGACGCCGGCGAACTCGTGCCCGAGAATCACGGGGGTTCGGGTCCACTGCGCCATCGGGTGCCACTGGGCGATGTGCAGGTCACTGCCGCAGATCGACGCGCCAGCCACCTCGACGATCACTTCGTCCGCGCGCGGGGTGGGCCGCGGGACGTCGCGGAGCTCCAGCGCGCCCGGCTCGGGGGCGACCTTGAGCAGCGCCTTCACTCCGGACAGCCCTCGTCCATCCACTGTTTGAATCTGGCCAGCCGTTCCGCGGGCCACGGCCCGTCACACGGCATCGAGCCGTCGGCGAGCCGCTCGTAGATCCCCTCGGCGTTGGTCTTGACGTCCTCGTACTGACTCAGGTCGAAGGCGAACCGCATCCTGTCGACGTCGCTGTCACGAAACAGCGCGCGGATGTCGCGGGCGAAACTCGGCATCCTGTTCCTCCGTGAGGTGCTCTCAGATTACCTGGGCAGTGCCCGCGGCGTAGATAGCGCATACTGTCTGACAGGGAGTACCACCAGAGGCAACATGGCACCCAGTCATTTCCACACCAAGGATTGCCCCGACCGCAAGGCGGCGGCAGCAGATCGAGCGCAGCACGACGCGGCCGCCAAGAAGCGCGAGGCGCGCCAGCAGGCGCTGGCCCATGCGCAGTGGTTCGACGGCGACATCAAGAAGTAGCTAACTTTCGATCGCGGGCGCCAGCACTGCGATCAACCCCAGCAAGACGAGCAGCACCACGAACCCGCCGCGCAGAGTGACCTGTTCGGCGACGAGGCCGATCGTCGGCGGGCCAACCAGGAACCCGAAATAGCCGACGGTTGCGACGGCGGCGATGGCCGTGCCCGTGGGCATCTGCGTGCTCCGCCCGGCAGCGCCAAAGGCCAGCGGCACCAGCACTGACAGCCCAAGACCCACGCCGACCAGGCCACCGAACACGATCAGCGAGACCGGCGCGAAGATCATTGCCGCGATGCCGACCGCCGCGACGGCGGCGCACAGTCGGGCAACCAGCGGCGCGCGAACACGCGCGGTGAGCTGGTCGCCGCCCAGTCGTCCCGCCGCCATCGCGGCAGAAAAGAACGACGGCGCCAGGGCCGCGGTCGCTTCTGGAGCGCTGAGCTCGCGCCGCAAAAAGACCGCCGCCCAGTCGAACATGGCGCCTTCGGTCATGACGGCGCAGAAGGCGACGGCCGCCAACGCGAGCAGCGAACCGCGTGGCAAGGCGAACCGCACGCCGGCATCCTCTCGCACATCACCCGAAGTAAATCGCCGCGGCGCCAGGACCAGCGCGACCCACAGCACGGGCGCGGCGACCAGGAAGTGGGTGCGTACGGAGATCCCCAGACCGGCGACGAACGCGCCGACGACGGCGCCGCTCATGTTCCCGACGCTCCACAGCCCGTGGAGCGACGACATGATCGGCCGGCCACGCCGCTGCTCGATCGTCGCCCCCTGAGCGTTCATCGCCACATCCAGCGCGGCGGCGCTGGCACCCCAGAGGATCATCGCGGCGAACAATGTGATCGCATCCGTGGCGAGGGCCAGGCACACCAGCGCAATGCAGACCGGCAGCGCCAACCAGCGAGCCACCAGTCGACTCCCGCGACGGGCGATGAGCGCCCCGGTCGGCAGCATCACCAGCAGCGTCCCGAGACCGCCACCCAGCAACGCCAACCCCAGCGTGCCGACGCCGAGCGCCAGGTTCGCCTGGATCGCCGGGATGCGCGCCGCCCACATCCCACCCGCGATGCCGTGCAGGAAAAAGACCAGAGACACTGCCAGGCGCGCGGATGTCACGGGCTAAGCCTGTGGTCTACTCTGGCTGGCACGAACGGCTCGAAGGGTGGATCAGGCATTGTCCATGACGCGCGCAACAGGCAGACCAGTTCGCCGCGTGGAGGATCCGCGCTTTCTCGCCGGCCTCGGCAAGTATGTCGAGGATGTCGAACCAAAAGATCTGGTGCACCTGGCGTTTGTGCGCTCGAGCTACCCCGCCGCACGTCTGTTGCGCGTCGACGTACACCATGCCCGAGCGTACCCGGGCGTCATCGCCGTGGTTACTGGCGACGATCTCGAGGGCCTGGGCAACATTCCGACGATTCCGCTGCCCTTCGTCAAGATCCCACCGTACCCGCCCCTGGCCCGCGGTCAGGTCGCGGCCGTGGGCGTGCCAATCGTGGCCATCGTTGCCGAGAGTGCGGCCGCGGCGCACGACGCGACCGACCTCGTCGAGGTCGAATACGCTCCGCTGCCCTCCGTGGCTTCCGCCGAAGCCGCGCTCGAGCCGGGCGCACCGGTGGTCCATGCTGCCCTCGGCAGTAATCTCTGCTATTCGCTGACCCGTGAGGGCGGCGATGTCGAGGCTGCCTTCAAGGCCGCTGACACGGTCGTGCAGCTACGGGTCGACAGTCCCCGGGTGGCTCCAGTGGCGCTCGAACCCCGCGGGGTCGTCGCGGTGCCCGATGCGGACGGGCACAACTTCCGTCTCACTCTGTGGGTCTCGAGCCAGGCGCCGCACGGTGTTCGGGCCGACCTGGCCGGTGCGCTGGGCATGCCAGCGGAGCAGATCCGCGTCATCGCGCCCGACGTGGGCGGCGGCTTCGGCGCCAAGAGTGGCGTCACGCCTGAGTACGTATTGGCAAGTTACTGCGCGCTAAAGCTCGGGCGCCCCGTGAAGTGGGTCGCGACGCGCGCCGAGGACCTGCAGGTCACCACTCAGGGTCGCGACATGGTCATCTACGTGGAGCTCGCGGCGAAGCGCGACGGCACCCTCACGGGGTTGAAACTGCGCAACCTGGCCAATATGGGGGCCTACCTCCACTCGGCAAGCGCGATTCCGCCGACGTTCATCATCAACATGGCCTCCGGCTGCTACCGGATCCCCAACGTCCGCGTCGAGACCAACGCGATCTTCACCAACACGCCGTCGACCGGGCCGTACCGTGGGGCTGGCCGCCCCGAATCCGTGCTGGCGCTCGAGCGCGGCATGGATCGGCTGGCCAATGCCCTGGGCATCGACCCGATCGAACTGCGGCGCAAGAACTTCATCCCACCCGATGAATTTCCGTACCACACCGCGACGGGCGCGGAATACGACTCGGGCAATTACGCCGGCGCACTCGACAAGGCGCTCACGCTGGCCAACTACCCCGAGCTGGTCCGGCAGCGTGACGCCGCGCGTCGCCGGGGTGAGTTAGTCGGGATCGGCGTCTCGACGTTCGTGGAGCCAAGTGGCAGTCCCGGCGGTGAGACAGGGCTCGTCCGCGTGGAGCCAAACGGCGACGTGACCCTGGTCACCGGATCGCACAGCCATGGCCAGGGCCACGAGACCTCATTCGCGCAAGTGGTGGCCGATCAGATGAACATGCCGATGCAGCAGGTGCGGGTCGTGCACGGTGACACCGCCGCGATCGGCAGCGGCACCGGCACGTTCGCTTCCCGCAGCATGGTCCTGGGCGGCGGCGCGGCGGTCGGCGCGGCTACGCGCGTCGTCGACCAGGCGCGCCAGATCGCGGCGAACCAGCTCGAGGTGACCCTCGAGGACGTGGAGTCGGTCGAGGGTGGCTTCGCGGTGGCCGGCGCACCGGCGAAGCGGATCACGTGGCACGAGATCGCCCGCGTCGCTTACGCCCCGGGGAGCCTGACCGGCGGTGCTGGGCCCGGGCTTGAAGCGACCGAACACTTCGACGCCCCGGGCGAATGGCCGTTCGGGACGCACGTGGCGGTGGTCCGCGTGGATCGCGAAACCGGGCACGTCACGATCGAGCAGATCGTCGCCGTGGACGACTGCGGCAACGTCGTGAACCCGCTCATCGTCGAGGGGCAGGTACAGGGCGGCATCGCCCAGGCGGTCGGCCAGGCACTGACCGAGCAGGTCGTCTACGACGCCGACGGACAACTGCTGACCGGTTCGCTGGGTGACTATGCGCTCCCACGTGCCACGGACATGCCGCCGCTGCGCCTGGACCACACCGTGACACCGAGTCCGTCCAACCCGCTGGGGGCCAAGGGCGTTGGTGAGGCGGGCACCAACGGCTGTCCGCCGGCGATCGCCAACGCGGTGATGGACGCACTGTCACCCCTCGGCGTCGCCCATCTGGACGTGCCGTTCACGGCTGAGCGAGTGTGGCTGGCGATGCAGGCAGGATCAACGGCAGGTTGAACGGCGCAAACAGGCGCGGGTTCATGAAGCTGGTGATCGCCCGGATCCCGCGCGTGTCGGCCAGCAGCACCGAGAGGACGAACGCCGCCGACGCTGGGCCAGCGGGGCCGGCACCGTAGAAACCGAAGGCGAGGGTCCCGTTGGCCCGCGTGGGTACCAGTCGGAATGGTCCGCCGCCTCCGGTGCCGTTGACGAAGCGGAAGAAGTCGGCGGTCGCGGCCGCCCCGACGTACCACTCGGCCATTGGGGGCATGCTGAGCACGACGTCCTCGGCGAGCAGCGCGGCAAATGCGTGCACGTCGCCGCGTTCCCACGCGCCGACGTACCGTTCGACCAGCGCCCGTTCTTCGGCCGGCGCCAGTCGGGCGGATGTCGGTGTCGCGGCCGGATCCAATCTCGCGCGGGCACGTTGCAGCGCGCTATTTGCCGCCGGCACCGAGACATCCAGCAAACCCGCGACGTCGCGCGCCGACCAGCCGCACACATCGCGCAGCAGCAGCACCGCCCGCTGGCGCGGGCCAAGGCGCTGCAGCGCCGCAACAAAGGCGAGCTCGATGGACTCTCTGGTTTCGTAGCGCGCCTCAGGGCCAGGTGACGCGTCCGGCACTTCGAGCCAGGCATCCGGAAACGGTTCCAGCCACGGCGTCTCGTCGATCAACCCGCCGCCCGGGCTGAAGGCCTGGCTCGGGCTGCCGAGCATGGGCGGCAAGAGCCGGCGTCCGCGGCGCTCCAGCTCATCCAGGCAGGCATTGGTCGCGATGCGGTACAGCCAGGCGCGCACCGACGCCCGGCTCTCGAACCGGTCCAGGTTGCGCCAGGCGCGCAGCAACGTCTCCTGCGTCTGGTCCTCAGCATCCTGCAGCGAGCCGAGCATCCGATAGCAGTGGGCGCGTAGCGCCCGCTCGTGCGCCTCGACGAGTTGCCGAAATGCGTCGTCGTCAGGACGCGCGGCAACCGGCGACTGGGTGCCCGGCTCGACCATGGGCCCCAGTCTAGCGGGCGCCAACCACCGATTTGCGCCGGACCGATGAGTTTTTTCAGCGGAGCTCATGGTGCGCCGGACCGATGAGTTTCGGGCTAGCCGGCCGTCTCTACAGGTGTGAGGTGAAACACGCATGTCGAAATACATGGTTCTGCTGTACGCCGCCGAGTCTGCCCTGCCGCAGCCTGGTACGCCCGAGTTCGATGCCCAGAACGCCGCCTATGGCGCGGTGTACGAGGATTTCGCCAAACGTGGCGCGTTCGTGGGCGGTGATCCGCTCACTGCCAGTAGCGCCGCGACGTCGGTACGGATTCGGAATGGCCAGCGTCAGGACACGCCTGGCGCCGCGGCCAATACGCCCGAGCAGCTCATCGGCTACTACGTGCTCGAGTGCAAAGACGCAAAGGAAGCGGCCGACCTGGCGGCGACCATTCCGGCCGCGAAACAAGGCACGGTTGAGGTCCGGCCCGTTTTCGCGATGTAGCCCCTTGGTAATTCGCTCCGGACGGTGCAGACTGCGCCGTCCGGAGCCCCATGAAAAACCGACTGCACCGCTTGCTCCATCGCCCACTCTTTCAGCTCGGCGGGCTCGCAATCCTGGTCGTCGTACTTGGATCGCTGGTGGTGCTGGCGAATCTACAACGCCTGCAGGCCCACAGCGCGGCACAGCCGATCGCCGCCAGCGAGGCCGCGACGATCGTCAAGAGTGGGCAGGCGCGCGCCATCGAGGTACAGCTTGACCGCGCCTTTTTGAAGACGGACGGCGCCGAGTACGTCTTCATCAAGGATCGTGAGACATCTGTGTCGCAGATGTTGGCCGGCCTGGGTGTTGGCCCTGGCGACCTGGCCACGCTGACCTACGCGGTGTCCGAGACCTCGCCGATCCCGTGGGGCGAGATGATTCCGATCCTGGCGATTACGTTGCTCCTGGGTGGCGTGCTGCTGGTCGCGGTGCGTCGCAGCGGCAACGGGGCGGCATTCAAGTTCGGGCGCAGCCGCGCACGCCGATTTGTCGGCGAGGCGCAGCAGGTGACGTTTGACGACGTCGCGGGCGCCGCGGAAGCCAAGGAAGAACTGCTGGAGATCGTCGAGTTTCTCAAGGCGCCCGAAAAGTTCACGGCGATGGGCGCGCGCATCCCCAAGGGCGTGCTACTGGTCGGGCCGCCCGGCACGGGTAAGACGCTCATCAGCCGCGCCGTGGCCGGCGAGGCCGGCGCGCCGTTCTTCAGCATCGCGGGCTCCGAGTTCGTCGAGATGTTCGTGGGCGTGGGCGCCAGTCGCGTACGCGACCTCTTTGCCGAGGCGAAGCGTCAGGCGCCGAGCATCATCTTCATCGACGAAATTGATGCCGTCGGCCGCAAGCGCAGTAGCGGCACCACCGGCGGCGGGGCTCACGACGAGCGCGAGCAGACGCTCAACCAGATCCTGGTCGAAATGGACGGCTTCGAGGGCAACAAGCAAGTCATCGTCCTGGCGGCGACCAATCGGCCCGACGTGCTCGATCCAGCGCTTTTACGCCCGGGTCGGTTCGATCGCCAGGTGACGCTCGCGAACCCTGACGTCAGGGAGCGCACCGCCATCCTGGCCGTCCATGCCAGGGGCAAACCGTTGGAGAACGTCGTCCGTCTGGAGACCCTGGCACGCTCGACGCCCGGCTTCTCAGGTGCGGACCTGGCCAACCTGATCAACGAAGCCGCCATCCTGGCGGTGCGGCGGAGCAAGCAGTCGATCGGCATGGACGAGCTTCAGGAGGCGATCGACCGGGTGATCGGCGGGCCGCAGAAAAAGGCGCGCGTCATGTCATTGATCGAGCAGCGGCGCACGGCCTACCACGAAAGCGGGCACGCGGTGGTCGGCCGCTTCAGCGCGAACCATGACCCGGTGCACAAAGTCAGCATCGTGCCGCGGGGGCGTCTGGGCGGCTACACACGGTTCCTGCCCGAAGAGGATCGGCACTACATGACCCGGACCGGATTCGAGGCCATGATTGCCTCGGCGCTGGGCGGCTGGGTGGCCGAGCGCTTGATCTTTGGCGATGTCAGCACGGGGGCGTCGAACGATATCGAGAAGGCGACCGGCATCGCGCGTGGAATGGTGACCACGTACGGCATGAGCGAGAGCCTGGGTCCGCTGGCGCTTGGCCAGCCTGACCCCAGCGGCGCGAGTGAACCGCGCGCCTATTCGGAGCGGGTGGCTGAGACCATCGATGCCGAGGTGAGGGCGCTGCTCAGTGCGGGTATACAGCAGGCGGAGCAGATCCTGTCGCGACACCGCGCTATCCTCGACCGCCTCACGGAGCAACTCCTCGAGGACGAAACGATCGAGGGCGACGATCTCGAGGAGATCTTTCAAGGCATACGCTGCGCCGATGGGGCCGCGGCATCGCTTCAGGGCCACCGCGGACGGCCGGGCGCTCCAAGCCTGCTGCCGCTGCCCAGGAACACCCAGGTGGCAAGCGTCAGCCGCCAGCCAGCGGAGTAGCCGCCACCACTCCGCTGCTACCTTCCGGGAAGGATTTTGAAGGCAGGGTGTTCCGGAGCAGGACAGTGGGAGCGAACGCAGTGCTGGGGATGGCGCGATCGTTACAGGGCTCGGCGACCTCGCGAGACGAGCAGGTTGTAGACGACGACGATCACCGCGAGGACCAACAACAGGTGGATCAGGCCGCCGCCGACACTCATGGCGAATCCGCCGACCCATAACAGCAGTAGCAGAACGACGAGTGCCCACAACATAGACGAGCACCTCCTGACGCCTCAAACGCACCTTGCGTGCCAGCCCCGCTGAGGGTAAGGCTTGATACGCTCTCACGCGTGTCTCGAATGACGGGCAAACGCGCGTTGCTGGAGCAGTTGATTGCCGACGGTGTCTGCCACATCTTTGGCAACCCTGGCACCACCGAACAGGGGTTCATGGACGTCCTGCAGGACTATCCGCAAGTCCAGTTCATGCTGGCCCTGCACGAGGGCGTCGCGATGTCCATGGCGGATGCCTATGCGCGGCTCACCCGACGGCCAGCGTTCGTCGAAGTGCACATCGCGCCCGGCCTGGGGAATGCCCTGGGCATGATGCACAACGCCCGCATCGGCAAGACGCCGATGGTCATCTACGCAGGCCAATCGCCGAGCAACGTCCTGCTCCAGGAGCCCCACCTGTCTGGGCCGCTGGTCGACATGGCCCGTCCCATCGCGAAGTGGTCGGCCCAGGTCGAACACGCCCACGACGTGCCGCGAGCGCTACGGCGGGCCTTCAAGATCGCGGCTGAACCGCCCCAGGGTCCGGTGTTCCTGGCGCTGCCGATGGACGTGCTCGACGCCGAGGCGGAAATGGACATCGTGCCGACTACGTATACGAACTGGCGCGCCCGGCCAGACGCGGCCGGCCTGGCGGAAGTGGCCGATCTGCTGGTCAAGGCAGATCGACCCATGCTCATGGTCGGCGACTCGGTCGCGCTGGCCGACGCGCAAGCCGAGGTGGCCCAGGTGGCCGAGCTACTCGGGGCGCCGATGTTCGAGTGCTACGCCTCGGAGTTCAATGTCGCGGCCAGCCATCCGCTCAATCTCGGAAGCGTCGACTTCGTCTCGCCGAAGTCGATTCGGTCGCTGGTGGCTGATTGCGATGTCCTGTTCGTCGTCGGTGCCCCGGTGTTCCAGTTGATCTTCCCCGACCCTGAGGCGCCCACGATCGGGCCACACACCCGGCTGATTCAGCTCGACTCGTTCACCCACGAGCTCGGCAAGAACGTGCGCCCGGATGTCGCCTTGCTGGGCGATCCGAAGTCAGGTCTGGCCGAGCTCGCGGACCTGATTCGGGAACGCCAGACCGGGAGCGTGGCGCAGGCCGCGCGCGAACGGCGCAG
>Ga0209166_10004294_pt1 | contig 10016 bp, 8 predicted proteins | sample Coa_R1_3_FD_187151 | JGI IMG/M metagenome (GOLD analysis project Ga0209166, IMG submission 187151) | Surface soil microbial communities from Centralia Pennsylvania, which are recovering from an underground coalmine fire - Coalmine... | ecosystem: Environmental > Terrestrial > Soil > Unclassified... | reverse complement strand
GTCAATGAACTGCTCGGGGACTTCAACGAGGGAGACATCGCGTGTCAGGCCGCCGTAATTCCACCAGTCCGTTTGTAGCGTGGGGACGCCGTCCTCATGCCTGGTATTGTCCACCGCGATCACGACGAAGTTCGTTCCGGGCTGAACTGCACCGGTGACCTCGCAGTCGAACGGAGTGAATCCGCCCTCATGCTCGCAAATTTCCCTGGAGTTGACCCAAACAATGGCGTGGTAATTGGCGGCGCCGACGTGAAGGAAGATGCGTGTGTGAGGTTTTGGCTGGTACTCGAAATTTTTCTCGTACCACAGCAGCCCTTCATAATAGTAGAGCGATGGGCGTTGCGTATTCCAGTCGCCCGGGACGCGCAGCGTTGGAGATTTGTCGAAATCATATTCCACGAGCGGACCGTTGGGCAGGTAGTGGCGGTTCATAAAAAAGCCGTCCGCACGGTGTTGTCCGTGGAAAGTGTAAAGACCCGTGCCATAGGGATCCACGATAGTGTGCCAATCTCCGTCGAGGCTGACCGAGGTGCGGTGATCCACGTCGGCCAACAGGGTGGGAGTCGCCGTTTGGGAAAGGGCGCGGCTGGCCAACGCCGACGAGCAAATAAACAGGAGAGCCAAAGAGCGATGCAATCGGAAGTTCCTCCTCGGTGGAAAACTTGATGCTGAAGGTTTTGGGCGCGAAATGGGATTTGCCATAAGAGCCAACCGATGTTTCCGCTCAAGCATCAACGGGATGATATCGCGGATGGCCGCTAATTTTTCTAAAACTTGCGCTCGCCAAATTCCTTCGAAGAAAAGGATCGGCTGCTATTTGCTGGTTGTGGCGGTGTTGTGAGCGGCGAGGTAGGCGCGGGCGTGGGCGAGTTGCGGAAGTTGGGTATCGGCGGATTTCCACGCGGCCAAAAAATCCGCGTACTCCTTTGCGGCGGTTGTGACGTCGCCAGCTTGCTCGCTGGCGAGGGCAATGCCGTAGAGAGGAAAGCCGGAACGCGGCCGCTCGACGAGCGCCCGTTTGTAGGCGGCCTCAGCGGCGGTCCAGTCGGAGGCGGCCATGAACGCTGCCGCTTCTGTCTCGCCGACAGGTTGAATGAAGGCCGGCGGCTCGCGGTAGCCGAGCGATTTTTCTTCTTTTGCGGCCTGGGCGTAAAGTTTATTCGCCTCGGCGGTCTGCTTCTTTGCCACCAGCAAGCCGGCACGCAGTTCCAGGGACATGATGGATAGATTGCTCACCAAGGGCTTGGGCATGGCATCTGGCATCACTTGCAGCTTTGGAGGGCCGGCGTCCGGCTTCTTCTGGTCATTTTCTTTTTCCTTGGCTTTGGCGTCCTCTTCGTCTTTCAGGCGTTGAGAGATTCGCCACAGCCCCGCATCGAATTCTGCCGACGCCTGTTCAGCACGGGACGGATCGTGGTCCTCGAGTGCTTGCATGCCGATCGCGAATTGAGTTAGCTGGCGCCCGAGGAATTGAAGATTCGGAAGCGTGGCCGGGGGATCGCTCGTTTTCAGCAAAGCGAGAGCCGAGGCCCAATCCGCGGAGCGCAGCGCCACAGGGAGGCGCGGATCGAGACGCGACATGGCGTCGCGTGGCGACCAGGGATACAGCGTGTTCTCGAGTTCGCCGCGCGCCCCCTTGAGTTTGGCGGACAATGCGGTGGCCTCGCTTAATTCACCGAGTTCCATCAAGTTCGCGATCGCGTACATCAAGTTGTGAACGTAATTCCAATCGTCATCAACCTGCACGTGCTGCGCCTGCATATACGCTTCATCGGCTTTCCTCGAAGCCGCGAAGGATTCCTTCGCGCGGGCATAATCGCCAATGCGATAGAAGATGTGCCCCGGCATGTGCACCATGTGCCCGGAGGCGGGCGCCAGGGAGCCAAGAATTTCCGCGCTGTGCAGAGCCTGCTCGGGATGTTGGCTCGGCTCGACTGCATGAATCCAGTAGTGATTCGCGGCGGAGTTGCCGGGATCTTCTTTAAGCACCGTCTGCAAAATCGTCAGGGCTTCCTTTTGGCCGTCGCGCGGCTGATCGTCATCGTCGTAGCCATCGGAAAGCGCTTCCGCAAGAAAAATTCGCGCCTGCATGTCCTTGGGATTGCTCTTTACCAGCTTTCGGTAAAGTTGCACTTCCTTGGACTCTCCCTTGCTCTTATCTTCCCCTTCGGATTTCTCGGCGGCCTCGGCAGCGGCGCTCGCTTCGATATAAAGGCGCTCCGCTTTGCCGGCGTGGCCTTTGAGGCCGACGGCCTGGGCCAATGCCTGGTTGGAATAGTATTTGGCGTTGCTGTGACGGAATTTCTCCGCCTGATAAATTCCCCAATAGCACATCGCACACCGCGGATCGACGCGGACGCTCTGTTCGAATGCGCGGACGGATTCGTAGTCCCAAAAGTCGTGCAACAAATTCAAGCCTTGGTCGAACCACATCTGCGCCTCAGGGGTGGCGGTGATGCGGATATGGGCATTTCCAATGCCGGTGAGTTTCTCTGGAGGCGGCAGTTTTTCCGGAGCGATTTCTTCGCGCATGTCCATCGAGTGTGAGCTCATTGGGTTCTGTGCGGCGAGTTGTAGTGCCGAGCCGAGAAGGAGAAATCCCGCGATGGCGCGGCAAGTCGCGAGCATTCGCGGTGACAAGCGGAGTTTCAACTCAGGCTCCGACACGATTACCTCCAGGCCAGAAGAGACCTGGCCATTCTAGACGAAAATCCTGGTGAATGAGGCTTCGTGAAGCGGCGAGCAGCCACGAAGAAGATTGTTTGCGCCGGGGGCGTGGCGGCGCTAAGATGCAGCGAATTTCCTGCCAATGGAGGTTTTCATGATGCGGATTACGCGCACTATCGGGTTTCTCGCTTTACTCGCTTTCTCCATTCGTCCAGCAAGCGGACAACAGATTGGGAAGTATGTGCCGATCCCGGCCGGTTCCGACGCGGACCATGCGCTGACGGAAATCAACGGCGCCGCCGATCCGGCGCAAAAGCTGGCGCTCATCGATAAATTCTCTTCGAGTCTCGGTCAGGGCGACATGGCAATCGTGGCGGACGATCTCTATGTAAATTATTACATTACGCAAAAAAACTACGACAAGGCGTTCGAGTACGGAGACAAGCTCTTTGCGCTGGATCCAGACAACTTTGCAAACGCGGTGAACATGGTTCGCGCGGCAAACGAGAAGGGCGATTACGATAAGCTCATGGGATACGGCGAGAAGGCGTCGGGCATTCTGCAGAGATTCAAGGCGGCTCCGCCGCCCGCAGGGACGGAGGCCGATACGTGGCAACGGCAGAAAGAAGCGACCCTCGAGAGCAACAAGGACAACATCGCCTACGTCGAACAGGCTATGTACATGGGGGCTTATCGTACGACAAACGCTCCGAAGAGAGCTGAGATGTTCACTCATTTCGCGGCGCTCTTTCCGGATTCGCCCTACGCGAATCAGGCTCTGGGTGTGGCGGCCACTTCGTATCAGCAAGCGCAAAACATCCCGAAAATGCTGGAGGTTGCGAACGGAGTGCTGGCCAAAGATCCAAACAACATCGGCATGCTGCTGCTACTTTCGGATTATTACAGCGAGAAAGGAGAGCATCTGGACAAGGCCGAAGCCTCCGCCAAGAAAGTGATTTCCCTGCTGGGCACAGCGCAAAAGCCGGAGGGTGTGACCGACGAACAATGGCAAAAGCAACTCTCGCTGCAGAAAGGCTTGGCGCTCAGCTCGTTGGGGCAAGTGAACCTGCAAAAAAAGGATAACGCCCAAGCCGTGGAGAGCTTCAAATCCGCGGCACCTCTGTTGAAGGCGGACGAAGGCAGCTTTGGACGCAATCAATATTGGCTCGGGTTTGCCCTGCTAAACTTGAAAAAAAATGCCGAGGCCAAGGAAGCCTTCACGCAGGCAGCCTCGGTGAATAGCGCTTATAAGGGGCTGGCTCAGGCAAAACTGAAGGCCTTCGAGGCGTCCTCCAGGAAAAGGCCCTGAGATCCAGGCCCCCGTGGAGAAGAAAACGCCGGGGAAGAAGTCTGCAGAGTCGTATTGGGGCGACAGTCAGTTCTCAGGATCCGCGGAATCTTCGGCCAGGAATTCGGCATCCAATGGAAGGAATCCTTGTCCGAGGCAAGATTATTTTGGTCGAATGCGGAATCGCTTAGGAGCGGAAAATGACAGAGCTTGCAACGTTTGGAGCGGGCTGCTTTTGGGGAGTTGAAGCGGCCTTTCAACAAGTGCCGGGAGTGGTGGATACGGCTGTGGGGTACAGCGGAGGCGAGACGCCTGATCCGACCTATAAGGATGTTTGCACGGACGAGACGGGCCACGCCGAAGTGGTTCAGGTTACATTTGATCCTGCAAAGGTGAGCTTTGAGCAACTTCTCGACGTGTTTTGGAAGGTGCACGACCCGACGCAAGTGAACCGTCAAGGACCGGATTTTGGCACGCAGTACCGCACGGCGATTTTCTTTCATTCCCCCGAGCAAGAGGCTGTGGCGAAGAAATCGCTCGAAACCTTGGAGGCAAGCGGCAAGTTCAAGCGCCCCATTGCGACGGAAATCACGCCGGCGGGGACATTCTATCGCGCTGAGGAATATCACCAGAAATACTTGCAGAAGCGAGGCGTAGCCTCCTGCCACTTTTAATGCGTTTCCTCCCTTCGCAAATCGAGCGGGCCGGGCGCCTCTGCCCGGCCTTTTCTGTTGAGGATATCAGCGCAAGGGAATCACAATGGCGGAGAGGGTGGGATTCGAACCCACGGTAGGGGTTAACCTACACACGCTTTCCAAGCGTGCGCCTTAAACCGCTCGGCCACCTCTCCCGCGACGGAAGCAACCTTATCAATTTAGCAGAAACTGTCGCTTCGCGCACAATCGGGCAACTCCATCTGGCGTAGCTGAGTGAGCCTGCTTCGCACATTCATTTGCGTCTGTTAAACTGTTGGGAGCGGTTCCGGGATAGTGCAATCGGTAGCACATCAGCCTTTGGAGCTGAGAGTCCTGGTTCGAATCCAGGTCCCGGAACCAAATTATTCCCTGCATTATTCCCTGCCCAGGCACAGTGTCCCGCCAATTCACGAATAGCAGAGCGCGAGATCCCAGTGTGGTGAACCCTTAGGGCAATCGGTTGCCGGCGCTTTTGATAATCGTCCGGATGAAATCGGCTTCGTTCTGGCGATAGGGCTGGCCATCGGTACGGAAGATTTCGTGGAACCATACCGCCGGTTCGCGATTCGTATAGGGATTTTTCCAGGAGTCCCATGGCAGGTAGGTCTGCGTTTTTCCGGCGACTAATCCCCAGTTGATGGCGGCGACGTGGTATTTTTTGGCGATAGGCAGCGTGCCTTGAAACGTGCTGCCATTACCGCGTGCCATGTATTCGGTGCAAAGAATCGGCCGGTGATACTGCTGGAGAGACAACACGCGCTTTTCAAACACTTCCGGCTTGTCGTAGCTGTGAAAGGAAATGACATCGGAAAACGCCAGCTGAATTTTTTCCATGCGGCCAAGTTTCTCGGGCGACGACCAGTCCCCTTTCCAGACGCCGCTCGTTAGAGGCTGCGTCGCGCCCGCCGCGCGAGCCCACTCAAACACATCCGGCAGAAGATTCAGGACAAGTTCAACCTTGTTGCGCGGTTCGAAACTGGCGTAGCTACCGTCGTTGGTATTGTCCGGTTCGTTCCAGACGTCCCAGCCGAGAATCCTCGTGTCCTTGGCAAAAGCGCCGACCACGCCCTTGACGTACGCCTCAAGGCGCGGATATTCGCTGGTATCTTTGAGCGCGGCGGCTCCGGGGCTTTGCACCCAGCCTGAATTATGCACGCCGGGAGTCGGGGAGTGTTGCTTTCCGAGTTTTGGATTTGCATCCCAGCAGGAATCGAACAACACAAAAATCGGCCTGATTTTATGTTTTTGCGCGATGGTCAGAAAAATGTTGATGCGCTTCTTGAAACCCTCAGGATCCTGCTTCCAGAGCAAGTCGTGCAAGAAGACGCGCATGGTGTTGAGGCCGAGCGATTGCGCCCAGCCGAGCTCGGTGTCAATGCGCTGGGGATCAAACGTCGAGGCCTGCCACATTTCCAGCTCATTGATGGCTGTAGATGGAATGTAGTTGCTGCCGACAAGCCACGGTTGATTGGCGTACCAGTCGTTCGCGGCTTGTTCCGTCCAACGCGTTGCTTGCGCGTACGAACAATTGGTTAGCCCCAGAAAGAGTACGATAGCGGCGAGGGTGCGTTTCATCGTATTGGTGTGTCTCTCCTTTCTAAAGCAATTCCGTAAATCGGGTTCGCGAGTCGCTGCGTTCTAAAGCGCTCCGGCTTTCTGCAGCTCAGCCTTCATGCCGGCCCAGCTCTGCCTGCTGGACTCCTCGGCTGTGCCTGCACCGCGCCAGTGGGTTTCCAGACTGACGGCGAAGTGGTAGCCGTCGCGCTTCAGCGCCGCGAACTGGCCGGTCCAGTCCACGATACCGCGGCCCATGGCGGCCCACTCGAAACCTTTACCGCCGGGCTTCTTCGCGACGTCCTTGCAGTGGCAATGGCCGATCCGTTCTTTGGGCAACAATGCATATCCATCCGGGTAGGCCTTCTCGCCGCGCGATGCCGCGTTTCCCGGATCCCAGTTCAGCATCAGAGAGGGAGACTTCACTTCGGCAAGGAGCTTTGCTGCTTCCGCTCCCGTGGCGGTATTGCATGAGGGTTCATTTTCGAGCAGCAAAATCATTCCCTTTTTACCCAATACACCCGCGGCCGCCAGCAACTTCTCATTCATCGCCGCACGATAGGGCGCCTGATCTTTGAGGCGCCAAAAATCAAAGCAGCGTACGCGGTCGGTCTGGAACGCTTTCGCCAGCTCGATGCTGCGTTCGAGAACTTCGTCTTGTTGCGCGAAGGTAAAGTCCGCGCCGAACTCCGCGACTTTTGGACTGAATTCAGATTTTGGCGCACCGGGCCAATCCACTTTGAAGAGCGGGCTGCCGATGTCCGTCACTCGTAATTTGTATTTATCGAGGATGCGGCGAGCTTCGGCGATTTCTTTGGCATCGAGCTTGAGCAGGTTTTTGTTCCACATGCCGCGCAACTCGATCCAGGACATGCCAAATTCGTGCGAGATAATTTCGCATGCGCGGCCGAAGTCCTGGCTCACTTCGTCGTTGATGACTGCAACACGGAATGGCGAATTCATGCCTTCAACACCGGCTCTTCTTCGCGACGCTTCAGGGTACAAGAGGTCCGCCGGCCGATCAGACAGTTCCCGGGAAGACAGCGGGACTTCCGGAAAAGCCGCGGCGGCCGCCAAAGCTCCCATGCCTGCGAGAAACTCACGGCGAGGTTTGCGAGGGAACATGGAAACTCCTTTCTGCATTTTGTATGGGGTCAAGATACCGCAAGCGATAGCCTAAGGACAGCCTTCTTAAAAGAAAATTGGCGGATGGACACCGGCGACGGATGCGGATTTGCCACTATCCCGATCAGACCGTATGATTTTAGCGGAGCGGGGCTGAGCGTTCTTCAACGAGCGGCTCGAGGTCTTGATGGCCGAGGAATCTACACAAAATCCAAAGCATATAAACCCCTGGATCATTGCGGTCGCGGTCATGCTCAGTACTTTTATGGAAGTGCTGGACACCACGGTCGTGAACGTTTCGCTGCCTCACATTGCCGGCAGCCTCTCCGCAACGGTCGAAGAAGCTACCTGGACGCTGACTTCCTATCTCGTCGCCAACGCCATCATTTTGCCGCTGACTGGCTGGCTGTCCAATTTCTTTGGCCGCAAGCGGATGCTCATGTTTTCCGTGACCGGCTTTACGATTGCGTCCTTCTTGTGCGGCCTCGCTCCCAGCCTTCCGTTCCTGGTTGTGTGCCGGATCGTGCAGGGCGCGTGCGGCGGAGGTTTGCAGCCCATCTCGCAAGCGATTCTGCTGGAATCCTTTCCTCCGGAGGACCGCGGCAAAGCCATGGGCTTCTGGGGACTCGGCATCGTCGTCGCTCCCATGCTTGGCCCGGTCCTTGGCGGCTGGCTCACCGACAGTTACTCATGGCGCTGGGTGTTTTATATCAACGTTCCAATAGGAATCGCGTCGATCTTGATGACGTCGCTGTTCATCTTCGATCCATCCTATATTCGGCGCGCTTCGCAGAAAATCGACTACTGGGGCATCGGGATGCTCGCGGTCGGAATTGCAACGCTGCAAATCGTTCTGGACAAAGGGCAGGAAAAAGACTGGTTCGGCACCGATTGGATCACCGCACTCACAGTAATCTCTGCAGTGGTCCTCGTGGTATTCCTTTTCTATGAATTGCGAACCAAGGATCCCGTCGTCAATCTTCGTGTATTTACGAACCGGACTTATTCAACTGGCGTATTTCTAATGTCGCTTCTAGGCGTCGGCCTCTATGGCACCACCGTACTGATACCGCTGGTTCTCCAGACACTGCTGGGATATCCAGCGGTACGCGCCGGCCTGGCCATGGCGCCGCGCGGGCTCGGTTCTTTCATCGCCATGCCGGTGGTCGGCATCATTATGGCCAAGTTTGATCCGCGCAAAATGCTTGCCCTGGGAATGATTGTGTGCGGGCTCACACTTTTTCAAATCTCGCGGCTGAATCTCAACGCGGGTTTTTGGGATTTCTGCTGGCCGCAATTTTACATGGGCCTCTCGCTGGGTCTTATTTTTGTCCCACTCACTACCATCAGCATGGCTCCCATCCGCAAAGAAAACATGGGGAACGCCACCAGCTTGTTCAATCTGGTCCGCAATCTGGGAGGGAGCATCGGGATTTCCGCGGTCAGCACAATGCAGACGCGTTTTCAGCAGAGGAACATCAACCAGCTTGGCGCGCACGTGACTCCTTACAACGCTAGCGCGCAGACTATGATGAATTCGCTGCGGGGGATGTTTATGTCCAAGGGATCAGACATCGCAACCGCGGGCCACCAGGCGCGCGCCGCGATGTTTGGCTTGGTCGAGCGGCAAGCCAGCATGCTCGCTTACAACAGCATTTTCGTGATTCTGGCAGGATTGTTTCTCGTGATGCTTCCGTTCATTTTTCTGATGCGCCGCCCGCAAGCGAGGGGTGGCCCGCTCGCCATCCACTGATGCGCGGCAGCCCTCGCGCTGAACGCGGAGAACTCCCCGCACGGTCCCGCGCGAAATTCTGTTCGATGGAATCTATGCTGATACTAAGAGCTGGTAAGGCGCGTGCTTCGGGGATTTCCGGCTACTGCTCTGGGTCATAAGGAATGGGCCCCGTCAGGGGTTCCATGATTTCCTCGGTTGTCGTTCCTGATTCTCTCTCGGCGGTCTTATCCAGTTTCCGCTGAACGCGCTTTTCTTCCTTCATTTTGCGCTTTTCCATACGTTTCATTTCTTTCTGGCGTTTCTGGAATGTCGTTGTCATTGCGTCTCCTCGCAAGCGCTGCACGGCGCGGCATAGACCGTCGCCGCCGAACCACATCGTGTTCCTTTACCAGCGCGGTTCGCGCGGCTGCCGCGCAGATTCGCGGTAATCCTCATTCGAAAAACGGTCTCGCCCGCCGCCTCCGCCCTTGCCCCGGCCGCCGCTCCCTCCGCTGCCCGGCCTTCCATAACTCTTCGGCCCGCGTGGCGGTCCGCCTTCGCCTTTCGGACGAGCTTCATTCACTTTCAAATTGCGCCCGCCCACTTCCTTGCCATCCAGGGCGGTCATGGCCTTGGCGGCTTCCTCATCATTAGGCATTTCGATAAACGCGAAGCCCCGCGCACGGCCGGTTTCCCGGTCCATGGCCATGTGCACGCGCGTGACCTGCCCGAACGGCGCGAACAGCTCGCGCAGCTCGCTTTCCGTGGTCTGAAAACTCATGTTGCCGACAAACAAACTCTTCATCTTGATTCTCCCTGTACTCTTCGAAGCACCATGAGTGCAGGCTCTCGGCAAGCTTCCGCTTCCGGGACACTACGACACACTGGCCCAAAATTGGCTGAAGTCAGTGGAGGGAGGGCCGAAAAGCGCGCCCTTCAAGGAGTTCAGGCAACCCTACTTCGGGAGTCTACA
>Ga0209166_10004293_pt1 | contig 10017 bp, 5 predicted proteins | sample Coa_R1_3_FD_187151 | JGI IMG/M metagenome (GOLD analysis project Ga0209166, IMG submission 187151) | Surface soil microbial communities from Centralia Pennsylvania, which are recovering from an underground coalmine fire - Coalmine... | ecosystem: Environmental > Terrestrial > Soil > Unclassified... | reverse complement strand
GGAAGAACGCCACGGTGGACGGCAAGCTCTATGGGCTGCCCTACGTGTGGGGCACCGAGGGTCTCATCTACAACTCGACCCGCACGAAGATCGCCGACTACACGGACCTCTGCAAACCCGAGCTCAAGGGACGAACCGCGGTGCGGCTGAAGCGCCCCACCCTCATGGCCTTCGCGCTCGCATCGGGCCGCGACCCCTTCGGGCTTTACCACGACACCAGAGCCTACACCGCCCTCATGCAGCAGGTGGGCAGGACCCTCGCCGCGTGCAAGGGAAACTTCCGCTTCTTCTACGACAACAAGGACCAGCTCCTGAACGGCGTGCGTTCCGGAGAAATCTGGGCGGCGATGATGTGGGACTCGGGAGGCTGGCTCCTCAACCGGGAAAATCCCGCCATCAAATTCATCAATCCGCGTTCGGGCGCCATCGCCTGGATGGATACCTTCGCGCTCCCCGCACGCGGGCGCAACGAGGCCGGCGCCTATGCCTGGATCAATTTCGTCATGCGCCCGGAGATCGCCGCCGAGGTCGGCAAGTCGATCGGCAACTTTACTGCCTCGAAAGGCGCCGACAAGCTGATGGATCCGCGCCTGCGTACGCAATTCGCCGAGACATTTCCCGACGGACTGAAGAATATCAAGTGGTATCCGGCCATTCCGCCGGGCCTCGAGGAGATCGAGGGCGAAGTACTCGACCGCGTGAAGGCGGCCGATTGAGCATATCGGCGGGAGCGGCGTCCGCTGCGGCACCGGATCTCGAGGTGCGCGCCGTGACCAAGCAGTTCGCGGCTCACCTTGCAGTCGATCGGGTGTCTTTCAGCGTCGCGCGCGGCAGCTTCTTCTCGATTCTCGGACCCTCCGGCTGCGGCAAGACGACGCTGCTGCGAATGATCGCGGGATTTCTGCAGCCCGATGCGGGCACGATCATTATCGGCGGGCGCGATATGGCGCACGTCGCCCCGAACAAGCGGCCCGTCAACATGGTGTTCCAGCACCTCGCCCTCTTCCCGATGATGTCGGTCGGCGAGAACGTCGCCTTCGGCCTCGCGCGGCGCGGCGTCGGGCGCGCCGAACGCGCGCAGCGCGCCGCGGCCATGCTCGAGCGCGTAGGGCTCGCCGGCGCCGCGCCGAAGCGCGTCGACCAGCTCTCGGGCGGCCAGCGCCAGCGTGTCGCGATCGCGCGCAGCATGGTGCTCGAGCCGACGCTCCTGCTGCTCGATGAGCCGCTCGGCGCGCTCGATCTGAAGCTCCGCGAGCACATGAAGGTCGAGCTCAAGCAGCTGCAGAGCGCCTTCGGCACCACCTTCGTTTACATCACTCACGATCAGTCCGAGGCGCTGGTGCTCTCCGATCACGTCGGTGTCATGAATCGCGGCCGCTTCGAGCAGCTCGGCACGCCCCAGGAGCTCTATTACTTCCCCGCCACGGCCTTCGTGGCCGGCTTCGTCGGTGCCAGCAACCGCCTCGCGGGAACCGTGCTCGGCGTCGACGGCCCGGTGGTCGAGCTCGCGACGACCGGCGGCTGGCGCGTGCGGGCGCGCGCCTCTGCCGGCTTCTCCGCCGGAGCCTCGGTCGAGGCCTTCGTGCGCCCCGAAACCATGACGCTCGCGCGCGCCCCCGGCGAGCTCCCGCCGGGTCAGAGCGTGCACGAGGGCGAGGTCACCGACATGCTGTTCGATGGCGCCAACTCGGTCGCACTGCTGCGCGAGCGGGTGAGCGGTCTCGAGCTGCGCGCCGCGTTGCCACAGACGGGAGCTTTCGCGGACTTGAAGCCCGGGCAGCGCATCTCCTTCAGCTTCGATCCGCAGCGTGCCGTGTGCTTCCCCGCCGGCGGCGCGAGCGAGGCGCATGCTTAAGGCGGCCGCGACGGCACGCTGGTACGGGCGGCTCGCCCTCGCGCTGCTGCTGGCGCCCGCGCTCCTGTGGCTGCTGCTGCTCATCATCCTGCCGCACGCCGACCTCGCGGTCCTGTCGTTCCGCGAGCGCATCGCCCCGCGCGAGTACGTCCCCAGCCTGGCGCAGTACCGGACGTTCTTCGGCGAGCCGCTCTATTGGCACGTGTTCCTCCGCACCGCATTGCTGTCGGCGCTCGCCACCGCAATCACCCTGCTCATCGCGTTCCCGATCGCGTGGATCATCGCCAAACTGGCCCGCGGGCGCGCATCGGCGCTGCTGTTCGTCGTGTGTCTCATTCCCTTCTGGGTGAGCGAGACGGTGCGCACCCTCGGGTGGATGATTCTGCTGCGTGAATCAGGTGTGCTGCCCGCAATCCTGGTGCACTTAGGTCTCACGGCGCAGCCGGTGGAGCTCCTTTATCACGATGCGACCATCCTCGTGGGTCTCGTCTACACCTCACTCCTCTTCATGGTGGTGCCGCTCGTCGGAAGTCTCGAAAGCCTCGATAACTCGCTGATCGAGGCCGCCTACGACTTAGGGGGCAAGGGGCCCGCGATCCTGCGCAGCATCGTCGTGCCGCACGCCGCGCCCGGTATCACCGCCGGCTGCATCGTGGTGTTCATGCTGACCCTCGGCAACTACCTGACGCCGACGCTCCTCGGCGGCAAGAACTCTCTTTGGTTCACCGAGCAGATCTACACGCAGTTCATCACCCGCTTCAACTGGGAGCAGGGTGCTGCCCTCGGCTTTCTGCTGCTGGCACTCTCGACGGCGATGGTCTGGCTCGGACTCAAGCTCTCGGGCCAGCGTTTCTCCGATGTCATGAGGCGCGTGTGATACCGAGCCTACCGCGCCCCGCATGGCTGCGTACCGCGACCGCGCTCTATGTCGCGGCCTTCCTCGTGTTTCTCTTCCTGCCTCTCGCCGTGGTGGCGCTATTCGCCTTCAACAACGCCGACTATCCCGCGCCCCCCTGGCACGGCTTCACGCTCGACTGGTTTCTCGGCAACGAGGCGAAGGGCCGGGTGGGACTGTTCCGCGACGGCGAGCTCCTCGGCAGCATCTGGACCAGCTGCGTGGTGGCGCTCTGGGTGACCGCTCTCTCCGTCACCATCGGCACCGCCAATGCATTTCTGATGGAGCGCCGCGAGTTTCCCGGAAAAGGGCTCCTGTCGGTGCTCATGCTCACGCCGCTGGTCGTCCCGGGCGTGATTCTCGGCATCTCCATCCTCGCCTTCGCGAGCCGGCTCGCCGATCTTCTCAGCGATCTTTTCGGGCTCGAAGCGGACTTTCTGCGGCCCGGACTGCCGCTGGTGGTGCTCGGGCAGTTCTCCTACATCGTAGCGATCGCGACACTCACCATCAGCGCGCGACTGAAGCGCTTCGATCGCAGCCTCGAGGACGCGGCCCTCAACCTCGGCGCATCGCACGCGGCGGTGCTGCGCACCGTCACCCTGCCCTATCTGCGGCCGGCGCTGATCGGCTCGGCCGCCATCGCGTTCCTCATGTCATTCGAGAACTTCAACACGACCCTCATGCTGGTGGGCGCCGATGCGCCTCTCACCATCATGATGTACGGACGCATGCGCGAGGGCGCGACTCCCGTATTGAACGCGGTGAGCCTGTTCCTGATGACGGCATCCGCGCTCCTGGCGCTCACTCTCATGCGGCGCGGAAAGACGGGCGGCGGCTGACCCCGCGCGGAGCCCGCTGAGTCAGGCGGCGGGAGGCGCCAGGTCGCCGAGGGCCGCGCGCAGCACGCCGAGCCAGGGCTCGAAGTGCCGCCACTGGTCGATGCCTTCGCGATAGATGGGCTGGCGCACCTGCTCGGAGCTGGCGCTGTGGACCTGGCGGCGCGTACGGTGAAATTCCACGCACGCGGCTTCGTAGTCGAGCCCGCAGAACGCGAGGATCCGCCGCACGCTCCCCCCGAGGTCCTCGACCACCTCCTCGTGCTGCACGCGCAGGATGCTCCCCGGGAGCACCCGCTCCCAGTGGGCCATCAGCTCGACGTAGGAGCGGTAGTAGCGCCCGATGTCCTCCAGGCTGTAGGTGAACTGCTGCCCGGAGGCGAACAGCTGTTTGAAGTTGCTGAGGCAGCAGGCCATGGGCTCGCGGCGCGCATCGATGATGCGTGCGTTGGGCAGGATCAGGTGGATGAGCCCCAGATGCCGGAAGTTGTTCGGCATCTTGTCGATGAAGTGCGGCTTGCCCTTGCGGTAGGCGCGCGTGTCCTCGAGGTACTTCTCGCCGAGCCTGCGGCAGTCCGCCGCGCTGAGCTCACCGAGGATCGCCGGGTAGCGCGGCTGCTCGCGCTCGCTTTCCCGGCCTTCGAGCTCCTGCACCAGTCGCGGGATATCGGCGAGCTCCATGGTGCCCTCGACCGCGGAGTGCGACGCGAGGATCTGCTCGATGAGCGTCGAGCCTGAGCGCGGCAGCCCGACGATGAAGATGGGAGCACGGCTGTCGCTGCCGTAGCCTGAGCGCGCCGCAAAGAACTCCGTCGTGCAAACCGCCTGCTGCAGCCGCGCGTTACGCTCGGTGAAGCCCGGGCGGTAACGGCACTCGGTCTTCTTCAGCGCGTTGCCGCGCTCGTAGCAGCCGAAAGACTCCGCGTACTCTCCGCGGTCCTCGAGGCCCTTGCCGAGCGCGAAGCACAGGTGATAGCGGTCCGTGAGCGCTATCCGCGGCGACGCTTCCTCGGCGCGCATCTGCGCGAGCTCCGCATCCGTGAACTGGTAGGTCTTGAGGTTCGCGAGGCTCCACCAGGCCTCGCCGAAGCTTGGACGCGCGGCAACCGCGGCGCGATAGGCGGCGATCGCCTCAACCGTCTCGCCCTGGGTCTTGAGCGCGTGCCCGATCGAGAGATGTAGCTCCGGGTCCCGTGGGTTCTGCCGCACCAGTGCGCGGTAGAGGGGCAGCGCGCGTTCGTAATCGCCGAAGCCCGTGCACACCGTGGCATAAGTGGTCTGATACATCCGGTTGCCCGGATCGACCTCGAGGAGCCGCTGCATCTCCTCGCGGGCCTGCACGTGCTTGTGGCGCTTCAGGAGCACCGTGGCGTAGTCGTAACGCGCCGCGTGGTACCCGGGCTGGATCCTCAGCACGTTCTCGAGCAGCAGCTCGGCATCGTCCAGCACGTCGTGCTTCACCCCGATCTGGGCGAGCAGGCGCATCCCCTCGACGTCATCGCCGTGCGTCACGAGATACTGGCGCACCAGTGTCTCGGCGGAGGCGATCTCTCCGTCGCAGAACATGCTGATCGCGGTGATGATCTCCACCGGCAAGCGCGCCAGCCGCTCGACGTTCGCGGCCGCCTCGGCCGCCTGCTGCTTGCGTCCCGCCATCCCGTAGAGCGCGCGCAGCGACTCCCAGCTCGCCCGCAGCACCGGGTTGAGCGTCACCGCGCGCTCGAAGGCGGCGATCGCCGGCGCCGCCTCGCGTCGCGCGACGTGACAGTGGCCGCGCTCCTGATAGAGCCGCGGGTAGCCGGGGTGCAGCTCCTCCAGGCGCGCGAGCGTCGCGAGTGCGGCGGCGACGTGCTGCTGGTAGCGCTGGCTCACGGCGAGCATGTAGAGCACGTCGCGATTCTCGGGCACCTCCTTCAGCAGCGCCCGGGCGGCCGTCTCGGCAGCGGCGAACTGCGCGGCCTCGAGCAGTTGGCGAACGCGGCGCACTTCCATCTCGACTCGCGAAGGCGCGGCGGCAACGGTGGCGGCGGACATCGAGCCTGGATCGATCCTGCAAAAAAAGAGGCGGGCATCGCTGCCCGCCCCCATCTTACCGTCTCCCGCCGGAACGCGCGGGAGGGGCGACGGCTTACTTGCCGCTGCCCTGGAACTTGTAGCTGAACTGCAGCCCGATCACCCGCGGACGCATCGGCGTCTCGGTGATGATGAACTGCCGGCTCGAGGTGAAGAGGCTCGAGTTGACGTCGGTAATGTTCTGACCCACGAGCTCAAGCTCCCACGCGTCCTTGCCGATCCCGAGCGACCCGTCGTAAGTCGTCCAACCCGGCTGGTCATAGGCCTCGACGTTGCCGGTCGCGGACAGCGAGTGCGCCTGGTGCACGAAGCCGAGCTGCGCGAAGGCCTGATACTCGCCGATCGCCCATTCATAGCGCCCGCGCAGGTTCGCCTGGAAGGGCGGTGAGTTGGCGAGCACGCTGCCTTCCGGTCCGTAGACATTCACCAGCTGCGTGCAGTTGACCGACGGGTACGGCCCGGCGCACGACTCGGTCACGGGCTTGCCGAAGCCCGGCGTACCCGGGATGTCACCGATCAGCGATGGCGAGTTGGTCTGCTGGGTGCTGTTCCACGAGGCCGATCCCTGGATCGTGAACCCATCCATGATCCGCGCGACCAGCTGCATCTCGAGGCCGCGCACCCGGTAGTTCGGACCATTGGTGCCGTAGGTGAGGTTGCCGAGCCCGCACTGCGGGCAGAAGAACCCGACCTGCGCATTGGTCCAGTCTTCCTCGTAGACGGCGCCGTTGAACTGAATGCGGCGGTCGAAGAACATGGTCTTCCAGCCCAGCTCGCTGTTGGTCAGGCTGTCGGAGACGTAGAACTTCGGCGTTGCATACTCCTTGATGCCGTTTGCATCCGGGAGGTGATTCGAGGACCCGCGGTTGAAGCCGCCTGGCCGGTAGCCCTGCGACCAGGTGTAGTACACCAGGGCATCCGGGGTGATGTGCCAGCTGATGTTGGCGCGGCTCCTGAAGCCCGACGCCGTCAGGCTGTGCGGATCCTGCAGATTGAGATTGGTGCCGTACGGCGCCCCGCTGCCGAAGGCTCCGGCCACAGGATTCTGGCCGCAGACCCCGAAGTAGGTGGTGGGCGCGAAGGCCTTGCAATAGAAGCTGCCGACGTCGCCGCCGCTGGTGCTGTTGTGAATGTCGTACCAGCGCGTGCCGCCGGTGATGGTCAGCACCTTCGGGATAATGTCGAAGTCGATCGAGGTGAAGGCCGCAGTCTGCGAGTATCCGCGCTGAAAGTCGTCGAAGAACCCGGTGTTCGAATTACGGATACCCGGCCGATTGGCCGGTCCCGGCCACGGCTGAATGGGCAGGAAGCAGTTGTTGTTGAGGCCGGTCGGCGAGCAGTCCGGCACGCTCTTGTAGAGCCACTCGGTGTCGTCATAGACCTTCTCGTCCTCGTAGAAGACTCCGAACAGCCCGCGCAGCCGCCAGTCGTCCGGCGTGCTGAGGCGCAACTCCTGACTCAGGTGCGTATTGCGCTCGGTATCGGTCCACACCGAGCTCGGCGTATAGCACTGCCCGGTCGCCGGGTTGCTCGAATAACCGGCGCACTGATAGTAGTAACCGAATACGCCGCGCGCGTAATTGGTGTAGTCCTGCGCCTGCTCGATATTGCGATCGAGATAGCTGCCGGCATAGACGAGCTTCAGATTGCCGATCTTGCCGGTGATGGTGAGGGCCGTGTTCTCGAACCGGTCCTTGGTGTAGGAAGGGTTGAAGAGCGTCACCGACAGCGGCGGCAGCGGCTGGCCGCCGGACGGCGCCCCGAGCGGACTCAGCACCGTGCCCTCGGAGCCGTTCGGCATTTCGTAGAAGACGCCCTGGGCGTTCATGTTCTGATAGCTCTGCACCAGCAGCGCGTCCCAGTCGTCGTTGAACTTGAAGAGCAGCGAGGCGCGCAGCCCCTGGTAGGTCAGCGGGTTGATCGCGTTCTGCACCAGGTTGTAGTTGTTGATCGAGAGGCTGTTGGTGGGAACCACGCCGTTGTTGTACCTGGCGAGGCCCAGGTCCGTTCCCGCGCGCGTGAAAGTGCTCGGGACGTTGTTGATGTAGCCGCCGCGGCTGTCGTTGTAGACCACGAGGCGCGCCGCCAGCCGATCATCGATCAGCGGCAGGTTGAGGACCGCGGTGACGTTGCTGTTGTTGTCGCCGTGAGCCGTGGTGCCGTAGCCGGCCGTGACGCTGCCCTCGGTGACGTTCAGTTTGGGCTTGTTGGTGATGTAGCGGATCACGCCCGCCTCGGCGCCGGCGCCGAAGAGCGTGCCCTGCGGACCTTCGAGCACCTCGATGCGTTCGAGGTCGGCCGCGTAGACATCGAGATTGCGTCCCGGGAGCTGACCCGACTGGTCGTCGAGGTACACCGCGACGTTCGGGAAACCGCCGACCGAGCCCTGCCCCTGGGTGCCGAGCACCCCGATGCTGAGACCGCGCATGAAGAGCGTGCTCTGGCCCGGACCCATGCTGCCGGTCGACACGCTCGGCAGGTACTTCACGAAGTCATCGAGCGTCTGCACGTTCAGCTTGCTCAATGTGTCGGCAGTGAGCGCCTGAATGGTGATCGGCACATCCTGCAGGTTCTGCTCGCGGCGGTTTGCCGTGACGATCACTTCCTGGAGCTCATTGCCGGGTGCCGCCGCCGCCGGCGCGCTCGGCTGTTCCGCCATGAGATCCGAAGGCGCCGCGAGCGCCACGCTCGCAGCCGGTGCGCCCAGGATCGCGGCCACCGTTGCAGAGATCTTGGAATTCAGCCTCATCGCCCTTCCCCCCGGATTGGTTGTGATTTCGCTACGCGAGCGCTTTCGCTGCGCGAGCCCTCGGGATTCGTTCCAATCTTGATCTTCTATACCACAGATGCGCCGCGCGCTTGAATAGATGCGTCGTCCGGCCATGACGCAGGCGCAGGAGCTGCTCCCTGGTCCGACCATCCGATGCATGGACGCAACACATAGCCTTCCACAGCCCGCGGCGGCCTCAAAGCCGAGAAAAGGGATGGGACCATCGGAAAAAGGCATCGGCGCCCGGCGCCGGTCCCCCGCCTCAGTGCACGATCGCCTGATAGACCAGGGTGTGAAACTCGGAATCGAAGCTCAGGTCGCGCGGCAAATACTGCACCATGAGAAGCGCCACGAGGGCTTCCTTGGGATCGATGTCCACCCAGGTCGAAGCCGCACCGGGCCAGCCGAAGGTGCCCTTGGAGCCGATGATCCCTTCCTGGGCCGGATCGGTGACCACTGCGACTCCGAGCCCGAAGCGCACACCCGGCTGCCAGTACGCGGTGCCGGGGGGCAGGTTGTCGGCGGTCATGAGCTCGACGGTCTTCGGCGCGAGGATGCGCACCCCATCGAGAGCGCCTCCGCCGAGGAGCATCTGCGCGAAGCGCAGGTAGTCGCGAGCGGTGGACGAGAGGCCGACGCCGCCGAAAGGCCGCCCGGTCAGATGCACGTACGGATCGACTGCGAATGCCACCGCCCGCGGGGATCCCGCCGGGCCTGGCCCATAGAGGACCGGGTAGCGTGCGGCGCGCTCCGGGGGGATGCCGAACACCGTGTCCTTCATTCCGAGCGGCTCGAAGATCGTCTTGCGGCAGTAGGCATCGAAGGGCATGCCGGAGAAATGCTCGACCAGATAGGCGAGTACGTCGTGGGAGAAGCTGTACACCCACTGCTCGCCCGGCTGGTACAGCAACGGCTCGCGCGAGATCTTCTGCACCAGCTCGGAAAGCGAGTCGAGCTGCTGGTACACGATGCCGTGGGCCTGGTAGGCCTTGTCGACCGGGGTGGAGTCGAAGTAGCCCCCGTAGGCAAACCCGGCGGTATGGCGAAAGAGATCCTGGATCGTGATCTTGCGGCGCGGTGGCTCGAGGATCGCCTCGCCCTTCGAATCGAGTCCGGCAAAGACGCGCACGTCCTTGAAGGCGGGCAGGTATTTCTCGAGCGGATCGGTGAGCTGGAACCTGCCCTGCTCATAGAGCGTCAGGAGCGCCACGCTCGTCACCGGCTTGGTCATCGAAAAGAGACGGAACATCGCATCGATTCGCATTGGCGCGCCCGATGCCAGGTCCTTGACCCCGTAGGCCTTCTCCCAGGCGATGCGGCCGTGCCGCGCGATGAGGACCACGGCCCCGGCCTTGTTCCGCTCTGCGATCTCCCTCTCGATATAGCGGTCGAGACGCTGGAGCCGCTCCCTCGAGAGCCCGACGCTCTCGGGGGATACGGTGCCTGAGGACTGCGCACCGGTGGTGCCTGCCCCAAGGGCGAGCAGCATCAGAGCAAGTGCGCCCGGCGCGCGCAGGCGCTGTGGGTTACTCAAGGTCGTGGCCGACGCCTGCTGGTTATCATAAGATCGTAACACGCGACAGGGAGG
>Ga0209166_10004292_pt1 | contig 10018 bp, 9 predicted proteins | sample Coa_R1_3_FD_187151 | JGI IMG/M metagenome (GOLD analysis project Ga0209166, IMG submission 187151) | Surface soil microbial communities from Centralia Pennsylvania, which are recovering from an underground coalmine fire - Coalmine... | ecosystem: Environmental > Terrestrial > Soil > Unclassified... | reverse complement strand
CCCTCGCACGGCGCTTATCTCGCCAACTCCCCCAGGGCCGGAAGGCAGCAAGGGTACGCGAGCTCTGGCGGGTGTGCGGGGGGTCCCTTCCCGTCCTGGCGAGGATCACATCATGGCAGGCGACGCCCCCGGTACCGCCCCCGAGAACCCGCCCGGCCCCGGCAGCCGGCCAGCACCCGCCCCGCTGGCGCTTTACCGCCGGTACCGCCCGGCGACGTTCGCTGAGGTTCGCGGCCAGGAACACGTCACGGAACCCCTGCGGCAGGCGCTACGCAACGGCAGGGTGCACCACGCCTATTTGTTCAGCGGGCCCCGGGGCTGCGGAAAGACATCCAGTGCCCGGATCCTGGCCCGCTCGCTTAACTGTGCCGAGGGCCCGACACCGGACCCGTGCGGCGTGTGCGAGTCCTGCGTGGCGCTGGCCCCGTCCGGTCCCGGCAGCATCGACGTGATCGAGATCGACGCGGCCTCGCACGGCGGCGTGGACGACGCCAGAGACCTGCGCGAGCGGGCCTTCTACGCACCGGTCTCCGGGCGGTTCAAGGTCTACATCATTGACGAGGCGCACATGGTGACCAGGGAGGGCTTCAACGCCCTCCTCAAGCTGGTCGAGGAGCCGCCGCCGCACCTGAAGTTCGTGTTCGCGACCACCGAGCCGGAGAAGGTCATCGCGACGATCAGGTCGCGCACGCACCACTACCCGTTCCGGCTGGTGCCCCCGTCGGTGCTGCGGGGGCTGCTGGAGGAGATCCTGGCCACCGAGTCGGTGACCTACGAGCCGGCGGTGCTGCCGCTGGTGGTCCGGGCGGGCGCGGGCTCGGTCCGCGATTCGCTGTCGGTCCTGGACCAACTGCTCGCGGGCGCCGGGCCGGAGGGGCTGACCTACGAGCGCACGGTGGCCCTGCTCGGCTACACCGACGACAGCCTGCTGGACGAGATGGTGGATGCGCTGGCGGCCGGGGACGGGGCGGCCGCGTTCGGCACCGTGGACCGGGTGGTGCAGGGCGGCCATGACCCGCGCCGGTTCGCGGCGGACCTGCTGGACCGGCTCCGCGACCTGATCATCCTGGGCGCGGTACCGGGTGCCGGGCAGACCGGCCTGCTCGACGCGCCCGCCGACCGGCTGGAGAAGATGGCCGGCCAGGCCGGGCGGTTCGGCCAGGCCGAGCTTGCCCGGGCGGCCGAGATCCTCAGCGAGGGCCTGATCCAGATGCGCGGTACCACCTCGCCCCGGTTGCTGCTGGAACTGATGTGCGCGCAGGTGCTACTGCCCGGCGCCAGCACCGGTGAGAAGGCGTTCGCCGCCCGGCTGGACCGGCTGGAGCGGCGGCTCGAAGGGCTTGCCGAGGGTGCCGGGCCCGGCCCGGTGGCCGCGTACGGGACCGGGACCGTTGCCCCGGCGGACAGGGGACCCGCTGGGTCGGCCAGTGCTGGCTCGGCCGGTGCCGGGCAGGCCCGGGAGGCCGGCTCTGGGCGGGAGCGTGGTGCGGGGGGGGAGCCCGGCCCGGCCCTGGAGGCCACCCCGGCCCGGGAGGCTCAGCCCGCCCGGGGGGCCTCGGTGCGGGAGGCCGCACCGGCCCGTTCCGCCCCCTCGGCGCGGCCCGGGGTGATCGACACCGAGACGCTGCGCCAGCGCTGGCCCGACATCCTCGATGCGGTGAAACGGGAGCGCCGGGTCGCCTGGATTCTGCTCAACGCCGCCTCGGTGGACTCGCTGGAGGGCGGCATCCTGACCGTGGCCTTCGCCGGGGAGGGTCAGGCCAAGGGTTTCGCCGCCAGCGGCCACGACCAGGTGCTCACCGGGGTGCTGGCCACGATGCTCGGGCTGAACGTCCGGGTGCGGGCGATGGCCGGCGGCGGGCCTGGTTCGCGGGGTGCGGCCCGGCCCGCGCCCGCCGATCCCCGGCCCGGGGCCGGGCGGGCCGGTTCGCCGGGCGGCACCACGGGCCGGGCGGCCGACGTGGCTGCCGCACCCGGCACATCGGGCAGCATCGGCGGCACATCGGGCAGCATCGGCGGCACACCTGGCAGCATGGGCGGCGCACCGGGCAGCATGGGCGGCACACCTGGCAGCATGGGCGGCGCACCGGGTGACATGAGCGGCGCGCCGGGGAAACCGGGAACCGCATCAGGCGGGTACCAGGCTGCCGCGGGCGGCCCCGGTGGCCCGGCCCCGGCCAGCGGGCCGCGTCGGCGGGCGCCCGCCACGCCGCGTCCGCCCGAGTCCGGCACGGGCGGCGGGGCCCCGGCCCCGAACGCCCCGGCGGGCCCGGAGGAGGAGTGGCCCGACGACGCCGGGCCCACCGATGACGGGGGCGGCCCGACCGGCATGGAACTCATCGAGCGCCAGCTTGGCGGCATGGTCATCGAGGAGATCGAAGAACCCTAGCCACCACCAGGCTCCCCGATCATTAAGGCGAGCACGATCCGCCGGGGCGATGCGATCGCACGCGCGAGGCGATGTGCCCGCGGCGAGGAGAAAGCCGTAGGCTCGAAACAGCGGGCGAACGTGCCGGTGCGGGGTGGCTGGCGCGAACCGCGCCGCTACGGCGCTGCATAAGCGCATCGCCGCCAAGCCGATCAAGTGAGGGCACAGTGGACCCAGAGGGCGGGATGGACCTTCAGCAACTGCTCGCCGCGGCGCAGCAGATGCAGGACCATCTCATGACCGCACAGCAGGAACTCGCGGACACCGAGGTCGAGGGCACCTCGGGCGGCGGGCTGGTCAAGGCCCGGGTGAACGGCCAGGGCGAACTTGTGGAGCTCGCCATCAGCCCGGCGGCCATCGACCCCGCGGACCCGGCGGATACCGCGCAGACGGTTGCCGACCTGGTGCTCGCGGCGGTGCACAACGCTTATCGCGCGGTCGGTGACCTGCAGCAGGAGAAGATGGGCCCGCTGGCGGCCGGCCTCGGCCAGCCGGGACTCCCGGAGATCCCGGGCCTCTCGGGACTGTTCGGCGGCGAGCCCGGGGTGCCCGGCGAAGGCACCGAACCCAGCGCACCAGGGGCGCACGGGGAACTCGGCGGCCCTGCGGACCCCGGCGGGGAGCCGGGACCGCCCGCTCCATGACGGCATGAGGGACTGACGTGTACGAGGGAGTGGTGCAGAACCTCATTGACGAGCTTGGGCGGTTGCCGGGGGTGGGGCCGAAGGGCGCGCAGCGGATCGCGTTCTACCTGCTCGGCGCGGATCCGGCGGACGTGCGGCGGCTCGCCGCGGTGCTGGTGGAGGTGACCGACCGGATCCGGTTCTGCAAGATCTGCGGGAACGTGGCCGAGGAGGACGAGTGCCGCATCTGCCGGGACCCGCGCCGCGATCCCTCGGTGATCTGCGTGGTCGAGGAGCCCAAGGACGTCGCGGCCATCGAGAAGATACGCGAGTTCCGCGGTCGCTACCATGTCCTCGGCGGCGCGATCAGCCCGATCGACGGGGTCGGCCCGGAGGACCTCAGAACCAGGGAACTCATGGCGCGGCTCGCTGACGGCGTGGTCACCGAGGTGATCCTGGCCACGGACCCGAACCTTGAGGGTGAGGCGACCGCTACCTATCTGGCCCGTTTGGTGAAGCCGCTGGGGCTGCGCGTGACGCGGCCGGCCAGCGGGCTCCCGGTCGGGGGGGACCTGGAGTACGCGGATGAGGTGACCCTCGGCCGCGCGTTCGAAGGACGGAGGCTGCTTGATGTCTAGCGCACCGGCCCGGGGGCTACGCGGGGACGGCCCGGGGGATGGCTGGCATCCGCTCGCCGAGCGGGTCGCCGCCCAAGCGCGGGATTTTCTTGACGGGGTGGGGGCGCTCGCCAACGGCCAGGGCGGTGACGAGATCGTGCCGTTGCTGCTGCTTGAGGTGTCGCAGATCCTGCTCGCCGGCGCCCAGCTCGGCGCCAGCCAGGACGTGATCCCCCCGGGCAACTGGGAGCCCGACGTCGGCGCGGATCCCGACCTCGACCAGCTCCGGGCCGGCCTCGCGGCCCGGCTGAGCGACTGCGACGAATACGGCGAGCTTTTCGACCCGTACGCGGACACCAGGCCGACCGCGTTCCGCCTGTCCGACGACTTGGCCGGGGTCGCCGCCGACCTGATCCACGGCCTGCAGCACTTCGAGGCGGGCCGGTCGCTGGAAGCCCTGTGGTGGTGGCAGTACTCCTACGTCAACCACTGGGGCACCCACGGCGGAGCGGCGCTCCGTGCGCTGCACGCGATCGTCGCTCATGCCCTGCTCGACGTCGCTGAAGAAGCCACCCCAGGCTGAGTAGGTACACTCAAGCCCGCCAGGACCCCCAACGGGAGGAGCGGCGCGCAGGTGGCGCTCGTCGTGCAGAAGTACGGTGGGTCGTCGGTCGCGGACGCCGACGGCATCAAACGGGTGGCCCAGCGCATCGTGGTCACCCGGAAAGCGGGCCACTCGGTGGTGGTGGTCGTCTCCGCGATGGGTGACAGCACCGACGAGCTGCATGACCTGGCCCGCCAGGTCAGCCCGCTACCGCCCGCCCGGGAACTTGACATGCTGCTGACCGCCGGCGAGCGGATCTCGATGGCGCTGCTTGCCATGGCGATCGCCAACCTGGGCCTGTCGGCCCGGTCCTTCACCGGCTCCCAGGCGGGCGTGATCACCGACGACGTCCATGGCAAGGCCAGGATCATCGACGTGACCCCGGGCCGGATCAGCGGCGCGCTGGCCGATGGGGCGATCCCCATCGTGGCCGGGTTCCAGGGTGTCTCCGCCAACGGCAAGGACATCACCACGCTCGGCCGGGGCGGGTCGGACACCACTGCGGTGGCGCTTGCCGCCGCGCTGAAGGCCGACGTCTGCGAGATCTACACCGACGTGGACGGCATCTTCACCGCCGACCCGAGGATCGTGCCGACCGCCCGGCGGATCCCGGCGATCAAGTACGAGGAAATGCTCGAGATGGCGGCCTGCGGCGCGAAGGTCCTGCAGTTGCGCTGCGTGGAGTACGCCCGGCGGTACGGCGTCCCCATCCATGTCCGGTCCTCGTTCAGTAACCGGACGGGGACGTGGGTGAGCGACGAGCCACGCGAGGTGGAGGAGCCAGGCATGGAGCAGGCGATCATTTCCGGCGTGGCGCACGACCGGAGCGAGGCCAAGGTCACCGTCATGGGGGTGCCCGACGTCGTCGGCCAGGCGGCGAAGATCTTCCGGGCGATCGCGACGGCTGGCATCAACATCGACATGATCGTGCAGAACGTGTCCGCCGCCACCACGGGGCTCACCGACATCTCGTTCACGCTGCCGCGCGACGACGGCGAGGCCGCGCTGGCGGCGCTGCGCGCGGTCCAGCGGGAGGTCGGGTTCGACTCCCTGCTCTACGACGACCGGATCGGCAAGGTGTCGCTGGTCGGGGCCGGCATGCGGTCGCATCCCGGGGTGACGGCGACGTTCTTCGGCGCGCTGGCGGGGGCCGGGGTGAACATCGAGATGATCTCCACCTCGGAGATCCGGATCTCGGTCGTGGTGGACGAGAACGAGGTGGACGCGGCGGTGACCGCCACGCACCGGGCCTTCGAGCTGGACACCAGCGAGGTGGAGGCCGTGGTCTACGGGGGGACGGGCCGGTGACCGGGCGGCCCACGCTGGCTGTGGTCGGCGCCACCGGAGCGGTCGGCGGGGTGATGCTGGACCTGCTGTCCACCAGGGACGACGTGTGGGGGGAGATCCGGCTGGTGGCCTCGCCGCGTTCGGCCGGCCGGCAGCTCAAGGTGCGCGGCGCGTATGCCGAGGTCCAGGCTCTCAGCCCGGAGGTCTTCGATGGCGTGGACGTGGCCATGTTCGACGTGCCGGACGAGGTCTCCGCGCAGTGGGCTCCGGTCGCGGCGGCGCATGGCGCCGTGGCCGTGGACAACTCCGGCGCGTTCCGGATGGACCCCGATGTGCCGCTGGTGGTCCCGGAGGTCAACCCGGAGATGGTGGCCAGCCGGCCGAAGGGGATCATCGCCAACCCGAACTGCACCACGCTGTCGCTGATCGTGGCGATGGGTGCGCTGCACCGGGCCTACGGCCTGCGCGAGATGGTGGTGGCCTCCTACCAGGCCGCATCCGGCGCCGGGCAGGCGGGCATCGACACGCTCTACGCCCAGACCGACAAGGTCGGCGGATCCCGCACCCTCGGCCAGCGGCCCGGTGACCTGCGGGCCGCCGTCGGCGATCTTGGCCCGTTCCCTGCGCCGCTCGCGCTCAACGTGGTCCCCTGGGCTGGCTCGGTCAAGCCGGACGGCTGGTCGTCGGAGGAACTGAAGGTCCGCAGCGAGTCGCGCAAGATCCTCGGGCTGCCGCAGCTCAAGGTACACGCGACCTGCGTCCGGGTGCCCGTGGTGACCACGCACTCCGTGGCTGTGCATGCGGAGTTCGAGCGTGAGGTGACCCGGAAGGGCGCGCAGCGCGTGCTCGCGGCCGCGCCCGGCGTGGTGCTCGCCGACGACCCTGAGCTGGCCGAGTTCCCCACGCCGGCCGACGTGGTGGGCACCGACCCCACCTGGGTCGGCCGGGTACGCGCGTCCCTGGACAACCCGCACGCGATCGAGCTGTTCGTCTGCGGCGACAACCTGCGCAAGGGCGCCGCGCTGAACACGGCCCAGATCGCCGAGCTGGTGGCCGAGCAGCTCACTGCGCGCTAACCGCCCACCCAGGCCACTACCGTTGCCCGCCACGCGTGACGGCATGATGACGCACGGCCTGGCGGCATCCGCACCGGAATGCGGGCGCCGCCGTGGCGTTGCCAGGCCCGCGGCCGGGCCGCCGAGTGGACGCGCGGGGAAGATTTCGGCAGGCTGTCTGGAGTGGACCGGATTTTCACGCTGGAAGAGGCACGCCTGCTGATGCCGGACCTCCTGGCCAGAGCGGACGATGTGGTGGTGGCACGGGCCGACCTGGTCGAACTCCAGACCGCGCTGAACCAGGGCACCGCCTCGGCGCTAGGCGGGCTGCCCGAGGCCAAGGCGCTCGAAGCCCGGCTGAGCGAGACCCTGGGCTGGTTCACCGGCGAAGGGCTGGAACTGAAGGGCATCGCGCCGCTGCTGTTCGACTTCCCCGCCCGGCTGGACGGTGACAGCGTGCTGCTGTGCTGGCTGGAGGGTGAGCGCGAACTGCGCTGGTACCACAAGCCCGAGTACGGCTTCGCCGGGCGGCGGCTCATTCCCGGCACCGCCAGCTAGCCGGGTGCCCGCCGTGGCCGCCCCGCCCTGCCGCCCCTACGCTGGTCGGGTCCGGCGGGCTCCGGACGAGACGGGCGAAAGGGGCGAACGTGGACGCAGCGAGCGGGCAGGACGCTCCACAGGTGCTGCCGCTGCCGGTGGGCCTCACCGCGACCGGCACGAGGACCGAACGCGACTCCCTGGGCGCCGTGGAGGTCCCGGCCGACCACTACTGGGGCGCGCAGACGCAGCGGTCGCTGACCTACTTCAACATCGGCGACGACGTCCTGCCCCCGGCCGTCTACCACTCCTACGGCTTCGTGAAGAAGGCATGCGCGACGGTGAACGGCCGGCAGGGCCGCCTGCCGGAGTGGAAGGCCCGGCTGATCGGCCAGGTCGCCGACGAGGTGATCGCGGGGGCGCTCGACGCGGAGTTCCCGGTGCACGTCTGGCAGACCGGCTCGGGCACGCAGTCCAACATGAACGTCAACGAGGTCATCGCCAACCGCGCCATCCAGCTCGTCGGCGGCCGGCTCGGCAGCAAGGACCCGGTTCACCCCAACGACGACGTCAACTGCGCGCAGTCGACGAACGACACGTTTCCTTCGGTGATGCACATCGCTGCGCTACGAGTGCTCGTGGCTGACATGCTGCCCGCGCTGGCCCGGCTCCGGGGCGCGGCGGCCCGCAAGAGCGAGCAGTGGGCACCCGTGGTCAAGATCGGCCGGACGCATCTCCAGGACGCGACGCCGCTCACGGTGGGCCAGGAATGGTCGGGTTATGTGGGCCAGCTCGAGGACGCCGCGGACACGGTCGCCGCGGCCCTGCCCGGGCTGCGGCGGCTGGCCATCGGCGGCACCGCGGTCGGCACCGGGCTGAACTCTCCGCCGGGGTTCGGCGAGGAAGTGGCCGCGGAGATCTCGGCGCTCACCGGGGAGGAGTTCGTCAGCGCGCCGAACAAGTTCGCCGCGATGGCCTCCCTGGACGCCCTGGTCCGGGCGTCGGCGGCGCTGCGCAGCGTGGCCGTGGCCCTGTACAAGTTCGCCAACGACATGCGCTGGCTGGGCTCCGGCCCGCGCACCGGGCTCGGCGAGCTCGCCCTGCCGTCCAACGAGCCCGGATCCTCGATCATGCCGGGCAAGGTCAACCCGACGCAGGCCGAGGCGATGCTGATGGTCTGCCTCCAGGTGATGGGCAACGACGGCGTGGTGGCGATGGCCGGGGCTGAGGGCAACTTCGAGCTGAACGCGTTCCGGCCCGTCGCGATCGCCAACTTCCTGCACTCCGCGCGGATCCTCACCGATACCTGCGACAGCTTCCGCGAGTTTCTGGTCGAGGGGGCCGAGCTGAACAGGGCACGGCTGGATGAGAACGTGGCCCGCTCGGTGATGCTGGTGACCGCGCTCAGCCCGGTGATCGGCTATGACAAGGCCTCGGCCATCGCGCACCGGGCGGTACGGGAGGACCTGACACTCCGGGATGCCGCGCTGGCGTCCGGGGTCAGCCCGGAACTCTATGACGAGGTGGTCGTGCCGGAACGGCTGACCCGCCCGGGGTCGGCCGGGGCCGGGGCCAGCCCCGGATCCGGGGCCGGCCGGGAGGGCGCCAACGATGGCGGGACGGGCCCCGGCGGCTCCGCGGCGGGCCGCCGGTGAAGGCAGCCCGGCTGCACGGCATCGGTGACCTGCGGCTGGCCGACGAGCCCGCCCCGGTTTCCGGGCCCGGCGAGGAACTGGTAAGGGTGACCGCGGTCGGCATCTGCGGCTCGGACCTGCACTGGTGGGGCGAGGCCGGGATCGGGGACGCCGTCGTCACCCGCCCGCTGGTGCTCGGCCACGAGGCCGCCGGGGTGATCGAGGACGGCCCGCGGCGCGGTACCCGGGTGGCCATCGACCCGGCGATCAGTTGCGGCACCTGCCGGCCGTGCCGGGGCGGCTACCGCAACCTGTGTACCCGGATCCGGTTCGCCGGGCACGGCGACCAGGACGGGGCCATGCGCGAACTGCTGGCCTGGCCTTCGGATCTGCTGCACCCGCTGCCGGAGAGCGTCCCGGACACCGACGGCGCGCTGCTGGAACCGCTCGGCGTGGCCATCCACGCCCTGGACCTCGGGCATCTCCGGCTCGGCGCCCGCGTCGTGGTCGCCGGCTGCGGGCCGATCGGGCTGCTGCTCATCGCGGTGCTGCGGGCCGCCGGGGCCGGGCACATCGCCGCGTTCGAACCGCTGCCGCACCGGCGCGAGGCGGCCCTGCGCTACGGCGCCGACGTATCTCTCCGGCCGGACATCCAACCGGGGGACCTGCGCGAACTCACCGGGGACGGGGCCGACGTGGTGTTCGAGATGGCCGGCACCGCGCAGGCCGTCACCCTGTCCATGGCGGCGGCCCGCCCCGGCGGCCGGGTGGTGCTCGGCGGGATCCCCGCCGGCGACCAGATCGCCTTCCCGGCCTCCACCGCGCGGCGCAAGGGGCTCACCATCGCGATGGTCCGGCGGATGAACGACGTCTATGGCCGGGCGATCGGGCTGGCGGCATCCGGCGGCGTCAGTCTCGCCCCGCTCGTCACCGACCGGTTCGGTCTCGCTAGCGCTGGCCAGGCGTTCTGTGTTGCCGCGGAGCGGAAAGGCCTCAAGGTCGTCATCGAACCGGCGGCCTGACCGCCACAGCGGCGCGACGGGCTGCCCGGCCCCGGCTCGTGGCGCGGCGGGTACCTGCCGGTAACATCCTCGCGTGGCCGACAGCTTCTTCGTGCCCCTCGCCGGGGACAGGTGGCTCGCCACCGTGCACACCACCGGGCCGTGGGACGAACGGGCCCAGCACGGCGGGCCGCCGAGCGCGTTGCTCGGGCGGGCCATGCAGCGGTGCGAG
>Ga0209166_10004291_pt1 | contig 10019 bp, 5 predicted proteins | sample Coa_R1_3_FD_187151 | JGI IMG/M metagenome (GOLD analysis project Ga0209166, IMG submission 187151) | Surface soil microbial communities from Centralia Pennsylvania, which are recovering from an underground coalmine fire - Coalmine... | ecosystem: Environmental > Terrestrial > Soil > Unclassified... | reverse complement strand
AACAAAGCGTAAATCATAAAACGTTTTCTGTCAAGTGGAAATGTCTTCCATCAAGAGAGAGTGTTAGAGGCTTTGCTAAAATTGGGCTGGCGAGGAGAAGAAATCGCGTAGTACCAGGCAACCAGCACCACGAGCCCAACTCAAAGGCGTGGGATTCTGTTTCACAATCAACTGCAGATTGCGATCCAGTTGTGAAAAAACATGCTCTTTCATCGCCACCTGCATGGATGCCAGAAGTAGCGTAGCCCATTCGCCTTCGCGGCTATTAATGATAATGGACTCAGGATTAAAAAGATTGACCAGAGTAGCCAATCCAATGCCCAGGTAGGTACCGGTCAATTCAAACGTCTTGAGGGCCTGGATATCTCCCTCCCCCGCCCTGGTACAGAGCTGATTAATGACAGAGGCATCGACTTCGCCCGCCTGGATGTCGGCAGGCTCTGAGTGGAGTTCACGATAGGTATTGAGGATGCCGTGATCCGCGACATAGGCTTCCAGGCAGCCCTGGTTGCCACATTCGCAGACGCGACCCTTGATATCGAAGGGGATATGTCCAAATTCGGCGCCCAGCCCTTGCGCGCCCCGAAAGGGATTATCGTGGATCACTGCCGCCATACCGATACCTCTGCCCAACGTAATGGTCAGAAAATTGTGATAGTCCTGTCCGCTCCCATAGAGTTTTTCATAGCTGGCGAGGCAATTGACCTCGTTATCCACCAGGACTGGCAGGTTCAGCCGGTCTCCCAGTGGCTGACTCAGTTCAACATTATGCCAGTCGAGGATCCAACTATCGATGTTGATACCTGTGTGAGCATTGACAGAGCCTGAAAGACCACATCCCAGCCCCAGGATCTTCTCACGTGGCACCTCGGCGCGCTGTATAAAATCCTCGACGCCCGTCGCGATCAGTTCGACGGCTTCGTTGGCATGATGGCGCAATTGAACTGGCCAGGACTCCGCGTACACCACATTGCCATGCAGGTTGAGGAGGGTACCCGTTATCGAGTGTTCCCAGAGATCGACGCCAATCACATAGCCGCCATCGGGGAAAATTTCCAGCAGCCCGGCTTTGCGTCCACCAGTTGATTCGGCCACACCAGTTTCCACCACCAGTTGTTGCTCAATCAGTGCAGTCGTAATGCCGACAATCGTGCCCAGACTTAGACCAGATAATTGCTTCAACTGGGTACGTGACACCGGAGCATGCGCGCGAATTAAATTGAGCAGCATATTCTGGTTCATTTCTCGCATCATTTTGCGATCCATTGGCTGTACGCGTAGGCTCATGTGGTTTCCCTCATCCTGATGGTACTAAAATAAAAATTAGCTAACTTCAATCATTGACATAAGTTAGTATAGATGGTATGCTTGGTTTTGACAAGTAGAAAGGAAAGCAAACAGGCTACGTATTTTGCGAAAGACGCCCATGCTGCCCCGCCGTATTGCTCATAAGGACCGGCTCTACATAGCAGTGTCTAAATGTATCATACACGATGTAAGCGCGGTGGAAAAGCGGCAAGATAGCCTGGACCGGTAATACTCCTTTCTCTGGTGTGGTTGTCCTTCCAATGAGGGAAGGGTGATCGCGAGCACATTGTTGGATGGCAGGCAATAACGCGCACTAAGCAGGGAAGTGAGGCGTAGGAGTTGCATAGGTCATCCCCTCAAACCAGGAAGTTGCTCATAGGTATGGAGCACAATCCTTTTTTTGCAGAACTTATCGGGGTTTGAACTATTTCGTTGTAATCGAGTACGGTACTGAGATGTACCAGCAAACAAGGAGAACAGAACATGGCTCAGGACCAGCGTTTCCCCACTCCATTCACACGACGGCGTTTCCTACAGTACACAGGCTCCATGGTAGCTGGTAGCTCCCTGCTGGCGGCCTGCGCCGGAGGCGGTAATCCAGCCACACAGACAGGGAGTACAGGCAGCACTAATCTTCCGACTCTGCAGCAGTGGTATCACGAATACGGTGAGGCGGGCACCCATCAGGCCGTTCTTAAGTATGCCAAAGAGTACACCAAAGCCAATATTAATGTGGGTTGGTTCCCCGGCACTGGGAATGACTACCCCAACAAAGTGAATGCGGCTCTGCTCACCAGCAATCCCCCTGATGTATTTGAGCTGCCAGGGCCCACCCTTGCCCAGGTCAAAGCGGGCACCATCGAGCCACTGGATGATATCATTGCCGATGTGAAGAGCGATTTCACCCCGGTCTCGCTCAAACCGCTCACCATTAATGGCAAGATTTATGCGATCAAGATGATCAACGATACACAGATGATCTATTATCGCAAGAGCCTGATGGACAAGGCTGGTATTCAGCCTCCTACAACGATCGATGACTTGATTACAGCCTCCAAGAAGCTTGCCAATGGCAACATGAAAGGCCTCTACATCGGCCAGGATGGTGGTCCTGCCGCACTCAGCTATATCATGGGCTGGGCCGCTGGCGGCGATTTCCTCTCGGATGATAATAAGGTCACTTTCAATACTGATGCTGTAGCGGGGGCGTATGAAAAGCTCAAAGAATTAAATGCCAACGGGAACATTCTGAAAGATGCACCTACCTACTGGTGGGACCCTTCCGCCTTCACGCAGGGCCTGTGTGCCATGCAGTGGTGCGGCCTGTGGGCTATGCCTGGTATCGTAAAGGCATTGGGCGATGACTTTGGCGTTATTCCTTTCCCTGCTATTGGCGCACAGGGCAAACAGGCAACCGTCCTGGGTGGCTGGGCCGAAATGGTAGCGGCAAAAGGCAAGAATGTCCAGGCTGCCAAGGACTTTGTCAAATGGCTCTGGATTGACAATGCCACGGATGAGATCGACTGGAACGTGGGATATGGCTTCCATGTACCACCACGTCTGAGTATTGCTGCCAAGACAGATAAGCTCAAGACCGGCCAGGCTGCTCTCGCTGTTACCAACCTGAACACCTATGGTCATTCACTCTCTCCATTGTGGGATCCTGCTATGGATACAGCTCTGACTACCGCGGTGAGCAACATCTTGAAGAACAATGCAAACCCGGCGACTGAGCTGAAAACAGCAGCGGATAAGTGCAATACCGAGCTGCAGAGCCTTCTCGCCTAAAACGGGACTTGCTTTCGCATGAAAGAGCCCGGACGTTGGCCTTCATATGGTCCGGCCTTTCAAGGGTATGGGACGCAGTTGTTGTTCACGACGGCTGCGCTCATCCTTGTGTGCATGCTGTATGTGCATTTCGATGTGAACGACTGTACATTTGGGCATCCGCGTGTATATAACTATATATGTGGATGCCCAATTGTGCATTTTCGAGGAAGGATATGCCTATGAAGTCCCTGAGTGCTAACGAGCCAGCGCAGGTGCTGGACATTGATACGGGAAAACAACAAAGCGCGCAGAAGTTGCGGCTCCGTTCTCTTAAGACGACATTGGTGTTCTGGAGTTTTGTTGGCCCGCTACTCCTGGGCCTGCTCGTATTTTTCTATATCCCAATCATCTGGAGCTTCGTTCTCAGCTTCGCCAATGCTCGTGGTACGATGACGCCCACCAGTTTTGTCGGCTTTGGTAACTATAGCAGAATGCTTGGCGACCCCGAGTTTATCAAATCGCTGGTCACCTTTACCGTTTTTGCATTCTTCATCGTTCCCACGACGTTTGCCTGTGCATTGGGCCTGGCTCTGCTGGTGAATAGCGTCAAGTTCATGCAGGGGTTTTTCCGCTCGGTCTTCTTTCTGCCGACCGCTTGCTCGTATGTGCTGGCTTCGATTGTGTGGAAGATGAGCATCTTTAATGGTTTGTCCTATGGTCTGGCTAATACCGTGACCCACCTCTTTGGCCAGGAACCGACACTCTGGATCTCCAGCCCTACCCCTCCCTGGTATTGGCTGGTACTGGTGACGGTGCGTTTGTGGCTACAACTGGGTATCTATATGATCATCTTTATCGCCGGACTACAAGATATTCCGCGCGAGCTGTATGAAGCTGCCCAGGTGGATGGAGCGAGACGTGGTTGGCAGACCTTTATCAATATCACCTTCCCGTTGCTGCGCAATGCCTCTGTGTCAGTGCTGCTGCTCAACATCATCGCGGCCTTCCAGGCATTTGATGAGTTCTACAATATTATGATTGGCGGGAATGAGACGCTGGCCCGCTCTCCACTGATGTACCTCCTTCGTATTGGCTTCAGCGGCGAGAATTTTGGCTTTGCCAGTGCTGGAGCTATCGTTTTGATGCTGATTATTGTGATCTTTAGCTTGATCCAGGGCCGTCTCCTGGGCTTTGGTAAGGCTGATTAACCGGTGATGTTCGTGTCCATGTGTCAGTTTTGCACAGAGGCTGGCAATTGTAGATAAAAGGGAAGATATTATGGCAATGCTTATTTCTCCATCAAAACGGCCACAGCATCCTGGTCCATCCATAGGCGCTATCGTTAGCACAGTGTTGCGTTATGCGGCGTTGATTATCCTGGCGATACTCTTTCTGATTCCGTTCTATCTGATTGTCAGAAATGGCCTGGCGACAGATCAAGAGATTACAGCACCCAACTGGACCTTTTTCCCCAGCACACTTCATTTTGAAAATATTCAGGAAGTACTAACTGACATTGACCATCCAGTGCTGGGTGGCATAGAAACTTCTGCCACTGTAGCGATCTTGCAGACAGTGGGGCAGATTCTGCTTTCCGCAGTGGCCGGCTATGGTCTGGCTCGCATCCCATTTCGTTGGGCCAACCAGGTCTTTTACGCCGTCCTGGCCACGCTGATGATCCCCAGTGCTGTGCTTTTTATTCCTCAATACCTGATTGTCAACCAGTTGAACTGGCTGAGTACATTACAGGGCCTGGCTGTGCCTGGTATGTTCAGCGGTTTTACGGCCTTCCTGTTTCGCCAGTTCTTCCTCAGCTTCCCCAGGGAATTAGAGGAGGCAGGGCGTGTTGATGGTCTGGGCTATTGGGGCATCTTCTGGCGCATTGTGGTGCCAAACTCCTGGGGTATTATCTCGGCGTTGAGCGTCATCACCTTTATAGCCAGCTGGAACTCCTTCCTCTGGCCACTGGTCGTCGGTCAGGACGAGTCTGCCTGGACAGTACAGGTTGTCCTCTCCGGATTCCTGAATGCTCAAGTCCTGAATCTGCACGAACTCTTTATTGGAGCTGCCATTGCAACCTTACCGCTCGTGATCATTTTCTTCTTGTTGCAGCGTTACATTGTTGAAGGCTACAAGCAGAGTGGCCTCAAAGGCTAAATTTCTCCTTCCTCATAACAAACATCTCTGGGGTTCAAAGCTCGCCCGGCGAGCTTTGAACCCCAGAGATGTTTGTTATGAGCAGAAAACTGTGCTACTTGCTATGCTTGTGTGCACCTGTTAGACTAATAAGCGTTATCAGTGAACCGTAATGCGTGTTGCTGTATCCGGAGAGCAGGGGACGCGATGGAGAAGCACTTGCCTTTTCACGTGAAATTGCGCCAGGAACGCTTGCGGCGGGGCTGGTCACAGGAGGACGTGGCCGTGAGGGTGGGGGTTGAGGAGAAAACGGTCAGCCGTTGGGAGCAAGGAAAGAACTATCCTCGCCCGTACTATCTGCAAAAAATCTTTGCTATCTTCGAGAAAAATGCCGAGATGATGGGTGCCTTTGAAGAGGGCGCCCATTCTGCTGAAGCGACTCCTCGGCTCCCCCAGGCGCCAACGGATCCCATCCTGGAGACAGTGGCGGCGCTGCGGCTCCCGGGACCAGATGAAGACAATGGGAGTGGACAGAGCGCCCAGCCCTATAACCTGGTTCCGCGCGAAGAATGGAGCCAGGCGCCGCAGGTGACGCATCTCTACGGGCGCAATGAGGAACTGTCGACATTGCGACAATGGATGGTGGATGATTGCTGCCGGGTGGTAGGTGTGCTTGGCATGGGGGGTGTTGGTAAGACAGCTCTCTCCGTGCAATTGGTAAGACAGATCAAGGGCGGATTTGAGTATGTCTTCTGGTGTTCGCTGCAACACGCCCCTCCACTCACTGCTATCCTGACACAATGTATTCAGTTTGTGTCAGACCACCAGGACGCCCAGGTGCCGGAGACGATAGAGGAGCAAATTATCCTGCTTCTGCACTATATGCGCACCCGACGCTGTTTGTTGGTGCTTGATAATGCCGAAACATTATTGCAAGCAGGACAACATGCCGGTCACTATCGTGAGACATTTGAAGGGTATGGCCAGTTTATTCAGCGTGTGGGTGAAACAGAGCATCAAAGTTGCCTGCTCTTGACCAGCCGTGAGAAGCCGGAAGAGATAGCTCGCCTGGAAGGAAAAACGGCTCCCGTGCGTACGTTGCACCTGCAAGGCCTCGGCCTGGTCCCGGGTCGCGAAATTCTGAGGGAGAAGGGGCTTGCTGGCTCGGACACGGACTGGGCCACGCTTGTTGCTCGCTATTCGGGTAATCCACTGGCTCTGAAATTGATTGCTGAATCTGTGCAAGAGCTGTTTGGGGGGAGCATTGCCAGCTTTCTGGCGGAAGGGGAGACGGGCTTTGGCAATATCAATGAATTGCTGGACCAGCAGTTTCGTCGCCTGCCCCCCCTGGAGCAGGATTTGCTCTACTGGTTTGCCTGTGAGCGCGAGGCTCTGTCTTCCGGGCAATTGCGCGCAAATCTGGCACAGGTGCTTGCCAATGGGATCGTGCTGGAGGCGCTGAAGTCGTTGCGCCGTCGTTCTCTGATTGAAATGAACGAGCCGGGTTCGTTCTTGCTACAGCCTGTCATCATGGAATATGTGACGGCTGATCTGGTGGAGCGCTTTATCTCCTCGTTCGATACCTATTCAGCCGATCCGTGGTTGCATTATGCGCTGATCAAAGCTCAATCAAAAGACTATGTGCGTGATATGCAAACACGCCTCATCCTCGAACCTGTGGCTCAGCGCTTATTGACCATGTTCGGCAAAGAAGGGATCAGACGAGGACTGGAGGATATTCTGGTGAGGCAGCGCCGTCTCTCCTCGCCGCAACGTAACTATCTGGCAGGGAATGCGCTCAATCTTCTGCTCGCCCTGGGCTGCGATCTGCGCGGCGCGGATTTTTCCTCCCTGATGATCCGGCAAGCTTATTTACAAGATGCATTTCTGCCAGAGGTGAACTTCGCGCAGTCCCACTTTGTCGAGTCATCTTTTGCCAGCACCCTGGGGAATATCCTCGCGGTCGCTGCTAGCCCGCATGACGATCTGTTAGCGGCGGGAACGGCGATGGGCGAAGTCTGGCTCTACGAAGTGGCGAGCGGCAGACCGCTGCAGGTGTGTCGTGGACATAGCGATGCTGTCTGGTCAGTGGCTTTTAGCCCTGATGGTCGTAAGCTTGCCAGCAGCAGCGATGACATGAGTATTCGTCTCTGGCAGACGAGCAGTGGACATGCACTGCAACTGCTAGAGGGCCATAGCAATCGTGTAAAGTCGGTAGCGTTCAGCCCCGATGGTCGTTTGCTTGCCAGTGCCAGCGAAGACCAGAGTGCGCGGGTGTGGGATAGCGCGACCGGCAAATGTTTGATGGTGTTGCACGAACATGCAGATCGTGTCTGGTGTATCGCCTTCAGTCCCGATGGGAAATCGCTTGCCACAGGCAGTACGGATCAAACCGTGCGGCTCTGGGATGTGGAGAGTGGTCGCTGCCTGCGCGTGCTCACTGGTCATAGTGGCTGGGTACTTTCAGTCGCTTTTAGCGTTGATGGACGCCTGCTGGCCAGCAGTGGTGATGACCAGATGATCCGGCTCTGGGAGTGCGCAACCGGGGAAGCCTGCGGCGTATTGAAGGGCCATACGAGTCGGGTAAGGTCGGTAGCTTTCAGTGCTGATGGCCGGAAACTTGCCAGTGGCAGCGAAGATCAACGTGTACGTATCTGGGATATTGCATCTGGCGATTGTCTCGCCATCCTGCGTGGCCATACGCAAGGCGTGCGCTCTGTCACATTTAGCGCGCCTGGCGATATTGTAGTCAGCGGCGGCGACGATCAAACGTTGCGCTTATGGGATGCCAATACAGGGCTTGGCCTCAAGACCTTGCAAGGATATACCAATCGAGTGTGGGCGGTGCTCTTTGTCCCGGCCAGCCAGTTGCTGGTGAGTTGTAGCGAGGATCAGACGATCCGTGTGTGGGGGAAGAACTGTCTCAGAACTATCCATGACGCGACCCATGGAGTGCGCGCACTGGCTATTAGCCCCAATGGGCAGATGATTGCCAGCGGGGGCGAGGATCGGACGGTGCGCCTGTGGAATAGAGAGAGTGGAGCCTGCCTCAAAACCTTGCAGGGGCATAGTGGTTGGATACGTACGGTCGCTTTCAGCCCTGATGGTCGATTGCTGGCCAGTGGTGGGGAAGACCTGGCCGTGCGTGTATGGGAGGTCAACAGTGGCAGATGTCTCTTTATTCTGCATGGCCACAAGAACTGGCTGCGGACACTGGCTTTTAGTCCAGACCTGCAGTTCATAGCCAGCGCCGGAGATGATCGGAGTGTCCGCCTCTGGAGCGTAGCAAAGGGCGATTGTGTGATGGTCTTACCAGGTCATACCGGCCAGGTGCGCTCGCTGGCCTTCAGCCCCGATGGAGAACTGCTGGCGAGTGGCGGCGAAGACCAGACTATCCGCTTGTGGGATCTGAAGGGTGGTCATACCCTGCGCGAACTGCGTGGTCATACCAGTTGGGTGCGCTCAGTAGACTTTAGCCCTTCCGGGCGAATGCTGGCAACTGGCGGCGAAGATCAGACCATTTGCTTGTGGGACGTAGAGAGCGGTGAGTGTGTGAACGTATTGCGGGGTCATACGAGTCGTGTCAGGTGGGTAAATTTCGGTGCCGATAATGCCGCGTTGGCCAGCAGTAGCGATGATGGATCGATCAAAGTATGGGATATAGAAAGCGGGCAGTGCCTCAATACTCTGGTGAGCGAGCGGCCATATGAACGCATGGATATCACCGACGCGCAGGGTTTGACCGATGCGCAAAAGAATACCCTGCAAGCCCTGGGTGCGATCATACGTCCCTGATAGATACGGATGAGGTAATGGTCTGGCAGACCATTACCTCATCCGTATCTATCAGGGACACTTCAAATTTTTGTCTGCTCGTAGATATCTAAGTTTTACAATTACACAACTATATAATGTTACAATTATACAATCGTCTAATTGACAAAAGCGGCATTACCGGTATTTTGTTTTACCCCCTTGAAAGTGTCAGATGGCAAAAGTGTCAGATTATGCCTCTCAATCACCTCCACAGGCCGACCCAGACAATCTGACACGAATCTGACATTTTAGGGGTGTCAGATTCGTGTCAGATTCTCATCCTTCCCAGAGGGTCGAGGAGAGAGGGATGAGCTAACACCCGCGTTAGAAGTGAACAGGCAATTCTTCGGACTCTGTAGAAGTTAAGGCTTCTTCTTCGGGGCCAGCCTGCCTCGATGATGCCAGTGGCACGTCTTTCAGGAAGAAGGTGGTCACCAGCGCGATCACTGTGAAGACCAGGACCGCTACAAAGCCGTGCTGAAGTGCGCCAGACAGTGCTAGTTTATCTGCAGCGTTCGTTGGCAGGTGGCGAAGGAGATCGCCAGAAATCGAACTGTTGACGGCCGTCCCTACAATCGCAATGCCGAGAGTTGCGCCCAACTGTCCCATATAGCGGACCGCGGCAGTGCTGATGCCCAGGCGATTGGCTGGTAGCGCATTCTGAGCCGCCAGCGTTGGGACGGAGAAGAAGACGCCAGTACCGATGCCGGTCAGGACCATGAATATGATGGCTAGCAGCAGGCTCGTCCCAGGCGTCATCAACGTAATCAGGAAAGCTCCAATTGCCATAAGCAGGGCCGCTACGATTGCGACAATCTGGTAGCGCTTGAGAGCGGCGATGATAGGGCTACTTACCATGGCACCGACGACCATACTCACGGAGAGTGGTGTCATCACCAGACCAGCAAGGGTAGGCGAGATGGCAAGGACCCCCTGCAAAAAGAGCGGCAGGTAGAGCGAGAAGCCCAGCAGCACCATCATCTGGAGCA
>Ga0209166_10004290_pt1 | contig 10020 bp, 8 predicted proteins | sample Coa_R1_3_FD_187151 | JGI IMG/M metagenome (GOLD analysis project Ga0209166, IMG submission 187151) | Surface soil microbial communities from Centralia Pennsylvania, which are recovering from an underground coalmine fire - Coalmine... | ecosystem: Environmental > Terrestrial > Soil > Unclassified... | reverse complement strand
ATCTGCACGTCCATCAAGATCACGTCCGGCCGCAGCGCCAGCGCCTGGCGCACGCCGTCCTCGCCGGTGGCGGCCTCGCCCACCACCGCCAGCCCCGGCTCAAGGTCCAGGATGGTCTTCAGCCCCTGTCGCATCAGGGTTTGGTCTTCGACGAGCAGAATGCGGATGGACATGGCAATTAAATAATCGGCACCCTGGCCTCCACCACGGTGCCCTGCTCTCCAGCCACCGTCAGGCTCCCGCCCAGCCCTTCCACGCGCTCGCGCATGCCGCGCAGGCCATAGTGCTCGGGCAGGGTTTCGGCGCCGGCCGGCAGGCCGCGCCCATCGTCGCGGACGCGCAGCAGCACCGCGGCCGGCTCTTGTTCCAGGTTGAGCTGCACGTGGTGCGCCTGGGCGTGGCGCTCAACATTGGTCAGCGCCTCCTGCGCCACGCGCCACAAGGCTTCGGCCGCCGCCGGCGTCAGCCGCGCGCCATCGGCCGGGGCATGGCAGGCCATCTCCAGCCCGCTGCGCTGGCCGGTCTGCACGCACAGGCTTTGCAGCGCCTCGGCCAGGGGCCGGTCGCCCAGCTCGGCGCTGCGCAGGCCCTGCAGGGCGCCGCGCAGCTCGTCCATATTGGTGCGCGCCACGCCCTTGAGGGCCTCTATGCGTTCTTCGGCCTGGCGCGGATCCACCGGGTACAGCCGCTGGATGGCCTCCAGCTGCACCGCGATGACCACCAGGGCGTGGCCCAGGCTGTCGTGCAGCTCGCGCGCCAGCCGCTCGCGCTCGCGCAGGGTGGCCAGCTCGGTGTCGCGCGTCCGGGCCGCCTCCAGCTCGCGCTGGGCGCGCTTAAGCTGCTGGATCAACAGCGCCCGCTCCTGGCTGGTACGGCTGACCACGTTGATAAACAGGAACAGCACCAGGAACGACGTGTAGGCCAGCAGCGCGCCCCCCACTTCGGTGAGGCTGAGGCCGGAGAAGTTCCAATTGCGCCCAGTTGCCCACAGGAAGAAGAAGATAACGCTGGTGCTGGGGATAGCGGCGGTCGGTGACAGGATGCCGAACATCTGCCCCATGTACGAAAAGATGAGCCAAAAGTAGTTGGGGTCGAGCTGCCACTCCACCGCCCACAGGGCCAGGCTGCCGAAAAAATAAAGCGCCTTGCGCCACCTGGGCAGCGGCCAGACCTCGTTGAACATGAAGTTCCAGCCATACAGCACCACCTGCACCGCCGACAGCCCCAGCAGCAGCGCCTGGCGCCCGCCCAGCGCCGCGCGCTCGACCCATAGGTTGTGGCCGAACAACAAGGCCAGCCCGCCCAGGTACACAATGTGCCAGAAAGTCATGTACCAGCGGAACTGCCGCGACGGCAGCGGCAGGTCATCATCCGTGGGCTCGGCCGGCAGCCAGGGCAACAGGCGCCGGAGGGTGGAGGGGAGGCTCATAGTAGAGGAGTATACGACAAGACGCCTTTGCTTCTACGCCTTCGGCTCCCACCGAAACACCCGCGCGACCAGCAGCGTGGCGGCGACGGCGTAGACCGCCAGCAAGGCCAGGTGCGCCAGGGCTTGCGGGTCGAGGGTGGCGTCCAGCAGCGCCGGGCGCACCATCTCGGCCACCAGGGTGGAGGGCAGGTAGGGCACAATCTTTTGCAGCCAGCCCGGCAGTTGCGCCGCCGGGAAGATCAGGTCGCTGATGAACATCATGCCGAAGTAGAGCGTCATGCCCATGGCGGTGGCCGCCCCGGCGCGCGGCGCCAGGCCGCCCACCAGTTGCCCCAGCGCCAGGAAGGTGAGCGTGCCGGCCAGGATGAGCGGCACGGCCAGCAGCAGCCCGGCGGCGCTGAGCGGCATGCCATACAGCCAGACGCCGGTGAGCAGCACCAGGGCCGCCTGGCACAGGCTGAGCAGCAGGTTGACGATGATGTAAGCGCCCAGCAGTTGCAGCGCGGGCAGCGGCGTGGCCCGCAGCCGGCGCAGGATGCCCTTGTCGCGCATCTCGACCATCATGGCCGAGCTGCCGACCAGCCCAAAGCTGAGCGCGTTGAGCACGATGATGCCCGGCGTCATCCAGTTGATGTAAGCGCGCTCGATGAGGCCGAAGATGAGCATCAGGAACACCGGGAAGGCAAAGTTCCAAAACAACACCTCGCGGCTGCGCAGGTGCATCAGAAACATGGCTTTGGTAAAAATGATAAAGCGTCGCATCGCAAGTTCCCTTCTGGGCTGATTACTGCCTACTGCCTTCTCTCCCATACTCCCACACGCCTTTTCACTCCGTCTCGCCGGCCAACGCGCGCCCGGTCAGCTTCAAAAACACATCTTCCAAATTCGGCTGGCGCAGGAACACATCGCCGATGGTGCGGCCCAGGCGGGCGGCCAGCTCATGCAGCGCGGCCATGGTGTGCTGCGGGTCGGTGGTCTCCAGCTCGAGGTGCTGCCCCAGATAGCGCGCGCCGGTGACGCCCGGCAGGGCGCGCGCCTGCTCCAGCGGCAGCTCCACGGTGGCCTGCAGCACGGGGGTCGCCTCCAGGTGGGCCACCAGTTGGGCCGGGCTGTCGCAGGCCACGATGCGGCCCTGGTCGATGATGGCCACCCGCCCGCACAGGGCCTCGGCTTCTTCCATGGCGTGCGTGGTGATGACCACGGTGCGGCCGTCGTCGTGCAGTTGGCGCACGTTGTCCCACACGGCCCGGCGCGCATGCGGGTCCAGCGCGCCGGTGGGCTCGTCCAGCAGCACGATGCTCGGGTCGTTGGCCACCGCCAGGGCCAGCGCCAGCCGCTGCTGCTGCCCGCCGGACAGGCGCCGGGCCAGCTTGCGCTCGTGCTCGGCCAGGCCAAAGCGCGCCAGCAGCGCCTTCACCTGCGCCGGGCTCAGATAGGTTTCATACAGCGCGGCATAGACTTCCACCAGCTCGCCGGCGGTGAGATCGTCCAGCAGGGCCGTTTTCTGAAGCTGGATGCCGAGCTGGCTCTTGGCGGCTTCCGGCTCGCGGCGCACATCGTGCCCGCCCACGCTCACGCGGCCGGTCTCAGGGTTGTGCAGCCCCTCCACGCAGGCCAGCAGGGTGGATTTGCCGGCCCCGTTCGGCCCCAGCAGGCCGAAGATTTCGCCGGCCTCGATCGTCAGATTGACGTCACGCAGCGCCTGGGTGCGCCGCGGGCCGCGCCCGTAGGCCGCCGATAATTGCTCGATTTGAATGCCTGGCTTGGACATATGCTCTGCTCCTGTAACGCCGGCAGTATGCGTGCGGGCCGGCGAACATGCTTACAGTAGCCCGAAGCCGGCGCGCGGGTAAGCCCACGGGGGCATAACCTGGGAGTGCCGAAAGACACATTGAAGGAAAGGATGAAGGACCCAGCACCTGATTCTGGGCAGGTGTGAAGGCGGAAGGATGACCCGCACACCCGCGATGCCCCGCCGGGGCAGGTCAACGAGCACTGGGGCCGTTGAGACGGAACCCCCGTGCAGGGCGACGGCAGACTAAAGCGCGCGATCTTAGCGCATCAGGTGGTTATTTCTCCGTAAATTCACGCTGCAACGACCATGCGAAGCACGGTCGTTGCAGCGTGAATTTACGATCCTTCTCCCCCCTTCCCGATCTTGCCTAGCAAGATCGAAGGGAAGGGGGGCCGGGGGGGTTAGGTCTTCCGGGCCAGTCCTTTAGTTCACGCCTGGGGGTGGCAGGCGCTTGCGCGCCGGCCATGAGGCCGCCGGGCATCTGGCGTCTGGCCTAACGCACCGCCAGCGGCAGATACAATCCATAGCTCGCCGCTGCCCCGCTCCAGAAGCCGCCGTTGAGCGTGTAGCTGCCGCCCGTGAGCGTTCCGGCATCGGGCTGGCCGATGGTGTCGCTGACGGCGTAGCTGCCGCCCGAGCTGGTGCCCCCGCCGCCGTCGACGGTGAACCAATTGAGCGTGTAACCGCTGGCGGTCGCCGCGATGGCCAGGGCCGCGCTGGCCAGGAGCGCTGTGGCCAGCAGCGCTGCCAGGATGATGCGCCGGGTGTTCGTGTGGGGCTGGTTCACGCGACACCGCCTGAACTGTGCCGGCGGCGCGCCAGCCAGTAGCCCAGCAGCCCGCCCAGGTTCAACAACAGCAGCCCGCCGAACAGCAGCCAGCCCAATGAAAGTGGGGATGATGAATTGGGCGCGTCCCCCGGCGCCCGGTGCTCTAGCGCCGAAAGACGGGCGTGCAGGTCCTCGATCTGCGCCTGCTCGGCGCTCTGCTCGGCCTGCAGTTGGGTGAGCTGGGCGCTTTGATCCTTCACCAGCCGGTACAGCCCCTGGATGGCGGCCAGGGCCACCCCCTGCGCATCGACCGTGCTGATAGTGGTGTCGTTCTCGCCGACGTGGAAGGCGGCGGCGAAGTCCTGCGCCATGGGGCCCATGTGGCGGATGGTGGTGTCCTGCGTCTTGAAGTTCCAGGTCTGGATGGGAATGCCCATCAGCCGGTTGAGGATGTCCAGCCCGTCTACCGAAGCGAAGTTGGCCTTGGCGTTGCGGTCACTAGTGCAGTTCCACGCTCCACCGCCAGCGGGAATGCTGCAGCCCGTGGTGAGGGTTGAGTTGGTGGCCATGCTGATGCCGCCCGTGGCGCGCACCAGGAACTGGTCATTGGCGGTAGAGTTCAAGTCAAGGCCGATGTGATCGGCCCAGACAAACGCGCCATCGTTTAAGGCCTTGGCTTTCAGCCCAGCCGCGAAGCTGTATTGGCCAGGGGCGTAGTTGTCTAGGCCCCCAGGGACCGTAGCATACTTGCCGGGTACGTTATTGAACCCGCCCCCACCAATCGTCGCATGGTCGCCGCTGGCCAAGTTGCTGTCCCCCCCGCTGATGGTGGCATACCAGAAGCTGGCGGTGTTGTAGCCGCCGCCGCCAATCACGGTGCCGAAATAGCTGCTCGCGTTGTGCAAGCCCCCACCAACCGTGGCGTATTGGGCCGTCGTGGTCACCACATTGCCTAAGCCGCCAGCAATGGTCGAAGCCGCGCCCAGCGCCATGTTGCCGGCATAAGTCGAGCCGTCCGTTCCGCCTCCGGCCACGGTGGCGCCAGCACCACCAGCAATGTTTTGGTAGCCCCCGCCGACCGTGGCGCCAGCGCCGCTGGCGGTGTTGCTCTGGCCCCCGCCGACCGTGGCAAACCAGTCGCCGGCGGTGTTGCCTGCGCCTCCGCCGATGGTGCTCCAATTGGCGCTGGCCGTGTTGGTGAACGAAGCAGAGAAGTAGCTGCCGCCGCCGCCGGCCACCACGGCGCCAACCCCGCTGGCGGTGTTGTTGCCGCCCCCGCCGACCGTGGCGTACTGGCCGCTGGCGGCGTTGATCGAGCCTCCGTCGACCGTGGCATCCGGCTGGCTGGCGGTGTTGCTCGCGCCCCCGCCGACCGTGGCGCCAGCGCCGCTGGCGGTGTTGCTCACGCCGCCGCTGACGGTGGCGTTGGCGTTGGCGAGGTTGCCGTCGCCTCCGCCGACCGCGGCAAAAGAGTCGGCGGTGTTGCCCAGGCCCCCGCCAATCGTGGCGTAGCTGTCAATGGCCGTGTTGTTTTTGCCTCCGCCGATCGTGTCGAAGTTGCAGCAGGCGCTGTTGCTCTGGCCGACCGCGCCGCCGCCCCCAATCGTGGCCCCCACGGCCGTCAGGCCCACGCTGTTGCCGGCATAGCCGCCGATGAGGTTCGGGCTGGTGGCGTTTTGCCGGGTGTATAGGCCGGGTAGGGCCAGCGCCAGGGGCGCCGGGCTGAGCGGCTGGCGCGGGCTAAGCGGTGTAAACACCGGGTCGGCGCCGCACTTCACCTGGATCGCCAGCCAGCGGGCGTCGCCGGTGAAGGCCCCGGCGCCAAAATCCAGCGGCACGGTGAAGAGCCCGGCCGTCACCGGCACGCTGGTGGTGATGGGGCTGCCCACCAGGACGCCCGCGGCCGAGTCATCGTACAGTCGGAAGGCCATGCCGCAGTTGCCGGTAATGGGACCACTGCCGTTCTTGAGTTGGCCCTGGTAGGTGAAGCCGGTGCCGAGCGCGGCGGCTGGCACACTGGCGGCACTGTCCCGCCCCACCGGCGCGCCCCGCGCTGCGCCCGCCGCGCCGGGACCGGCGCACAGCGCGAACAGCACGAAAACCGTTAGGACCACGGATCGTCGGTGCATGGCAATGCTCCTTTCGGCAAACGGTGGGCGGAGTGAGGGCGAAGGCCGGTACGCCAGTAGGCATCCCCTGGCCCGCAATTCTATGCCAATTCCGGCGCGGAGCGAGAGACCAGCGTCGGGATCGATGAGGGCAGCGGATGCACTGGCGGATGGGGTGCATTTGGGAATTTTGGCCGTAAGGGCGAAGCATCCGCGTCAACGGTGCCCGTTGGGCCTAACCGGCTGGTGCGGATGCTTCGCCCCTACCAGCGACCACGAAAGGCAAATGCACCCGGCGGCCGGGGTGCCTTGCTTTTGGCTCTGTTTGGCTTAGCCTTGCTAGGCGCCAATCGGAAGGAATACCTTCAGTGGAAGCCGTAGGGCGGGTCCCTTGTGGCCCGCGCCGGTCGCCGATGTCTCGCGCCCCGTAGGGCGGGTCCCTTGTGGCCCGCCCTGTCCGCCTTCGCCTCACGCTCCGTAGCGCGGGTCCCTTCAGGCCCGCGCTAGCCCACCAACGATGACACCGGCGGCCAGCGCCGCCATCAGGATGGGCACCAGCAATCCGGCGATGGCGGCGTTGACCCAACCGAATTGGTGCACCGCCTTGGTGGCCATCACGCTCGGCACCGGCGCATACAGGGTGAGGGCCAGCAATAGCGACGTGTCGACGAGAATCGTCACGCCGATGAGCAGCGCCGGGGCGCTAATAGGCTCGCGGATCAGGCTCAGCCCGATCGTATCGGGCGTCAGCGGCGTGGCCGGAAAATTGTTGAAGTAGGTATCGTTGACGCGACAGAAGGCGGCGATGACTCCGAAGTTCACCACGGCGCTGATCACGGCGCCAGCGCCAGGATCCAGGCCCGCCATGGGCTCCGAGCAGCCGGTCGCGACAGTGTGTCATACTTTCTTGTCGTATGACGAGTGCGCCAAACCGGCTGCCGCAGCCGGTCGTCATTTGAGCACCAACGGCAAACTCAGCGTGCGCTGCAGCTCGTACGCGCCAATATCGCACACAGTCGAGCCGGCGCCGTTTGCCGGGCGCGGCGCGCCGCGCTGATCAGTGTGCAGGGTCGCGCCCAGATTGTCGGCGCAGCCGCCGAGGTTGGGGTTGCCGGCGTCGATGGCCGGGCTGCCCGGCAGCAGCGCATTGGTGAAGGTCGGCCCGCCATTGTTTTGCAGCGGCCCTGTCAGGCCGGGCTTGTTCTTCAAATCGAGCGGGCCAATGCCATCGCAGCCCGCCGCGCTGGAGAAGAGGTTGTAGCTGTTTGCCGTGACCGTCCCCGAGCAATCGTCGAACACGTCTGGGCCGCCGGTACTGCGCACGTTGCCTGCCAGCAGCGTGTTCTGGAGCGCGACCGTGCTGCCGCTGGTGTTGAAGATGCCGCCACCAGTGCCGCCTATCACAGCCTGATTCGCTTGATTCCCCACAATCGTGGCATTGTAAAAGCTCACGGTGCAACAGGCTGAGTAGTGGTCGTTGAAAATCCCAGCGCCATTGCGATCCGAGAAGTTGTCGCTGATGGTGCTATTGATGATTGCCAGCGACGGGCCGGCATTGTAAATACCCCCGCCATTATTAATCGCTTCGTTGTCGCTGATCGTGCTATTGACGACGGCCAGGCCGTGGCCGTCATGGAAAATACCCCCGCCATTATTGGTCGCTTCGTTGTTGCTGATGGTGCTGTCGACAATATCAAACGAGAGTGAATCGGTGGCGTAGACGCCGCCGCCGTAACCAGCCGTGTTGCTGCTCACCGTCACACGCCTGAGTGTCGTCACGCCCCCGTCACCGACAACACCTGCGCCTAGATTTGGGGTCGTGTTGTGGCTGACAATGCTGTCGGTCACGGTCAGGGCGCTGCTCTGGTTGAAAATCCCGCCTCCGAAGCCGCCACCGGAAGTCGTATTCCGGGTGACGATGCTGTCGTGCAGTGTCAACGAGTCGGAATCCAAAATGCCACCGCCGTTCCCCCCAACGCCGGAATTGCCCCCCTGAACCGTGACCCCACTGATGGTTGCAATTCCGCCGTGTCCGATAAACAGCACGCGTCTGGTCGGCGTCAGCTCGCTGCCATCAATGACGGTGTTCGCCGCTCCGCCGCCGATGATCGTCATGGTATTCGTAATGCTCAAGTCGCCGCTCGCTTCGTCGTCATTGCTTCCGACGGGAGGAATGGTCAACATATACTCGGCGCCGCCGGTCAAAGCCGGCAAGATGATGGTCACACCGCCGCCGGCCCAGTGATTGGCTTTCATGATCGCGGCCCGCAGCGTGCAAGTATTATTGTGGGGGGCGGTCTCGCAAATGCCGTTGTCCAGGGGCGCGCTGGCAACCACGTCGGACGTGCTGTTAACGGTGAAGGTGGGTGGTGGAGCCTGGGGCGCGGCATAAGCGGGCCGCTCCCCGTTGGCGCCGGCCAGCAGCGTGACGAGCAAACAGGTGAGGACACCAACGCAGCCACGGCGGATAAGATCATTTCGGTCAGTCATAGATCCGTTTTCCCGAGTCGGCATTGTCGATCCTGGAGCATTGCCGTAAAGCCAGCTTGCAATGACTCTAAACCCATCGCATGTGGCAAATGTTGCCATTTGTTGTCAGTTGCGCCCTGCGCCGAGATTCGTTCCGTAATTCACAATATTGATTGCGGGCCAACGCCATCGTACGATTCCGGGGCGTGCATCGCCCTTGCTGGAGACCACCAGCGGTGAATGCGCCCGGCGGACCGGGTGCCTTGCTTTTGGCTCTGTTTGACCTAAACTTGCTCGATACCAATTGTGCCATTCAAATCGAGAGGCGGGGGATATGCAAGCAGAAGTGATATGGTCGAAGGCCACGGCCGAAATGCTGAATGCGTCGCTGGCTGGCTATGACAAGCGCGTCCGTGTTGTGGCTGGCTTTCACCTGGCCTACACAAACGAAGTGCTGCACTATGACCAGGCGGGTAACGCCACATCAAACAGCCACAAGTATGAAACCGACATCCTGGTCACGGAGACCGACGCAGGCCATTGGAAACCACGTGTGGTCATTGAGACAAAACTGGCCAAGGTAACCACCCACGACGCCATCACCTATAGCCAGAAGGCCGCCAGCCACAAGCAAGTCCATCCTTACCTGCGCTATGGCATTTTGCTGGGCGCCAGAAAGCACTACCCGCTGCCGGGGCGCCTGTTCCGGCACGGCGCCTACTTCGACTTTATGGCCTCGTGGGTGGCCGAGGTGCCCAGCGCCGCGGAGTTGGGCGCTTGTCTGGCGCTTTTGCAGTTGGAAGTGCTGGCTTCGCGTCAGTTGGAAGAGATGATGAACGCAAGCCGCAGCTCATCGCGAAAGTACTACACGATCCTGCATAAGCAGCTCGTGCTGTCGGGACCGGAGTCATAGATGGCCATCAAGAAAAGCGAGCTCTATAGCTCGCTCTGGCAAAGCGCCGACGAATTGCGCGGCGGCATGGACGCTTCGCAGTACAAAGATTACGTCCTCGTGCTGCTGTTCGTCAAATACGTCTCGGACAAATACGCCGGCCAGCCCGACGCGCTGATCGAGGTGCCGGCCGGCGGCGGTTTCAAGGACATGGTCGCCGCCAAAGGCAGCAAGGACATCGGCGACCGCATCAACAAAATCATCGCCGCCCTGGCCGAGGCCAACAATCTCACCGGCGTCATCACCATCGCTGATTTCAACGACCCCGACAAGCTGGGCAAGGGCAAGGATATGCAGGACCGGCTCACCAACCTGGTGAGCATCTTTGAAAATCCCAGCCTGGATTTCAGCCGCAACCGCGCCGAGGGCGACGATATTCTGGGCGATGCCTATGAGTACCTGATGCGCCACTTCGCCACCGAGAGCGGCAAGAGCAAGGGGCAGTTCTATACGCCCGCCGAGGTCAGCCGCATCATGGCACAGATCATCGGCATACGG
>Ga0209166_10004288_pt1 | contig 10026 bp, 8 predicted proteins | sample Coa_R1_3_FD_187151 | JGI IMG/M metagenome (GOLD analysis project Ga0209166, IMG submission 187151) | Surface soil microbial communities from Centralia Pennsylvania, which are recovering from an underground coalmine fire - Coalmine... | ecosystem: Environmental > Terrestrial > Soil > Unclassified... | reverse complement strand
GTACGGCGGGCTCCAGCCAACCGGTTTGTTGATCACCAAATCGGCCACGAGCGCTCCGATCCAACCGGCCGCGAAATTCGCATAGATGCGCAACACTCCGTCGATCGCATTCAGAATGCCCCTTTCCATCAACAGCAACGCCAGCACCACATTGAAAACCAGCCATACGACGCGGCCGGGATGACTGTGGGTCAAGCGCGAGAAAAAATTGGACCAAGCGATCGATCCCGCATAGGCGTTGGTGACGTTGATTTTCAGCTGGCAGACGATGACCAGTAGGCCGGTCGACACGAGGGCCAATGCCGGCGACCCCATTGCCTCACGAAATGCCACCAGGTACATCTGCGTCGGCTGGCTTGCATCTGCTGCGCCGATGCCGCTATGCAAGGCGAGGACCGTCAGGAATGACCCGGCGAACAGCTTGAAACCGCCGATCACGACCCACCCGGGGCCGGTGGCCAAGAGCGCGGTCCACCAGCTGAAAGGCCGGCGTCGATCATGTGCGGGGAGGAATCGCAGATAATCGACCTGTTCGCCGATTTGCGGCAGCAGCGACAGCAGCATGGACGCGGCCATGCCCAGCATGGGCACGTTGATCGATGTGGAGCTGCCGCCTTCGGTGCCGGCATAGTGCGTCCAGTCGGTAACCTGCGATGGGTGACGCCAGACGATATACAAAATCGGCAGAAACTGCAGGGCGAGCCAAATCGGTTGCGTGGCGAGTTGGACGCGGCTGATGAGGCTGATGCCGTACACCGCGATGGGTATTACCGCGAGAGAACTCAGTACATGCGCTACCGCAAGCGGAATGCCGAACAGCATTTGCAGTGCGACCGAAAGAATGCTTGCCTCGATCGAGAACAACAGAAAGGTGAATGATGCGTAGATCAACGACGTCAACGTCGAGCCTAGGTATCCGAACCCTGCGCCGCGCGTCAGCAAGTCGATGTCGACCCCGTACTTGGCGGCGTAATAGGCGATAGGTAAGCCGATCAGGAACATCAGCACCGTAAACGACGCGATGGCCCAGGCCGTGTTCGGAAAGCCGTAGGAAATCGTCAGCGCGCCGCCGATCGCTTCACACGCCAAAAACGCGATCGGGCCGAGGGCGGTGTTGCCGACTCGAAACGAGGACTTGCGTGCGCTGTCCGCGGTGTAGCGCAGCGCATAGTCTTCGAGGGTTTGGCTGGCGACCCACTGGTTGTACTGCCGGCGTTCGCGGGCGATTCGCTGCGGCGAACTCATGCAATGTCTCCCTACGTCAAACGACTCATACAACATTTCGCATCCCTGATCTAGCTTACACAATAGACATGTGTGCGGCGCAGGGACGAGTGAGGCACGCAAATAACGTAGCGGGCAAGCACCAATATAGGGATGCTCGGCCGCGATGCGCACCAAAATCGTGCCACCGCATGTCGGCAACGGAAATAAACAGAGGATGGACATCATGGATCTCAAACGACTATGCAAAAAGGCCGTTCGCGGTGCGGGGTTCTCCGCGGCGCTGAGCAGCGCGCTCTGGTTGACGGGCATCGACGGCGCTGCGGCGGACGTGAGCCTGCCGCCGATCACGGTAGGCGCCGGCATGCAAACCAGTATTTTTAGCTGCTCCACGGGCTGCATCTACAGCGACGGTGTGCCGCATACGCCGGACGGCAGCGTGCAAGGGTTCCAGCTCGACACTGTCCGCCTGTATCTGAATGGCACGGTCACCGACAACATCAAGATGACCTTCAACACCGAATATGACGGTGCGACCAACAGGATCGAAGTATTGGATGCCATTGGCCGCTTCGAATTCTCCGACCAGTTCAACATCTGGGCCGGGCGCTTCCTGCCGCCGTCCGATCGCGCCAATCTGTACGACCCTACTATGCCAACGACTGGGCACCTTACGCCGACGGCGTCGCCGACTTCTACCCGCAGTATTTCACCGGCCGCGACAACGGCGTGGCGTACTGGGGCCAGTTCGGCATCCTCAAGGTGCAGGTCGGCGTGTTCGACGGCCGCGATATCAATAGCGCGATCAATACCACGGCCAACCCTGCCTTGCCCCCACCGGGCAAAATGCTGGTGGCTGCCCGCCTGCATTTCGATTTCTGGGATCCGGAGCCCGGCTACTACTACAACTCCACGTACTATGGCGAGAAGAATCTGCTCGCGTTCGGCATAGCCGCCCAGAGCCAGGATTCCAAGACCGCCTGGAGCCTCGATGGATTGATGGAAAAGAAGCTGCCCAATTTAGGTGCGGTGACCGTCGAGGCGGAATTCCAAAAGGACAACGGCCTGACCATCGCGGCGCCGAACCACGGCTGGTACGGGCTCGCGAGCTATTTGTTTCCGCAGGTGATCGGCATCGGCAAGGTGCAGGTGCTGGGCAAGTACAGCCAGAAGACCACCGACGCGTTTGCGGCGGCGCCCGAGGACAAGCTCAAGACCGCGGAGGTCAACCTCAACTACATCATCAAGGACTTCAACGCCCGTACCGGTCTGTACTACCTGAATCAAAAAGACGATGTCGCCGACACCACGAAAAAAGAAGTCGGCCTGAAATTACAACTGCAGTTTTAAGCATCAACCGGAGATAGCAATGAATATGGGGAAATTAGTCAAATGGGCCGCCGTGCCCGCCACGCTGGCCCTGACCGCCACGATCGCGAGCGCCGAGGACACCATCAAGGTCGGGATTCTGCACTCGCTCTCGGGCACGATGGCGATCAGCGAGACCACGCTCAAGGACACGATTTTGATGATGGTTGAAGAGCAGAACAAAAAGGGCGGTGTGCTCGGCAAAAAGATCGAGGCGGTGGTGGTCGATCCCGCGTCGAATTGGCCCTTGTTCGCGGAGAAGGCGGCGGAGCTCCTTGAAAAGGACAAGGTCGCGGTGGTATTCGGCTGCTGGACGTCGGTGTCGCGCAAGTCGGTGCTGCCGGTATTCGAGAAGGACAACGGGCTGCTGTTCTATCCGGTGCAATACGAGGGCGAGGAATCCTCGAAGAACGTGATCTACACCGGGGCGGCGCCCAATCAGCAGGCGATTCCGGCCGTCGATTACTTGATGAAGGACGTGGGCGTGAAGCGCTGGGTGTTGGAAGGCACCGACTATGTCTACCCGCGCACCACGAATAAAATCCTCGAGGCCTACCTACAACAGAAAGGGGTCAAGCCAGAAGACATCATGATCAACTATACGCCGTTCGGTTTCTCCGACTGGACCAGCGAAGTAGCCAAGATCAAGGCATTTGGGTCGGCGGGGAAAAAGACCGCGGTGGTCTCGACCATCAACGGCGATGCCAATGTGCCCTTCTACAAGGAACTGGGCAATCAGAAGATCTCCGCCGAGGACACGCCCGTGGTGGCATTTTCCGTCGGCGAGGAAGAATTATCCGGATTGGACGCCAAGCCTTTGGTCGGGCATCTGGCAGCGTGGAATTATTTTATGACCATCAACGATCCGCTGAACAAGGAATGGATAGCGAAGTGGCATGCATACACCAAGAATCCGAAGCGGACCTTCAACGACCCGATGGAGGCCTCGGTGATCGGCTTCCAGCTCTGGGTCAAAGCAGTGACGAAGGCCGGCAGCACCTCGCCCGAGAAAGTCATCGCGGCGTTGCCGGGTCTCGAAGTGCCCAACCTGAGCGGCGGCACCGCCCGGGTATTGCCGAATCATCACATCACCAAGCCGGTGTACATCGGCGAGATCCGCGCCGACGGCCAGTTCGATGTGGTGTGGAAGACCAAGCAGGAGATTCCCGGCGACGCCTGGTCCGACTTCCTGCCGGGCAGCAAGGACATCGAGGCCGACTGGGTGACTTTGAATTGCGGCAATTACAACACCAAGACCAAGAAGTGCTCCGGACAGAATTTCAAGTAGCCTTGAGGCGGGCGGCGCGGCGCGGCGGCTGACGGAAGGCCCGGCGGCGGTGATCGTGACGAGCGATTCCCGCCGCTTTGCGCTATTCTCGAGCGCAAGAGGGGTTGGCGCCGTATTGCCTGAAGGTGTCCAAGTGATACAGCGACTTCGATTGTGCATGACAATCCTGGCCCTCGCGTGCAGCTGGTTCGCCGGGAGCGCGCAGCCGGCGACGACGGGCCAGTCCACCGATGCATCCGGAACCGTCGACGAACGCTTCGCCGCACTGCTGGCGGGGCTGCCCGATGCCGACTTTTCCGAAAAGCGTGCCCTCATCCAACGATTGGCGGAGATGCACGATCCGCGGGTGCGCGCAGTGCTGCAAGGCATGCTGGACGGCTCGCTGGCGGCGCGCACCGCCGACAAGCGCGTATTCATTTTGACGGGCGAGGGGGCGCCGGACGAGGGTCCCGTGCGGCTCACCGATCCGCTGACGGGCGCCGCTGCCGGCAGTGCGGCGGCGACGGACTTCGACAAGATCGGTCTCAACAATCAGCTGCGCAAGTCGCTGCGTGTGGCGCTGGCGCAATTCGATCTGTCGGACCCCGATGCCGGGGTGCGGTTGGCGGCCGTCAACGAGATGCTGCGGGCGCTCGACGCGGACAGCATCGCGGTGCTACGCGAGCGCTTCAAGCGCGAAGCCAATGCCGCCGTGAAGCGCAAGATCGAGGTCGGTCTGGCGTTGGCCGATCTCGACTCTGCCGATGCGCAGGTCCGGCTGGCTGCCGTCACCGCGGTCGCGAGCAGCTTGAACCCGGATGTGTTCAACCGGCTCACACTCCTGGTGCAGCCGGCGGCCGACGGCAGTCATACGGAGCCGGACTCGCGGGTGCGGGCCGCGGCGCAGGCATCGCTGAAAAGCATCGAGCGCTCCCGCAGCTTCTACTCGGCCATTCAAACGCTGCTCTACGGCTTGAGTCAGGGCTCGGTGCTGGTGCTGGCCGCGGTTGGACTCGCGATCACCTTCGGCGTCATGGGCGTCATCAATATGGCGCACGGCGAGCTCATGATGCTGGGCGCCTACACCACATATGTGGTGCAGCTCCTGATGCCGCAGCACATCGGCGCCTCCATCATCGTGGCGATTCCCGCGGCCTTCCTCGTGGCCGGGCTCGCCGGAGTGGCCATCGAGCGCGGGATCGTGCGGCATTTGTACGGCCGTCCGCTCGAAACCTTGCTGGCGACCTTCGGTGTGAGCCTGATACTGCAACAGGCGGTGCGGGATATATTTTCCGCCAATAATCGTCCGGTGGAGACGCCGGCCTGGCTGGCCGGGTCGCTGCAGATCAACGAGGTTCTGGCCATCACCTACAATCGCCTGTACATCATCGGGTTCACTCTGGCGTTGTTCTTGGTGCTGTTGGCGGTTCTCAAGCGCACGCGTCTCGGACTCGAGGTACGGGCGGTATCCCAGAATCGCGCCATGGCCAAGGCGATGGGTGTCCGGACCGAGTGGGTGGATGCGATGACCTTCGGCTTGGGATCGGGAATCGCCGGCGTCGCCGGCGTCGCGCTCAGCCAGCTCACCAACGTGGGACCCAACCTCGGCCAGAGCTACATCGTGGATTCCTTCATGGTGGTGGTGTTTGGCGGAGTCGGTAATCTCTGGGGCACGGAACTCGGCGGAAATGCCTTGGGCATTGTCAACAAGGTGCTCGAACCCTATGCGGGCGCGGTGCTCGCCAAGATCTTCGTGCTGGTGTTTCTGATCTTGTTCATTCAGCGCCGGCCCCGCGGCCTGTTCCCGCAGAAAGGGCGCGCGGCCGATGGCTAACGGTGGCGTGCCGCCGATGCTTGACGGTGGATTTGCCGCGGCGCTCCGGGACGACCGGGGAGGGCGGATATTTCTGGGCGTGCTGCTGGCGGTCGCGGTGCTGGTGCCACTGGTCAATCTGTTGCCGCCCGAGAGTTCCGCCTTTCACTTATCGAGCTATACCGTCACTCTGCTCGGCAAATACATGACCTACGCGATGCTCGCGATCGCGGTTGATTTGATTTGGGGATATTGCGGGATCTTGAGCCTCGGCCACGGGGCATTCTTCGCCCTCGGCGGTTACGCCATCGGCATGTACCTGATGCGGCAAATCGGCACCCGTGGCGTCTATGGCGACCCCAACCTGCCGGATTTCATGGTGTTCCTGAACTGGCAGGAGCTGCCGTGGTTCTGGCATGGATTCAGCTCCTTTCCCTATGCGCTGCTGATGATCCTCCTGGCGCCCGGCGTGCTGGCGCTGGCCTTCGGCTACCTGGCGTTCCGCTCGCGGGTGTCCGGAGTGTACCTGTCGATCATCACCCAGGCGCTGACCTATGCACTGATGCTGGCCTTTTTCCGCAATGACATGGGATTTGGCGGCAACAATGGCTTCACCGATTTCAAGGAGATCCTGGGATTCGATCTGCAGTCCACGACCACCCGCATGGCGTTGTTCCTGCTGACGGCTGCTGCGCTCGGCGGCAGCTACGTCCTGTGCCGCGTCATCATCGCCTCGCGCGCGGGCCGGGTCATTCAAGCGGTACGCGATGCGGAAAATCGCGCGCGCTTCATCGGCTACCGCGTCGAATCGTACAAGCTCTGGGTGTTCGTGTTGTCGGCGCTGATTGCCGGAATCGCCGGATCGTTGTACGTGCCGCAGGTCGGCATCATCAATCCGAGCGAATTCTCGCCGGCGAACTCGATCGAGATCGTCATTTGGGTGGCCATTGGCGGACGCGGGACGCTGTACGGCGCGGTGGTCGGCGCGTTCATCGTCAACTACGCCAAGACCTATTTTACCGCCGCGTTGCCAAGCGTATGGCTGTACGCCCTTGGGGCCCTGTTCGTGTTGGTCACCTTGTTCCTGCCGCGCGGCGTCGTGGGGGCGATCACGACGATGCGGCGCGCACGCGCCAAGCCGCTCGCTGCCGGTAAGGTGCGCCCTTGATCCGCTTTTCCGGCCGCTCGCGCAGCGAGCGGGCTCCGTCCGCCGGAATGCGGGCCGGGGATCCCAACCGCGTGAGCGCCACCGGCCCGGACGCCACCCATGGTTATATTCTGTACCTCGAGGATATTACCGTCAGCTTCGACGGCTTTCGAGCCCTCAACGCGCTGACACTGTACGTCGACGCGGGCGAGTTGCGTTGCATTATCGGACCCAACGGCGCCGGCAAGACCACGATGATGGACGTCATCACCGGCAAGACACGGCCCGACCAGGGTTCCGCGTGGTTCGGCCAGCAGATCGATCTTCTGACCTTGACCGAACCGGAAATCGCCCAGGCGGGGATAGGCCGCAAGTTCCAGAAGCCCACGGTGTTCGAAAACTTGAGCGTATTCGAGAATCTTGAGCTCGCGATGGCCGGCCCGAAGACCGTTTGGAAGTGGCTGGCCGCCCGCATCACGCCGGCCCAGCACCAGCAGATCGATGCCGTGCTCGAGACGGTAGGCCTGACCGAACGGCGACTTGATTCGGCCGGTGCGCTCTCGCATGGGCAGAAGCAGTGGCTCGAGATCGGCATGCTGCTGATGCAAAATCCGGAGGTGCTGTTGGTCGACGAACCCGTCGCCGGCATGACGCCGCAGGAAGTCGAGCGGACCGCCGAGTTGCTGCTGTCGTTGGCCGGGAAGCACACGGTGATCGTGGTGGAGCACGACATGGTCTTCGTTCGCTCGATCGCGCGCAAGGTCACGGTGCTGCACGAGGGCAGCGTGCTGGCCGAGGGGAGCATCGAGGAAGTGCAGGCAAATCCCAAGGTGATCGAGGTATACCTTGGTGAGTAACCTGCTGGAGATTCAAGGGCTGAACCAGTTCTACGGCGGCAGCCATACCCTGTGGGACGTCGAGATGAGCATCCCGAATGGGTCCTGCACCTGCCTGATGGGACGCAACGGCATGGGCAAGACCACACTGCTCAAGTGCATCATGGGGTTGCTGCCCACGAGTACTGGCAGAATTCTCTTCGAGGGCCGGGATTTGCGTGGTTTTGCTGCCGAAGAACGCGCGCACTGGCGCATCGGCTACGTACCGCAGGGCCGCGAGATCTTCTCGCAGCTGACGGTCGAGGAGAACCTGCGCATCGGGCTCGCGGTACGCCGCCCGATACTGCGCGACGTACCCGAGCACCTCTTTCAGATGTTTCCTGTGCTCAAGCAGATGCTGCGCCGCCGTGGCGGCGATCTTTCCGGCGGTCAGCAGCAACAGCTCGCCATCGCCCGGGCCCTAGTGCTCGATCCAAAGCTACTGATTCTGGACGAACCTACGGAAGGGATTCAGCCTAACATCGTGCATGAGATCGGCGCAGTCATTCAGAGACTGAATCGAGAGACCAACCTTACCGTGCTCTTGGTGGAGCAGAAACTGCCGTTCGCGCGCCGCGTTGCCAGCCATCTGCGCATCCTCGACAAGGGCCGTCTCGTGGTGTCGGACAAGATCGCCGCACTGACCGATGACCTGGTGCGCATGCATCTGACGGTATGAGCGACCTTGTGACGATCATGATGGGAATCGCCGCCGAGAGTCTGTTCCGAGAAGGAACTGTCGTGGTGCGAGGCGATTGTGCCAATACCTTCAACTTCTGTTGTACGATCATGAGCCTACGGGTATTCGAGGAAATCGCACAATTTGTCCAGCGAGCCGACAGTTTGGCCAGGAATGCGACTCTCGGTATTGAGCGTAGTTGCCGTATTCGCCGCGGCGCTGGCGCCACCTGCGCACGCGCGTTGTCAAATAGCGAACGTCGCTGCAATACCCGTTGAGACCGGTGCGAAGCAACTTCTCGCGCGAGGTGCGATCAACGGCCATCCGGTGCGCGTGCTCATCGACACCGGCGCGTACATGAGCTTCATCTGGAGGCCGGCGGCCGGACGGCTCGGGCTGCGCTTGATCGGTGCTCCGCGAATGCGGTTTTTCGGCCTGGGAGGAGAGTCGCTTGTCGATGCGGCATTCGTCGACGAATTGCGGGTGGCGGCCTTTACGGCCAGAGGCTTGCGGCTTCCGGTGGCGGGAGATCTGCCGAGCGATATCGATTTCATTTTCGGCGAGGACTATCTGTCGCGCGGCTCGGTGGAGTTCGACCTGCGACATGGCGTCGTCAGGACGATGCAGATCTCCGGATGTACGCCGGCTGAACTCCCCTATTGGAGCAAGACTTACTCGATGGCCGACCTTATTGCCTCGCCACGGGACGCGCAGGCGATTCGGGTCGATGTCGTGCTGAACGGGCACGCCGTACGCGCGCAGATCGATTCAGGCTCGTGGGTTTCTCTCCTGACCAAATCGGCGGCCGATGCCGTTGGCGTTCGCTATCTCAGCAGCGACGCTGATGTCGTGGGCATCGGGCACCGCTCACTCCCGACCTGGATCGCCGACGTACAGAGCTTCAAGCTGGGCGACGAGAGCATCAACAACACCCACCTTCGGGTCGCGCAGCTGGGGAAGTATCAAACGAAGGAGCGGATCGGATCGCGGATTCCCGTTGCCGCCGGGGTCGAGCCCACCCTGCTCCTGGGAATGGATTTCCTACGGGCGCATCGCGTCCTCATAGACAATGCAACGCGCAAGATGGTGTTCACGTACGAGGGCGGTCCCGTATTTCAGACCAGCACGCCTGCCGAGTCCAATGCCGCTGCGCCGGACACCGCGGGCCTGGCCTCGGCAGGGAACTAATTACCGTTCGATGACCGGGGCCGCAAGCTCGATTCCAGCAGCGGGCCGCCGCCGATCATGGGCAGGGTCGGCGCCCAGTGGTTTTGGAAGAGCCATTGCACCGTATCGGGCTCGCCGCACATGAATATCTTGTCAAGAACGTGCGAGCCGGTCTGCGGACCGTCCTGGATCAGGCAGTAGTAGTTCACAGAGTCATGTGTGAACGGCACGTAACCCCACTTGACCAGTCGTGGGTCCACCCATGGCGTATTTCTCTTGACCTGGGTCCACGGTAAGCTATTGCTGGCCTGCCAAGCGGGACTCTGGTTGTCGAGTTTGTAGTAGCCGCGCAGGTAATAGGTTGGTGTCGAACGAGTGGGCGTCGGATTGTCCTCTGGCGTTGCGAACGCCACCGAACTTATGGCGGCGAGACCGGCGAAACATCGCACAATAGCGCGCATATCTCCTCCTTTTCCCGGCAACGGG
>Ga0209166_10004287_pt1 | contig 10030 bp, 8 predicted proteins | sample Coa_R1_3_FD_187151 | JGI IMG/M metagenome (GOLD analysis project Ga0209166, IMG submission 187151) | Surface soil microbial communities from Centralia Pennsylvania, which are recovering from an underground coalmine fire - Coalmine... | ecosystem: Environmental > Terrestrial > Soil > Unclassified... | reverse complement strand
CGACCACCTGGTCGGCGTGGCCGTGCGGCAGCAGGCGCGGCGCGCCGCCCGGCCCGGGCGCGAACGCCAGGGAGTGGCAGGACGAGCAGTCGCGGGTCATCTCGACGGCGACGAAGCCCTTCCCGCCAGGTCCCGGGCGGTGGCAGTTGGCGCAGGTGAGCGCGCCGCCCGGGAAATGCAGTCCGGTGGCCATCCGCGCCACCCCGCCGGTGGGGGACAGGTGGGTCTGGTGCGAGAAGATCAGGCCGGTGTAGTTGCTCGGTTTCTCCACCAGGGAGATGCGGTCCAGCACCGGGGTCAGCCCGCCGATCGGCGAGCGGGCGATCAGCGGCCGGAACTCCGGATGGTGGGTCCAGTCCGGGGTGTCGCGCAACGTCGTCGTCCCCAGCCGCTCGCGCAGCTTGTCGTGGCAGTCGGCGCAGCCGTTGACCATCTTCAGCACCGGCATCGGGTGGGGACGGGGCGGGGCAGGGGGGGCGCCCGGGCCGGCGCTCTTGAGCGGCGCGTCGGCTAGGTGCTCGAGGTGGCAGCTGGCGCAGCGCGTGTTCGGGTGGTTGAAGCCCAATCGGAACGCCGCCTGGACCTTGCCGTTCAGGTCGCGCGGCGGCGGCGTGGCGTCGCGCAGCAGGTCGTGCGCGGCGTGGTCGCGGACCAGGGAGACCTTCGTCGGGCCGCCCCAGGCCGCCTCGTTGGCCGCCACCTGGCGGGCCGTGTCCGGGTTGCGCGAGGCCTGGTGGCAGGCCAGGCACGCGTTGTCGCGCACCGAGACGAAAGCCTTCACGTGGCAGGCCTGGCAGTTCTTGGAGAGGAAGGCGTGCGACTTCGACAGCGGACCGCTCGACCACGGCTGGTCGGCGTGGATGTGGCGGTTGGCGTTGGCCAGGTAGGTGGCGATCGGCCAGGCCAGGAACGCCACCAGGGCCACGGCGGCCAGGGTCCAGGCCACCGGCCGCTTGCCGAACCGCGAGTGGGCCCCCGCCAGGCTGAAGATCTTGTCTTCGTTCTTCTCCGCGGCGGTCTCCGGGCCGCTGTCCCGCTTGGTCACGTCCACCAGCACCGAGCCGTCCTCGGCGCTCTGGCTCAGGGTCAGGACGTGGCTGCCGAACGCCAGCACCGGCTTGTCGGCGAGGTTCAGCTCCGCCTTGTTGGCGAACTTGGTGTTCACCTCGAACGGCTCGGAGCCGAGGGAGTCCACCTGCACCCGCCCAGGGGAGGTCTCGCGGATGCGGGCGTGGCGCAGGCTCACCGCCAGGTCGGCGAGGCGGACGTCGCAGTCGGCGCCGCGCCCGACCACCACCTCGTCGGCCTCGACGATCTGCGGCCGGTGGACGATGTCCTCGCCGCCGACGCTGCGCGTGATGGTTCTGATGGCGAAGGTCACGCGCGCGGCCTCACCAGTAGAAGAAGACGCTGACGATGTGCGCCGTCAGCGCCCCCAGCAGGGCGAAGGTGACCGGCACGTGCACATAGAGCCAGACTTCCAGGACGGTCTTGATGCGGATGTGCCGCCGCGCCTGGGCCAGGGTCTCCTGCTTGCGCTTGAGCAGCGAGTCGATCTGATCGAGCGCCGGATTGGGCTGTCCCGTTCGCCGGATCCGCGCCAGTTCCTCGACGGCGCGGCGGGTCTTGCAGCCGGAGTAGTCGCCGGTCAGCCGACTCCACAGCGACCCGCCTATGTCCGTTTGCTCGGTGGAGAGCCGCACCAAGTCGGCCTCGGTCCGGTCGAGCGGCTGGGCGGCGTCGCGCAGCTGGGAATCCAGGGAGCGGATGGTCTCTAGCCACTGCCTCTGGGTAGTCTCCCCGCGGTTGGCGCTCAGCGCCTGCGGCAGCACCGCATAGGCCGCCGCTCCGAACATGCCCGAGACGATGACCAGCACCATCAGGGCGTAGGCCAGGGTGTGGACGTTCCAGCCGAAGTGGAAGCCGGCGTGCAGGGTGCCGATCACCAGCAGCGAGAGGCCGAGGTAGATGTGGGCCGACAGCCAGGCCTTGAGGGAATAGACCCCGGTGGTGATCGCCCGCTTGCGGATGCCGAACAGGGCCAGCCAGACGATCAACAGCGCCCCAATGGTCCCCAGGGTGTAGCCGTACATGGTGCCGCCGCGCGGCCGCGGCTCGGCGTGGATCGTCACATAGCCGAAGATGGAGACGGCGCAGAGCGCCAGGGCGATCCACAGCCAGCGGAAGCCGCCGTCGCGCAGGAAGCCCTCGTGCTTGCGCACGTCGGAGCGGTTGGCCTGCCTGACCTTGGCTCTGGCGGGCTTGCCCGCGGGCGCGGCCGTCGCCACTAGCGGCCCCGGTCCAGCAGGGCGACCGACAGGAAGTTCTCAGGCGAGACCCGGATCGCCGCTCCGGTCGGGCAGGCCCGCACGCAGGCTGGGCCACCTTTGATTCCCGAACACATGTCGCACTTGATCGCCTGCTTGTGCGCGCCGGGCTTGGCGTTCGCCTCCTTCCACTCCTTGGTCGGCTCGCCCGGTCCCGGGCCCATGCCGAACAGCAGCCACGGTATCAGCCCCGGCTTCTTGGGCGGCGGCTTGTCCATGCGGATCACGCCGTAGGGGCAGAAGCGCTGGCAGTTGCCGCAGCCGATGCAGGTGTCGTCGATGAACACCTCGCCGTCCGGCCCCCGGTGGATGGCGTTGGGCGGGCAGTCGGTCATGCAGTGCGGGTGTTCGCAATGCCGGCACGAGGTGGGCACGTGTAGGTGGGCGTAGGTCCGCCCCGCCTCGCGGTCGAGCCGCGAGAGGCCGTCATGGGCGTCGGCGCAGGCCTTCTCGCAGTTGTCGCAGCCCACGCACAGCTTCTCGTCGATCAGCAACACGTCCGTCGCTTCGCCCACCCCCTGGTCGACCAGGAACTTGGCCACCGACGTGTAGTAGTCGAGCACGCCCGTGAAGTTGTCCTTCTCCTTGTCGATGAACTCGCTGACCTTGCGGCGCGACGACATCTCCGAGCGCAGGCGCGCCACCAGCTCCGGCTTGCGGTTGAGGAGGATGCGGAAGGTGTCGCCGTCGAGCTTGATGACCTCCGAGCGGATCGCCGCGCGCACCGTCGCCGTCCGCCGCCCGCCCTCGACCAGCGCCATCTCGCCGGCCCACTGCCCGGCGGGGATGTAGGTGATGAACACCGCCTTGCCGGCGATCTCGCGCTCCACCACCATGCTGCCGCGGCGCACGATGTAGATGTCGTAGCTCTCTTCGCCTTCCTTGATGATCGCCTCGCCGGGCTTGATCTCCTTGACCTCGGCCTTGGCCAGCACGCCGGCCACGTCGGCGGCCGACAGGCCTGAGCCGAAGATCTGCAGCACGGTGCGCTCGGTGGTGATCCGGTTCACCGTCTCCTTGGCCTCCGTCGAGGTGGCCATCAGCTTGAGCGCCGCGGTGCGCGGAATCTCCACCGCGATGCAGTCCTCCGCCGCGCGGATCGTCGCCCCGCGCCGGCGCCCGGAGATCAGGCCCACCTCGCCGAAGATTGAGCCGGCGCCGATCGGCACGGTGATGGCCGGGTTGGCGGGATTGATCTCCACCTTCACCGAGCCGGAGGCGATGCCGAACAGCGACGATCCGATGGCGTGGCGCTCGAAGATCGCCTGGTTGGCGCGGTAGAAGTGGACCTCGGCCCCCATCAGGAACTCGCGCATCTGCAGCGGCGAGAGGCCGTGGAGGATCTCCACCCGCTCGCGCAGGAATTCCAGCCAGTCCGCCACCGACCGGCCGCCGGGCAGTTCCTCCAGCTTCTTGGCCAGGATCGGCTCGTCGGCGGGCTTGAGCTCGAGGTTGCCGTTGATGAACTCGACCACGTCGTGGCCTTGGTTCATGCAGTGCTTGATAAGCGGATAGCCGGCCAGGGCGCCGATGCAGTAGATGCCCTCCTTGGTGGTCTCGAACGTCGGCGTGAGCTTGGGGGTGGCGTCGTTGTTGGGGCCCGTGAACTCGACGCCGAACGATTCCACCTGCTTGCGCGGCGCCGAGGCGCCCAGGCGGGCGATGATCCGGTCGCACTTCAGCCGGAGCTCGCCGTCCGGCACCGCCAGGGTGATGTGTCCGGGCTCGACCAGGGTCGGCGCGGCCTCGGTGTAGGTCGACACCCGCCCGGCGTCGCGCGCGTTCATCAGATTACTGACGTTGGCGTCCTTGGCCCGGCTGAAGTCCGCCGAGCGGTTGACGATGCTGACCACATTGGCCTGGGCCGGATCGGCGGCCAGGCCGAGCGCGTTCTCGATCCCCGCGTCGCCGGCCCCGATGATGAAGATGTGCTCGTCGATATAGGCGGTCGGATCGTCCAGCTGGTACTGCACGTGCGGCAGGTCGCCGCCCGGGCAGCGCATCAGGTTGGGGTTGCCCTGCAGGCCGATCCCCAGGACGATGGTCTCCGCCTGCACCGTGTCGCCGTTGGTGAGGGTGAGGGTGAAGTCGCCCTTGTCGCCGCTGATCGACTTGACGTCGGCGTTGTAGCGGACGTTGGCTTTCTTCTCGGCGATGCCGTTGTTCCAGATATCGAGGATCGCTTCGCGATAGCCGGCGTCGAAATTCACGTCCGCGCGTAGAACCAGTTGGGCCGGCGTCGCCATCACGTACTTGCCGCGCTGGTAGCGAAAGATGGTGTCGGACAGGTGGTCGGTCTTCTCGAGCAGGACATGGCTTACGCCGAGCGTCGCGGCGTGCGCGGCCGCGCTCAAGCCAGCTGGGCCGGAACCGACAATTGCGATCCGGAACTTCTCCGCCATGACCATCCCCCACCCCAGCTCCCCACCCGGGGGCCGAGCCCGGCCGATTTAAGCTTCGAGTTCCACCGCCGGGCCGCTAGACTGCGGGGCACAGACTATGAGGGTTTTTCCAATCATGACAGCCGAAATCGGCCAGTTCGCGTTGATTCTCGCGCTCATCCTTTCGGCGGTGCAGGCTCTGGCGCCGCTGGCGGGCGCCTGGCGAACCGATCCGATGCTGATGGCGGTGGGGCGGGCGGCCGCGCTGCTGCAACTGCTGTTCGTCGGCGTGGCCTTCGTCAGCCTGGCGGCCTGCTATCTGCTCAACGATTTCTCCGTGGCCCTGGTGGCGCAGCACAGCAATCTCTCGCAGCCGCTGATCTACAGAATCGGCGCGACCTGGGGCAGCCATGAGGGCTCGATGCTGCTGTGGGTGCTGATCCTCGCCATCTACGGCGCGGCGGTGGCGATCTTCGGCGGCACGCTGCGGGACACCCTGCAGGCCCGGGTGCTGGCAGTGCAGGGCATGGTCGGCGCCGCCTTCCTCGGCTTCCTGCTATTCACCTCCAATCCGTTCACGCGTCTGTTTCCGGCCCCGCCGGACGGCGCAGAGCTCAACCCGGTGCTCCAGGACCCCGGCCTCGTCTTCCACCCGCCGGTTCTCTACATGGGCTACGTCGGCCTCTCGATGGCCTTCTCGTTCGGCGTCGCCGCGCTGCTCGAGGGGCGGGTGGACGTCGGCTGGGCGCGCTGGGTGCGGCCCTGGGTGCTGACCGCCTGGATCTTCCTCACCGTCGGCATCGCCATGGGCAGCCTCTGGGCCTACTACACCCTCGGCTGGGGCGGCTGGTGGTTCTGGGATCCGGTGGAGAACGCCTCCCTGATGCCCTGGCTGCTGGCGACCGCCCTGCTGCATTCCTCGCTGGTGCTGGAGCGCCGCGGCGCCCTGGTCAGCTGGACGATCCTGCTGGCCATCCTCGCCTTTTCCCTGAGCCTGGTCGGCACCTTCCTGGTCCGCTCGGGCGTCCTCACCAGCGTCCACGCCTTCGCCCTGGACGCGCGGCGAGGTGTCTACATCCTCGGCATCATCGCGGTCATGACCGGCACGGCCCTGGCCCTGTTCGCCTGGCGGGCGCCGAGCCTGAAGACCGGCTCGCTGTTCGCGCCGCTGTCGCGGGAATACGCCATCACGGTCAACAACCTCTTCCTGCTCGCCGCCGCCGCCACCGTGTTCCTCGGCACCTTCTATCCGGTGTTCATGGACGTTCTGCATGGCGACAAGATCTCGGTCGGCCCGCCCTACTATCGAGCCACCTTCGTGCCGATCTTCCTGCTGTTGTTCGTCCTGGTCAGCTTCGGGCCGATGCTGAACTGGAAGCGCGATGAGTTGAGCCGACTCCTGGCCCGCGTGCGCTGGCCCGCCGCGCTGGCTGGCGGCGTCCTGATCGCCTCCGCCATCGTCTTCGGCGTCGGCCACATCGTCTCGGTCCTCGCCCTGGCCCTCGGCGTCTGGCTGATCACCGGCGCCGCCCTTGTCCTCGCCCGCCGCTGGCGCGTGGGCGAGCTCCCCTTCGCCCACAGCCTCGAGCTGGCGCGCGCCACGCCCCTGGCGGTCATCGGCCTCGTCATCGCCCACGCCGGCCTGGGGATCACCACCATCGGCGTAGCCTCGGTCTCGGCCTGGCAGACCAACAAGGTGCTGTCGATGTCGCCCGGCCAGAGCGCCAGGATCGGCGGGAACCTGATCACCATGGAGGCCGTGAGGCCGATTATGGGCCCCAACTATGAGGCCAACCAGGCGCGCTTCGACGTCGCCGGTCCGTTCGGGACGCGCACCCTCATCTCCGAGCGCCGCCTCTATCCCGCGAGCCAGACCACCACCACCGACGCCGGGATCAGCTGGGGCTTCTTCGGCAACATCTACATCTCCGTCGCCGACCAGAACCCCGACGGCGGCCTGACGGTGCGGATGTGGAACCATCCCTTCGTCGACTGGATCTGGGCCGGCGGGCTGCTGATGGCCTTCGGCGGAGCGGTGTCCCTGGCCGACCGCGGCCTCAGGGTCGCGAAGGTCGAGCGGCGGGTCGCGCAGCCTCGAGGCGCCGGACAAGGGGCCGCTGGGCCGCCGATCCCCGAGCCGGGCGTCGCGGCGGAGGCGGCGTCTTGAAGCGGCTGATCTTCCTCGCGCCGATCGCCTTCTTCGGCCTGGTGATCGCCGCCTTCGCCCTCGGCCTCGGCCGCGACCCGACCATTCTGCCCTCGACCCTGATCGACAAGCCCCTGCCGGTGTTCGACCTGCCCGCCGTCCGCTCCGGCGACGCCGGCCTGAAGTCCTCGGACGGGGCCGGCCAGCCTCACCTGCTCAACGTCTTCGCCTCCTGGTGCGTCGCCTGTCGCGTCGAGCATCCCGAGCTGCTGCAGCTCAAGGCCCAGGGCGTCCCCATCGACGGCCTCGACTGGAAGGACGAGCCAGCTGCCGGAGCGCAGTACCTCGTCGATCAGGGCGACCCCTACCGCCTGGCCGGCAATGATAAGACCGGCCGCGCCGGCATCGATCTCGGCGTCGCCGGGGTGCCCGAGACCTTCCTCGTCGATGGCCATGGCCGCGTCCGCTACAAGGTCATCGGCCCGATCTCGCCCGAGGTCTGGGCCGGAACGATCAAGCCGCTGATGGACAAGCTGAGGGTGCAAGGGTGAGCGGCGCCGGAGTGACCCGGAGCGCGGGCTTCCAGCCCGCCCTTTCCTCTGCATTCGGGCGAACCGGACAAAGACGACAGCGGGCTGGAAGCCCGCGCTCCGGGGTCATCGCTGCGCTGGCGCTCCTGGTCCTCGCCGGTCCGGCGCGCGCCGTGCTCCCCGGCGAACAGCTCGCCGACCCCAAGCTGGAGGCGCGCGCGCGGCACATCGGCGCCCAGCTGCGCTGCCTGGTCTGCCAGAACCAGTCGATCGACGATTCCGACGCGACGCTGGCCAGCGACCTGCGCATCATCCTGCGCGAGCGGCTGATGGCCGGCGACAGCGACCGCCAGGCGATCGACTTCGTCGTCAGGCGCTATGGCCACTACGTGCTTCTGAACCCGCCCTTCGAGCCTGAGACCCTGCTGCTCTGGCTGGGCCCGGGCTTGGTCCTGGCCGCCGGCGGCGTCTGGGTGGCCCTGATGGCCAGGGGGCGTTCGGGCGCGGTAGACGCTGCCTCGCCGCTCACCGCTGAAGAACGCGAACAACTCGCCCGCAGACTGGACGTCGAAAGCGCTTCATGAACTTCGCCTGGATAGCCTTCACCCTCATGGTCGCCGTCGCCGCCGTCGGGATCACCATCCCGCTCGTCCGCCGCTATGACGCCCGCCGCGCCGCGCCCAAGGAGAACGCCGTCCTCGTCCGCGAGTTGGCGGAGCTCGACGGCCAGGCCGCCGCCGAGGGCCTCCCCGCCGCCGAGGCCGAGAGCCTGCGCGCCGACACCATCCGCCGCTTCCTGACCGAGAGCCCCGCCGATGCGGCCGGGCCAAGTCTGCTCGGCGCCCGCGGCGTCCTGGCCCTCGCGCTCGGCCTGGCCGCCATCGTCGCCATCGGCGCGACCCTGCTCTACACCAGGATCGGCCGCCCGGACCTCGCCGCCACCGCCTCGGCGGCGGCGGACGGGGCGCCCCCGGCGGCGGCCGACGCCGGCGGCGCCGAACCGGGCCATGTCGCCAGCATGGTCGCCCAGCTCGAGGCCAAGATGCGCCAGAGCCCGAACGATCCGGAGGGCTGGCGCATGCTCGGCTGGTCCTACATGCAGACGGGCCGCTTCGCCGACGCGGCCGTCGCCTACGGCAAGGCCTCCGCCCTCGATCCGTCGGTGCCGGACTACCAGTCGGCGATGGGCGAGGCCCTGGTCAGGGCGGCCGACGGCCATGTGACGCCCGCGGCCCGCGTGGCTTTCGCCCAGGCCATCAAGGGCGACCCCAGCGACCCCCGCGCCCGCTACTTCCTCGCTGCCGCCAGGGACCAGGACGGTGACCACGAGGGCGCCATGGTGGACTGGATCGCCCTCCTCAAGAGCGCCCCGCCCGGCGCCCCGTGGGCCCCCGAGGTGCGCGGCTTCGTCATCCGCATCGCGGCCCAGCGTGGCGAGGATGTCTCGGCCAAGCTGCCGCCCCTGCCGCCGCCGGCCCCCGGCGACGCCCAGGCCGCCGCCGGCGCCGCTCCGGCGCCTGGGGGCACCCTGGCCGGCGGTCCGGCCCCCGACCAGATGGCCGCCGTCCAGCAGATGCCGCCGGCCCAGCAGCAGGCCATGATCCACAATATGGTCGACGGCCTCGCCGCCCGCCTGAAGGCCAACCCCAACGATCCCGACGGCTGGGTCGAGCTGATGCGCGCCCGCATGGTCCTGGGCGACCCCGCCGCCGCCACCACCGCCTACCACGCCGCCCGCAAAGCCTTCGCCGCCGCCCCGGACCGCCTCACCATGGTCTCCCAGGCCGCCAAGCAACTGCGAGTGCCGGGAGCGTAGGCGCCGTGGATGGCGACGTCAGGGGAGGCCGGCGAGGGCCGCCAGCTTCGCGCGGGTCTCGTCCAGGGCGGCCGTCGGAGCGGCGCCCGCGATCTTCGCGTGCCGGGCCCGCCAGTCGACGATGCGGACCTGGTCGACGATGATCACCCCTTCGACGGCCGACCCGGAGGGGAGGGCGACCTCGAAGGGCCACCCCCGGACGCGACTGGTGATGGGGACCAGCAGGGCGCGACCCGAAGCCTCGTTGTATCCCTGGTCGGAAATGACGAGCGCTGGTCGCCGCCCGCTCTGTTCGGTTCCCACCGTGGGCGAGAAGTCCAGCCAGATGATATCGCCGGGAGCGGGCGCCCAATCCTTCACCAGACGCCGCTCACCAGACTTCGCTGCCGCGGGGCTCGTCGTCCAGGAGCAGCGGCGGCGGCTCGGCGGCGGCCATGGCGGCGACGAGATCCTTGATGTCGTAGCGCCGGCGACGCAGCACGATGGCGTCGTCCTCGACCGTCATCTCCACCGCCGCGCCTTCGCGCAGACCTATGGAGGCGGCGACCTCCTTGGGAACCCGCACCGCCAGGCTATTGCCCCAACGGGCTATGGAAGCGCGCATGTGATCTGCCTTTCTGGCGAGACAATGTATATCCGGACGCGGGAGGTCGCAAGCCTCGGCGCTCCTTGCGGTAGTCTTTGCAATATGCTATAGTCTCGTCGCGAGGCGCGCGGGGAGGGCGAAGGATTGGCCTGATCCCGCGCTCCGGGATCAGGCCATCGCGAACGCGCGAATGGTCTCCTTGCGTACGGTGAGTTGCTCCACCAGGTCGGCGCGCACTTCGTAG
>Ga0209166_10004282_pt1 | contig 10037 bp, 9 predicted proteins | sample Coa_R1_3_FD_187151 | JGI IMG/M metagenome (GOLD analysis project Ga0209166, IMG submission 187151) | Surface soil microbial communities from Centralia Pennsylvania, which are recovering from an underground coalmine fire - Coalmine... | ecosystem: Environmental > Terrestrial > Soil > Unclassified... | reverse complement strand
GCTCGGTCGAACATCGGCGGGCGAACGGGGTCGTCGATTTCCTTTGAAGTGTCAGGAGGCAGGTCATGGCGTGGAAGAAGTTGTTGGGTCTTGCGACGTCCGTCGCGCTCGTCAGCGTCGCGGCGCTCGCCGGTAACGGTTGTTCGAGCAGCAGCGGCGGCGCCACGGGCGGCGACGCGGGCAGCAGCAGTGGCGTGGTCCACCACGAGGCGGGGGCGGGCAGCAGCTCGGGCGGCACCACCGGCGACGCGGGCGACGACGGCGGGACCACCATCGCGGCCGACGGCACGTCCGGCAAGCCGTGCACGACGGACGCGGACTGCCACAGCGCCACCGGTCCGGGCGTCAACAAGTGCTCGAACGGCAAGATCTTCACCCTCGGCCAGCTCTTCCCGACGCCGGTGTGCATCGTCCCGCCGAGCTCGAAGGGCAACTGCGACCCGGGCCAGGATGGCAACATCCACTATTGCGACGGCCCCGACCTCGCGACTTCGCCTGGCGTCTGCCTCCCGAACGGCAGCAACACGGTCGGCATCTGCCTGCCGCAGTGCACCTTCAAGGCCGACGGCAGCGCCGCGAGCGGCTGCCAGGGCAAGGACGCGTGCAACGTCTACGGCTTCGGCCAGGACACGACGACCCAGGCGGTCACGGGCGTCGGCTACTGCTTCGGCGGCTGCGAGACGGACGCCGACTGCCAGACCGGCCAGAAGTGCCAGACCGACCAGGGCATCTGCGTGAACGCCCTCGCGACGGGCGAGCTCGCCGTCGGCACGGGCTGCAACGCGGCCGCCAGCCCGGCGCCCGCCTGCAACTGCATCGCGGCAACCTCGAACAACCTCGGCTACTGCGCCCAGTACTGCAAGGTCGGCGGCGTGGCCTGCCCGACGGGCTCGACGTGCGACGCGAACCTGCCGACCACGCTGACCGGCGCGAACGATGCGACGGTCGCTGGCTTCACCTCGCAGAACGGCGGCCTCTCCGGCTTCTGCGGGCCGAAGTGCACGATCGACGGCGGGTCGACCTGCCCGACGAACAGCACGTGCCAGAACGTCTCGGTCGCGGGCCCCGACTGCGTGCCGTGACGTGACGCTCGAGCTGCGGCGTACGCAGTGAACGAGAACGAGCCCCGGGCGGCCAAGCGTCGCTCGGGGCTTCGTCTTTTCTTGGCGGTGGAGCTGGGTCCAGAGGAGGACGGCGTGGCAGCGAAGGCGCTCTCGGCGATGGTGTGCGCGTGCGTCGCCAGCGGCGCGATCGCCGTGGTCGCGTGCAGCAGCGGTAGCTCGACGGGCGTCGGCACGGGCGGCGAGGGCGGCGCAGGCTCCGGCGACGGAGGGGCGGACGCCCCGCTCGCATGTCCGCCGCAGCCGCTCGACGAGTGGGTCGCGCCCTCGTACCGGCCCGCGCAGGCGCGCCAGGCGCTCGCGTGCAGCGCGCTGCTCATCCAGGACTTCTACGCATCGTGCCTCGGCCCCAATGCGACCAACGACGGGTGCAACCAGAACTGGGGCGCCGGCGAGGACCTGGCGCACCAGACCTGCCAGAACTGCCTCGTCACGCAGAGCTCCGCCACGGCGTGGGGCCCGCTCGTGAACTACGGCACGACGGTGAGCGTGAACGTCGCCGGCTGCATCGAGCTGCTCGATCCGACGCAGGCGTCGTGCGCGGCGTCGGTGCAGGCGGCCGACGTGTGCCAGCACACCGCGTGCGACACGGCCTGCCCCGTCGATCCGGCGGACCCGACGTCGTTCGGCAAATGGCAGGCGTGCGTGGGGGCGACCGCCCAGGGCGAGTGCAACCCGTACCTCGTGTCGGCCGAGTGCGCGGCGAGCGAGGACGCGGGGCCCGCTGCCGCGTGCGTCGACGGCAAGACGTTCGCCGACGACTTCCTCGCGATCGCGACCGTGTTCTGCGGCTCAGCCACCGACTGAGGTCATGCGGTCGACTGACAGCGCGCGTGCTGCGTGGCATAGTTCCACCAGCTTGCCTTCCTCCGGGCTTCGGATGGTCTCCCACATCCGCACCTCTGCCGCTCTGTCATGGGGCGCGTGCGCCATCGCGGGGTGCGCCCTCGTGTCGGCGTGTACCGTCGAGCCGGTGGCGCCGCAGCCGCCCGGCGGATGGGACTCCGGCGTGGGCGAGGGCGGCGGCTCGAGCAGCAGCGGGGGCAGCGGGGGCGCGAGCGGCGGCGGCTCGGGGAGCAGCAGCAGCAGCGGTGGGGGCAGCGGGGTCGAGGCGGGCGCGTGCGAGCCGGCGAGCCTCGCGACCTATCAGCCCACCTACCACCCCGCGACCGGCCCGTGGCTGGGCGCGTGCACGCCCGCCGCGATCCACGACTTCGACGACGCGTGCCTCGGCACGGCGGCGACGACCGACACGTGCAACGCGTTCCGGCAGGCCAACGCGTCGTGCGTCGCGTGCATCCTGTCGCCGGAGTCCGCGAAGAAGTACGGGCCGCTCGTGGATCACGTCACGTTCGTGACCGCGAACGTGGCCGGCTGCATCGAGCTCGAAGACCCCGCCGCCATCGCCTGCGCGAGGGCCGTCCAGTTTCTCGACGGGTGCGAGCTCGCGGCGTGCGAGGCCAACTGCGCCGTGCACGACGCCGCGAGCCTCGCGGGATACGAGACGTGCGCCGGCGCGGCCGACTCGGGCGGATGCGGCGTGTACTCGACCGCGGCCGCGTGCGGCCTCACGGTGCCCGACGCGGCGCCCGCCACGGCGATCTGCCTCGCCGACTTCCAGTCGTTCTACGACACGGTCGTCCCGTTCTTCTGCGGTCCGCCGCCCGTCGCCGACGGCGGCACGCCCGGGCCGGTCGACGCCTCGCCGGACTGAGGTGCGTTTGCCGGGGCGCGAGGGATCGCGTAAAGGCTGGCTCCTCCCGTGCGCGCCCACCGCCCTCGCGTCCCGATCGTCGCCCTCGCCGCCGCGCTCGCGTGCGGCGCGGCCGGCTGCCAGTCGTGCCTCGACGAGCCCTCGCAGGGCCAGGCACCCTCCACGGCCCCCACCGTGGGCCCGGTGAAGATCCGCCCCGGCCTCGTGCGCTCGCCGCTCCCCGTGGCGGCCAGCGACGGCGGTGACCCCGACGCGCTCCCCGCCGCCACGCCTGCTCCCGCCACGCCCCCGGCTGCCGCGGCCGACGCGTCGGGTCGATGAGCCGGCCCTAACCGCGCGCCGGGAAGGCGTGTTAGACACCTCCCCGCCGATGAGCACCGAGGAGCTGCGCGACGACGATCCCGACATCGCGCTCGCGACCGTGCTCCGCGACGACGGCAGCGCGGACCCCGCGACCGACCCGCGCATGCCCGCCGAGACGCTGCTGCGCGCGTACCGCGAGATGCGGCGCCTGCGGGCGCTCGACGCGCGCATGATCCTCTTGCAGCGCCAGGGGCGCGTCGGCTTCTACGGCGCCGCGCAGGGGCAGGAGGCGGTGCCGATCGCGACGGGCCTCGCCGTGGAGGAGGGCGACTGGGTCTTCCCCGCGCTGCGCGAGCAGAGCGTGATGCTCGTGCGCGGCTTCCCGCTGCGCGCGTTCGTGGCCCAGGTCTTCGGCAACTCGGGCGACGTGCAGAAGGGCCGGCAGATGCCGAGCCACCAGTCGGGCCGCGCGGTGAACCAGGTGAGCTGGTCGTCGTGCATCGGCCCGCAGCTCCCACAGGCCGTGGGCGCCGCGTGGGCGATGCGCGCGAAGAAGAGCGGCGCGGTCGCGGTGGCCTTCTGCGGCGACGGGGCGACGAGCCAGGCCGACTTCCACGCGGCGATGACGTTCGCCGGCGTGTGGCGCGCGCCGTGCGTCCTCGTCTGCCAGAACAACCACTGGTCGATCAGCGTCCCGACGGACAAGCAGACCGCGTCGCGCACGATCGCCGTCAAGGCGCGCGCGTACGGGATGCCCGGCCTGCGCGTCGACGGCAACGATCTGCTCGCGATGTTCCGCGCGCTGCGCGACGCGCTCGCCCGGGCGCGCGCCGGCGAGGGGCCCACGTTCATCGAGGCCGTCACCTACCGCATGGGCGCGCACTCCACGAGCGACGACCCGACGCGCTACCGCTCGCAGGACGAGGTCGACGCGTGGGCCCGCAAGGACCCGCTCGACCGGCTGCGCCGGCACCTCGTGCACCTCGGCCTCGTCGGCGACGCGAGCGACGCGGCGCTCGACAAGGAGCTGACGGCGGAGATCGCCGCCGCGGTCGACGAGGTGGAGAAGCTGCCGCCGCCGTCGCGCGCGTCGCTGCTCGACGACGTCTACGCAGAGCTGCCGTGGCACCTGCGCGAGCAGCTCGACGCCTTGCAGGCCACGCGGCCCGCACCTACCCACGGATAGGTCCCCAGAAGAGAAAGAAACCATGGCCAACAAGACCTACGACGCGATCGTCATCGGCGGTGGACCCGGCGGCTACGTGTGCGCCATCCGCCTCGGGCAGCTCAAGCAGAAGGTGCTCTGCGTCGAGAAGGAAGAGGTGGGCGGCGTGTGCCTCAACTGGGGCTGCGTGCCGAGCAAGGCCATCATCGAGACGAGCCACACGTTCGAGAAGGTCAAGGGCGGCGCCGGCTTCGGCCTGCTCGCGGACAACCCGCGCATCGACGCGAACAAGCTGCAGGACTGGAAGGACGGCATCGTCAAGCGCCTCACGGGCGGCGTGCGCACCCTCTTCAAGGGCAACAACGTCGACCTGCTCTACGGCGAGGCGCGCGTCACCGGCCCCAAGACGGTGACCGTGAAGACGCGCGAGGGCACGACCGAGACGATCGAGGCCACCAAGGGCATCGTCGTCGCCACCGGCTCGTCCACGATCGAGATTCCGAGCTTCAAGTTCGACGGCAAGCGCGTCATCGGCGCCCGCGAGGCGGTGAGCCTGCGCGAGGTGCCCAAGCGCCTCATCATCATCGGCGGCGGCATCATCGGCATGGAGCTCGGCGGCGCGTACCAGCGCCTCGGCAGCGAGCTCACGGTGGTCGAGATGCTCCCGCAGCTGCTCACGGGCGTCGACGCCGACGTCGCGGCGGTCGTCGAGCGCAAGTACGTCAAGCACGGGGCGAAGATCCTCAAGAACGCCAAGGCGCTCGGCTACGAGCCGCAGAAGGACGGCTCGCTCGCGGTGCGCATCGAGGTCGAGGGCAAGGCGGACACGCTGGTCGCCGACGTCGTGATCGTCTCGGTCGGCATGCGCCCCAACGGGGCCGGGGTCGGCCTCGAGGAGCTCGGCGTGAAGGTCGAGCGCGGCTTCGTGCCGACCGACGTCGTGGGCCGCACCAACGTGCCAGGCATCTACGCCATAGGCGACTGCTCGAGCCTGCCGATGCTCGCGCACAAGGCGAGCAAGGAGGGCGAGGTCGTCGCCGAGGTCATCGCCGGGCACAAGGCCGCGAAGGACTGGGTGGCCATCCCGGCGGCGATCTTCACCGACCCGGAGATCGCGACGGTGGGTCTGAGCGAGGAGCAGGCGAAGGCCAAGGGCATCGTCGTGCGCATCGGCAAGTTCCCGTTCGCGGCGCTGGGGCGCGCGATGGCGCTCAACGAGACCGACGGCTTCATCAAGGTCGTCGCCGACAAGGAGTCGCACGAGCTGCTCGGCGTGCACATCGTCGGCCCCGAGGCGACGGACCTCATCAGCGAGGGCGCGCTCGCGCTCGAGATGCACGCGTTCCTCGAGGACGTGGGGCTCACGGTGCACCCGCACCCGACCCTCGGCGAGGGCATGATGGAGGCCGCGCTCAACGGCCTCGGCCAGGCGATCCACATCGTCAACCGCCCTCAGACCTGAGGTCCGGCCGAAGGCCGGCCGACGGCCCGAAGGGCACACCAGACCTGAGGTTGCGCCGGAGGCCGCGGAGCGTTCTGGCCGGATCCGAGGGGTGGCCGTCCTTGCGGCCGGGGGCGCAGGCGATAGCGTCGAGGCGTGCGGCGCGTTCTCATCGTGGCGTACCCGGACTTCCAGACGCTCGACGTGGCCGGGCCGCTCGACGCCTTCGCGCTCGCCGCCGCGCACGCGGGGGCGGACGCCGCGCCGGGATCGCGCGCGCCCGCCTACGCCGTGGACCTCGCGGCGCACCCGCCGGGGGCCGTGCGGTCGTCGGCGGGGCTCACGGCGATCGCGGCCCGCGATCTGCGCGGGCCCGTGCGCGGGGTGGACACGGTGCTCGTCGCGGGCGGCCGGGGCGCGGAGGCGGCGGCGGAGGACGTGGCGCTGGTGGGCGCGCTGCGACGCCTGGCCCCGCGCGTGCGCCGGGTCGCGTCGGTGTGCACGGGGGCGTTCCTGCTGGCGGCGGCGGGGCTGCTCGACGGACGCCGCGCGACGACGCACTGGCAGGACGCCGCGCGCCTCGCGTCGCGCTACCCGCGCGTCGACGTCGACGCCGACGCGATCTTCGTCAAGGACGGGCCCGTGTACACCTCCGCGGGCGTCACGGCGGGCATCGACCTCGCTCTCGCGCTCGTCGAGGAGGACCTCGGGCGTAGCGTCGCGCTCGCCGTCGCGCGCGACCTCGTGGTCTTCGCGCGGCGCCCGGGCGGGCAGACACAGTTCAGCGCGCAGCTCGCCTCGCAGTTCGCCGCCGAGGACGGCATCCGCGCGCTGCAGCGGTGGATGATCGAGCACCCCGAGGCGGACCTGTCGCTCGAGGCGTGCGCGCGGCGCGCCGGGATGAGCCCGCGCAACCTGACGCGAGTCTTCGCGCGCGAGCTCGGCGTCAGCCCGGCGGCGTGGGTCGAGGCGATGCGCGTCGAGCGAGCGCAGGCGCTGCTCGTCGACACGGACCGCGGCGTCGACGAGATCGCGGCGCGCTGCGGCTTCGGCTCGCCGGAGACGATGCGGCGCGCGTTCCTCCGGAGGGTGCGCGTCTCGCCGAGCGCGTACCGCGAGCGGTTCCGCATCCGGAGCGAGGGCGCGCACGGTCGCGCGCTGTCGTGACGAAGGGCTGAAAGGGAGGACGTCATGGTCGGTCACGTTCGAGGTCTCTCGCTGTGCGCGCTGCTCGCGGGCTGCGCCCCGGCCACGCGATCGTCCCAGGCTCCAGCCCCGGCGCTCCCGAGCGGCTCGGGCCCGATGCTCGCGATGGCGGCGAGCGGTCCGGACGCCGACGTCGTCGCGACCGCGCCGGCCCGGCGGCGCAACGTCGCCATCCTGCTCTACCCGGGCGTCGAGCTGCTCGACTTCGCGGGGCCGGGCGAGGTGTTCGCGGCCAACCGCGCGTTCCGGGCGTACACGGTCGGCGAGACGCGCGCGCCGCTCGTCAGCCAGGGGTTCGTCACGGTGACGCCCGACTACGGCGTCGACGACGCGCCGAAGCCCGACGTGCTCGTCATCCCCGGAGGCCACATCGGCTCGGTGCTCGAGCGGCCCGCGCTCCAGGAGTGGGTGCGGCGCACCGTCGCCGCCGACGAGCTGACCATGTCGGTCTGCAACGGAGCGCTGTCGCTCGCGTCGACCGGAGCCCTCGACGGCCTGCTCGCGACGACGCACTGGGGGGAGGTGGCGCACCTGCACCAGGTCGCCCCGCGCGTGCTCCTCGCGCCCGAGCGGCGTTTCGTCGACCACGGCCACGTGATGACCACCGCGGGCGTCTCGGCGGGCATCGACGGCGCGCTGCACGTCGTCCAGCGCTTCGCCGGCGAGGAGTCGGCGTGGAAGACCGCGCGCTACATGCAGTACCTCTGGTCGCCCGAGGACGGCGCCGTCGCGGGTCGCCCGCCGCTCGCGCCGGCGAGGCGCGCCGCGATGGAGGCCTGGGTGATGCACGACTGGCCGGCGGCCGCGTCGCGGTACGGCGCGCTCGCCCAGGCGCGCCCGGGGGACACGCACGCGCGTGCGCGCCTGGGCGACGCGCTCGTGCACCTCGGGCGGCTCGACGAGGGCCTCGCCGCCATCGACGGCGCGATCGCCGCCGGGCAGCGCGACCCCGAGACGCTCTCCGAGCGCGCCGGCGCGATGCTCGCGGGCAAGCGCTGGCGCGACGCCGCGCGCGCGTTCCAGGACCTCGGCGACGCGAGCGAGGGCGAGCGCCCGCGCGCCTACTACAACCGCGCGTGCGTGCTCGCGCTCGCCGGCGACCGCGACGCCGCGTTCGACGCGCTCGGGCGCGCCGTCGCCGCCGGGTTCGCGGATCGCGTCTCGCTCGAGCGCGACGAGGACCTCGCGTCGCTGCGCAGCGATCCGCGCTTCGCCCAGCTCGAGGCGAGCACGGGCCGCTGACGCGTCACCCCGTCCACGCCATCGCGACCACGATCCCGTTGTACGTGGCGTGCGCGAGGATGCCGGGCCCGATGCCGCGCGACGCACGGAACAGCAGCCCGGTGGCGAGCCCGAGGACGAGCACCGGCGCGAACGACACGGCGGGGTGGATCGCCGCGAAGACGAACGCCGTCACGCCGACGGCGAACCACCGCCCGCGCGCGGCGTACTCCTCGCCGATCACGTCCTGCAGCCAGCCGCGGAAGAAGAGCTCCTCCGCGACGGGCGCCGCGACCACGACCGCGCCCGCCAGCGCCCACGCTCCCGCGCCCGCCGCGGGCGTCGGCAGCTCGACCCCGAGCCGCGCGAGCAGCCGCGCGTACCCCGTCGCGCACACCCCCGCTGCGAGGCCCGCGCCGGCGCCCGCCGCGAGCCAGCCCGCGTGCGAGGGACGCACGCGGATCGACGCGAGGCCTCGCCGCTCGTACGCCGTCATCGCGACGAGCGCGAGCGCCGACATGGCGTACGCGATGGCCATCGACGTGGACGCGGCCAGCGGTGAGAGCGCGAGGAGCTGCAGCGCCAGCGACTGCACGGCCTGGAACCCCGTCAGCACGAGCAGCGCCCGCCACACGGCCGTCTCGCGCTCGAACGGGTCCGCGTCGTCGAGCCAGCGCACGCACCCGTGCGCCGCGCGCTCGGCCTCGCGCGCCAGCAGCGCGACGCACCCCAGCGAGACGAGCGCGTCCCACGGCGACTGCGCCGTCGCGACGCGCACCAGCGGCAGGAGCACGAGGATGTTCTCGAGCGCCGTCACGCCGACCGGGCCGCGCTTCTGGCTGCCCAGGCCCCCCGTGAGGAACGCCACCGCGACGAGCGCGCCGGCGCTCACCGCCAGCGCCGCGATCACCGCCGCCACGCGCCACGCGATCTCCGCGTGCTGCGCGATGCTCCCCGGCGCCGCCAGGAGCGCGACGAGCGGAAGCGCCTGCAGCAGCATCTGCCGGCGCAGCAGGGAAGCCTTTCCGCGCAGCGCGTCGCTCGGCGCGATGGGGAGCGGCGCGAGCAGCGGGCGCGCGACCACGTCGCGCTCGGCCATGCGCGAGGCGCGCGTCGCCGCCAGCGAGAAGACCATGAAGGCCGCGAACGCGAGCGCGCTCCGGAGCACGTACGTGCCGGCCGCGCCCGAGGCCATGCGCGGGTCGGCGTACGCCAGCGCGACCGCGCCGCCACGCGAGGACGACGGAGTACGCGCCCGCGACCCACGGGCCGCGCCGGCCCGGCTCGCGCGACGCGAGCAGGACGTCGATGCGGTCGAGCCGGAGCTCCGCGGCCGGCGCCCCCTTCAGGCGCCTCATGGGAACCGCGTCGCCGCGGTCGTAGCCCACGCGCTCGGCGAGCGTGATGCCGGCGCAGGCGACGACCCCCACGACGGCGAGCGTCGCGAGGGCCACCGGGAGCTCTGCCGCGTCGACGAGCGCCGCCGCCACCGGCCGCAGCGGCGCCACCGCCACGGCCACGGCGCTCCAGCGCGCCAGCATCGGCGCCATCGGCAGCGAGATGAGAGCCGCCACCTGGGCCGCCACGAGGCCGACGAGCGCGCGCGCCAGCGCGATCGGCGAGACCACCGTGCGAAGGAGCCGCACCCCGGCGGCGCCCACGAGGACGCCGGCGGTCGACAGCGCGACCCCGAGCCCCGCGGCCGGCCACGCGCCGAGCCCCGTGCCTCCCGCCGACAGCGCCGCCGCCGTGAGCGCGTGCACGAGCACGTTCTGCACGACGGTGATGGCGACGCGGCTCCCCTCGTGGAGCGGAAGGCCGTCGAGCAGCGGCGCGAAGAGGGGGCTCTGCACGCCGCGCATCTGG
>Ga0209166_10004281_pt1 | contig 10038 bp, 8 predicted proteins | sample Coa_R1_3_FD_187151 | JGI IMG/M metagenome (GOLD analysis project Ga0209166, IMG submission 187151) | Surface soil microbial communities from Centralia Pennsylvania, which are recovering from an underground coalmine fire - Coalmine... | ecosystem: Environmental > Terrestrial > Soil > Unclassified... | reverse complement strand
GCCCCTTCTGTTTGACTGAACATTCAGTCTAAAAGGAGCCCCGGAACCCTGACAAGCCCCGCGGCTGCCGGCGCTTCCCGATGATCACGGTTAGCGCACGTGGGGCATTGGGGTGCGGGGTGTGGCAGGCGCCCAAGTGGTGGCCGCCGCCCGGCTCAGGGCAAGGTGGCTGTGACGTTCGCCGCGTATATCTCGGCCTTGTTCCCGCTCAGGTCCGGGTAGTCGCTGCCCCAGCTGGCCACCATGTCGGTAGGCGAGAGCGCGGACAGGCCGGTGGTGTCACCAGGCCAGACCGAGCTGCTGCCGTAGCCGGCGGAGATCCGCGCCGGGCCGGACAGCCAGCCCCGGGTGGTGGAGAAGGTTCGCAGGTACAGTGCGTAGCCGGACGAGCTGCTGTCGGACAGCCAGCTCAGGTAGGCGATGCCGCTGCCGCCACCGGTCACCTCCATGATGTGGGGCACGTTGAGCCGGTCCGGCGTCACCTGGATGGGTGCCGACCAGCGGGCGCCGTGGTCGGTGGAGTAGGACAGCCACCCGGTGTCGTTGGCTGACCCGTCCGGGTTGGTGCCCTGGGTGTCCCAGGTGGCGTAGAGGTCGCCGGCCGCATCGATGCCGATGTCACCGTCGATCCACCATTCGGCCAGCGACATCGTCCCGGCCCGCGGTCCTACCGCCACCGGCGCGGACCATGTCGCGCCGCCGTCGGTGGAGGAGGTGAAGTAGCTGTAGGCGGGCTTCATCGTGTAGGTCGTGGCGCTGGTGATGTGGTAGCCCTGGTAGAGCACGTCGATCCGGCCGTTCGGCTGCACGACCAACGGCGCGCTGTCCCCTCCGCTGGCGGGGAAACCGGGGCTGATGTCGGACATCTTGCTCCAGGTCTTGCCGCCGTCGGTGGACTTCTGCATCACCACGTTGAGGTCGCCGGTGGCGAACGCGCAGCTGCCGCCCTTCGTGCAGATGTAGCTGATCGAGGTCCGCTCCGGGCCGTAATCCCAGGTCACATACACGGTGCCGTCCGGGGCGACCGCGATGAAATCACGATCGCCCCAGTTCTTCCGATCCGGCGGGATCAGCGCCGAAGACTGGGTGAACCGCACCCCGTGGTCGAACGAAGCATCCACCACGGGGTAGTACTGGCTGTTGCGCGCCAGCATGAACGAGGCGTAGACGGTGCCGTTGGGGGCCACGGCTATCGCGGGATCCCATGTGTTGACATTCGAGCCAACCGTTCCGGGCAGGCTGACCGGTACCCCCCAGGTCTTCCCGCCGTCCGTTGATCGGGCGACAGCGATCCCCTTGCACCCCATCCACTCCTCATAGACATAGCCCAGCTTTGGGTCGACCGCCTGCTCCACCTCGGCGTTCTGGCCGGCGCACGTGCTGACGCCGGTGATCGGGCCGACGTGATAGGCCACAACCGGCCGGGTCCCGGTGGCCGTCGCCGCACCGCCTGCACCCGCGGCCGTAGCCGTGGCGGCGGTAGCCGTGGCGGCGGTAGCCGTGGCGGCGGTAGCCGTGGCGGCGGTAGCCGTGGCGGCGGTAGCCGTGGCGGCGGTAGCCGCGCCCGCTGCGGTGGCCAGGATGATCGCGCCCACCGCCGTCATGACCCGCAATCTCGGAAGATGCCCAGTCATCGCCCTGCCTCCTTCGTCGCCCCCGCCATCGTTGCTCAGTAGCTGCAATGAATCGAGGTGACGGTCACCCGGGTATTATCTCGCGGCGAACGGCTCCGGGGAGGGACCGAAAACAACAACGCTGGCGGGTCAGCCACCGGGCACTTCCTCACCACTTCAGCCGGGTTCGTTGACCTCTGTCCCTCCCGGCAGGGGCCGATATAGCCTTCTCGTGCTTCTATCCGCGTGACGGTAGGTCCTCTGGGAGGGTGCCTGTGTTGTGGACGAGATTCCGCCTGATGGCAAGCGCAATGGTGCTGGCGCTCGGCGCCGGCGGCGGCGCTCTGGCGGCCGCAGGTCCGGCGAGTGCCTCGGGCGGCAGCGGGCACTCGGGTGCCGGTGACTGTATCGCGCACCACCCGAACTCCGACGCGCAGTACCCGATCTGGTACACCGCCGGGTGCAGCGGGCATGACGAGCCCGAACTCGACCCGGTCTCATCGCTGGCCGGTTCCGCCAAGAATCTGACCTGGACCGCGGTGCTGCCCACCGATGGCAGGGTCCCTGTCTCGGCGGTCGGGCCGACGTTTTGGTGGGGCGGCACGGTGACCGATCCCAACCCGCAATCGCTGTTCGGCCAGGCATTCCTTGAGGTGCAGTTCTACCCCGACGCCATCGTCAACAACTGCACGGCGGACGGCGGGTTCAACCTGACCTACGCGCCGAACAAGTTCTCGGTCTGCACCCCGGTGTGGCAAGTGGGTGCCAAGAGTTTCGCTGAGACCGCAGCGTTCAACGCCGAACTATTCGACGGCTCCAGTTCCCGGCCGCTGGTGATGAATGCGGGGGACACCATCCGCATCCACTTCTTCGTGGCGTCACCCAGCGAAGGATGGAACATCAACGTCAGCGACCTGACCACCGGCCGCTCCGGGACCGTCGTGCTGAACAGCAAGTACGGCCCGATGCTGCCGGCGTTCAGCGCCCAGAAGATCGGCAACGCCCTCGGCTGGGGGATCGTGGACGATACCCCCAACTCGTTCGTCTGGGAGATCGGCCACACCTCGGACTTCAGCACCCCGGCAGCCCAGTTCTGCCTGCCCGGGCAGACCAAATGCGACTCCTACGACACCGCCCACTGGCTCGGCTTCAAGCCGCTGCAGATCAAGTCGGTCACCTTCGCCAACGGGTCTACGCCAAGCAAGTGGGCGGTGGTCAGCGACTTCGGCGGCACCGCCGAAGTGAACCAGTACTGCCCCACCTACGGCGCCCCGTTCTGCAGCTACCCGTGGTACGCGTTCAACGGCACCGACTCGGCGTTCACCTATGGCGCCGATTACCCGGGCACCCAGTTCGACTACGGCCAGGCAAAGCAGTTCGCCACCACACCGCAGTGCGGTGGCCCATTCGGTCCCGACTCCACATATTGCGACACGGTGATAAGCCCGGCCCCGTAGCGGGCCGGGCAGCCAGTCGGCCGGTGCGCCGCGGGCGCGGCGCACCGGCTGAACCGGCCCATCGGTGGGGATGAGAGCAGCCAGTTCCGGTGATGCAACGTTAGTGTCAACTGGCACAGATGCGCCGGGCGGCCAGCCGCCAGCCCAGCAGGAACAGGCCGAGGAACAGCAGCGACACGACGATGAACGCCAGGGCGGTGCCCTGCCCGGCGACCATGCGAAGCACCTGGCCGCCGGCCACGGTGAACAGCCAGACCCCCACGCCGGTGGGGAGCAGCGCGAACGGGCGAAGCCAGCCCAGGGTCGCCACCTCGCCGGCCGCCAGCCCGGCCAGGAAGGGCCACGCAGTGGACGCCACGCCGGCCGCGGTCTCGCCCGCGTGGTGGTTAAGCCGCCCAATCACCACGAAGACCAGCACACAGCAGACGTCGGCGAGAACGCCCAAAGCGGCACGCATGCGCTTAGGGTAGGCGTCGGCGCCGCCGGGCGAGGCTCGCGCCGCTCGATGTCACAACGATCACAAGCGGAACGATAGTCACGCCCAGCCCGGGTTCCGCCGTGTGGGCCACGATCCACAGTGAGCCCAGGAACACCAGGTAGGCCCCGATGATCAGGGCCCCAGTGGCGCGGGTCATACCGCTGTCCCGGTAGGCCAACGTCAGCGCGACGAGGGTCAGCGCCAGGTACCAGACGGCAATCAGGCCGGCCTGGCCCGACGGCGCCCCGAGCCCGGTGATCGTGGCGGGCAGCAGCAGCCCAGCGGTGACGTTCAGCGCGTTGCTGTTCAGCGTGGTGCTCAGCATGGCGGCGCCGCGGCCCCGGGCCGCCAGGTACACCGCGGCGACCGAGTTGGGCATGCTGGTGACCGCGGCCAGCACCACCCCGCCGGTGATGATCTGCGGGATGGCCAGCCGGGTGCCGAACAGGGTCGCGGCGCGCTCCATGGCCACGCTGGCGGCGACCACGACGACCAGCATCGCTCCGGCCACCGCCACGTCCCGGCCCCGGCCGTGCGAGGGGTGGATGACCTCCTCGAGTTCGGCCTCCTCCTCGGACACGGCGACCGCCAGCCACGCTTCCCAGCGCCGGGCCAGCGGGATCCGGGCCAGCCGGGCCGGGCCGGCCCCGAGCACGATCAGGTAGGGGACCAGGGCGGCGAGGACGGCGAGCAGCCCTGCCCCGGCCGGGATCATGCCGAGCACCATGACGAGGCAGACCACGGCAACCCAGGCCCCGACCACGCCGCCGAGCGCGATCACCTTGCGGTGCAGCGTGATCCGGCCGGCCACCACGGCACCGAGGCCTAGCAGCGCGGCCAGGTTGAACACGTTGGAGCCGATGACAACCCCGGCGCCGACCTTGCTCTGGTGCATGGCCAGGGCGGCCACCGCCGAGGTGATCTCCGGCGCGTCCGCGGCCAGCGCGGCCACCACGCCGAGCAGTCCCTCGGACAGGCCGAGCCGCCCGCCGATCCGCTCCAGTCGCGTCACCAGGAGATAGCTGGCGCTCAGGCTGACGGCAGCGCCGGCCAGGAAGATGATCAGATCGACGGCAACCGGGGTCACCATGGGTTGGCGGACGCCCCGTAGACCTGTGCCTGCAACGCCCTGGCGGTGACCGCGCTGCCGCAGGCCGCGGCCGGCAGTTTGTCCTGCGCCGCCGCCAGGACCCGGAGTGCCTGCCGAGCATACCGACCTCTCATCCCGCCGCCTTCCGGCCGTGGATACCGCAGCGTAGCCTGAAGGCCGCGGGCGGCGGGACCGCGCCCGCGGAAAGGCCAATCCATGCAATCGCAGGTTTTCTGGCGCCGCGCGCGCGACGAACCCGGCTGGATCGCGGCCGTCGAACCGGACGGTACCACGCACGCCGCCGGCGGCCTGCTGGCCAGGGTCAACCAGCTGACCCACGCGCTGCGCGAGCGCGGCCTGCGGCCCGGCGACGGGCTGGCCGTCCTGGTGCCCAACGGCATCGCCGCGCTGGAGGTCTACCTCACCGCGCTCCAGTCCGGGTGGTATCTCACCCCGGTCAACTGGCACTTCACCGTCCCTGAGATCGCCTACATCCTGCGGGACAGCGAGGCCAAGGCGTTCTTCGTGCATGAGCGGTTCGCCGCGACCGGGGCCGGCGCCGCGGCCGCGGCGGGCGTGCCCGCCACCGGGCGGATCTGCTACGGAAGCGTTCCCGGGTTCACCCCGGTGGAGCGTGTCCGGGAAGGCCAGCCCGCGAGCGTGCCGGCCGGCCGGGTGGCGGGCACGACGATGCACTACACCTCCGGCACCACCGGGCGGCCCAAGGGCGTGCGCCGCGAACTGTCCGGCCTGGAGCCCGAGGAGGCCGCGGAACTCGCGTCCGCGCTCCCGCAACTGTTCGGCATCACGCCGGGCCCGCCGAACGTGCACCTGGTCACCTCGCCGCACTACCACACGGCGGTCTCCGTCTTCGGCGGCGCGGCCTTCCTGATGGGCCATCGCCTGGTGTATATGGACGGGTGGGACGCGGAGCGCGCGCTGGCGCTGGTGGAGCGCTACCGGGTGACCAACACGCATATGGTGCCCACCCACTTCAGCCGGCTGCTTGCCCTTCCTGAGGACGTCAGGGGGCGATACGACCTGTCGTCCATGCGGTGGATCCTGCACGCCGCGGCGCCCTGCCCGGTCGGCGTAAAACGGGCGATGCTCGACTGGTGGGGTCCCCGGGTGTACGAGTACTACGCGGCGACCGAGGGCGGCGGGACGCTTGCCACCCCGGAGGACTGGCGGGCCAAGCCCGGGACGGTGGGCAGGCCATGGCCGGTCAGCGAGGTCATGGTTACTGGCGAGGACGGGGAGCCGTGCCCACCGGGAGTGCCCGGCACCGTGTACCTTCGCTCGTCCCTGACCGACTTCGTCTACAAGGGTGACCCGGCCGAGACCGAGGCCGCCCGGCTGCGTGGCTTCTTCACCGTCGGCGACATCGGCTACCTGGACGAGGACGGCTATCTGTTCCTGTGCGACCGGAAGGCCGACGTGATCATCTCCGGTGGGGCGAACATCTACCCTGCCGAGATCGAGGGAGAGATCATCATGCATCCGCAGGTCGCGGACGTGGCGGTGTTCGGCGTCCCGGACAACGAGTGGGGCGAGTGTGTCGTTGCGGTGGTGCAGCCCGAGAAGGGGGCAGCCGGCGGCCCGGAGCTGGCGGCGAGCATCCTCGCATCGCTGGACGGGCGGCTGGCCCGGATGAAGTGGCCCCGGCGGATCGACTTCACCGCCGCGCTGCCCCGGGACCCGAGCGGCAAACTGCTCAAGCGCCGCCTCCGCGACCCCTACTGGGCGGGCCGGGACACGGCCATCTGACCGGGGTAGGTGGCCAGGGTCGAGCGGATCCGCGACGGCGGCCTGTGCCGGTGGCCGACGGCGCTTCCCCAGCTCAGCGCTAGCTGCCAGGCGCCGGTCGCGAGATTGGCCGGCGGCAGCGCGGCGATGCCGAACGTGCCCCCGGGCCAGACCCGGCGCCGCCCGCACCGGCCAGAGACCCGGACCGGGCGGGACAGCCAGCCGGAGAATATGGAATAGGCCCGCACCCGCAGCGCGTAACCACAGGCCGTGTTGTCGGCCAGCCATGCGACGTAGGCGGTGCCGCGGAAGCCGCCCGCCACCTCTACGATGTGCGTCGCGTGGTCCCGGTCCGGTGTCACCCGGATCGGCGCCGACCAGGCCCGGCCCCCGTCGGTGGAGTAGGCCAGCCAGCCCACATCACGCCCGTGGTGCTGGGAATCCCAGGTTACGTACAGGTTGCCCCCGGTGTCCCTGGCGACCGAGCCGTCGATCCACCACTCGGCCGGGGCCATGGACAGCCGCGCGGGCCCGACCCGGACCGGGGACGACCAGGTGACCCCGCGGTCGGCCGAGGAGGTGAAGTAGCTGTGCGCCGGCCCAAGCGTCAGCTTCGCCCGGTCGGTGACGCTGTAGTCCTGGTACTCCACGTCGATCCGGCCGCCCGGCTCCACCAGCAGCGGCGCGCTGTCCGCCCCGCTGACCGGGAAGCCGGGGCTGACCGCGGTCATCGGGCCCCAGGTCAGCCCGAAGTCGGCCGACTTCTGCAGGACGATGTTGAGGTCGCCGGTGGCGAACGAGCAGCCGCCGCCGTGTTTGGTGCATATGTAGCTGACCGCGCTGGCGTTCGGCCCGTAGTCCCAGGTGAGGTAGACGATCCCGTCCGGGGCGGCAGCGATGAACGGCCGGCCGCCGAAGTTGCCCACCCGCCGCGGTCTCAGCCTGGCCACCTGCGGGAAGCTCCGGCCGTGATCGAACGAGGCCACCACGACGGGAAACTGGTGCCGGGCGGTCTGCTTCATGAATACCGCGTACACGGTCCCGTTCGGGGCCACCGCGACGGCGGGGTCAAAGGCGCCCGACGACGCGGGCAGCCTGACAGGCGGGCGGAACCGCAGCCCGCCGTTGGCGGACCGGGCGAACCCGATGCCGCCGCAGCCCGTCCAGACCACGTAGACGTGGTGGCCGGTGCTGTCCGCGGCTTCCTCGGGCTCGGTGTTCTGGCCCCGGCAAGACCGGCTGATGTCGCTGACCGGCAGCGTGGCCGGCCAGATGCCCGCTCCGGACGCCGGGGCCGCCGCCGGGCCGCGATGCTGGCCCGGAGGCTGCACCGCCCCGCGATGCTGGGACTGGCGCTGCCCCGAGGCACCCGCCTGCGCCGGCACCAGGGCAGGCGTCAGGCTCAGGGCCAGCGCGCCGAGCAGCGCTGCACCTGCGGTGAAGCGGTATCGCATGCGGCCTCCCAGCCTTGCCGGACCTTGCCGTGCACGGCGTTGCGGGCATCCGGGCCTTGCGAAAGACCCGGCGGTTGGGGGGCACCTTTAGGGTACGGCGGACCAGCGTGGATAACCAAGAGTAGTGAGTCAATTCCACTATGTTGTTACGCTATCAGGGCCCCATGACCGGGGGTATATGGCTACCGCGCGGGTGCCGTCCGCGTGCAGTCCGGGGCGAGGGTGTGCGACTGGTTCGCGTTGCCGAGTTCCCGGTCGCACCACGGGCAGGTCCACCGGCTCACGGGGCCGTCCTGGCTTCGGCGGCCTCCGCCAGGGCGCCGAGCAGGCGCTCGGCCGCGGGCGGGCCGGGCGGGTCGCCATAGCTCAGGGCCAGCACCTGGCGTCGGGCGCCGGGCAGCGGTTCGGTGCGGATGCCCGGGTGGCGGGCGGCCCGCAGCGCCAGGTCCGGCAGCAGGGCGATGCCCAGCCCTGCCGCGGCGAGCGCCTGGGCGACCAGAACGTCGTCGGTCGTGAATGCGATCTGTGGGGTGAAGCCGGCCCGCTCGCACTGCCAGAGCAGGTGGGTGCGGCAGCGCTCGCAGCCGGCGATCCAGCGGTGCTCGGCGTAGCTCGCCAGGCGGCTCCCGGCGGTGCGCGCCGGGACCGCGGTCCCGGCCTGGGTGACCAGGTGAACCGGCTCGTCCAGCAGCAGCCGGGCCCGGACGCCGTCATCCTGGTCCGTGAACCCTCCCGCCAGGGATTGCTGCTCCGTCCCGGCGTGCTGCCCCGTCCCGGCCTGCTGCCCCGTCCCGGCCTGCTGCCCCGTCCCGGCCTGCTGTCCTGCCCGTGCCCGGGGCACCACCGCGGCTTCCGGCCTGCCCGCCGCAGGCTGGGTGCCCGCTGTGTCCTGCTGGAGGTAGGCGAACACCAGCGCCATGTCCACCCGCCCGGCCCGGAGCATGCGCACCGCGCCCTGCGGCTCGGCCTCGGCCAGCAGCAGCTCGACGCCGGGGTTGTCGGCCCGGAGCCGGGCGGCCGCCGCGGGCACCATGGTCGCGAGCGCCGACGGGAAACCCGCGATGCGGATCCGTTCCTCCCGCCGGCCGACATGTGCGGCCAGCTCGTGCTCGGCCGCGTCCAGCCTGCCCAGGATCTCCTCGGCGCGGCCGGCCAGCAGGCGCCCGGCCTCGGTGAGCCGGACCCCGCGCCCGAACCGCTCGATCAGCCGGGTCCCGGTCTCCGCCTCCAGCCTGGCCAGGTGGTGGCTGACCGAGGGCTGGGCGTAGTTGAGGGCCCTGGCGGCCGCGGTCACCGAACCGTGCCGGGCCACCGCGGCAAGCACCCGAAGCCTGGTCACGTCCAGCATGGGGCAATGATAGACCGCTTTGATTTATTTGGTCACTAGCTGTAATCGTACCTATTGGCCCTGGTGAGGCCGCTGGGCAGGCCGGTTCGCCAGCAGTGGGTCCGCGGGGTGGCGCACCGGGTCGCCGGCCTCGCGGCGGCGCCGCCAGGCGATCCCGGACAGCGCTTCCAAGACCACGCGGCCCGCCAGGTAGGCAGTGACCTCGGCGTGGTCGAACGGCGGCGACACCTCGACCACGTCCATGCCGGCCAGCGGCATCTCCATCGCGATCCGGCGTACCGCGTCGAGCAACTGCCGCGCGGTCAGGCCGCCCGGTTCCGGGGTGCCGGTTCCGGGGGCCATCCCCGGGTCCACCACGTCGATGTCCACGGACAGGAAGACCGCGTCGCAGTCGTCGGTGGCGATGGTGAACGCCTCGGACAGGCACTCATCCAGCCCGCGCGTCACCACCTCGGTCATCTCGAAGCTGCGCATCTCCTGGCCGGCCATCCAGTCCAGCGTCTCCGGCTCCGGCCAGTACCCGCGCAGGCCGATCTGGAGGAACCGGTCACCGCGCACCGCGCCGGACTCGATCAAGCGGCGCATCGGCGTGCCGTGCCCGTACAGCGAGCCGAACTGGGTGTCGCCGGTGTCCGCGTGCGCGTCGAAGTGGATCAGCGACAGCCGGCCCCAGCCCACGTGCCGCGCCGTCCCCGTCGCGTCCGGCAGGGTGATCGTGTGGTCGCCGCCGAGGATCACCGGAAACGCGCCGGCCTCGCAGGCCGACTGGACCGCCTGCTCCAGCCGGATCAGCGACTGCCGGGTGTCGCCGGAGTTCATCTCCACGTCCCCGGCGTCGGCCACGCGCAGGTC
>Ga0209166_10004279_pt1 | contig 10043 bp, 8 predicted proteins | sample Coa_R1_3_FD_187151 | JGI IMG/M metagenome (GOLD analysis project Ga0209166, IMG submission 187151) | Surface soil microbial communities from Centralia Pennsylvania, which are recovering from an underground coalmine fire - Coalmine... | ecosystem: Environmental > Terrestrial > Soil > Unclassified... | reverse complement strand
GAGGGTCCATGACCTGGCCAGGCCGGCGGTGATCCAGCAGCGCTACGGGCTCATCAACAAGTTCGAGCAGGAGCTGGTCAAGGCCGGCACGGCGATCGTCAAGGTCTGCCTGCACATCTCCTACGACGAGCAGCGGCGGCGCCTGCTGCAGCGCCTCGAGGACCCGGACAAGAACTGGAAGTTCAACCCCCACGACGTCGACGAGCGCGCTTACTGGGATGACTACATGAGCGCCTACAGCATCGCCATCACGGAGTGCTCCACCGCCTGGGCGCCGTGGTACGTCGTGCCCGCGGACGACAAGGACTATCGCAACTGGGCGGTGGCCCGCCTGCTGATCGAAACCCTCGAGCAGCTCAACCCGCAGTACCCGCACCCCCGGCTGAACATCCCAGCCCTGGTGAAACGCCTGAATGCGTGAACGCCGTTTGGTAAGTTAAGCAGCGCCAAAGGGGGCTCTAAGCGTCTCCGGTAAATTGGGGGTTGTAAATCGATGAAGCGGGAACGAGTCATCCTCGTTTTCCTGGCCGCCCTGGTGCTCGCGGCGTGCGGCACGACAAGCTCCTCTGGCGGAGGAGGCAACGCCTACGCCGGCAAGACGATCAAGCTCGGCGCAATCCTGTCCATCACGGGCGCGGGCGGCGTGTACGGACCCCAGAGCCGCGACGGCATGAAGCTGGCGGTCGACCAGATCAACAAGTCGGGCGGCGTCAACGGCGCGATGATCGACCTGACGGTCAACGACGACGCTTCGCTCAAAGCGCAGTCGGCGCAGCTGGCCCAGACCATGATCCAGCAGGATCAGGACCTCGCCCTGCTCGGCCCGACGCTCTCCAACTCCGCGGTGGGTGTGCATCCGCTGGCCGAGAGCTTGAAGACGCCGATCCTGGCCGTCAGCACGACCGGCATCCACATCGTTCCCGACTGCAACTACCCGGATGAGACGCCGTGCAAGTACGTCTTCCGCGACAGCCTGGGAGAGCAGACGGCGATCCCGGACAACATCATGGCCTACGCCCAGGACGCGCATCCCAAGACCGGCGTCCTGCTGGTCGCGCAGGACGACAAGTTCTCGAGCGACGGCGGCACGATCGTCCAGAAAACGGTCGACCAGTACGGCATCCAGCTGCTGAAGGTGATCAAGTTCAGCAAGACCGAGGCCGACCTCTCGCCCTACGTGACCCAGGCGGTTCAGCTCAAGCCGGACGTGATCTTCATCACCTCCCTCGGCGCCATCCCCGCCAAGATCATGACCGAGGCCCGCAACGAGGGTTGGACCGGCCAGTTCCTCGGAGGCAACGGGTTCAACACCGCAACCGTCTCCAAGCAGGCCGGTGCGGCGGGCAAAGGCGCGCGCAGCGCGAGCGCCTGGTACATCGGCAACACGTTCGCGTCCAACGCGGACTTCGTGAACGCGTATCGCGCCGCTTACAGCAAGGACCCCGACCAGTTCGCGGCCCAGGGCTACACGGGCATCAAGATCATCGCCGACGCCGCCAAGCGGGCGAACCTCACCTTCACCGACCTGGCCGGCGACCGGGACAAGCTGCGCGCGGCGCTGGAGACCGTGAACATCGACACGCCGCTCGGGCCGTTCCAGTTCACGTCCACCCACGACGTGAAGCAGACGGTGTGGATCATCCAGATGGACGGCGCCGGCGGCTTCACGCTGGTGCACGAGATCAAGCCGAGCTAGCCGCCTCCGCGGCCGCAAGATAGACGCGCGATGGGCCAGCAGGTCCTCAACGCGATCTTCATCGGGTCGATCTACGCCCTGTTTGCGGTCGGCTATACGCTGGTCTTCGGCGTTCTCGACATCCTGAACCTCGCCCACAGCGCCGTCTTCATGCTCGGCGCCGCGATCACGTACTCACTGGTCGTCAACTACCACCAGTCCTTCGCCGTCGCGTGCGTGCTCGGCATCGCCTCGTGCGCGGTGATGGGGCTGGTGATCGAGTACATCTGCCTGCGGCCGCTGCGCCGCCGGCGCGCACCGCCGATCGCGGCGCTGATCTCCACTATCGGCCTGGCCTTGATCATCGTCGCCGCCGTCGAGCAGGGGCGGCAGGGCAGCATCTTTTCCTGGCTGTGGGTCGACGGCGCGAACTCCGTGAGCTTCCCGAGCGGCACCGTGCCCAACCCGACCTGGCACGTCGGCGGCCTGACGCTCGAGGCGACAAAGGTCGCCATCGTGCCGGTGACGGTCGCCCTCATGCTCGTGCTCGGCTACTTCATCCGCTTCACCCAGTTCGGACGAGGCCTGCGCGCGGTGGCCGAGAACCCGCGCGCGGCGAGCCTGATGGGCCTCGACGTCGACCGCATGATCACGCTGACGGTCGTGCTGTCCTCGGCCCTCGGCGGCGCGGCCGGCATCCTCTTCGGCCTCGCCATCTCCGACATCAGCCCCTACATCGGCCGTGACAACCTCGAGATCCGCGGCCTCGCGGTGATCGTGCTCGGCGGTATGGGCAGCATTCCCGGCGCGGTCGCGGGCGGCTATCTGCTCGGCGCCATCGAGGTGCTGGCGCTGGTCGTGTTCGGCAGCAACGTTCGGGCCGGGGTCGCGTTCGCCGCGCTCTTCCTGATGCTGGTGCTGCGCCCGCAGGGACTGTTCGGCGCGCAGGTCCACGAGCGCCTGTAGACGATGGACTTCATCCTGCAGCTGGTCACCGATCCCGTCGCCTTCTATCAGACGCACACCCTGCTGATCGCGGAGATCGGCATCAACAGCATCCTCGCGTCCTCGATGTTCGTCGTCCTCTATTCGGGCCAGCTCTCACTGGCCGCGCCCGGATTCATGGCCATCGGCGCCTACACGTCGGTGCTGATGGGCAACTACTGGAACACACCGTTCGCCCTCAACCTGCTCGTCGGCATCCTGCTTGCGGGCGTCGTCGGAGTGGTGGTCGGCCTGCCCGTGCTGCGCCTGCGCGGCGTCTTCCTCGCCATCGCCACGATCGGCTTCATCGAGGCGCTGAGCCTGGGCGTGATCCTCAACGTGCCCATCACCGGTGAAGGGCTCGGCCTGAAGAACCCGGACGCCGACCCGCTGGGCGGAATCAACATCGTGCTCGCCTCGCTCGCCGTGATCGTCTTCCTGCTCTGGCGCCTGACGCAGGGGCGGCTGGGCCACGCGTGGGACGCGATCCGCCAGGACGAGCTCGCGGCGCTCAGCCAGGGCATCCCGGTGGCGCGCTACAAGATGATCGCCTTCGTCCTCAGCGCGATGCTGGCCGGCTACGCCGGCGGCCTCGAGTCGCACCTCAACTTCTTCGTCGACCCGACGGAGTACGGAGTCGCGCGCACGGTCCAGGTGCTGACCTTCGCGGTGCTGGGCGGCTCGGGCAACGTGCTGGGACCGGTCGTGGGCGCGCTCTTCCTGACCACCCTGCCGGAGATCGTGCGCGTGCCGAACTTCGACTACCGCGACGTGATCGCGGGCGCGATCCTGATCCTCGTCATCATCTTCCGGCCACAGGGCATAGTCGGCCGCGGCGGGCTTGCGATCATCCGCCCGCGGTGGTGGCCGAAGTCACGAAGCAGTGCTTCTGCGCCTGGATGACCTCCGGCGGCATTTCGGCGGCGTCCATGCCGTCGACGGGGTGTCGCTGGAGGTCGAGAAGGGGTCGATCCACGGGCTGATCGGCCCGAACGGAGCAGGCAAGACCACGCTGGTCAACGTCGTCACGGGATACGTGCGCACGCAGGGCGGGACGGCATGGCTCGAGAACGACAAGCTGACCGGGCGCCCGCCGCACCGCATCGCCGCGCTGGGCGTCGCGCGCACGTTCCAGAACATCCGGCTCTTCGGCGACCTCACCGCGCTCGAGAACGTGATGATCGGCATGCACACGCGCCTGCACGACGACACGCTCGCGCAGCTGGCCACGCTGCCCATCTTCCGGCGCGACGAGCGGTCGGTCGTCAACGACGCACACAAGTTGATGGAGACGGTCGGGCTGGATCCCAGCGAGGCCGGGCGCCGGCCCGCGGGCCAGCTGCCCTATGGCGACCAGCGCCGCCTGGAGATCGCGCGAGCGCTTGCGCTGCGCCCGCGCCTGCTGATCCTCGACGAGCCGGCCGCGGGCATGAACCCGTCGGAGAAGCAGGGGATCCGCGAGCTCATCGAGCGTCTCAACGCCGATGGCCTGACCATCCTCCTCATCGACCATGACATGCGACTGGTGATGGGCGTGTGCCAGCGCGTGAGCGTCCTCAACTTCGGGCGCAAGATCGCCGACGGCGTGCCGCAGGAGGTGTCGACCGACACTGTGGTCATCGACGCCTATCTCGGCAGCGGCGCCGAGAAGGAGGCGGCGAGGGCACCCGGCACGACCGAGCTGCGTGACCTCGAGCGCGCGCGGCCGGCGTTGCGGCGGGCCGCCGAGCCCGAGGAGGCGATCCTCGACGTCCAGGACGTCTGGGTCAGCTATGGCGCGATCAACGCCGTGCGCGGCGTCTCGCTGCGCGTCGCCGAGGGCGAGGTGGTCGCCCTCATCGGCGCCAACGGCGCGGGCAAGTCGACGATCCTCAACGCGCTTTCCGGCCTCGTCCCGATTGCGAGCGGAACCGCGATCTTCGACGGGCTGGACCTGATCAACGCCAAGCCGTCCTCGATCGTCAGGCGAGGCCTCGTCCAGGTGCCGGAAGGCCGCGAGATCCTGGGCCGGCAGACCGTGCTCGAAAACCTCGAGCTGGCCACGTGGACGCGCCGCGATCGGGCCGCGGCGGCGAAAGAGATCGAGGCGATGATGGGCCGCTTCCCCATCCTCGGCCAGCGGCGGGGTCTGCGTGCGAACACGCTGTCGGGCGGTGAGCGCCAGCTGCTCGCGATCGCCCGCGGGCTGCTCGCCAAGCCGCGCCTGCTCCTGCTCGACGAGCCGTCGCTGGGGCTCGCACCGCAGATGGTCGACGAGGTCTTCGCCGCCATCGACGAGATCCACCGCGGCGGTACCACCATCCTGCTGGTCGAGCAGAACGCGCTGCGGGCGCTCGAGATAGCCGACCGCGCCTACGTGCTGGAAACCGGCCAGATCCAGCTCACGGGCTCGGGCCAGGACCTGCTCCACAACCCGGCGGTGCGGATGGCGTACCTCGGCGGCTGACCCCGCTTTTGCGCACAAAGGCGCGCCTGCCGCCTTCCCGAGACCGCATTTGTGCGCAATTGCCGGGAAATAAAAAAGCCCCGAGCCGAAGCTCGGGGCTCTCTGGTCGGTGGTTAGACCGTGCGGACGGCCCGCGCGCGCGGCCCCTTCGGGCTCTGCTCGATCTCGAAGCTGACCTTCTCCCCGCCCTGAAGCGAGTCGAAGTTGACCTCGGTACCGCTGCGGTGGAAGAAGTAATCCTTCCCGTCCTCGCCGGACACGAAGCCGAAGCCGCGGTCCGCGACCAGTTTCTTGATGGTGCCTGTAGGCATTTCCATCTCCTATGTCTCTCGAACTAAAGGCCTACTCAACTGGCGGGCCTGTTCGAGAAACCGGAGCCTGCTCGTGAGCGCCGGCGCTTCGCCGGCTGCATTGAGTATACCGAGAAGCCGGCGGGCCTATTCCTGGCCGTCCCGGCGCCCGCCGCCTGAGTTTGAGACGCACCTGAGACTGAACTCGATACGTCTTCGCTCCGACCTTCTCCTGCATGTCCCGACCACTCGTGTTTGCCCAGCAGGAGGCTCCTCATGCCTAGACGACTCGTCCTTTCCGGCGTCGTCGCCGCCCTCACGGCCTTTGCCCTCGGCGGTGCCGTTCTCGCGGCCGGCGGAGGCGGCGGCTTCGGCAGTCCCGGCACCACCAAGTTCCAGGACGTCAGCGCCAGCGCCGAGCTGAGCGACGGCAACGGCACGTTCCTTTTCCTCTACGTCGACCGCGGCATGCAGACCTTCAAGCTGCGGGGCGTCAGCGGGGCGCCCGTGATGTACGGGCCGGAGACGGTGTTGAACTACTTCGGCGAAAGCCCCGTTGGGGGATTCACGTACTTCAGCGGCTGCTTTGTCATACCGGACTCCGCGTTCTCCGTCGCGAGCAACCTGTCGACCGCGACGCTGGCTGTCGATCCCAGCATCGAAACGCCGTGCCCAGGCTTTCTGATTCCCGCCGATGCCGGCGGGCGTCCCGGCCTGTCGGGTCCCGCGCCTGACGCAGGCGGGGGCGGCGGCGGAGGCGGCGAAGGGATCACCGCCAATTTGACCTGGACATCGAACGGCGCGGTCACCTCATTTGACGTGACCACCAACGCGACCTGCCAGGGAGCCGTTGCGCACAGCGTGGGCAGCGCGCTCAACACGTTCGCCAGCGTTTCCGGAACGATTTCCCTGCTCTCGGACGTCGAAACCGCATACGCCGCCGTGAACTCCTACAGCACCACCGAGGTGATCACGAGCGCTTTCTCGGACGCCTGCACAGGCGCCTGACAACCCGCCGGGGGGGCCGGCTCGCCCGGCCCCTCACCGCTCGTTCAGCGGCCGATCCCGGTGGTCTCCGCCGCCCGGCGGGCGCGCGACTGATCGACCTCGGTGAGGTGGCGCTTGCGGAGCCGCAGATGCTTCGGCGTGACCTCCAGCAGCTCGTCGTCGACCAGGAAGTCGAGCGACTGCTCCAGGCTCTGGCGGCTTGCCGGCGTGAGCCGGACCGCGATGTCCGACGTCGACGACCGCACGTTGGACTGCTTCTTTTCCCGGCACACGTTGACGCGAATGTCGCCGGGCCGCTTCTGGACGCCGACGACCATGCCCTCGTAAACGGCTTCGCCTGGTTCGATGAAGGTCGTGCCGCGTTCCTGCGCGCCCGCCAGGCCGTAGGTCAGGGCGGTGCCGGCGGACGACGCTGTCAGCGCGCCGTTGCGCTGCTCGCGAAACTCGCCGGCCCACGGCCGGTAGCCGATGCCGATCGAGCCCATGAGGCCCGTGCCCGCGGTGAGGGTCAGGAAGCTGTTGCGGAAACCGATCAGGCCGCGCGTCGGGATGAGGTACTCGAGGCGCACGCCGCCCTTGCGGTCGTACGCGATCTCGATCATCTCTCCACGCCGCTTGCCCAGCGCTTCCGTGACCGCGCCGAGGTGCTCCTCGCGCACGTCGACGGTCAGGCGCTCGACCGGTTCCATGCGCCGGCCGTCGATGACCTTCACGATGGCCTCCGGCCGCGAGACCTCGAACTCATAGCCCTCGCGGCGCATCGTCTCGATGAGCACCGCGAGGTGCAGCTCACCGCGGCCGCTGACCTGGAACCGCTCCGCCGCGTCGGTGTCCTCGACGTGGAGCCCGAGGTTGGTGTCGAGCTCGCGGTAGAGGCGAGCACGCAGCTGACGGGTGGTCGAGAACTGTCCCTCGCGCCCGGCGAAGGGCGAGGTGTTGACGCCGAAGGTCATGCGCACGGTCGGCTCGTCGATCGCGATGCGGGGCAGCGGGTCCGGTGATTCGGGATCGGCGATGGTGTCGCCGATGGCGATCTCCTCGAGGCCGGTGAGCAGCACGATGTCGCCCGCGGCGGCGCGATCGATGGCGACGCGGTCGAGCCCTCGATAGACCAGGACCTGCGCCACCCTGGTCCGGCGAGCGCCGCCATGCGCATCGAGGACGGCGACCGGCTCGCCCGGCGCGATCGAGCCCCGGGAGATGCGCCCGATGGCCATCGTCCCCGTGTAGTCGTCGTATGCGCGGTTCGCCACCAGCATCTGGAAGCCGCCGGGCTCGACCACCGGTGCGGGAATCGTCTCGATGATGGCCTGGAAGAGCGGCTCGAGGTCGGGAGCGAGTTCATCCGGCTCCGAACCGGCCCGGCCCTCCTTGGCGATGGCGTAGAGCACAGGGGCCTCGAGCTGGTCGGCGTCGTCCGCGAGCTCGAGGAACAGGTCATGCACCTTTTCGAGCGCCGCTTTCGGCTCCGCGTTGGCGCGGTCCACCTTGTTGATCACCACCACGATGCGCAGCCCGACCTCGAAGGCCTTGCGCAGGACGAAGCGCGTCTGCGGCATCGGACCCTCGGCGGCGTCGACCAGGAGCAGGCAGCCGTCGGCCATGTTCAGCACCCGCTCCACCTCGCCGCCGAAGTCGGCGTGCCCCGGGGTGTCGATGATGTTGATGGTCACCTCGCCATGGCGGATCGACGTGTTCTTGGCGAGGATGGTGATGCCCTTCTCGCGCTCGAGATCGTTCGAGTCCATGATCAGCGTCCCCACCTGCTGGTTCTCCCGGAAGGTGTGGCTCTGCTTCAGGAGCGCGTCGACCAGGGTTGTCTTGCCGTGGTCGACGTGGGCGATGATCGCCACGTTGCGGACGTCATGGCGAATGTTGGTCACGGGACGCTCAACTATACGGTCCTAAATCGGCCCCACTCGGCGAGCACGTGGCTAAGATCGGGCGGGCGTGCGCCCTGCGGGAGGGTCATGAGTCTGCACTCACCGGAGCCGGATGCCCGCTCATAGGAAGTATTCCTGGTCCCGCAGCGCGTCGTAGTTCGGGAGAGCGACGAGCAGTTCGTCGAGGGATTTCACTAACGCACCGATGCCTGTTCGCCTGAACGTGTAGGTGCCCCCCGGAGCCGGTCGTTTGGCATGTGTGGTGCCGAGAGCGAGAGTCGAACTCGCACGTCCTTGCGGACATCGGTTTTTGAGACCGACGCGTCTGCCATTCCGCCACCTCGGCGACCTTTTGTTTGGGTCTCGCTGATTATCATTCCCCGGTGCTTCGAACCGCCGTCGCGACGTGCTGCAGCCTCCTGCTCGCAGCCGCCTGCACCGCCTCCACCTCGCCCACGGCGTCGGTCTCGTCCGATGCCGCCACGTCGGGCCGGACGGGTCCCGTGATCGCGCCTCCCCCCGTCACGCCGCCGACGCCTCCGGGGAACAACCTGCCGGCGTTCGCCTGTAAGGACGCGACCGGTGGCTCGGCGGGCGGCGTCGGCGTGACCGCGGTTCGCGTCGGCGAGCAGCCCGGCTTCGATCGCTTCGTCCTGCAGTTCGACAGCAACGTGCCCCAGTACAGCGTCAAGCGCCAGGCCAAGCCGGTCTTCACCCAGGGCGGGAGCGGCCAGACCATCACGCTCAGCGGCACGTACGGCGTGCTGATCGTCCTGCACTCCACGAGCGAGAGCGCAACCTACAGCGGCCCCAGCGACTTTCCGCACTCCGACTTCGTAGTGCTGAAGGAGGCGCGGCTGATCCAGGATTTCGAAGGCAGCGTGTCCTGGGGGCTCGGGCTCGGCTCCGCCGCTTGCATGCGCGTGTTCAGCCTCACCGACCCGGCACGGCTCGTCATCGACTTCCAAACCCCGACCTCCTGACTTAAAGTTCGGCGGCAATGGCGATGGAGCCGCCTGGCGCTCAGCCCGCACCGGCCGCACCTCCGCCACCCGGCAAAAAGTCCGGCTGCGCCGGCTGCAGCGTCAGCTGCCTCGGCTGCCTGGGCGTGATCGCGCTCGTGATCATCCTGCTGCTCGGCGGCGGCTACTTCTTCTTCGTCGCCCAGGCCCAGGCCGGGGTCGCATCGCCGGCCGCGCTGCTGGTCGCCACCGACCCGGTGGAGGTCGGCCACAACGACAGCGGTTACGCGCCCGCGAATTCCGGCCAGTCGCTCGACGCCGGCAGCTCTGTGCGCACCGGCCACACCGGTCGCGCCACGATCCAGTTCCCGGATGGCTCGCTCACCCGGGTCGCCCCGGACACCACGGTCACGATCACCAGCGCGCAGCTGAACACCGCGGGCTCGTTGAAGTCGGCGACGCTGGCCGAGAAGATCGGCAGAACGTTCAGCGTGGTCCAGAAGCTCACGGGCGGCGCGACCTTCAAAGTCTCCGGCCACTCGGTGAGCGCCGAGGTCCGTGGCACCCAGTTCGAGGTGGTCGTCAACTCCGGCTTCAGCAACCTCTTCAAGGTCTTCGACGGGTCCGTCGTGGTCGCCGGCCAGACGACGGTGACGCTCCGCGCCGGGCACCAGGTCACCGTCGACCCCGACGGCAGGGTCGGGAATCCGCAAAGCATCCGACCAGACCGCAACGATCCGTACCAGCTCGAGGTTCAGTGCGCCGACGCCGTATCTCGCGGCCCGGACGCCGGGA
>Ga0209166_10004277_pt1 | contig 10046 bp, 7 predicted proteins | sample Coa_R1_3_FD_187151 | JGI IMG/M metagenome (GOLD analysis project Ga0209166, IMG submission 187151) | Surface soil microbial communities from Centralia Pennsylvania, which are recovering from an underground coalmine fire - Coalmine... | ecosystem: Environmental > Terrestrial > Soil > Unclassified... | reverse complement strand
AGAGGCCGTCGATGTTCACGGGGATGATGGGGACGTCGATGCCTTTGATGATGCGTTCGAAGCCGCGGCGAAAGGGGAGCATCTGGCCGATGCGGGTGATTTCGCCTTCGGGGAAGATGCAGACCAGTTCGCCGTTGCGCAACGCGTCGGAGGCTTCGCGCAGGGAGTGGATCATTTCGCGGGGGCCCTGGTCCGAAGCGATGGGAATGAATTTTAGGATTTTCGCGAAGGGCTTGATGAGGGGATGGTCGTAGACGCCCTTGAACATGAGGAAGCGAATAGGACGGTCGGTGGAACAAACAAGCAAAATCGCGTCTATCCAGGAGGAATGATTTGGGGTGAGGAGCGCACCGCCGTGGACAGGAACATTTTCCTGGCCTTTTAGGTCAAGGCGGTAAATCGTGTGGGTGGCAATCCAGAGCAGCAGGCGGACCAGAGAATCGGGTAGGAGCCATAGGACATAAGCAAGCGCGCCTAGCGTGCCTGCGGACGCCCAGAAAAAGAAAGCAAGCGAGCCAAAGTGGAGGAAGCGTTCGGCAACGTAATAGACCAGGGACGCTGCAAGCATACCGACAAAGGAAAGCAGATTTGCCGCGGCAAGAACGCCTCCGCGCTGCTGCTCCGCGGGACGGTGCTGCAAGAGGGCGCTGATCGGCACGATGAAGAAGCCGCTGAAAAATCCCAGCCCCGCAAGCAAGGTGAGCACCGCGCCGAAAGCCAGGTAGGGTAGAGCCAGGAGAAAACCGAAGATAGTAATGCCTGCGGCGCCTAGCGGAATCAAGCCGTATTCAATTTTGCCGCCGGAGAGATAGCCAGCCGCTAAACTTCCAAAACCAATGCCGATAGCGAGGGCCGCTTGCAGGAGGCTGCCTTTGCCGGCGGAAAGCGCTAGAACATCACGGCCATAGAAGACGATGACAAATTGGAGTAATGCAGCCAGGAAGAAGAAATACGTGTTGCCGAGGACGGCGAGGTGGAGCACGCGGTCCTGCCGGATGCGGCGCACCTGAGCCCACAAATCGCCGAGGAAGTTGATTTGGAACTGTTTGGCCGGATTGGCGGCAGGTACGCGGGAGATCCCGAGGCTGGTTAGCAGCCCGAGGCCGGACAAACCCAGAAAGACAAAACCCGAATATTGCTGGCGCCCGGCGAACCACTCGGAGAGATGCGCGCCGGCAAGCGTTCCAGCGATAGCGGCAAGAAACGTGCCCAATTCAATGACGCCGTTGCCCCACGAAAGACGCGTCTCCGGCAAGAGTTCGGGCAGGAGACCATATTTCGAAGGGCCGAAGAGGGCACCCTGCGTACTGGCGAGGAAAAGCGCAACCAACGAGAGGGGCATGCTGTGCAGCCAGAACGCGGCGATCGCCAGGACCATTACCGCAATCTCGAAATATTTTGTGCCGATGGTGACCGAGCGTTTGCTGAACCGGTCGGCGAGGAAACCGCCGGTCATGGAGAAAAGGATGAACGGTGCGGCAAAGAGCAGGCCGACCACGCGGACATTGGAGGCCTCTTCGTCCGGGGAAAGATTGGTCTGCAGACTGAGGTAGAGGACAAGGAACTTGAGGGCGTTGTCGTTGAAGGCGCCCTGAAATTGCGTGGCGATGAGGCTCCAGAAGCCGAGACGCCAGGAACGCGGTGGTTCGGACACGCGGGGGAGGCCTCCGTCAGGCGATGCGTGCAGGGTGGTTCGAGGGAAATGGTCGCAAACCTGCGGACGATTGGATAGGGAATTTTTTGGCGCGCGTGTGCAAAGGGAATAAAAAGACAAGAGGAACCCAAGAGGGAGGGGCGAGCCCCTCCCCTACAAAGGTGATTTTCGCGGGTAGGCGACTACGGAGATGTCTGGGCCTGATTGGCGGATGGTGCTTACTCGCATGGATGGCATCGCGTTTGCGCCGGACGTCACGAAGGGGACGCTGGCAGTGGCGGCGACTTTGGGAGCGTAGAAGAGAACGAGTTTGTTTACGAGGTTGGCGGATAAGGCGGCGGCGTTCAGGTGGGGGCCGGCTTCGAGGAGGACGCTGAGGATATCGCGGCGGCCGAGATCCTTGAGGACAGCGCCAAGATCGAGGCCGCCGCGGCTGCGCTTTACTTCGATTAATTCGACGCCGGCGTTTTGCAGCTTGCGGGCTTTGGGAGTTTTGAGCAGGGCAGAGGTGTAGACGAGGAGATCGTCGTCACAGGTTTGTACGATGCGCGACTTGGGGGAGAGGTGGAGGCGCGTGTCCAGGATTACGCGTAGCAAACGGCGGCGGCGCGGGAGGCCGCTGCGGTCGGTGAGGAGGGGATTGTCGGCGAGGATGGTGCCGATGCCGGTGAGCAGGGCGTCGGAGGCGTGGCGCATGCGATGAACTTCGGCGCGGGATTCTTCGCTGGTGATCCATTCGTGATTTTTGCTTTTGCGCGATTTTGGAAGGGCAAGTTGGCCGTCGAGCGTTAATGCCGACTTCAGAGTTACGAACGGTTTGCGCGCGATAATCCAGTGCGCAAACGCTTCGTTGAGTATCTGGGCTTCCGTTTCCAGCAGGCCGCTCTTCACTTCGATGCCAGCCGCGCCCAATCGCCCGAACCCCGTGCCGCGGGTTTTCGGGTTGGGATCCTCCATCGCCGCCACTACGCGCGAAATTCCCGCGGCAATTATTGCTTCGGCGCACGGTCCGGTGCGGCCGGTGTGATTGCACGGCTCAAGGGTCACGTAGAGTGTTGCGCCGCGGGAGCGTTCGCCGGCTTGCTTGAGGGCAACAATTTCCGCGTGGTCTTTCCGTTCGTATTGGTGGAATCCCTCGCCAAGAATTGCGCCGTCTTTTACGATCACGCAGCCTACGGTGGGGTTCGGGCTGCTCAGGCCAACGCCTTTGCGCGCCAGGTCGAGCGCATGTTCCATGAAATGGGTGTCGTGGGAATTCACGGTGTCAGTTGAAAAGCGAGTCGGCGTAGGTTTGTGCGTCGAAGGGGACGAGGTCGTTGATCTGTTCGCCGGTGCCGACGAAGCGGATGGGCAAGCCGAGTTCCCGTGAAATGGCGACGACGATGCCGCCTTTTGCGGTGCCATCGAGCTTGGTCAGGATGATGCCGGTTACGCCGACAGCGGAAGTGAACTCGCGGGCTTGTGCGAGGCCGTTCTGGCCTGTGGTGGCGTCCATCACCAACAGGACATCGTGTGGCGCGCCGGGAATCACTTTTGCGGCGGTGCGCTTCATTTTTTCGAGTTCGAGCATGAGGTTGGATTTGGTGTGCAGGCGACCAGCGGTGTCAACGATCACGGCGTCCGCGCCGCGGGCTTTCGCTGCGGCCATGGCGTCGAACACCACGGCGGCGGGGTCCGAGCCGGATTTTTGCTTGATCACCTCGACGCCGTTGCGCTGGGCCCAAATTTCGAGTTGCTCGATGGCGGCGGCGCGAAAGGTGTCCGCCGCGCAGAGCACCACGCTGCGACCGTCCTGGCGCAAGCGATTGGCGAGCTTGCCGATGCTGGTGGTTTTGCCGGCGCCGTTCACCCCGACGATGAAGATGACGCGAGGGTCGTTGCCGTTTGCCGCTCCAACCAGGTGCGGCGTGTTTCCGTACACATTGAGGGCACGAAATACATGTTTCTTAATCTCGTGTTTCAGTTGCTCGCCATTATTGAGGGCGTTGCGGGAAAGCTGTTCTTTCACCGAGTCGAGAATTTCTTTGGTGGTTTTTACGCCGAGGTCAGCGGAGAGCAGGGCGTTTTCAACTTCTTTTAGAACGGAGGGATCGATCTGGCGGCCACCCTGGGTGATGGTGTCGAGCGTGTCGGCAAGGGCTTCCTTGGTTTTGCCGACGGACTCTTTCAGGCGCTCGAGGAGCGTGGGTTCGGGTTTTCCGAAAAGGGTGATCATAAGAGTGGTTTGCGCCCGAGAAAAGGTGCAAAGAAAAGTGTAACAGATTGGGTGGAGAGGCTGATGAGCAGGGAGAAAAGCGCCCGTCCCACAGAATTATCCGCGACGTGCAATAAGCGCCCGCCTCAGAACGCGGCCGCTACAAAGGCGGCTGATTTGGGTGGTTAAGGTAGAAACCGTGAAAGCGGCAGCTTCGCTGTCGCACTCTATAGTTAGACTTGGACTTCGACGGCGGTCAGGCGGAGTTTGCCGGCTTTTACGGCGGATTCGAGGGCGATGACGATGGCTTCGTCGAACTTGGAGCCTGCGAGCGCTTTGATGCGCCCCAACGCGTAGTCCAGATCCATCGCGTTCTGGTAGGGGCGATTGGTGGTCATGGCATCCAGGGTATCGGCCACGCCGATGATGCGCGCCATCTGGGGAATCTGCGGGCCGGTCAAGCCGTAGGGATAGCCGCGGCCGTCCATGTGTTCGTGGTGCAGTTCGATGCCCGGCAGCATGTCTTTGAGCTGCGAAACCGGACGCATGATGTTGGCGCCCTTGGTGGTGTGGGTCTTCATGATTTCGAACTCTTCAGGGGTCAGGGAACCGGGCTTTTTGAGGACACGGTCGTCCACGCCGATTTTGCCGACGTCATGCAGGAGCGCCGCGATTTTCAGCTTGTCGAGCGCCTCGGGCGAGAGGTTCATCTCCTGCGCGATGATTGTCGAATACTTCGCCACGCGGCCGGAATGGCCTCGGGTGTAGGGGTCCTTTTCGTCGATCGCGGCCGCGAGCATGCGGATGGAGCCGATGAAGAGTTCACGGTTTTCCTCGGCGGCTTCCTTCAGCCGCTCGATGTACTCTTCGATGTCGCTGGCCATGAGGTTAAAGTTTTCGGCCAGTTCGCTGATTTCCGCGGCGCCACGAACGGGGGTGCGCTGGTGAAATTCACCACGGCTGATGGCGCGCGTGGAAGCGGCCAGTGAGCGAATCGGGGTGCTGATGCCGACCGCAAAGAAATACCCGAAGAGAATGGCCACCAGAACAACGACGCTAACGAAGGCCAGCGCCTGTTGGTTGAGTTCCGTCACGCCGGCGTCGGCGCGGGCTTCATCCACGCTGCGCTCGGAAATGACGGCCCAATTGACTTCCGGGAAGGTGCTGTAGGTCCCAACCATCTCCACCTGGCGGTTATTTTCTTTTTCTGTGAAATGCACGGTTTCGGTATTACGCAAATCCTTGGGGAGCGCCTTGATCTGGGCGACCATGTGGGACTTATCGCTCAAATCCTCGCCGGGCACAAAATGCTTGGTATCGGGATGGGCCACGATGTGGCCGTAGTGGTCGACGATAAAGACGGCCCGCCCGCGCACGCTGGCATCTTGCAAGCGGTGCAAAATCGGGTCCAACGAAACCACCGCGGCAAGCATGCCGGTGAAGTTGTCCTGCGAGTCCTTCAGCGGCACAGCCATCACGAAGGCAGGGCGATTGTCAGGCGCGAGCGCCAGAGGATCACTGCGGAATTTCACGGACTGAACGCAGCTGACGAATGCGCGCTGCAGGGCCTTGGCCACGAAGGGGTCTTGCTCCGCGCGGAAATTTCCCTGCGAAGCGGTGGTGCCCTTGCCGTCGCGGCCCACGGCGGTCAGATAGATGAACGAGTTGCGATTGGAATCGACGAAGTTTTCGAGGAGCCGGGTGACTTTGGGCTCGGCGGCGGGATCGGTGACGTTGTCGATGAGGCCGGTGAGGGTGAGGATCTGGCGTTGGCTGATTAGCTGTTGCGTCAGGTTGGATTCGAAAAACTGAACTTCCTGCGCTAGCGAGCGGGTCAACTCCGTCTGCTGTACGCGCTCGGTATCTACCAACTTTTCCTGGCTGAGTTCGAGCACCTGGCGGTGGTACAAGCCGATGGGGAGCGCGCTCACAAGCAGGAGCGCACCGAGCACAAGCCAGAGGATGCGCACCCGGCCGGAACGGAGGCGCGTCAAAATCGATGGAATACTATCCGCCATCGCAACACATTGATTTTAGAAGGGAGCGACGTGGAAAGCGGCTGGCCTAAAGGACAGGAGGCGCGGAAGTGCAACTGGGCTGGAGGTACTGGGCCGAAAGTAATCGGTCATCAGTTATCAGTAATCTGTAAGGGCGAATAGCTGCCTCTGTGCGGTTGGGTGAAGACGGTGCTAACAGCGATCAGATAGCAGAGAACAGGAGGCGAAGAGGCCTCGTCCATTTGCGCTCGGTTGCCTTTATGAAGAATGCCTTCGGATGACTCGGGGGTGATTTGTTATGGTCCAGCCCCTACTCTCGTTTAAGCGGCCTTTCCATGATGGCGCGGATGGCATCCCGGGGGGAATTGCCGAGGTGCAGGATACTGTGCACCTGTTGCGTAATCGGAAGGTCGATGCGGTTTTCCTTTGCCAGGGCCAGCAGGGCTGCCGCGGTGCCAACGCCTTCGGCGACCATGGTCATGCCGGCCAGGATTTCGGCGAGTGAGCGGCCCAGTCCCAGTTCGAATCCTACGCGCCTGTTGCGGCTCTGGGCCCCGTAGCAGGTGAGAATCAGGTCGCCCATGCCTGCGAGGCCGCTTAGGGTTTCCGGCTTTCCGCCCAGAGCTACCGCGAGGCGGGTCATTTCGGCCAGTCCGCGGGTGATCAGCGCGGCGAGCGAGTTCGCTCCGAGGCCCAGCCCCTGGCAGGCGCCTGCGGCAATGGCCATTACGTTTTTCATTGCGCCGGCGAGTTCCACCCCCAGGACGTCATCGTTGGTGTAAAGGCGAAACGCCGGGCCGGAAAATTCTTCCTGCAAAAAGGCGCCCAGGGCAGCGTCTCGCGAAGCGAGCACCACTGCAGTCGGCTGGCCTTCAGCAGCTTCGGCAGCGAAGGATGGGCCGGAAAGCACGGCGACACGGGGGAGAAAGCGCGCGTTGATGACTTGGGAGATGACTTCGCTCATGCGCAGGTGCGTTGCGGGTTCGAGGCCTTTGGTGGCGCTGACGAAGACCGCGTCGCGCGAAAGATGCGGAAGCGCCGCCGCAAAAATTGTGCGGGTGTGCGCGGAAGGGACCGCGCCAACCACGATTTGCGCTTCGCGCAAAACTTCCTCTACTTTCGCGGAGGCTTGTACGCAGGGCGGGACGGAAATGCCGGGCAAGTATTTCTTGTTCTCGCGTTCCTGTTCGATCGACTGCGCCAGAGAGGAGTCGCGCACCCAAAGACTGACATCGTGCTTCCGCCGGCTGGCCGACAGCACGACAGCGAGTCCGGTGCCCCAGCTTCCGCCGCCGAGAATCGCGATGCGGCTCACGCTGGGTCACCTTTAGATCTGCCGAAGGAGAATTTGGGTTCGGTGCCGTCCACCAGGCGCTGGAGGTTGGCGTCGTGCTTAAAAATGACCAGCGCGGCGGCGAACAGGGTGCCGAAGTCGACCACCAAGGGTGGCGCGTGGCCGGGCGCCCACAAGAAATACATCAGCAACGGCATTGCCGCCGCCGCGGAGACGGAGCCGAGAGAAACGTAACGCCACGCAACACTCACGGCGATAAAAACGAGCAGGGCGCCGAGGGCTGCCAGCGGCGCCAGCATTAAGAAGACACCAAGCGCCGTGGCGACACCTTTACCACCCTTGAATTTCAGCCAAACGGGAAAACAGTGGCCGAGCAGTACGGCAACGGCGGCGAGCGTCATTGCTGTCGAACTCTGTTCACTGAATCGCCCGGCGAGCCAGACGGCGGCCGCGCCCTTGGCAACGTCGAGAGCGAGGGTCAGAATTCCCGCGGCGGGACCCGCGACACGCGCGACGTTGGTGGCGCCGATATTGCCGCTGCCGGATTTCCGGATGTCACTTCCGGCAAGGAGTTTCGCGAGGATCAGCCCGAACGGAATCGAGCCGAGAAAATAGGCGGCGGCCAGAAGAGGGGAAGTACTCGGCGTGAAGAACGACATGCAGGCCTAAGCCTCCGTTGCGAAGCGAAACGTTTGCACCGTAGTGTACTCCGCTCCGGTGGGTTTCAGCTTGCTCTCGATGAGGTGAAACTCTCCCGTGCGCAGCGAGCCGAGCGGTTGGCCGCTCCGTTCGTTCGCCGCCTGCAACAATATTGGCGGGACGCCCGGCAGCGAAAACCTGGCCAGCGTCAGGTGCGGTGTGAACGGGCGTTCCTCCAGAGGGAAACCGAGGCGGTGCGCGGCCTGATCCATGTCCCCGGCGAGCGTCTTCAGATTCGCTGACGATTCCATTCCGGCCCAGAAGACGCGGGGGCGTTTCTCATTGGGGAAAAAGCCGAGGCCGCGAAATTCAACTTTCACCGGCTCGGGGGAGCGAATGCCCGAGAGCACGCTTTGCAACGCACCCAATTTTGCGGAGTCAGTTTCGCCGAGAAATTTCAACGTAACGTGCAGATTTTCGGCTCGAACCCACTTCAGCCGCGGGGCGAGGGCGCGAAATTCTTTCAACAACGACACGAAGCCGGTTCGAATGTTTTCGGGAATTTCGATGGCTATGAAGAGTCGCACGAAGGCAGCACGCTTCAGGCAGATGGATTGACGCGGCGCGGCTGGGGCTTGCCGTCGAAGAGGTAGTGCACGCGGACCATGTCGAGAGCGAGTTGGGAAGCGTAGAAGCGGATCATTTCCCGGTCGCCGGGGAGATGCACCAGGCGTTCCTTCGTTCCTGTGGGAGCGGCCAATGCGATGTGCACGGTGCCCACCGGTTTTTCTTCGCTGCCGCCGCCCGGCCCGGCGATGCCGGTGATGCCAACTCCAAAGGTGCTGCCAACGCTGCGGCGAATTCCTTCGGCCAATGCGATCGCGACCTCCGCGCTCACCGCGCCCTTTGAGGCGATAAGTTCCGCGGGCACTTCCGTCCAGACGGTTTTGCGTTCGTTGCTGTAGGAGATTACGCCGCCGAGAAAATAGGTGGAGCTTCCCGGGATGCGCGTGAGGCGTTCGGCGAGCAGGCCGCCGGTGCAGCTTTCCGCGGTCGAGATCGTGGCGCGATTGGTGGTCAGGAGTTCCGCAACGACATCCTCGAGAGTTACGGCCTTGTGGGCGAAAATGCGATCGCCTAGAGCGAGTTCGAAGCTGCAAACGATTTCGTCCAGGGTGGTTTCGGCCTGGGTTGCGTCTTCGGTCCAAAGGCGCAAGTGAATCTGGATTTCACCCGGCGCGGCGAGAATCGTGGTGTTCACGTCCGGATGACGCGTGTAAATCGGCCGTATGCGCTCCTCGACATGCGATTCGCCGAGGCCGGTCACCCGAAGCTCGCGGTGAAACATGCGCACGCCGGAAACGCGGCGGCGCAAACGCGGCAGCACCTGCTCGAGAAAGAGCGGCTTGAGTTCGCGCGGCGGGCCCGGCAGCAACGCCACCATGCGGCCCTTGTCTTCAATCCACAGGCCGGGAGCGGTGCCGCGCGGATTTTCGAGAACCTCCGCGCCTTCCGGCACCATGGCTTGGCGCAGATTCACGGCTGGCATGTCGCGCTTGAAGCTGCGGAATCTCGCTTCGATTGCCCGAACCACATCATCATTCCGCTGCAGGCGGCGGCCGAGAAGTTCGGCGACGGTTTCGCGGGTTAGGTCGTCCTCGGTGGGGCCCAGGCCGCCGCTCGCAATCACGACCGGCACGCGATTCAGCGCGTCGCGAAACGCTTCCGCCAGCAGTTCGCGGTTGTCGCCGACGATTGTCTTCCGCAAAACTTCGATGCCGAGCTTGTTTAATTCTTCGGTAATGAAGAGCGAGTTGGTGTCCACCCGGTCCGGGGTGAGGAGTTCCGATCCAACGGCTATGATTTCGGCTTTCATGGGAATTATTGTAGCTCACCCGGCGGAGGGGCCGGGCGGAAGGCGATTCGAATACCGGAGACTAACCGTGGAGGGGCAACCCGCGGACGTTCCAATCAACGGTAAACAGGGAGCTGTTGGCGGCGAGGATGCCGCGGCCGTTGGGGAGGAGGGCGAGGCCGACCAGAGCGGAGCCGCTGAGGAAGTGCTCGGCGTGGCCTTGGGGAGAGATGCGAACGACGCCGCGGCGGCCACCGAACGAGGCCACGACGAAGAGATTTCCGTCCTGATCGAAGGCGAGGCCCTGCGGGCGGCCGAGGCCGCGATAGAAGACGTGGACTTCGCCGTTTTGGGTGATGCGATAGACGCGGTCGTAACTGGAGGTGGTGGGGCCGCTGACGTAGAGTTCGCCG
>Ga0209166_10004276_pt1 | contig 10047 bp, 7 predicted proteins | sample Coa_R1_3_FD_187151 | JGI IMG/M metagenome (GOLD analysis project Ga0209166, IMG submission 187151) | Surface soil microbial communities from Centralia Pennsylvania, which are recovering from an underground coalmine fire - Coalmine... | ecosystem: Environmental > Terrestrial > Soil > Unclassified... | reverse complement strand
GCCACGGATCTCGGCCCGGCCCCAGTTATCGGTCCCAGGGACGCCGAACCGAACAGCAGGAGAGTCAAGCAAGTCAACTCACCGGCCGGCCGGCACCGCCACAATGCCGATCCATGCCATGCCATGACGGCGACGCCCCACCAGTACGGCCAGATTCTGCTGCCATGGCGCTGCCATGAAGATCAAAAAGGCCTGACCGCCGCTGGCGATCAGGGCCTCTGACCTGGACTTCCTAGTAGCGGGGGCGGGATTTGAACCCGCGACCTCTGGGTTATGAGCCCAGCGAGCTACCGAACTGCTCCACCCCGCGTCGGTGTTCCTTCACTTTAGGGGCTGCGCCGGCCCGAGGCAAATCATGCTGGTCACGCGGCCCGCGGGCCCGGATGGCCCCACCAGCCCGGCGCGCGCCCGGAAATCATGCTCCGATGGTCCCGCCGCCCGGCTGGGACAGCCAGAGCTGGTACCGCACCGGCCAGGTCGAGGTCGGTGGCTTGGTGAGGAGATGGGCGTCCTGCTGGGTGTCCAGGCTGACCACCTCCCGGGGCGATGCGCCATACCGGGTCAGTTCCGCGGCCTGGGTCGCGAGCAGCGCTGGGTGACGGCCGGCGCGCTCGATGCCGCCGATGACTGCGGCCACGTTCCCCTGGCCGGCTCCCGCGACGATCCCGGTGGGCACGCCGCAGGTACCCCGGATGACCTCGGCGAACGCGCGGGCGGCGACCTTGTCGAGCAGCAGGACCGACGAGTGCGGCGGGATCGCCCCGCACAACTGCTGCACCGCACTGACCTCGCCCGCGCCGGTGGTGCGGAACGCCAGCCCGGACAGGGCCAGGCGGGTCGCGGGGTCCGAAGGCCGCGACAGCGCGATCCCGAACGTGATCGCGGCGGGCGGCACGCCCATGGCGACCACGAAGCACGCGGTGGCCAGGGCGACAGCCGTAACCCCGGCGCCGCGGGCGTGAGCGCGGCCGATCATCCAGGCCGCGACCCACACGGCCAGCACGATCAGCCCGGGCAGGACGACCGGGACCAGCTGCCGGCTCGCCCAGGGCTGGTCCGGCACGGTGCCCGGCTGCCAGAGCACGGCGAACAGCCCCCAGCCGATGACCGCGACGGGCAGGACCCACGACCGGGCCACGCCGCCCGGATCACGCCAGGTGATCAGCGCCCGAACGCACATCCGGGTGACCAGAGCCAGGCCGATCAGCCCCAGCAGCAGCACGGGCACACCGAGATACCAGATGACCCAGTACAGGCTGCTCTCGGCGTACAGCCGCCCCGGGTCCACGGGCAGGCTCTCCAGCCGCTGCAGCGCGGCGACATACGGGCTGGCGGGCCCGTGCACCTTCTGCACGTAGGGGCGGATCGCCAGCCCGATCCCGGCGAGGATCACCAGCGCCGCGCCGGCGTCGGGCAGCCAGCGCAGCGGCCGCGCCGCCAGCAGCTTGCGCGCCCGGCGGCGCGCCGGTCCGGCCAGTGCGATGGTTGCGCCCAGCACGGTCGCTGCCGCGAGTCCCCCGGCGAGGATGCCGATAATTCGAAACGATGGCGTCGTGGTACTCAGCGCCGGATCGTCCAGCCGGATCCCGGCGGCAAGCCCGCAGATGACCCCGGCCAGCCAGCCGGCGGCCAGCGGGATGGCCTGCGGTCTCCGGCCGGCCAGCAACGCCCCGGCAACGACGATCACCGGCAGGACCATCAGGGCGAAGCTGGCCCCGGCCAGCACGGTCAGGCCGATCGCCAGGCCGCCCAGGCCGGCGAGCGTGATCCGCCGCCGCGGCGAGGAGAACGAGTCCACGACCAGGCCCAGGCCGCCGAACAGCAGCGCCTGGGCCAGGGTGTCGTTGAACGCGGACCGGCTCGTGTAGATCTCCGGCACGGTGAGCGCCAGCAGCAACGCGCCCGCGGGCGCCCACTGCGGCCCGGCCAGCCGGGCGGTGAGCCCGCCCACGGCGAGTATCGCGAGCGCGCCGAGTAGTGGGCTGATCACGGCCGCGCCGGTGACGCCGTGTGCCCACATGCCCACGGCCAGGACGATCGGCAGGCCGGCCGTGAGGCCAGGGATGATATCGCCGCCGTGGCTGGTGAAGCCGAAGCTGGCGAACGTGAGGCCGGGGTGGGTGCCGCCGAACGCTGCCGCGGCCGCAGGGATGGGCAGCCTGCCGTGGCCGGCGATCCAGTAGGCGATCTGCGCGTACGCGCCGGGGTCGCGGCTCACGATGAACTGAGGCGAGTTCTCGATCAACTGCCAGACCGCGAAGCCGGCCGCGATCACGACCGTGCCCGCGAGCCCCCACCAGGCGGACCAGGGCCGGCCCCGCTTCCTGGCGGGCCTGCCCTGAGCGGCGGTGGCCCGGGTGGCCGGGGTGCCCGGAGTGGCGGGGGCGGGCTCGGTACCCGGCGCGGGCCAGCGACCGGGAAGCTCGCGGGCAACCAGAATGGTCAGGGCCACGGCCAGCGGAACCGCGATCAGCACCATGGGCGCGGGCAAGAACGCGCCCGCGAGCAGCAGCACCAGCCCGGGCACCAGCCAGGCCACCAGGAGGATCACTGGCAGCGCGGTCACCAGGGCGAGCGCCCGGGCGCCCGGGTCGGCGGCCTCGCGCACTCCGGGGCCGGGCTGCCACAGTCGGCTGATGCCGAGGCGGCCGATGGTGCGCTGCCAGGGCGTGGCCACGCCGCGCTGCCAGAGCGTCCCGGCGCGCCGGCCCAGGCCGATCTGGTCCCAGCGCCGGGCGAATCCGCTGAGCACCGCGGTCTCGGTGCCCGTGGTCTGAGGGGCCGTGGGCGGCGCGCCGGGCTCGGACACGGGCGGGGCGCCAGGCGGCAGGTGCTGCTCGTGGGCGACGGCGGGCTCGCTTCCGGCCGGGTTAGTGGCAGGCTGATTGTCGTCCCGGCCGGCGGCAAACTGGTCCTCTGTCAGGCTGCCAGCAGGCTTACTTCCGTTCTGCCGGAGAGTAAGGCGTAGTCCCAGGCGCACGTGCCCTACTCTAGAACGGGCTAGTAACAAGCGGAGCGTTCCGGCATACGGACCGGGACGGGCTAGGTCAGCAGGCTGCGCTGACCGATTTCACCTTAATATCACTACATGCCCAAGCCTCTCCGGAGACAACGGACCGAATCCCCGCGTGAGCTACGATTCATGCCGAGGAGCGCTGAGCAGCAGCAATGAGCCGCTACGAGGACCCTGAAGGCACTGGTGAGTTCCCCGCCGGGGAGAAACGGCGCAGGGGATCGCTGCTTCGCCGCAGTGGCCCCGCCGTTGGCGCCGGGGAGTGGGACGCCAGCGGCCGGTCTCGTCGTGGCCGGGGGCAGCACGACCCGTGGGAGCAGTCCGGGCGGGCCGGCGGACGCCGGGCCGCGCGGTCCAGCGGCCCGGCCTCCCGCACCCGGCGCCTCCTCGGCCGGCACCCGGTGGTCAGCGTGCTCGCCATCCTCGTCACCCTCACGATCACCCTCGTCTCGCTGAGCGCCTACGCGGCCTACCGCGGCGTCTACGACAGCATCCACCATGTCACTGTCACCAGTGGTGAACTGGGCAAGCGCCCGCCGAAGCTGAACGGGTCGCAGAACATCCTGATCATCGGGTCGGACTCGCGCAGTGGCACGCACGGCAAGTATGGCCGCGGCATCCAGGGATCCCGGTCCGACACGTCGATGCTGCTGCACATCTCGCCAACCCACACCGGCGCGATCGTGATCAGCTTCCCCCGCGACACCATGGTGCCGATCTACTCCTGCCAGAGTGACGGCCAGGGGCACCCCGGCCAGCAGGCCCAGCCCGGCAGCCTGGAGCAGCTCAACTGGAGCTTCTCCAACGGCGGCGCGGCGTGCCTGTGGCGGACCCTGGAGCAGGTCACCCGCATTCACATCGACCATTTCGTCGAGGTCGACTTTTCCGGGTTCAAGTCGATCGTCAATGATGTCGGCGGCGTCCCGGTCTGCCTGCCCTTCGCCATCCGTGACCCCGCCTCGAAGCTGAACCTGCCGGCCGGGAAGAGCGTCGTGCACGGCGACCAGGCCCTGGCGTTCGTCCGCGAGCGGCACATCGGACTGGGCTCGGACCTGCAGCGGATCAACCGGCAGCAGATCTTCCTGGCGTCGCTGGCGCAGAAGGTCAAGCAGTCCAGCTCGCTCAGCGACCCGACCAGGCTCTACAACATGGTCCACGACATCGCCACCTCGCTGACCACCGACAGCGGGCTGTCGTTGACCGACATGTATGCGATCGCCAACAGCCTCAAGGGCCTGAGCACGAAGGCGCTGCAGTTCATCATGGCTCCGGTGGTGCCCTACCCGGCCAACCCGGCCAACCAGGTGGAGTTCAGCCAGCCGTCGGCGGACCAGCTGTTCCGCGCGATCGCCCGGGACAACCACATCCTCAAGACCGCGCGGCGGGCCGCGCACGCCAAGACGCAGCTGCCCACCGTCAAGCCGGCCAAGGTAGCGCTCCAGGTGCTCAACGGGACCAACATCGCCGGCCTGGCCGCGACCACAGCCAGCCAGCTCACCGCCCGCGGCTTCAACGTGGCGGGCACCGGCAACGCGACCGGCACCGCCAGCAGCACCGTCATCGAGTACGCGTCGGCAGCGCAGCTGCCCCAGGTGAACACGCTGCAGAAGGAGATACCCGGCGCCCAGATCAAGCAGGTATCCAGTCTCAAGGGCAGCACGCTGAGCCTGGTCCTCGGCAACGGCTTCAAGGGCGTCGGGCCCAGGCCGAAGAAGAAGGCCAGGAGCACCTCGGCGGCGGCGCTGAGCAAGAGCTACGGCGGGGTCAACGGCGCCGCGAACATCTGCAAGCAGTCCGCCGCCTTCAGCGGGCCGGACAACCCGACGATGTTCGGCAACTGATCACGTGCAGCTCTTCACGAACTGGCACACCTGGCAGCAGGCCGAGCCCGGGCTGCGCGCGGCACTGCCGGCGGACACCGTGGAGCGGCTGCACCGGGCGGTCAGCTACGCCGAGCAGCACCACGGGGACCAGCGGCGGCCGACCGGTGCGCCGTACCTGGAGCACCTGCTCGAGGCGCTGGAGGTACTGGTCCGCGGCGCCGGGGTGACCAGCCCGGAGATACTCTGCGCCGCCGTGCTGCACGACGTGGTGGAGGACACCGACGCCGTGGTGGACGATGTTCGCACGGCGTTCGGCCCGCGGGTCGCCGAACTGGTTGGCTGGGTGACGATCCCGGAGCCCGGGCCGGGCCAGGACAAGGCCGCCGTCAAGGAAGACTACCTGCGCGGACTGCGGCACGCGCCGCGGGACGCGCGTCTGGTCAAGCTCGCCGACCGGGCCAGCAACGCCCAAACGCTGGGGAACCTGCCGGAGGCACGGCGGCGCGCATACTATGCGCAGACCGTGGAGTACGTCGTCCCGCTCGCCGCGGCGGAGCCCTGGTTCGCCGACTGGTACGCCGGCTGGGCGGCGGCGTTCGCCGGCCTGGCCTCGCCGGCACCCGGCGGGCCGCCGCCGCCGCCCGCGCCGCCGAAGCCGAGCCAGGAGATGCCCAGCCAGGCCAGCAGCCCCGCCGGGTAGAGGAAGTACCCGAACCGGGTGGCCGGGGCCAGCACGAACATGAGGCTGAGCCCGATGATCAGGCGCCATGTCGCGGCCGGGACCGTGCGCGGCGGCCGGACGGCCAGCGACACCGCGATGCCGAGGCAGGCCAGCGCGAGCAGTGCCACCGCGATGAAGTGTCCGGCGTGCCCGGTCTCGACCAGCAGCCGGCCCGGCAGCGGGCTGACCGCCTCGGACTTGATGCTGGCCAGGCCGAGGGGGAATGAGATCGTGTTCTGCACCAGGGCGTTCGGCCCGAGCACGGCCACCGGCCCGACGATGGAGGCGAACACGGCGAGCGAGGTCCCGGTTAGTATCCCCGCAGCCCGCCTGCCGTCCCGGACCGCGACCATCACCACCGCGATCAGCACGGCCGGCCACGCCGTCGCCTTCATCCCGGCGGCGACTCCGAGAGCCAGGCCGGCCAGCAGCGGGTGCGGTTCCCGCCACAGCAGCGCCAGGCCCAGGCACAGACAGGCGAGCACGGGCACGTCGGTGCCGCCGACGCTCAGCGAGAACGCGATCACCGGGGACGCGGTCACCAGCACGGTCCAGCGCATCACGTCGCGGACCCCGACCACGGCCAGCGCCGCCGCGAACACGATCACGAACCCCACGCCGAACCAGATCCGCGGGTCGGTCAGCACCGAGAAGCCGAGCAGTGCCCGTGGCATGCCGAACAGCGTCATCAGCGGCAGGTAGGGGTCGAAGATGTTCGGGCTGTGCGCGGCGGCCAGGGACGCCGGCCCCAGATACGGCGTGCCGTGCTGCACCAGCAGCGTTGCTGACTTGTTGATCACACGGACCTCTGGCTGCTGCAGCCGGGCGGCGGCCATCAGGCCCAGCGGCACGACCAGCGCCCCGGCCAGGCTGAGCAGCAGTGCTGCGTCCCTGCCCCGGGACGGCCACGCCAGCACGAGCATGGCCGCGAACAAGTAGGAGCAGGCCGCGAAGATTCCCCAGGTCCGGTGCAGGGGGTTACTGGTTACCAGGGCCATCGCGACGGCATACGCCGCAGATGCGGCGAACAGTGCGGTCATCCAGGACCGCGGAACCATCGTGGGCGATGGCCAGTCGAACCGGCGCAGCGCAGGGCCCCTCAGCGGTACCTGCCGCAGCATCAGCATCGACATGCACCCCTCCAGCGAGGGCCATCCTAGCCGCTACCCGTGTATCGGCGCCGATTGGCCACGCTGGTCACCGCCTGCGGCCGGGCGGCGGGCACCGGGTAACCGTCAGATCACCGGAGGCCTCCCAGCCCGGGCCATCCGCCAGACCGTGCGCGCCGTCAGGGGCCGCCGCTCCCCCGGGTCCATCCGGCAGCCTTCCGCGAACCCGCCGGCCCAGGCGCGCACCACCGCCACCGATCGCTCCCGCAGCACGGTCAGCGCGAACCAGTCCAGCAGGTATGCGCAGGCCAGCGGCCAGGGCAGGTTGCGCCGCGCGAGCAGCACCCGGTTGCGCCCGTCCAGCCGGTAGAACCCGGCATACCGGGCATTCGGCAGCGTATGGTGACACACCACCACGGTGGCGTCGTACTCCAGCCGGTACCCGAGCCCCAGCAGCCGCCAGGCCAGGTCGGTCTCCTCGTGCGCGTAGAAGAACGCTTCCGGGAGGCCGCCCGCGGCCGCGAACGCCGACGCGCGCACAGCGCACGCGCCGCCGGCGAACGTGGTCACCATCGAGGACCGCTCCGGGTCTCCGGCCCGCAGCCGGGGCACGTGCCACCGGGCCCCGGCCCCGGTCTGCGGGTCCAGCACCCGGAACGACAGCACCGCGAGATCCGGTTCCGCGGCGAACCGCCCGGCCACGTACCGGCCGGTGCCCGGATCCGGGTACCACCCGTCGTCATCGAGGAACAAGAGCACATCCCCGGACGCCGCCGCCGCCCCGGCGTTCCGCCCCGCCGCCACCCCCACGTTCTCGGCCAGCCGCAGCACGCTCACCGTGGCGGGCGCCACCACATCGGCCCCGTTGCCCACCACGACGACCTCGACGCCGGCATCCCGCTGCGCCAGCGCGCTCGCAATCGCGCGGTCCAGTTCGGCCGGCCGGTCCCCCATCGTCAGAATCACGCAGGAGAGCTTCACCGCAGCCGCCGGGAGGCCACGATCGCGGCCAGATGCGCGGGCACCAGGAGCCCGGCGATGACCAGGCAAGCCACGGTGAGCACCCGGGTGGCTGCCAGCCCACCGAGGATCGCGTCGATCACGGCCGCCACGAGGATCAGCAGGGACAGTTCCACGGCCTGGATGGCCCGGTGCAGCTTGAGCGCGGCGGCCAGCCGCCGGGCCCGGGCCAGGCCCGCCACGCGTGGTGCCAGCGCGGCATCGCCGAAGCTGCCCGGCAGCCCCATCTTGGCCCGGGCCACGGTCACGTTGTCGGTCTCCGCCTTGACCAGGGCCGCGAGGACCGCCGCCGCCAGCCCGGCGGTCACGTACCCGCCCGACAGGGACAGGTGCCCCTGGGCGCGGATGCCGAGCCCGGCGAGCAGCGCGGTCTCGCCGAGGTAGTGGCCGACCCCGTCCAGGTAGACGCCGGCGGCCGAGGTCCGGCCGCTCCACCGGGCCAGTTCGCCGTCGGCGCAGTCCAGCAGCAGGTACGCCTGAATCAGGACGGCCGCGGCGATCGCGCTGGCCAGGCCGCCCAGTGCGACCACGGCCCCGGCCGCCACCCCGCATGCGATGAATCCCGCGGTCACCGCGTTCGGCGGCCAGCCCAGGCGGGCGAAGATCCAGGTTGCCCCGGGTGACACCCGCCGCATGTAGACCCGGCCAGCCCAGTGCTCATCGTTGAGCCTGCTAAAAATCTCTGGCGGCTGGCCGGTCGCCCTGACCTCAGCCAGCGAAGGACCTGGCATACGCCTCCACTCGCGCGGCCGCCTGTACCTCGGACAGGCCGAGGCGCTCGAGAATCGTGTACCGGCCGGGCCGGGTGCCCGGCGCGCAGAGCACCGCCTTGGTGAAATCCGCTGGCGACAGCCCCAGGTCGGCGGGCGTGCGCGGCAGGCCGTGCCGGGCCAGGCAGTCCGACAGCAGCGCCGTGCCGCCATCGTCCCGCAGCCAGGTGCAGAACAGGGCGCCCACCCCGGCCAGCTCGCCGTGGGTGCCCGCGCCCGGGTATAGCTGGTCGATCGCGTGCAGGATCTCGTGGTCGCCGCCGCTGCACGGGCGGCTGGAACCGGCCACGGTCATGGCCATCCCGGACAGGATGAGCGCCTCGGCCAGAACGGTGCGGAACTCGTCGCTGTCCGCGGTGCCCGGCTGGTGCAGCACCGCCTGGGCGGCGGACCGGGCCAGGGTGACCGCGAGACCGTCGACCTGCTCGCCGGCCTCCGCCGCGGCGAGCTCCCAGTCGGCGATCGCGGACAGATTGCTGATTGCGTCCCCGATCCCGGACCGGATCAGCCGGGCCGGCGCGGTGCGAACGCTGTCGAGGTCCACGACCACGCCCACCGGCGGGGCCACGCCGTAGGAACTCTTCCCCGACTCGTGCTCCAGGGAGCTGACCGGGGACGCGATGCCGTCGTGGGCCAGGTTCGTGGCCACCGACACCATGGGGATGCCGGCCATGTGCGCGGCGAACTTGGTCACGTCGATGGTCCGCCCGCCGCCAATGCCGGCCACGGCCTCGTAGGAGCCGGCCCGCAGCCGCTTGCCCAGCTTGACGGCGCTGTCCACGGTGGCCGCCTCGACCCGGAACACCTCCGCCTCGGCCAGCCGGAGCCGGGCGGTGATCCCGGTGCCGTGCTGGCCGGGCCCTACCGCGACCGCGACCCGGCCCTGGGTCGCGATCTTGCGGTCGGCGAGCAGCGCGCCCAGCCCGGCGATGGCGCCGCGCCTGACGTCCACGGCGACCGGCGCCGGCAGCAGCCGGGCGAGCAACGGCATATCCGGAGACTAGCAGTAATCGATCGCACACTCATTGCAATCGAGCCTCGCTGACACAGACCACCAGGGCCCAGCCTCCGTGACGCGGGAACGGGGCCTTGAGCCAGCGGGGGGTTCCGGGGGCCGCTCCCCGGGGCAGCAAAGGCCGCACGGCAGCCGGGTCCCGGGGGTCACCCCCGGGCTAACACCGTGCGGCGATCTGCCGGGCACGGCGCAGGTCGTCGTGGTTGTCCACCTCGACCCACTCGACGGCGCCGATCGGTGCGACCGCCACCTCCCCGCCGCGGTCGGCGAGTTCCTGGTAGCCGTCCTCGTAGTACAAGCCGGGATCCCGGCGCCAGGTGGCCTCCAGCGCGTCCGCCAGCGCAGCCGCGGCCCCGGCCTCGATCAGTGTGGCACCGATATACTCGCCGTCGGCGCGCGCCGGGTCCATCCGCTTGGTGATCCTGGCCAGCAGCCCGCGCTCGCCGAGCACGACCTTCATCTCCTCGTCGGCTAGTGGCTTGACGTTGTCGATGGCCAGGATCACCCCGGCCGCGCCGCGCGCGGCGAGCAGCGTCTTCTCCACGCAGGCCGGGTGCACCGTGTCACCGTTGACCA
>Ga0209166_10004274_pt1 | contig 10050 bp, 7 predicted proteins | sample Coa_R1_3_FD_187151 | JGI IMG/M metagenome (GOLD analysis project Ga0209166, IMG submission 187151) | Surface soil microbial communities from Centralia Pennsylvania, which are recovering from an underground coalmine fire - Coalmine... | ecosystem: Environmental > Terrestrial > Soil > Unclassified... | reverse complement strand
AGGCACAGTAGCTCCTTCTAGGGACTGAGGCCAGCCCTGTAGCAGTGACCAGAAGAGCAGGGCTATCTCAGAGTTCCTGCGAGGCGCGAAGTAGCCAATCCTGATGGCTGAATCACAGTATAGCAAGATGCGGGGCGTCTATGCAATGCCCTGGGCTGCTCAGGCGCGGCGCTACTCGCTGGCTGGATAACTTGCCAAGCCTTCGGCGCCATTAGTTTGCGCTAGGGCAGCCGCTACCAAGCCCCCCAGGTTCAGCACGGTGCGCAGTTCATGCGTCTCGAAGGGGTCAGGTCGCGCCAGGGTGATCACCCCCCAGAGCTTTTCCTGGGCAACCATCGGTATTGCCAGCAGGGCCAGTTCTTGCTTTGCCAGCAGCAGGTCTGTCACCGGGCCGACAAAGGCGCGGGAGCCAGCGGAGTGCATGAGGGGGCGGCGCTGCTGCGCAACCCAGGCCGTGACCGACTGCGGATCATGGATGCTGATGCGTCGCTCTGCCAGGTGAGCGCTCTGCACGCCCAGCCCGGCTACCCCAAGCAGATCATGGGTGTCGGCCTCATAACTAAAGATGATGGCTTCCTTACATGGGATCAGCCGCCGAATCCCCGCTGTGGCAAGGCGCATGATCTGGCGCGCCTCCCTGCTGTTGCTCAGCGCTCGCGCCACCTCCAGCAGCATCGTCAGGCTCTGGGTCTGCTGGAAGGCCACTTCCTGGTAACGCCCCTGAAGAATCGCGGTGGCTGCCAGGTCCGCCAGCATCTCCAGGAGTTTGATGTGCGTCCTGCGGAATGCGCCCGGCACAGGCGTGGAGAGTATCAACGTCCCCAGGGCTTCCTGACCGGCCAGCAGCGGCACGCAGAGGACCGATCCCTCTGGAGCCGTTCCGGGAACTTGCATCCGCGGATCGGTTGCCGCCTGCTCGACTATCGCAGGCGTCCGATGATTCAGCGCCCAGCGGGCAATGGCGGCATATTCAGGCCGGAACGGCTCGTGCGGTTGAGGCGAGTCGGGAGAGAACACCACCATAGGAACAAGCCGCTTCGTGGCGGTATCGAACAGCGCCAGTGAACCACCCCCCGCGCCCACCAGCGCGACAGCGTTCGCCACCAGCCGCTGAAAACCTTCTTCCAGGTCTTTGGCGGCCTTGTTGACCAGTGTGCTGGAGGTTGTAACGCGCCTGGTTTCCCCAGTCGTCTGCCCCACGTCTGTCTGGCTCATAGGCGCTGCTCCCCTTTCGCTGCTCCAATGCCATCCGTTGGAGTATAGCAAAGAGGGGGCGGATGTGTCAAGCGCCTGCTGCGATTGGCAGACGACGACAGCTATTATACTGCGCCAGTGCATCGATAGAGCAAGCAGAGAGCGAGCAAGCCACTGTCTGTACCTGCTCGCTTTCCTGCATACTGCTACCACATCCGCTTGAAGGGCGGTGATTTGCCTGTAGCGCCAACCTCCATGTCGGCGAATCGCTCGCCCGCCGGGATGTTGCGCGGCAGGCGCCAACGTTCGTCTGTGCCCAGCGACGCGCCGCCGTCCCTGGCGGCGCTACACGCATGCTTCGCCGTGTGCCTTTACGCTGGGGCGCTCTCTGGCTGGGATGACTCCAACGCGGCTGCTTCTGCCGGTTCGGCCTGCTCTGCCTTCTTGGGCAGGTAGCGCTCGGCGTGACCCAGCGCGGTGAACGAGAAGGCCAGCGGAATCAGGAACGACAGTACCCCAATGGCCGCGTAGACCAGATAGACGTTGGATTGGCCGGTCCACTCGATTACCAGGCCGCCCAGAAAGGCGCCCAGCGGGATGGCCGACCAGGCCAGTACGCCCGCGATACTCAGCACCCGGCCCAGCATATGATTGGGCACAATCGCCTGCCGGAGACTGCCGGTATTGATGTTAAAGAGAATGCCCAGCCCATTGCAGAGCGCCCAGAGCGGCAGGGCCACCCAATACCAGGGCGTGAACGCGAAGGCCACCAGCAGCAGCCCGTTTGCCATCAGCGCGCCCAGCGCGACCTTGCTGAACGACCAGCGTTTGCGCAATAACCCTGCCGCCAGCGAGAGAACGACGACGCCCACGCTCTCGGCAGAGTAGAGCAGGCTGATCTGGGAGCCACTGGCGTGATAGCGCACGACAGCAAACAGCACGAGTTCCGCGCCGGTGGTGGTGTAGACGAAGTTGACCAGCGACATCATCGCCGAGATGTTGCGCAGGACGGGGTGATGCAGCACATAGCTCAGCCCTTCGACAATATCGTGGCGAATGCTCTTCTTCTCGCGCGCTTCGGCGGTGTTGAAGCTCTTGCGGATGAGCGAGAGCGTGCAGGCCGAAACGAAGAACGAGGCAGCGTCAATGAACATCAGCGATGGCAGGGGCAGCAGGAAGAGCAGCGCGCCCGCGAGGAGCGGGCCGATGATGGCGGCGGCAGAGAAACTGGCCTGGATGCGCCCGTTGGCTGTAACTAGATCATCGCCCGTGACCAGGCTGGGGATGGCGGCGAACTGCCCAGCCTGGAAGAAGATGTTGAGCGTGGAGGAGACAAAGCTCACGCCATAAATCCAGACGACCAGCGCCAGAGTGGGAAAGCCCAAAAAGTAGACGACGGGGATCGAGGCGACCGAGGCGGCCAGCAGAATGTCGGTGATGATCATCATGCGCTTGCGGTTCAGCCGGTCGGCCCAGGCGCCGATGATCAGGCCAAAGAAGAGATAGGGGAGCATGGCCGTTGCGGTGGTGATCGCCAGGTTGAGCGGCGAGCCGGTGAGGCGGAAGACCAGCAGCGGCAGGGCAAATTGGGTAAAAGAACTCCCCAAGTTGGAGATGGTTTCTCCGGTCCAGAACTTCCAGAAATCGACGTTGAGCTTCCGCTGCGGCGCGGGCGTACTGGTCATTTCAATAGACATGCAGCCTCCATTAAGAATATCTGCTTACACCCCCACCGCCTGGGCTTCGGGCTGAGCCTGGGGCTGCGCCGCCCCGGCGGGTGGCGCGCCGCTGATGGCCGAGCCAGCGGGCTGGCGCTCGCGGGCACGCGAGCCGAAGCCGCCGCCGCCGATCACGCTGACCAGCAGGCCCATGCAGAGGAAGGTGGCCGGAGCGCCGAAGCGCGCCGCCAGGGCGGTGCCCACCGCCGCGCCCAGTGGAGTCATCACCCCGCTGATCGTCCAGAAGGCGGAGGTGACGCGGCCCAGCAGGGCGTTCGGGGTGATCTCCTGGCGCAGCGACATCGAGTTGATACCCATGACCATGCTGGCAAGCTGGAAGATCGTCGCCAGACCCACCAGCGCGTAGAGGTTGGGCGCCAGGCCAATAACAAATAAGGGGATACCCGTGAGAATGACGGCGCTCAGGTAGGTTGGGCCAAAGCCCAGCCGTTTGCGAATGAGGCCCGCGCCCAGCGAGCCGATGATCGCGCCGATGCTGCTGGCGGCGAAAACAAAGCCAATCGCTGTGCCGCCTTGATGCAAGTCGATTTTGATGTGAAAGATAAAGAGGTCCAGCGCGGCTCCGGTTGCCAGCCCGTAGACGAGGAGGATGACCGTGACGGCGCGCAAGACCGGCTGGTCAAAGAGGAAGCGCACGCCCGCCAGCAGGTTGCTCGCGCCGCGCTGTTCAGCCCCGGTGGCTGCGGCCTCGACCGGCGCGGGGCGCAGGCGCACGAAGAGCAAGGAAAGCGCGGAGACAGCAAAGGCTGCCGCCTGGGCGCTGAGCGCCAGCGCGGGGCCAAAGCGCTCGACGGCCACGCCGCCCAGCAGCGGGCCGATCATCGCGGTAATCGCCATGCTGGCGTTGATGTAGCCATTGGCGGTGATGATCTGGTCTTTGTCGGCCAGGTTGGCGACGGTGGTCACAAAGCCGACCTGGAAGATCATGCCGAGCATCGAGCCAGCGGCGGTGACAACATAGATCAGCCAGACCTGCGGCCCGGCGGTTAACCAGACCAGCGGAATACTGGCAAAGATGAGCGCCCGGCCCGCATCGCAGCCGATCATGACCACGCGCCGGTTGAGGCTGTCGATAATTTGCCCGGCGAAGAGGCCCGCGACTAACTGGCTGATGGTGAAGGTGGCGGTGACGAGGCCCATCTGCACGACCTGCCCGGTGGCCTGAAAGACGAGCAGCGGCATGGCGATCAGGGCGAACATGTTGCCCAGTGAGGCGAGGGTCTGCCCGCCCCAGAAGATGGTGAAGGAGCGATTGCGCAGCAGCGCGTTTGGCCTGTGACCCGAGGCATTGGATGGGTAGCGCGTGGCAGGCTGCGTCGCCTCTGCCGCTTCCGTCGCTTTGGGCGCGGCGGGCGTGAGGTCGCCTGTGGGGGCGAAGAGGCGGCCAGAGGGATGACGGCGGTCCATGTAATCTTCCTCGCTTCCTGAAAACGGCGGTTGATTCTTGTAGTGTCTCCTTGATTTTATAATCTATTTCATTGAAAAAGTCAATAGTATTTTTAACATTATTGAAATAGCATCCGGGTGGCAGGCTGCCGATCCAGCGCGCGCGCCTGCTGGCAGGCGAAAAAGGACCGGGGGCACTCGCGCGTTTCGCGTGCCCCCGGTCCGAACCGTCTTGTGGCTGGTGGTTCGTGTCTAGTTTCAGTATCCTCAAAGCGGATCGTCGTAAAACCAGGGATCACCAGGCCAGACGACTGGCGAGATGGGCACACAATGGCCTGCGCCGGAAGGCGCAGTGCGCCGAGGCTCCGCAAAGCGGAAGCGCGTGGTAGTAGATACACTCATCAGGCCCATCTCCTTTCTTTCTGCTAAGGTGTTCGTAGTATAAAGCAGAGGATGGGAAAAGTCAAGGGCTTGTAACCTGGCCTGAAGGTTGCTACAATATCCGTAGCTGGCGCGTCTCTGAGCGCCTGCCCCGGTCAGTGGCATCTGCTTTGTGGTCAAGGTTTGTGGCAAACAGGAAGGTGTTGGACATGCGAAAAAACGCGCTCATCCTCTTCTCCGCGCTTATGCTCTTCACAATGGCGGCGTGCCAGCTTCCCACCAGTTCAAGCAGCAGCAATGCGCCCAGCGGCCCTATTGCCAGCGCCAACATTACCCCCAACGACCCCAGCTTTCACGGCTGCCCAGGCCAGGGCGATGGTGGCGATTCGATCCTAAACCAGTTTAAGAACCGCACGGATGAGGGTAATTATGTGAGCGTCTCGCTTTCCGACCTGCTGGCGCTGACCTGGCCGCAGGATATACAGCGGGTGCCGCATGGTTCCTGGTCGTCCAGTGATCGGGCGACGATTGCGCAGCACGAGGGCGCGCCCGTGGAGACGACCGGCTACATCCTCGATTACAAGCACGAGGGCACAGAATCAACGAACTGTCATTCCTCCACGTACCGCGACTATCACGTCTGGCTGGCGGTGAATGCTTCCGACTCCAGAGCGCAATCTATCGTGATTGAGATTGCCCCGCGTGTCCTGGACATGCGTCCAGGCTGGCTCAATGCGCTCAGCGAACTCAAAGGCGCGCATGTGCGCATTCGCGGCTGGCTGCTCTTCGATGAGGAGCATCCAGAGCAACTGGGGCAGACGCGCAAGACGCTCTGGGAGATTCACCCGATTATGCACATCGAGATCGATCAGGGCGGCGGCAACTGGGTCAGCGTCGATAACTGATGCCAACCTGGCGCGCGCCAGAAAGGAGCCAGGGGTCATGGCTGAAGCTGCTCATGACGAGCCAGAGAAAATGCTCAAATCCGCTGATGTGGCCGTGCGCCTCACCATCGAGGGCGAGGACGCGCCAGCCCATGATTACGCGCAACTGGCGACGGAGATTGCCCGGCGCGTCATTGAGCTTGGCATTGCTGCCTATCAAAAAGAGGGGCCGTTCAGCGTCCAACTGACGACTGTCAAGGTGCTGGAAGGCTCGGCGGGCGAAGAAGAAGAGGCTGGCGAATAAATTCGCGCCTAAGGGCGGCCAGAGGCCGCCACGAAACCCGCCTGCGCGATAAAGACGAGCGCCCGCTGCTGGGTGGGAAGTCCGCGTAGGCGGACGTGGTGGCGCAGCCTTTAGGCGCGGTTTTAACCGCCAGCGTCTGCTTGACGCTCCGGGGTGTTGTGGAGTAAGCTCAGGGTGTGATGAATCAACACGGACCATCAGGCGCGCAACCCGCGCCGACCTGGCAGTGCAGCAATCCTGCCTGCCAGGCCAGTTTTGCCGCGCCGGTGCAGCAGTGCCTGACGTGCGGCGCGCTGCTGACCACGACGCTGCTCAGCGAGCGCTTCCGCATTGAGGCGCTGTTGGGGCGCGGTGGCATGGGCGCGGTCTATCGCGCCAGCGATCTGGCGCTGGGCCGCCAGGTGGCGGTCAAGGTTCTGGCGCCCAGCGCGGGGCTGGCGGGCGACGCTCCGCAAGAGCTGCGCGCGCGCTTCTTCCGCGAGGCGCGTGTGGCCGCGCAGCTTGACCACCCCAATATTGTGCCGGTGCTGCACTTTGATATTGACGGGCCGCTGGCCTATCTAGTGATGCCGCTGCTGGTCGGTGGCACGCTGGCCCAACGGGTACGCCCCAGGCAGCCCGCCGATCCGGCGCTGGTCGCTGGCTGGCTGCGCCAGATTGCCGCCGCGCTGGATTTCGCCCACCAGCGCCCGCAGCCGATTGTCCACCGCGATGTGAAGCCCAGCAACCTGCTCTTCCACGAAGATGGGCGGCTCTGCCTGGCTGATTTTGGCATTGCGCGCGTGGTGGCCGGAAGCGAATCCAGGGAATCGGCGCAAATCACGCGGGCAGGTGTCGTGATGGGCAGCCTCTCCTATATGGCGCCCGAACAGATCAACGGGCGCGCCGTTCCCGCCAGCGATCAATACAGCACAGGCGTGCTGCTCTATGAATTGCTGACCGGCGCGCTGCCCTTTGACGCGGCAGATCAGTATGGGCTGATTATCCAGCATGTCAGCGCGACGCCGCCGCTGCCCAGCGAACACGCGCCCGGCCTGCCGCCGGGGGGGGACGCGGTGGTCATGCGCGCGCTGGCAAAGCACCCGGAAGATCGTTTCCCGACGGTGACGGCGCTGGCCGAGGCGTTTGAGCAGGCGCTGAGCGGCGCGCCTTCGGCGCGGCTCGCGGGGGAGGCAACGCCCCGCGCCACGCTGCCGGTTGCGCCGCGCCCCACCTTCCCCCTGGCAGATGTCCGGCCAGAAGCTTCCTCGCTTATAGACGATCCGCGCGGCGATCTGCCGACCCAGGCGGCAACGCGGCTGCGCCCGCCTCCTGGGTGGCCCCCAGCCTTCCATGGCACGCAGGTCATGGCGCCGGGCGCGCCGCCCCTCCAGCAGCCCTCCGCGCCGCCGCGTCGGCACAGGCGCTGGGTGATCGCTCTGGCTGGTGGGCTGCTGGCGCTCTGCCTGTGCGTGGCGGCGCTGGGCGCGCTCAGTAAGCTGGGCCAGATACCCAAAATGACTACCTCTGCGACAGCGACGACATCGCGTCCCTCGCCCACCGCTGCGCTGGACCCCCATCTGGCGCTCCTCCGGGCAACCGAGCGAAACAAGTCGCTTTTTCATGATGGGTTAACGAGCGGTCACGACTGGCAGCGCAATGGTGCAGCCCGCTTTGCGAGCGATGGGCTGCACCTGCCCAGCGGCGGAAATGCCGGTGGGAACGCCCAGGACGACACGAAACAAACTTCAGCGGCTTTCCATGAAAAGCTTCGACTCTCCGATTGTGATCTTGAGGTTGACCTGCGCTTCACTGGCGCCAGTGTTACTTATGGCTTTCTGTTTCTCCCGCTGGCCCAGATCAATCACGCGCTAGGGCTGAGTTCTGATGGCTCCTATCAGGTCTCTACGGTGATACGCGCTGGCAAGAACTTCAATAACACTGACCCACGCAGCGGCTCCGATCTGCGGTTACAGCTCTTCCCTGACATGACTTACCATCTGGCGGTGCTGATTCAGGGCGATCAGCTTTCCCTTTTTCTGGGCAGCCAACAGCAGACCCTTCAGTATATCCTGACGATTACCTATACGCCCGCGTTTAACGGTTCGGGGGTTCTGGCCCTGGCAAACTTCACGGGTAACGGTCAGCCTAACGATCTTACCTTTAGCAACCTGATCATCTATCCTCTCTCATAAAGGAGACAGGCGGATGCCTGAGACTGAGCTACCTGCGCGCCAGCCAGCCCCGCCAGGCGCTGAGTTTGCGCGTGAGGCGCCAGAGGAGGCTGCGGGCGTGCGCGGCGGGCCGCTGGACGACGAGGAGCTGGCTTGCTGGGTGGCCTTTACGCGCGTGCGGGGCATCGGTCCGGCGCGCTTTGGGCGGCTGCTCAGCTTCTTTGGCTCCGCTGGCGCTGCCTGGCGCGCCGGGCGCAGTGACCTGCTGGCCGCTGGGCTGGATGCCAGGGCCACCGACACGCTGCTGGAGCAGCGGGCGAAGGGGCAGTCTCCACTGATAGAACTGGAGACGCTGGCGCGCCAGGGCGCGCGGGCGATCCCTCAATGCGACCCCGATTACCCCGCGCTGCTGCGCGAAATCTATCTGCCGCCGGTGGTGCTGTATGCGCGTGGGATGCTCGTGCCCGCCGATGGCTGGGCTGTCGCCATCGTGGGTACGCGCCGGGCGACTGGCTATGGCTATCAGGTGGCGGAACAACTGGCGCGGGGACTCGCCAGCAGCCAGGTCACAGTCATCAGCGGGCTGGCGCGTGGCATCGATACAGCGGCCCATAAAGCGGCGCTGGCCGTCAACGGCGGGCGCACGATTGCGGTGCTGGGCTGCGGCCTGGACATCATCTACCCCTCCGACAACGCCAAACTGGCCGCGCACGTCTGCGAGCATGGCGCGCTCGTCTCGGAGTTTCCGCTGGGCACGCAGCCGGAAGCGGGCAACTTTCCGGCGCGCAACCGCATCATCAGCGGACTCTCGCTGGGAGTGATCGTCGTCGAAGCGCCCCAGCCCAGCGGCGCGCTGATTACGGCGCGCTTTGCCCTGGAGCAGAATCGTCAGGTCTTTGCTGTCCCCGGCCACATCTATAGCAAGGCCAGCGAGGGCACGAACAAGCTGATTCAGGATGGCGCCCGGCTGGTCATGCGCGTGGAAGACATTCTGGACGAGTTGAAGCTTCAACAGGCCCCACAGCAGCAGCAGATGCGCGAGTTGCTGCCCGCGACGGGCATCGAGGGCGCGCTGCTGACCCTGCTGGCCGCCGCGCCAGAAGCCCAGCACATCGATGCCCTTTGCCGGGCTTCCGGTTTGCCTGCGGCTGAAGTCACCAGCGCGCTGCTTATGATGAGCCTGAAAGGCATGGTGCAGGACGTAGGAAGCTCAACCTACGCGCTGGCTCGCTAGAGCATCGGTCAAGCAGTCCTTTTTTCGTCCTAGCCCACGTAGGTGGGCTTGGTGGCGCAGCCTCCAGGCGCGGCCTTCAGCCGCCAGCCGCCCGGCTTCTTGACCGGCGTTCTAGAGATGCGCTAGAATCCCAGCAGCCAATCGTTGACCCACCGCAATGCGCGGCTTCCGCGCGCCCCCCACCTGTAGCGCCGTCCTTCCAGGCGGCCAACGTTCCCCGACACGGAGGCCGAGGCTACACATGGCGCTGCACGCGCAGGTTCGTTCTGAAGAGAGTATAGCAGAGCGAGATAAGAATAGGCTGAGAAACTTCAGCCGCTCAGACCCCCGCGTAACAATTTCTGCTGAGCAGCGACGTTCTACAAGAGAAGTATGTGTTGTGGAGGGAATCGATGACACCACCTTTCCCCTGTTCGGACGTGGATGAAGCGCCAGCCGCCGCGCTCTATCAACACTACGCGCCCACCCTCTTTTCCTGGCTGCGTCGGCAGACTTCCTGGGAGGATGCCGAAGACCTGCTGCTGGAGGTCTTTCTGGCGGCGTTCGAGCGCGATGCCTTGCTGGCAGTCCCTGAAAGCAAACGGCTGGCCTGGCTGGTCAGTGTGGCGCAGCACAAGCTGGTCGATCAGTATCGGCGCGCGCAGCGGCGCCCGGTGGCGCTGCTGGCGGATGTCACAGAGACGCTGGAAGACGATGAGGCGCGGGCGCCAGAGCAGATCGCCGTGCGCCGCGAGCAGCACAGGCGCCTGCACGCGGCAGTGCAGCGCCTGCCGCG
>Ga0209166_10004272_pt1 | contig 10056 bp, 9 predicted proteins | sample Coa_R1_3_FD_187151 | JGI IMG/M metagenome (GOLD analysis project Ga0209166, IMG submission 187151) | Surface soil microbial communities from Centralia Pennsylvania, which are recovering from an underground coalmine fire - Coalmine... | ecosystem: Environmental > Terrestrial > Soil > Unclassified... | reverse complement strand
GCGGTCGGCAATCCGGACATGCCGCCGACGAGCGTCTGCCACGCTCACGCACAGAACCGGCGGATCTGCACGCGGCTGGCTGCACGAAACGGCCGACTCTAGGCAGCGCGGAATCGGCGTTTTGTATCGGCCTGGGCGGGTGACCGGGCAGAGTCGCGAGTTCGCCACAGGCTAGACGCGCTCCGCGACGACGGCGAGTGTCAATGGTCAGGTTGCGGTGGCTCTGGCCCACTTTCCGGAATCCGCGCCAGAGCCCGGAAAGTGGGCCAGAGCCACTTTCTCATGGCCACGGACAGCGAGAGAGCCTGCTTGCGCACGCACAAGCAGGCGGCAGAGCGCCGGTTGATAGTAAGCCGGCTTCCGGCCCGGGAGTGGCTACCGCTCCTGCAGATGATCAAGTCGCGTGCGGCGGCAGCAGTCCGAGCGAGTCAGAGTTATTTGGTCTATCCGCTAATGACGCTGTAGCTAACACCTCCGGAGAGGGCCAGCGCTAAGAAGGAGCAGGTCAGACGGCACATCACGCATCAAGAGCGGCCCAGCCGATGACCTACTGCCTGGAGAAACTCAGCAGAAACTCCTACTTCAGCAGTGGCCTCTGACCTTGCGAAACCGCAGGTCAGAGACCCTTTTTGCGCCCCGAGCGCGATTCGAACGCGCGACCTACTGCTTAGGAGGCACTCCTGGCAGGTCGCGCGATGCTGCTACACGTGGCCTGACGTGCTGTTTTGCCCCGCCGATTGCAGCTGACGGTGGCTCCGCGTAGCCCAGTGTCTGCCACTGTTGGCTCCCCGTTTGGCTCCCCGACGGCTCGTCATCTTCGCAAGGGTTCGAACCATCTTGGTGCGTCGCGGCCGAGGAGACATGGTGAGCACCTACATCGGCGGCACCAGGCAGTGCATCGAAGAACTGGCCAGTCACGATGACCTAGAGGCTGCAATCCTCGACCCAGTCGGCGGGGGCCTGGGCCAGCGACGGGCTGAACCCGGCACCGCGCAATTAGTCTGCCATCTGCCCTTTGTTCTCTTGTTTACTAATTCAGATTCTTACTTGGGACGCGTTCGTTCCGCAGCTTGGCCAGGTAGCTAGCCTGGTATCTTTTCCGCAGGCCGGTGTGTCACCACTGGCCGAAATATTGGAAATCAACGGCATATGTTCCCGCAGGCATACGCTAGTGCCGGGAATTGTCGGCGATGCTAGGTGAAGCGAAAGGCCTTCTTGTGAACCGGGTATATGTGTTTGGGTCGATTGTGGCACTCGCCGTAGTTGCTGTCTTTGGCGTAACACAGGCGTCAGCATCGAGGTCTGCCCCCGGACTGAAGCGCATTCACGATCCTCGACACGTCACCTACTCGATCCGCATCAAGTCGTGCCGCACCCGGCACCGCGGCCAACTCCCCAGCCGCTCCTGCACCCCCGGCAGCGTTGATCCGAGCGTCACTCAGACTGACATCCGCTCCACGATCTGCCGGGCCGGATGGACCGACAAGGTACGCCCTCCCGAATGGCAAACCGAACACGCGAAATACCAGATCGCCTACCCCGCCTACCACATCCGGGGCAGCGCGCAGAGCGAGCTTGACCACCTCGTCCCGTTGGAACTCGGCGGCAGCAACGACATCACCAACCTTTGGCCCGAGCTCGGCCCGATCCCGAACGCCAAAGACAAAGTCGAAAACGCGCTCAACCACGCGGTCTGTGAGGGGCGAGTAAGCCTGACCGCAGCCCAGCGGGCCATCGCCTCAGACTGGCTGACCGCCGAGGCGCGGCTTGGGCTCACCCCGTCGCCGCGGCCGTCGCCATCGCCTTCACAAACCCGCAAGCCCACGCAGTCACCGTCCCCGTCGCGCTCCCAAACGCCATCACCAGCGCCACCACCGGCGGCCTGGTGCTGGGCCACCGCCAGCGTTTATAACGCGCAGTACGACGAGAACGACGTCTATGTGCATTCCAATCAGCCATACCGCGACGCGACCGCCAGCGCCGAGGGCACCTCATGGAGCCGCGAGACAAACGCTTCCGGTTACACGGTAATCTGGCTGAACGGCCCACCGCCCGGTGCCGAGATCACGGTGACGGTAGGCGGCGCGACTTGCTACACGAGCGACTGATTGCTATTCCAGCAACTCTACAGCCGGCCACCCGAGCGACGTTCCGTCACAGCGGCTAAGTTCAGAGGCCGCCTAGCCTTCTGATCCGTAGTAACAGGACAACCGCGCATCGCACCTGCTCCTGGCCTGGTCACGGGCGTGGCGGTGTCCCTGGACGTTCCTGCTAGTCCGCCGCCGTACGGAGCGGTGGCTGTACTCTGCTGCTGTACTGGTCTAGACCTTTTCGGACCTCAGTGCCTGGAGCGTCAGCCAGGTCGCCAACTCGTCGCCCTGCCGAGCACTGTCACGGCCGAAAGCCCTGCTGGAATTTGTGAAGCAGATTGTCGAGTGGATCAAGTCGATCACCCGCATGCGGTGAAACGGCGGCTAGAACTGTCTGGCTCCGGGCGGGTGTTGGTGGGCGCGCCGTATCCCATCTCAAGTCAGCTTCTGCTCCGTGGAACCCTGGCCTCCTTGGCCTCGTCTCGGGCCGGTAACCTCCCGCCTGAAAATCCGGTCGAGCACAGCTCGCGCGGACTCGCGGCGCTGCCTCTTCCGCGACCAAATGACTGGGAAGACGACCACGAGGAGCAGACCGAGGACTACCAAGGCGACCAGGCCAGCCAAGAGCAACAGAGCGCGCGAGCTGGCCACGGCCAGGGTGCCCAGTGGCACTCCTGATGTCGTACCTCAACCGAGGCTAACCGACCGGGCTACGTGTCCAGGAAATCCCACTCGCTGCCGAGGACCCACCGCAATGTTGCGAGCTTGCCGCTGATGTAGCCGTACCGCCATGCCTCATCGCGCCCCGGGCCGATCGGTTTCCAGAGTTCCTCACGGCCGTACTTGGCTTCTACATCTGCGCGAGACGCCAGCATCTCCTGGAATTTCTCTTCACGGATTTCCTCGGGATACTTTCCGCTTTCTCTGTCCGCCCGGACTACAAAGCGCACGTATGCCACCTTGTCGAAGAACTCAGCCTCTGCTTCCGCGATCTCGGCCAACGTCCGGGGCTCCTCCGCGTCAACGATGAATTGGAGTTCCTCGTATTCCTGTATGAACTCATCACCGAAGTAATCGAGCAGCGCGGTATGGAGGCCATCCACCTGGTACAAGAACTGGGATTGCGAGGTGGAGAACAGGTCGGCCAGGTCCGGGTGTGGCTGCCTGTGGTCTCCATCTGGCGCGGAAAAATCGCGGTAGTTGGAGGTGACGAAACAGTACACGTCTTCCGGGCCAGCGTACTTGAGCTGGGTAGCGTACATCTCGATCAGCAGGGCGTCGGCCACACTGTTCTTGTCCGAAGTGAACGGTGCTCTCTTCTCCAGGCCTCGGCGGACCACGCGGGCTCGTTCGGCGTTCGTTGGCCTCACCGTCTTGCCCCTGGCCAGCAGCTCTGCGATCTCCCGGAAGTTCTGAGGGGCCATCGTGTTGACCAGCGGAATGTGCTGTCGAGTTTCGGCAAGCCAGATACGCGCGTGCTGATCCCCGGCGAACTCATGCAGGTCCTTGCGCAACTGCCGCAGCCGGTCCACAACGCTTCTAGTGACTGCAGCCTCCAGGCGAGGCCGGTTACGCTCGAACTCCTCGATGACGAGGCCCGGTACCAGCAGCTCCAGCTTGTCCTGATGCATGAACACCCGGAGCGGCACGATCCAGTTCTGGCCATCCCGGCGCTGGGCCAGGTCCAGCCAAGCGGAGGTGTCGATCAGCAGCCGCAGCACGTGGAGATGCTACGGACCCACTGGGCAGATCGGCTAGGTGCTTGGCGTCATGGCGGCCTGACATCTGGCTAAGCGCAGAAGTAACCAGCCCGGCCGACCGAACGCCTCGGTGTGAATAGGTAGGTATCGGGCCGCGACCTCGGCTTTTGCCAGGTCACACGCGTGAGCGGTGTGCCTGGGCGTGCCCGGTAGCCCTCTGTTGTACGAACCGGTTGCTGTCCTGGCGTGCTGTACGACTCTCCGCTGCGGGCACGATCAGCTCGCTCGGCTTTTAATGATTCTGGGCGCAGGTTGCCCGGAGTGCCTGGAGGTCCGGCATCATCTTCTGTGCCGCGCCCCCGATGGCCTGTGCCGTTGCGTCGTCGTGGTGATACCCGCCGAGCGCGGCTTGGAAGGCGCTCATGTCGGCGTAGACCTGGCGCATCTGGGCGGCCAGCGGCGGCGGGAGCCGCACAACTTTGATAGTTCTCCCGGGCCCGTACACGATGGTCCGTCTCAAGGCCTTCACCGCAGCCGCCCTCTTCGGGCCGAGGGCGTACAGCTTCTTTCCGGCGCTGACCATGTCGCGTGGGGTCGTAACGCCAGCGTAAGGTCCAACCGAGAGCACGGCGAGCCGGATGTCTGCCTCTGCGTGCGCACAGCCCAAAGCCCAGGGGCGGCTCTCCCCATGCACAGATGCGCCGCAGGCCATGAGCACAAGGGCCGCGATCAAGGCGCCTGTGACTGCGCCGAGGCGTTTGACCATGGCCCATGCTATGGCGCCCGTTGAGCAGAAAGATCCTCTCTCACCCTTTTGCAGGGCGCCCGGATCGCGGCAGCGCTCAACGATGCGTGACTCTCCTGCCCTGGGATGTGGCCCGGCAACTGCATGGGCTCCACTGCCTGGCTCCTACCTCGGCCGCTGGGCTGGAACCGCGGTCGGATGGCAGGGCGATCGAACGGCCGCCCTTCCGCTTTTCAGGCGAGTTCCGACCTGGTGAAACACGGCCGTTACGCAGGTCAGCTGATGCACAGTCGTCCACCAGCGTCCGTAGACATGCGTGCTGATTGTCACCCATTTAGTCACCCGTCGCGCTGAGCTGTACCCGCTCATCACTGGGGCATCTGGCCCTCCCCCCGCGGCCCGCCTCCCCCGGCTATGGGCGGACCTGGCGGGCCGCAACCATCGGGTTTCATGGAGAACCGGCCCGCACCTGTTGCTGGCCCCGTTAATGGCTGCTCATCAGGCGCGTCAGAGCCCTCATGTACTCACTAGGCTGCAGTGTCAGCACGTTTCCTTGGCTGGTGTGAGGTGGTGGCCCGGGGTCGGTGCGGAGCGAGGCATTGGTCCACACATCCCCTGGCCGCACTGAAGGCCCTCGGATGGCTTCAATCGTGCGGTACATCTTGTTCATCGCCGATACAAGCTCTCGGTAGGTAAGGTCGTTGCCTCCGATCACCATCGCGCGGTTGGCCAGCCGCAGGGCATAGGGTTCTCCTGTCTGGAAAGTCGGCCAGCTCGATCCAGACGGCGGGTCCAGTCGTTCATCTGCATGTTCGATCGCATGCCGCATGAGCCGTAGCCGACGCTCTTGCCGTTCGGTTAGCCGTGGCGCGCTACGACCGATGCCATGGCGCTGAAGTGCTTTCGCGTTCAGAACGGCTCGGTGAGTTGCGTTGACGCAATTTTCTAGATGGTCCATTGCGCGATGGTAGCGGCTTAGCCTCCATGGGCCTTCTTGCTCAACATAGGCGATCAGTTCGGCCCGTGCTGCATCGTACTCGCGAAGTGCTTTATCGGTCAGGCGGACAAAGTTCATCCAGATACCCAGAAGCGACCACACCGCGGTCGGTATCCCTGATTGCACGGAAAGCGCCCGATCGAGGATTACGTTCAGAATGTTCCTATTGAACATGTCATCCACGCTCGGCATGTTCAATCCTGCGGGGGTCAGGCTCAGACGATCAGCGCGCGGCACACGCCGACTGTAACCAACGGCGGGCAGCACCGATTTGTTCTTGCGCCGTCCCCGCTGACCGGATCGTCACCACGTCCATGATCAACATGATATTCGGGCGTCGCCGACCGCGACCCCCATACTTGGCGGGTAAGCTGCCCAGGCAGGTTCCGCGTCGATTAGGCACAGTGGTCTTGCTTCGGGACGAAGAGGCCGCCGGTTCAAATCCGGCCACCCCGACCAGGTAGTAAGTGCTTTTCGAACGCTCACGCGATAATGAAACGCCTGGTGAGTGACTAAGTGAGTGACTATCGCTCTTCGTTGTCTCCGCGATCCTTTGCCCGGAGCCGGTGAAGATGAGGGTCGATTCAAGGACTGTGGCCGTGGCAGCTGCCGGCCTGCTGGTGACGATCGCGCTGGGTGCCCTGGCGGGGCGCACAGCCGGGGTCGCGGCGGGGGTCATAGTCGCCCTGGTGGGTCTGGTCGGTTCGGCCGTGGTGACGGTTGTACTGGAGAGGCAGTCACGGGTGGCGGCTGATGCGGCGCGGACGCAGGAGTTGCTGGAGATGTTCGCACCTCCACGGCCCTCGGAGTGGGCCGCCCCGAACTTTCCGGACAGCGGAATTGGAGCTATTTCATGCTGCACGCTGCCGGTTCAGGTACTCATCGTGGACTTCTTGCGGAGTCCGGTACCCGAGGCCCGAATGGAGACGAGTCCGATTATACCGGAGCTCGATGTAGCGTGCAATGTCTTCCCGTGCTTTCCGGACCGTCGGGTACACGGTTCTGTGAACTCGCTCGACTTTCACCACGGCATTGAAGGATTCTGCGAGAGCATTGTCCAGCGCCGTCAAATGCTCCTGATTCCGACGCTCGGGAGCGAACTGTCCGGGTGACTCATCCGTTCCATCCGTGGCATGGCCAGCAGTTCCTGCTGGTTGGCGTGCGGCAGAACTGGTCGGAAGATCGAGTGTTCTTTCTCGATGATCAGGGCGTTCAGCATTCGCTGCCGGTGGGCTGGACGGATGCGGCCGGACCGGACCCGTTCGTCGTGGCGGCGGCTGGCCGGTGCCCGTTCCGGGTGGTTGACCTCAGCGCGCTGGCGGGTCTGATCGACGGGCTGCGCGGCGAGGCCGGCTCGACGGTAGTGTAAGGCCAATTCTGCCGCTAGTGTAAAGGTGATTTCGCCGTATACATATGGGCCACCGGCTGGGTGAATCGTCGAAGGACGCAAACTGCCTGTATTACTGCGGTGAGTTCGGCGTGCCTTCTACCGGCACATGCAGCTGATCGGCATAATCGTACTTACATGATTGTGATTCGGGAGGCGGTATGGCGAGGCAGAGACAAGATCCGAAGGTAGCGGCGTTGCGCGCCGAGCGCAGCCTGAACCCACGCCCGGGGGACGTGGTCGACGAGGCGTTTGGCGCTTCGGAGTTTTTCGATGCGCGGGACCTGGTGCAGGTGAAGTACGAGATGGTGCGCCGCGTGCGGGTCGACGGCGTTCCGGTGAGCCGCTCGGCGGCAGCGTTCGGGTTCTCCCGGCCGTCGTTTTATCAGGCCGCCGCGGCGGTGGATGCGCATGGGCTGGCTGGGCTGGTGCCGGCCCGGCCGGGGCCGCGGCGAGCGCACAAGCTCTCCGGCGAGGTGGTCGAGTTCGCCCGCCAGGCGCGAGAGGACGACCCAGCCCTGCGCTCGGCGGATCTGGCCGGGCTGATCGCCGGCCGGTTCGGGGTCTCGGTGCACCCGCGCTCGGTGGAGCGGGCGCTGGCCCGGGTGAGGGAGCCCAAAAGCGGAGGACCGCGGTGAGCGAGACAGCGATCCCGGCGCCGGCGTGGATCGCTATGAGCAACTGCGCGAGCGGGCGCTGGCCGGCGACGCCAGCGGCTGGCGCTGCGGGCTTGCGATCTTGCAGCACCGCGGCGTGGCCGCCTGGCTGCGGGCCTGGCAGAACCTCCCGGCGAGCGAGCCGGCTGAGCGGCCCACGCGGGCCACAACCTGCCCGCAGCCGATGCCGGGTATCGCGGAGCGCCTCGTCGAAGCGCTGGCCTCGATGGCACTGGCTGTCGCGGCGGGGCGGTGAGGCCCGGTGAGCCTCGAGGCGGCGAGCAAGGTCACTGCCGGGCACCTGGCCCGCGCGGCCTACCTGTATGTGCGGCAGTCCACGCTGCGGCAGGTACTCACCAACACCGAGTCCACGGCCCGGCAGTACGCGTTGCGGCAGAAGGCAGTTGCGCTGGGCTGGCCGGCCGATCAGGTGATCACTATAGATGTCGATCAAGGCCAGTCCGGTGCCTCGGCCGCCGACCGGGAAGGGTTCCAACAGCTGGTCACCGAGGTGGGCATGGGCCGGGCCGGGATCGTGCTCGGCCTGGAGGTCTCCCGCCTGGCCCGCAACAACGCCGACTGGCATCGGCTGCTGGAGATCTGCGCCCTGGCCGGCACCCTGATCTGCGACGAGGACGGGCTTTATGATCCCGGCGAGTTCAACGACCGGCTGCTGCTCGGGTTGAAGGGCACCATGAGCGAGGCCGAACTGCACTTCATCCGATCCCGGCTGCGTGGCGGGCAGCTGTCCAAGGCGCGCCGCGGTGAGCTGAAGATGGGCCTGCCGGTCGGGCTGGTCTACGACCCGGCCGACAAGATCGTGCCCGACCCGGATGCCGGGGTGCGGGAGGCGATCGCGCACCTGTTCGCCGTGTTCGCCCGCACCGGGTCGGCTCGTGCGGTGGTCGCCGAGTTCAACACCGCCGGGCTGCGGTTCCCGGTCCGCATCCGCAAGGGCCCGCACAAAGGCGAGCTGGCCTGGCAGCCGCTGACCCACTGGCGGGTGCTGCGCACACTGCACAACCCCCGCTATGCGGGCGCGTTCGTCTACGGGCAGCGCCGCGAGGTCCGCAATCCGGCCACCGGGAAGAAGACCATGATCAGCCTGCCGCGGGAGCAGTGGTTCGCCTTCTTCCCGGACGCGCATCCCGGATATATCAGCTTCGAGCAGTTCGAGGCCAACCAGGCCGTGCTGCTGGGTAACGCCGCCGCGCACGGCGGTGAGCGGAACAACGGCCCGGCACGGGAAGGGACCGCGCTGCTGCAAGGCCTGGCCATCTGCGGCAAATGCGGGCGGCGGATGAGCGTCCGTTACCACATTCGCCGCGGGATCGAGGTACCCGACTACCAGTGCATGCGCGCCTGTATCGACACCGCCGCGTCGCGTTGCCTGCTCGTGCCCGGCGCCGGCGTGGACGCCGCCATAGGCCAGTTGCTGCTCGACACCCTCACCCCGCTCGCGCTCGAGGTCGCGCTCACCGTCCAGACCGAGATCGAGACCCGCGCCAGCGAAACCGATGCGCTGCGCCGGCACAACGTCGAACGCGCCCGGCACCGCGCCGACCTGGCCCGTCGCCGCTACCTCGCCGTCGACCCCGACAACCGGCTGGTCGCCGACAGCCTGGAAGCCGACTGGAACAACGCGCTGCGCGCGCTGCACGCCACCCAAGACGATTACCAGAAGGCCACTGCGGCCGCGGCCGTCGCGCTCACCGAGGAGCACAAGGCCCGAATCCGCGCGCTCGCCAGCGACTTCCCCGCGCTGTGGTCGAATCCGGCCACCCCGGCCCGGGAACGCAAGCGCATGATCCGGCTGCTCATCGACGACGTCACCCTGACCAAGACCGACCGCATCCACGCCCACGTCCGCTTCCGTAGCGGACAGACCACCAGCCTCACCCTGCCGATCCCAGGCAAGGCCTGGCAGCTGCGCGAGACCCACCCAGACACCCTCGCCGCCCTCGACCAGCTCCTCGATGAGCACACCGACGCCGAGACCGCCACGGCGCTCAACACCGCCGGTCACCGCTCCGGCGAGGGCAAGCCGTTCACCGGCCGGATCGTGCTCGACCTACGCCGCGCGCACCACATGCCCAGCCACCTCGAACGACTCCACACCCGAGGCCTGCTCACCATCGACGAACTCGCCGCACACCTCGGCGTGCACAAGACGACGATCAAGAACTGGCACCGCGCCGGACTGCTCACCTCGCACAAGGCCAACGACAAGAACATCCGGCTCTTCGAGCCACCGGCACCCGGCGACCCGCGGCTGGTCGCACGGCAAGGAAGCCCGATCAGAAACCGAGTTCCTACCCAACCCGCGCCAGGAGGTGCAGTGTGAAACCCAAGCCTTGTCGAAACACGACCCGGTGCGCCCAACCGACTGGCGGATTCCCAGCACATCCAGGACAGCGGCGAACTCGGCCGACGTGTAATTGCTGCCGCGGTCTGAATGGAAGACGGCATCAGCGGGAAGGT
>Ga0209166_10004271_pt1 | contig 10056 bp, 8 predicted proteins | sample Coa_R1_3_FD_187151 | JGI IMG/M metagenome (GOLD analysis project Ga0209166, IMG submission 187151) | Surface soil microbial communities from Centralia Pennsylvania, which are recovering from an underground coalmine fire - Coalmine... | ecosystem: Environmental > Terrestrial > Soil > Unclassified... | reverse complement strand
TGAACACGCTCAGCAGCGCCGGGATCTAATCCACGCCTGGAGCGAGCGCCGCATGCCCGCCGATCTGGTTCCAGCCGGCCCCCAGCCGCCCGCGCGGGCGTTCGAGCTGGGCCTATATTCGTTTGCCGAGCGTACGCCCGACCCGGCCACCGGCCAACTGGTGAGCCCCGCCCAACGGCTGCGCGACCTGATCGAGACCATTGAGCTGGCCGACCAGGTGGGCCTGGACGTCTTTGGGCTGGGCGAGCATCACCGCCCCGATTTCGTCTCCTCGGCCCCGGCCGTGATCCTGGCCATGGCCGCGGCGCGCACCAAAACCATCCGGCTGACCAGCGCGGTGACCGTGCTCAGCTCGGATGACCCGGTGCGCGTCTTCCAAGCTTTTGCCACCCTGGACCTGCTCTCGGGCGGCCGGGCCGAGATCATGGCCGGGCGCGGCTCGTTCATCGAATCCTTTCCCCTGTTTGGCTACGACCTCAACGACTACGACGCGCTGTTCGCCGAAAAGCTGGACCTGCTGCTCGCGCTGCGCGAGACCGAGCGCATCACCTGGACCGGCGCGCACCGGCCGCCACTGGCCGGGCAGGGGGTGTACCCGCGCCCGCTGCAAAACCCGCTGCCCATTTGGGTGGCCGTGGGCGGCACGCCGCAATCGGCGGTGCGCGCCGCCGGACTCGGGCTGCCCATGGCGCTGGCCATCATTGGCGGCCGGCCGGAGCAATTTGTGCCGCTGGTGGAGCTGTATCGCCAGACCGGGGAGCAGGCGGGGTTCGCGCCGGCCGAGCTCGCGCTGAGCATCAATTCGCACGGCTTCCTGGCCGACGATTCGCGCCAGGCCGCGGAGGATTATTTCCCGTCTTATCAGGCGGTGATGAACAAGATCGGGCGCGAGCGCGGCTGGGGGCCGATCACCCGCCAGCAATTTGACGCGGCGCGCACCCTGCGCGGGTCGGACTTCGTGGGCAATCCCGACGAGATCATCCAAAAGATTCTGTACCAGCACCGTCTGTTTGGCCACCAGCGGCTGCTGCTGCAACTGGGCATCGGCACCCTCCCGCACGCCAAGATGATGCGCGCGGTGGAGCTGCTGGGGACTAAAGTCGCGCCAGTGGTGCGCCGCGAGATTGGGTAATTACGCTTACCAGATCGTGCCCATTTTCCAGATATCCAGCGCCGCCAGCCGCGCACTGCCCTGGCTCACCAGCCCCAGCCCCAGGCTGTCGTCGCGGGTGGGGTAAAGACGAACGGCCAGGCAGCGCCGGCCATTGGCAAACACTTCCAGCACCGAGCGGTCCAGAAAAATGTGCAGGCGCAGCGGTTCGCCGGGCGCCAGGCCCAGCGGTGCGGTGGTTAAGCCGCCGGCCACCTCCGCGCTTAAGCTGGACGCGCGCGTGTCCACCGCCAACTGCTGCTGGGCAGCCTGGTACCTGACGCGAGTTTGCTCCTGGCCATCCGGCGCGGCCCGCAGCCGCAGGCCAAGCTCGGCGCCCGGGTCGAGCTGGCACACGGCCTCCATCTCCAGGCAATCGCCGTTAATCGCGCTTAGCAGACCGGCATCGGTTTGGGCCACATCCAGGTTCTCGAAATGCCAGTGCTCGCGGCGCAGGTCTTTTAGCTCCTCGGCCGGGGCGATGCCCAGCTCCCCAGGGGCGCCCGGCCGCCAGCTCAGCGCCATGGGCAGCGACATGGCGCCCGACCAGCCCTCGGCCAACTGCGTCTCGCGCGAACGGGTTTCTTTAAGCCAGCCCCACATCATGCGCCGGCCGTCGCCCAGGCGCAGGCTTTGCGGCGCATAGAAGCTGGGCCCGTAGACCACCAGGCCCTGCGCCGTTGGCGTGAAGGGCTCATCCTGCCGGCTGGCCGCGTAAACGACCGAATACTGCGTGTGCCGGATCTCGTCGCCGGGCGAAAAAATCAGCACCCGCTGGCCGTCCAGCTCGAAATAGTTTGGGCACTCCCACACCGTGCCGGTGCGGAAGGGTTCTCCTTGGTTCATATCCCCGGCCAACAGCACGCCCCTGTAGTCCCAATGCACCAGGTCGGCGGAGCGGTAGCGCAGCACCAGCCCGCCGTGGTCTTTGTCCTTGCAGCCAATCACCATGTGCCAGGCCCCGGCCTCGCGCCACACAAACGGATCGCGAAACTGTCCCTGGGCCGCCGTGGCTAGCTCGGCCGGCGGGCCGCTGATCACCGGGTTGGCTTGGTGCTTGGTCCAGGTGAGCAGGCCATCGGCACTCGCGCCTGCCGCGCTGGTGGCTAAGCACACCACCTGCGGGTCGATGCCGGTGTAGATGAGCGTCGGCACGCCGTCGTTATCTACCGCGCTGCCGGTCCAGCAGCCGCCGGCGTCCGGGCCGCCGGGCGTGGGCGCCAGGGCCACCGGCAGGTGCTGCCAGTGCACCCGGTCGGCGCTGACGGCGTGGCCCCAGTGCAGCTTGTCGCGGAAGGCGGCGTTGGGAATGTATTGGTAGAACAGGTGGGTCTGGCCCTGCCACTCGATCAGGCCATTCGGGTCGTTCATCCAGTAGTGCTCGGGCAGGAAATGGAAAGCGGGGCGATGGTTGGGGGGCATGGGTTCGCTCGCTCGGCTGGCAGGCGCGGATGTAGATTAGTCTTTTATTTTATAGAAGAAGAGAAAATTGCGCCCGCGCCGGGGGCGCGCTACTCCAGATGGGGCTGCTCCTGTATAATTCGGCTTCTCTGGCGTCCACATCCACTTGTCGCGCCGCCGCGAGAAAAAGCTGGCAATAACCCATGGACCCTGCAAGCCTCGCCAACCTGGTCATCTATTCCATTTCGATTGTGCTGTTGATTGCCGGTCTGGTCCTGGTGATCCTTCCGTTTTACCGCGCCCCGGCCGCCGGACAGTCCAAATGGATGTGGGGCCTGGGCGCCTTGCTGAGCGTGGGCGGGGCGGCCATGGCACTGGTGTTGTTGGTCAGGCCCGTGATATTAGCGCCCCCTTACCTGCCCGTACCCACCTACATACCGGTGGTCGAATTGCCGACACCGGTGGGCATTTTTCCTACCCGGCCCGCTGTGGCCACGAGTGCGACGGCCGCGCTGACGCCGGTAGCGACCAACGGCCGGCCGGCGGTCAGCGGCACCCCCGTACTGACGGCCACCGAGCTGGCCAGCACCCTCCCGCTCTCGCCGCAGGTGACCAGCCGGGTCCAGGTTTGGGCGATTGACGAAGACGGGGTGCGCGTCAATGTCAACGCCCTCGGGGTGTATAACCTCACCTACCTGGGCGATGCCTATTCGCTCTGGCCCAACGACCAGTCCGGCGACTATAAAGGTTGGACCACCCTGGTGAAAATCTATTTCAATCGCCCGATCGAGTGGGGTCTGACCGAGGCCGGCCTGATTGGTCCGATCAATGCGCCCGACGACCTTGGCAATGGCGGCTACTATTTCGACAAGAATGATGCCATCGCCGCCACGCAAGGCGACAGCCTGACGCTCCGGTTGAATGCCGGGGACTACCTGACCCTCGTCGTCTTCGACCAAAGGGGCCGCTTTGGCGACAACCGGGGGAAGGTGGATGTCGGCATCACCTATGGCGGCCCGTGAGCTCAGCACCCGGCGTGGTCCGGAGAAAAGGAGCAGGATAAATGGGCAAGGCAATGTCGAAGTCAGCCGTGATCTATGGCGAGCTGCGGCCGGTTCTAGTCAAAAGTTTCGGTGACGCCGATGTGAAGAACATGCTGGACATTATCCGCAGCAAGATCGGGCCCAAGCCGGTGGTCTCGCTGATCGCCATGCGCGATGCGGTGCGGACGGCGCAGGCCGACCCGGTGCTGAAGAACGGCCGGGTGAAGGTGGGGGTCATCGACGGCAACTTGATCTGGCGCGTGAAGGAAGCCAATTTTAGCGGCCCCAAGGAGCTGGACGCCCTGATCGTGAGGAACTACACCACCCAGTTGGACAAGTATCGTGAAGAGCTTCAGGCCGTGGCCAACGAGAAGGCCAAAGAGCAGCTGGAGGCCGAAAAGTTGAAGAAGGATCAGGAGAGCAAGCAGCCGCAGCCCAAGCGGCCGGTGGTGGTAAAAGCCCCCAGCCGCTCGTCACTGTCGTCCAGCTCGGATGACGACCTGGTCAATCCCCTGTCCAACTCGATGCAAGACGCCCTCTTCCGGGCCCGCAAGGCCGGCGGCATGGCTCAGGCCATGCGCGATATTAATTCCAAGGGCAAGGTCAAGAAGAAGGAAGGCTGGACCAGGTACAATCTGAAGGCCGTCAGCCGCGAGGACGCGGAAGCGGCCCTCAAGGCCGCCGAGCCCGGCTCGTGGCTGGTGCGCACCGGCAGCAACGGCCAGCCGGTGGTGAGCTACGTCAAGGGTGGCAAGAGGACGCACGACCTCATCGCCAAGTCTATTGCCAAAGGCGGCGGCCCCGGCGACAAGGGGCTGGACGTGAACAAGGCCATCCGCTCGACCACGGTCCTCAGGCGGCTGGTGGCGGCCGGCAAGTTCCAGGCCAACATTGACAAGGTGAAAGCCATGCCGGGCTTCTTCGCCAACCTGGACAGCAAGGGCGCGGAGCAAAGGCTTGAAGGCACCGCCATTGGCGCCTGGCTGGTGCGCGAGAGCGCCAGCCAAAAGGGCGTGGTCTCCTGGACCCAGCGCCTGGCCGACGGGCAAGCAGTGAAGTCATTCTTGCACACCCGCATCCTGACCCCGGCTGACCACCAGGCATTTATGGACTACGCCCAGGGCGCCAACCGCGGGTTGCAGGTGCGCGCCTAGCGCCAACCGATAAAACCAGACCCTTAGGGTCTCGGGCCTAATAAGGAAATGTCGTCATGCCTGACTTCACCCCTCAACCCGCGCACAAATTCACCTTCGGCCTGTGGACCGTGGGCAACCTGGGCCGCGACCCGTTTGGCCACCCGGTGCGCCAGCCCAAGACCCCGCCTGAGCTGGTGCATTTGCTGGCCGAGACCGGCGCCTGGGGCGTGAACCTGCACGACAACGACCTGGTGCCCATCGACGCCACCCCGGACGAGCGCGACCAGATCGTGCGCGACTTCAAGGCGGCCCTGGCGGCCACCGGCCTGGTGGTGCCCATGGCGACCACCAACCTGTTTAGCGACCCGGCTTTCAAAGACGGCGCCTTCACCAGCCACGACGCGCGGGTGCGCGCCTATGCGCTGCAGAAGACCATGGCCGCTATCGACCTGGGTGTAGAGCTGGGCGCCAGGGTGTATGTGTTCTGGGGCGGCCGCGAAGGCAGTGACACCGATGCCGGCAAGAACCCGTTAGATGCCGGTAAGCGCTTCCGCGAGGCGCTCAACTTTTTGTGCGCATACAGCGTCGACCAGGGCTACGATCTCAAGTTCGCGCTCGAGGCCAAGCCCAACGAGCCGCGCGGCGACCTGTACCTGGCCACCACCGGCCACATGTTGGCCTTCATCAACAGCCTCGACCACCCCGAGATGGTGGGCGTCAACCCGGAGATGGCCCACGAGCAGATGTCCGGGCTCAACTTTCTGCACGGCGTGGCCCAGGCCTGGGAAGCCGGCAAGCTGTTCCACATCGACCTGAACGACCAGAACTTTGCCCGCTTCGACCAGGACTTTCGCTTTGGCTCGCACAACATTAAGCAAGCCTTCTTCCTGGTAAAGTTCCTGGAAGACGTGGGCTACAGCGGCTCGCGCCACTTCGACGCCCACGCGTACCGCACCGAAGACTATGAGGGCGTCAAAGACTTCGCCCGCGGTTGCATGCGCACCTACCTGATCTTGAAAGATACCGCTGCCCGCTGGAACGCCGATCCCGAGATCCAGGCGCTGCGGCAGGAGATCGAAGCCGCCGACCCGGCCATGGCGCCGCTCCTCGGCGGCTACAGCCGCGACAAGGCCGCCGCCCTCAAGGCCCACGCCTTCGACCGCGTGGCCTTGGGCGAGCGCGGCCTGCATTACGAGCGGCTGGACCAGCTCACGGTGGAAGTGCTGCTCGGCGCGCGCTGAGTATCTCCAAAAAGAGCATGGCCGCTGGCTAAAAACGGGCGGCCACGCTCTTTTTGGATTCTAAGCAATCTTCCTTGACTCCCCGCAATCCCATAAGTTATTCTGTACACAATCGCACAGATTTGATAAGATTTATCACCTTATGCATTCACTTGTCCTATGATTTCATCCCCACCCGACACCCAATGGCTAGGCCTCGGCCGCGCCGCGCGCGTGCTGGGCGTCCATCCCATCACCCTGCGCCGCTGGGCTGACCAGGGCGAGATCGCCGTCATGCTCACGCCCGGCGGCCACCGCCGCTTTGCCCTGGCCGACCTGCAGCGCTTCGCCGCGGAGCGCAAGCAGTTGCGCGTGACCACCGGGCTGGAGCAAAGCTGGGCTGAGCAGGCACTGCAGCACACCCGGCGCGAGCTGGGCGGCCGGCGCACCGAGCCCTGGCTGGCCGCCTTTGGCGAGGCCGACCGCCAGAGCAACCGCGCGCTGGGCCAGCGGCTGTTGGGCGTGATGCTGCGCTACGTGTCGCTCAGCGACGGCGGCGATGAATTACTGGACGAAGCGGTGACCATCGGCGGCGCCTACGCCCAGCACGCCCTGGTGCTCGGGCTGTCGTTGGTGGAAGCCTTGCAGGCCATGTTGTTCTTCCGCGACACGCTGGTGGAGGCCGCGGTGCAGTTGCCCGAGGCCGCCCGCCTGCGGCCCGAAGCCAACCTGCACCTGGTGCGGCGCATCAACCGCCTGCTCAACGCGGTCCAGTTGGCCATTGCTGGCATCTATGAACAGGCCAGGCGGTAGACGTGTCCACGCAAATTGTTTGTCTCGGCCTCAGCCATCACACCGCGCCCATTGCGCTGCGCGAGCGGCTTAACTATCCCCTCGCGGAACTGAATGCGGCGCTCGCCGCCAATCGCGCGGCCGGCCTGGATGAGCTGGTCATCCTGTCCACCTGCAACCGCCTGGAGCTGTACGCCGCTGTCTCGCCGGCTGACGTAGCGGCGGGGCTTGTCCCCGCCGAGCGCTCGATACTCCAGGCGGACGCGCCTACTGAAGGCGCGCCTACAACGGCCGATCCGGTCTTCGCTTCTTTACTAGCCTTCGTCTCCGCCACCCGCGGCCTGCCCGCCGCCGAGCTTAGCGGCAAGTTTTACCGCCTTACCGGCCATGACGCCGTTGACCACCTGGGCCGTGTGGCCGCCGGGCTGGACTCGATGGTGCTGGGTGAGCCCCAAATCCTGGGCCAGGCCGCCGAAGCCCTTGCGCTGGCCGCCGCGCAGGGCGCCGCCGGGCCGGTGCTCTCGGCCCTGTTCCGCGCCGCCGTGCACGCCGGCAAGCGCGCCCGCGCCGAGACCGGCATCAGCCGCAACCCGGCCACCATCAGCTCGGTGGCTGTACGGCTGGCCGAAAGGGCCGCCGGCTCGCTGGCCGAGCGCCAGGTGCTGGTGGTGGGCGCCGGGCAGATGGCCGCGCTGGCGGTGCAGGCCCTGCGCGGGCGTGGCGCCACGCGCATCCGCATCGCCAACCGCACCCTGGCGCGCGCCGCCGGCCTGGCAGAGCGTTGGGGGGCGCAGCCGCTGGCGCTGGACGATTTGGGTGCGGCGCTGGCCTGGGCCGACGTCGCCGTGGCGGCCACCGGCGCGCCCGGCTTTGTGATCACCCCCGAGGCGGCCGGCCCGGCCCTGGCGGCGCGGCCCGAGCGACCCATGGTGCTGATCGACATTGCCGTGCCGCGCGATGTGGACCCGGCGGTGCGCCAGTTGCCCAATGTGCGCTACTACGACATCGACGACCTGGAGGCCTACCTGAACGGCGCGCGGACCGAGCGCCAGCAGGCGGTGCCGCAGGTGGAGGCAATCCTGACCGAAGAGATGGGGCACTTCGGCGACTGGCTGAGCACTCGGGCCGTGGCGCCCGTCATCGCCGATCTGCGCGCCAAGGCCGATGCCATTCGCCGGGCCGAGGTGGATAAGACCCTGCGCCATATGCCCCACCTGACCCCCGCCGAGCGCGAGCACATCGAGCGCCTGTCGGAGGCCCTGGTCAACAAGCTGCTGCACGAGCCCACCCTGCGCCTCAAGGCCGAGGCTGGCAACGGGCATGCGGCCGACTACGCTGCCGCCGTGCGCGAACTGTTTGCCCTCCATGGCTGAAGCTCGCCTGTCCATCGCGCGCACGCTCGTCATCGGCACTCGCGGCTCGGCCCTGGCACGCTGGCAGACCGAGTGGGTGGCGACGGCGCTCACCCACGCCTGGCCCGGCCTGACCATCAAGCTGCGCCCCTTCACCACCAGCGGCGACCGGCAATTGGACCAGGCCCTGCCGGCCATTGGCGGCCAGGGCGTGTTCACGGAGGAGCTGGAAAGCGCCCTGCGCGCCCACGAGATTGACCTGGCTGTGCACTCGCTCAAAGACCTGCCGGTCGCCGCCGTAGTGGAACAGGCGAGCGCCGCGGTGGGGCCAGCGGGCGCTCCCGGCCTGACCCTTGGCGCCATTGGCCCGCGCGAAGACGCCCGCGATGCGCTCATCGCCCCCGGCGGCCACACCCTGGCCGGCCTGCCGGCCGGCGCGCGGATGGGCACCTCCAGCCCGCGCCGCGCTGCTCAGCTGTTGGCTGCCCGGCCCGACCTGCAGTTATTGCCCCTGCGCGGCAACGTCGACACGCGCGTGCGCAAGGCTCTGGCCGGCGACTATGACGCCATTGTGCTGGCCGCCGCTGGCCTGCTGCGGCTGGGGCTGGAGCAACACGCCAGCGAGTATCTGTCCTTTGAGACCATGCTGCCCGCACCTGGGCAGGGCGCTATCGCCGTGCAGTGCCGCGCCACCGATACCGAGCTGCTGGCCTATCTGCGCCCGCTGGACGACGCCCCCACCCGCGCCGCTGTCAGCGCCGAGCGCGCCTTTCTATCTGGCCTGGGCGGCGGCTGCTCCGCGCCCATTGCCGCCTATGCCACAACCGGTCCCAAGCTGCCCCTATCCTTGACGGGCCTGGTGGCCTCGGTCGACGGCAAGCGCGTCGTGCGCGTCACGGCCACCGGCGATGACCCTCTGGCCCTGGGTGCCGAGCTGGCAGCAGACGCCCTGGCCCAGGGCGCGCAGGAATTGCTGGAGTGAACGCTCACTCGCTCCGCTTGGCGAAGGCGGCGATAACCCAGAAAGTGAACGCTCACTCGCTCCACTTGGCGAAGGCGGCGATAACCCAGAAACGGTATCGATGCGAACGGGCGAAGCCCGTTCGCATCGATACCGTTTCTGGGAAAATTATCCTTGTAAGGCTGGGTCTACTTTGATGCCCCTGGCCGGCAAGCGCATCGTCATCACCCGCCCGCGCGCCCAGGCCGCCACGCTGGCCGAGAAGCTTTCGGCCCTCGGTGCCCAGCCGATTCTTTTTCCCACCATCGAGATCGCGCCGATGGCGGATGACGCGCCGCTGCAGGCCGCCCTGCGCCGGCTCGCCGAGTATCACTGGATCGTCTTCACCAGCGCCAACGCGGTGGCGGTCTTCACCCGCCAGGCCGATGGTAGAGGCGTTCAACTGAACGCCCCAACGCCCGACGCCATGGGTAGGGGCGTTCAACTAAACGCCCCTCCGCCCGATAATCGTTCAATGGCCGTCGAGGCGCACGGTTTTCAAACCCAAAGAGATGCGCCGCGCCTGGCCGCCGTTGGCCCAGCCACGGCGCGGGCGCTGGAGAGCCGCGGCCTGAGCGCCGCTTTTATTCCCGACGAATACGTGGCCGAGGCGCTGGCGGCCGGCCTGGATGATGTGGCTGGCCGGCGCGTGCTGCTGCCGCACGCCGAGCTGGCCCGCGAGGCGCTGGCCGACGACCTGCGCCGGCGCGGGGCTATCGTGGACGAGATTGCCGTCTATCGCACCCTGCCGGCCGCGCCCGACCCTGCCGGCCTGGCCGAGCTAAAGCGCGGGGTAGATGCCATCACCTTCACCAGCGCCTCGGCTGCCCGCAACTTTGCGCGGCTGCTGGCCGGGGAAGCGCCGAGCGGCGCTGCGATTATGGCGTGCATTGGGCCGGTGACGGCCGCCGCCGCCCGCGAGGCGGGCCTGCCGGTGACAGTTGTCGCCGCCGAATATACCC
>Ga0209166_10004270_pt1 | contig 10057 bp, 11 predicted proteins | sample Coa_R1_3_FD_187151 | JGI IMG/M metagenome (GOLD analysis project Ga0209166, IMG submission 187151) | Surface soil microbial communities from Centralia Pennsylvania, which are recovering from an underground coalmine fire - Coalmine... | ecosystem: Environmental > Terrestrial > Soil >... | reverse complement strand
GACGCGCGCGCCGCGCTCGTCACCGAGCAGGCGGACACGGGGGGCGCCCATCGGGCCGGGCAGGACCTCGATGCGGCGGCGCGGGAAGCAGATGCCGGTGCCGTCGAAGCACTTGATCACGGCCTCCTTGGCCGCCCACCGGCCGGCGAGGCGCTCGGCGCTGCCGGCGCAGTACGCGATCTCGGCCGGCGTGTAGACCTTGGCCAGAAAGCCGCGACCCGAGCGCGTGACGGCAAGCGCGATGCGTTCGACCGAGACGGCGTCGACGCCGATGCGCTGCATTGGCAACTAAGGTAGCGAGTTCCCGCGCAGCTGAGCCTTAACAGGCAGGGTTCCCCTCGCTGCAAATTTGCAGGAGTCTTCACCGAAGGCGTGCCGGCGGGGGAGGGACCGGCTGGGAGAGGGAGGGCCCGCGAAAGGGGCGGCTATTCGACGGTGACGCTCTTCGCCAGGTTCCGCGGCTGGTCGACGTCGCGGCCGAGCTCGACCGCCACGTGGTATGCCAACAGCTGCAGCATCACCGAGTTCAGGATGGCGCTCGCCGCCTCCTCGGCCGCCGGCATCTCGAACACGTCCGTCGCGACGCCGTCGAGCGACTTATCGCCTTTGGTCACGAGCGCGAGCACGGGCGCGTCCCGGGCGACGATCTCGTGGACGTTGCTGACCATCTTTTCGCTCGTCGGCGAGGCGGTGCAGATGGCGACCACCGGGAACTCGGCGTCGAGGAGAGCGATCGGCCCATGCTTCAGCTCTCCACCGGTCACGCCCTCGGCGTGGACGTACGAGATCTCCTTTAGCTTCAGGGCTCCCTCGAGCGCGACCGCGTAGCCTAGCCCCCGGCCGGTGTAAAGGTAGTTCCGGTAGCGGCTGTAGCGGTGCGCGAGCTCCGCGATCTCCTTCTCTCTCGTGAGGAGGTCGCGAACCTGGTCGGGCAGCGCCTTCAAAGCCGCCGCGATCTCGGCCCGGCGCTCAGGCGACACGCGCCCGTTGACCGTGGCGAGCCGCATGGCGAGCAGGCAGAGACTGATCAGGTGGGCGAGGAAAGTCTTCGTCGAGGCGACGCCGATCTCGGGACCGGAGTGCAGGTAGATCGCCCCGTCGGCGTCGCGCGCGGCTGAGCTCGCGAACACGTTGGTCACGGCCACGGTGAGCGCTCCGCGCTCCTTTGCCTGGTGCAGGCCGACCATCGTGTCCGCCGTCTCCCCCGACTGGGTGATGACCACCGCCAGCGCGTCCTTGCCGAAAGTCGGGCGGCGATAGCGAAACTCCGCGGCGTCGACGGCGCGCGCGGGTATGCCGGCCCAGTCTTCGATGAGCATCTCGCCGGCGAGCGCCGCGTGCCGCGAGGTTCCCATGCCGAGCAGGAGGACCTCGCGGATCCGCCGCAGCTCTTCGTCCGAAGACGTGAACTCCCGGAAGGTGACCGTCCCGTCGTCGGTAAGTCTCCCCCGCATCGCGTTGGCGACCGCTTCGGGCGCTTCGTGAATCTCCTTCAGCATGAAGTGCGCGTAGCCGCCCTTCTGCGCCTGGCTGACATCCCAGTCGACGTGCACGAGCTTGGGTTGGACGGTCACTCCGTCCAGCGTCGAGACCTCCGCGCCCAGCGGCGTGATCGCGGCGACCTCGCCTTCGCCGAGGACGAGCACGCGCTTGGTGTACGGAATGATCGCCGTGATGTCGGAGGCCACGTAGTACTCGCCCTCTCCAAGACCGACGACCAGCGGCGCATTGAGCCTCGCGCCGACCAGCAGCTCCGGGTCGTCGGTGGAGAACATCGCCAGCGCGTACGCGCCGCGAATCCTCTTCAAAGCCGCGCGCACCGCACCGAGGAAATCGCCCTTGTAGTTGGCCTCGATCAGGTGCGGCACGACCTCGGTGTCGGTCTCGGAGACGAACTCATGGCCAGCCGCCTGGAGCTCGGCGCGGAGCTCGGCGAAGTTCTCGATGATCCCGTTGTGGACCACGAAGATCCGGCCAAGGCAGTCCGTGTGCGGGTGGGCGTTGATGTAGGTCGGACGGCCGTGGGTCGCCCAGCGCGTGTGGCCGATGCCCAGGTGCCCCGAAGGCATCGCCTGGTTGAGCTTGGCGATCAGCTCGTCGACCTTCTTCTCGGATTTCGTGACGCTGGTGCGCCGGGTCGAACCCGGCTCAGGAGCCTCCAGCACGGCCACCCCGGCCGAGTCGTAGCCGCGGTACTCGAGTCGCTTGAGGCTGTCCATGAGGACCGGCGTCGCTTCCCGATCGCCCAGGTAGCCGATGATCCCGCACATTCCTCTGTAAATAACTCCTAAGACGGGTGGTTGGACCAGTATCGAGTCTGAACGGACCGGGCTCGGCCTAGGTTACGCCTAGGGGCTGGGGCTCGAGCTCACCGTCGGGTTGCGCTGAATCGTGTAGGTGATGGTCGCCGTGGTGACGCTCCCGACCGGGTTGACCCCGTCAGGGAAGGGAATGTTGACCCTGAACTGCGCGGTGGAGGTGTAGCTGCTCAAGTCGACCGCGGGCAGGATGATGCGCTGAATCTTCCCGAGCGTGGTCGGATCTCCCGTGATGATCACGGTCAAGGGGCTGATGGTGACACCGGTCACCTCATAATTTGCCGGCGGTGGACGTGAGGGGGGCGCGGCCACCAGTGGCACCGTGCTGCTGCTCGAGCCGGTCTGAGCTTCGATCGTGATGGTCGCGGTCTGCACATCGAGGTTTGCACACGGCACGGTGGTGCACGGTTCGAGATTAAGGGCGCCGTTGTTGTTCTGGAGCTGAATCAGCTGGTTGAGCTGGGTGTTGGTCGTGCTCTGGACAGGACTGGCGTAGTTCACGAACGCCACGAGGTTCTCTGCCCAGGAAGCCGGGCCGGTGAAGTGGACCGTGTCCGGGATGGACGAGGTCTTGGTCACGACCCAGCCCGGCGCAGGGTGCGCGACCACCTGGACCGGGAGGTCCTTCTCCTGGATGGTGTCCATGTGGACGACGATCGGCGGGGGAGGCTGGATGGTGACGGGGGCCGTCGTCGTGACCGTTACGTTGAGCTTTACGGCTTGGCCGGCGCTCGCATGGGACAGATCGACCGTGGCGAAAAGATTGTCAGCGGTGACGTTCTCGATCGCGTCCGACAGGCCCGTCACCGTCACGCTGACCGAAGGAGGCGGATTGATCGCCACCAGGGTGGCCGACGGCTTGTAGCTGATCTGCCTCTTCAGCGTCTTCGTGGTCGGCGGGTTCTGGGCAAAGGCGACCGCGCCCAGCATCAGGATCGCCAGCCCCAGCGCGAGCAGCTTGAGACGCCAGTCCTCGGTGAGCCAGCTCACTTGAAGAACCCGTTGCTGCGCGCGACCTTGGCGCTTACGCGCCGGCGCAGGCTGTCGCCGTCCAGGTTGCGAGTGATCTTGCCTTCCTCGATGACGCTGATCGAGCCCGTCTCCTCCGACACCACCATCACGAGCGCGTCCGAGGCCAGCGACAGGCCCAGCGCCGCCCGGTGGCGAGTGCCCAGGCGCTCGCGCACGATGCCCTCCTCAGGCAGTGGAAGAAGGCAGCCGGCGGCAAGCACTTTGTTGCCCCGCACGATCACGGCGCCGTCATGCAGAGGCGAGTTCGGATAGAAGATCGACTGCAGCATCTCGGCAGAGATCTCTCCATTTATACGGACGCCCGTGGCCGCGTAGTCCTCGAGGCCCACGCCACGCTCGAAGGCGATGAGGGCGCCTGTCTTCTTCGAGCTCAAGCGCTCGGCGGCTCGGATCGCCTCCGACATCGCCTGGTTGTAGAGGCCGGGGTTGTAGCCGGCAAGCGGCCGGCCAAATGGTGTCAGGCGACCCAATCGCCCGACCTGGTCGAGCGCCCGTCGCAGCTCGGGCTGAAACATGATCAGCACGGCGATGACGATGAAGAATGCCGCATTTCGGAAGAGCCACCCGAGCAGCACGAGGTTGAACTGGTTCGCAATCACTCCGATGACGGCCAGCAGGACCAGCCCCACCAGCACCTGCAAACCCTGGGTACCCCGCAGCAGGCGCAGCGCCTGGTAGAGCACGAACGCGACCACGAGCACATCGATGACCTCGACCCACCCCAGGTGCCGGAGGACGTCGGTGAGCTGAACGAGGAACTGCTGAAGCTGGATCACAAGCTTGCTCCGAAGAGGGCGGCCATCTGCGCCATCTGCGCGTAAAGCCGGTTGCCCAGGAAACCCCTGCCTGCCAGCCCGATCACAGCAGAGATCATGATCCCCCTGCCGCTGGGATTAGAACCCCGGTTCGAACCTCTCTCCCGCGACCACCGGCGAGGCTGCCAGGTCGCGGGCGGAATCGAATTCGGGAAGCCGCTGCCGAAGCTCGAGCTCGTCGCGCAGCCTGAGGATCATGTCCCGGCAGGCGACGCAGTCGAGGCCGAACTGAGCCGGCTTGAAACGGACTGGTGACTCGTTGCGGAAGGTGATCGTGACCTTGTCGGTCATCTTGAAGTCGGGCCACGATTCCGGGTCGGCCAGCGTGACGGTGGCCATCGAATCCCACAGCGCCCGCATCTCGTGACGGTCGTGGATCACGAGCAGGCGGTCTCGGAACAGCGCGAGCTTGCCGTCAGGCCACCGCATCAGCCGCCAGGCTGCCCAGGCCATGACGGCAAGGCCCCCGGCGGCCCCGCATCCAAGGGCGACCGCCGCCACGGCGCCGGCCGGAAGCTGCAGCGCGCCGACGGCCAGGAGGGCGAAAGCGCAGGCGCACGCCAGACCTACACCGCCGGCGGTGACAATGGGCCGGCGCGAGCGGACGTAGATCAATCCCGCCCCACCTCGAAGTAGTGTAGGACCGCACGAGTGAACTGACCTGGCTGGCCGGCAGACGGCATGATGGGCATATCAGGAGGAGTGACATGGATGTAACGGCTGAGCGAGCCGATATCGACGCCGTCGTGTCCGGAAAGACCGTCTGCACGATCTTCGCCGACGCCGTTCGCACCTGGCCCGACCGGGCCGCGCTGCGCTGGCGCCGGGACGGCGAATGGCGCCAGCTGACCTGGAAGGAGTACCGCGACGAGGTCGCCGCGATGACCCTGGCCATCCGGAGCCTGGGCTTCGGCTCCGGCCAGTTCGGGCTGATCATGGCCCGCAACGTCCCCGAGCACGTCATCGCCGACCTGGCCATCGTCCACGCCGGAGGCTCCGCCATCAGCGTCTACAACACCCTGGCGCCGGAGCAGATCGAGTACGTAGCCGAGCATTCGGAGGCGACGATCGCGTTCGTCGAGGACGAGGCGTTCCTTTCCAAGTTCCTCGCCATTCGGTCTTCGACCCCGAACCTCAAGCACATCGTGCTCATGAACGGCGGCACGACCGACGGGATCCTGTCGTGGCAAGAGCTCATGCGCCAGGGGAAGGCCGAGCTCGAGACGAACGGCAAGGCCTTCGAGGCGTCGTGGCGCGGAGTCGGCCCTGAGGACATCGTGAGCCTGATCTACACCTCGGGCACGACGGGGCCGCCGAAGGGCGTGACGTACTCCCACTACAACATCCTCTGGACGGCGGAGGCGATCCGCCGCCGCTTGAAGTTCGCGAACGACGTGCTCGTCAGCTACCTCCCCCTGGCCCACGTCGCCGAGCGATTCACGTCGCAGTGGAACGGCATCTACGCCGGTCAGGAGGTGTACTTCTGCCCCGATCCGAACGAGCTCGGGGCCTACCTGGTGGAGGCGAGGCCGACCGTGTTCGTGGGCGTGCCGAGAGTCTGGGAGAAGCTCATGGCCGGGCTCCAGGCGGGGGTCGCCGCCGAGCCCGACGAGGCCAAGCGGCAGATGGCGCAAGGCGCGATCGGCGCCGCCATCCAGGCGTACAAGCTGCGTCGGGACGGCCAAGACGTGCCCGCCGAGCTCGCGGCCGGCGTCGAGAAGGCGCAGCCGCTGTTGGCGCTGCTGCGTTCCAAGGTCGGGCTCGACCGGTGCCGGCTCGCGATCACGAGCACCGCGCCGTGCCGACCCGAGGTGCACGAGTTCTGGGCCGGGATCGGACTGCCGCTGTTCGAGGTCTGGGGCATGAGCGAGCTGACCGGGCCCGCGACCGCGGTGCCGCCGGAAGCGCACAAGGCGCCCTCGATCGGCAGCGCGCTCCCCGGTGTCGAGGCGCGGCTGGGCGAGGACGGCGAGCTCCTCGTCCGCGGCGGCAACGTGATGGTCGGCTACTACCGCGACCCGGTGAAGACGGCCGACACCATCGACGAGGACGGCTGGGTCCACAGCGGCGACATCGCCGAGATGGGCGACGACGGCCAGTTCCGGATCATCGACCGCAAGAAGGAGCTGATCATCACCTCGGCCGGCAAGAACATCTCGCCCGCGAACCTGGAAGCCGTGGCCAAATCGAGCCCGATCATCGGCCAGGCCGTCGCCATCGGTGATGGCCGCAACTTCATCTCCGTGCTGCTCGTGCTCGATCCTCAGGTGGCGCCGCTGTGGGCCAAGCGGCAGGGCATCGAGGCCGCCTCGATCGAAGAGCTTGCCGAGCATCCGGCGGTCATCGAGGAGATCCGGCGCGCTTTGAGGGTCGCCAACTCGCATCTCTCGCGCGTCGAGCAGTTCAAGCGGTTCACGGTGCTGCACACGGAATGGACGCCCGAGTCGGAGGAGCTGACTCCGACCATGAAGCTCAAGCGGCGGGTCATCGAGGCCAAGTACAAGCCTCAGATCGAGGCCATGTACGCGGACCCGCCAGGCGGCCATTCGGTCGATCCCGAGCGCGAAACGAGCGGAGCCGCCTAGCTAAGGCTTCGCCGCGGCGCGGCCGCCGGGCACCTTCGTACCCATCACGGCGTCGGTGAACAGGCGGCGCGCCAGGCGCGTCTTGGGCTCGCCGGTGCGCGCGGCGAGCTTGGCGAGGTGGTCGATGACTCGCGGCTCGACGTTGAGCCGGTACAACTGCGTGGGCACGGCTGTCTTCTTCTTCACTGGGCGATCTCCTTGATTGGTGAGGCCTGCTGGCGGCGCTGAGTTGATTCTCGAAGCGCGCCGGCTTGCTGCCTACCCAGCCTGTTAAGAGGTTCTTTGACACCGTCGGGCACCAGACGGCGAATTAACAGCCTGGGTTGATTCCTCAAACATCTGTTCGTAATCTCTGCGCATGCTTGCGATGGGTCCGGATTCGACCGAAGGTTCGCGCCTCGCCCTAAGGCTGATCGAGCTGCGGCAGCAGATCGACCGCCTGGAGCTGAGATTCGCGCGGCTGGCGGTCGCCTTCGACAAGTCGGAGCACTGGGACGACGAGGGCTCCAACAGCGCCGTCGACTGGATCCGCCACAACTGCCGCATGACCTCGACCGCGGCCGCCGACCGGCTCGCGGTGGGGCGGCACCTGTCGGAGCTCGGCCAGAGCTGCGCGGCCATGGAGCAGGGCGAGATCGGCTTCGCCCACGTGACCGTGATGGCGCGGACCGCGGGCGCGGTCGGCAAGGCCTTCGACGAAGCCCAGCTGCTGCAACTGGCCAGGGAGAGCTCTCCCGGCCGCTTCCACTACCGGTGCATGCATTTCCGGCACGCCGTCGACGCCAAGGGCTATGCCGACCAGCAGGCGCAGCTGGTCGAACAGCGGAGGCTGCGCCTGAGCACGGCCGAAGATGGCTGCCTCCTGATCTCCGGCATCCTCGACCCGGTGGGCGGAGCGGTGGTTCGAACCGCGCTCGAGCCCCTGGCCCGGCTCTCCGGCGCCCACGATGACCGGAACCTCGAGCAGCGCTTCGCCGACGCGTTGGTCGAGCTCGCGGCCAAGGGCGGCCGCAGGCAGAGCGTGCAGCTGCAGGTCACGAGCTCGATTGACACTCTGCTCGGCCTGCTCGGCGCCCCCGGGGCCGAGAACGAGTTCACCCTCCCCATCTCCGCTCGCACGGTGGAGCGCTGGGCCTGCGACTCGAGCCTCACCAGGGTGCTGATGCAGGACTCGCTGGTGATCGACGTCGGCCGCGCGGAGCGAGTGATCAAGGGACCGCGCCGACGGGCGCTGATCGCCCGCGACCGGCACTGCCGGTGGCCGGACTGCGAGCGGCCGGCGTCATGGTGCGACGGCCATCACCTCGTCCACTGGCTGCACGGCGGGGGAGGCGAGATCGAAAACCAGGTGCTGCTCTGCACGCGCCATCACTGGAAGGTGCATGAGGGCGGGTGGCAGCTGATCAGAGCCGACGAGGGACAAATCGCGGCGGTCGCTCCGACGATCACCTTCGGCCGGCCACGCGCGCCGGACTGACAGGGAGTGCGCGTGGCGAGCGTCGAATCGGTGGGGTCAGCCGGCCAGCTTTGCCTGCAGTGTCGCCATGTCGGACGGCTCCACGCCGGCCGCCGCGAGGTAAGCCTCCACGCTCCCCCACGCCTGGCTGACGTGCTCGAGCGCCCCGAGCATCCACTCCGGCGGGCAGCGGAACTCGTCGCGCATCGCCTCCAGCCGCTCGGGAGGCGCTGCCGCGAGCCACTCGGCGTAGCGCGAGGCCAGCTGCTCGTCGGTCTCCGCATAGTCGGCGGCGATGGCCGCTTCCTCGACGCCCGCAAGCGAGAGCAGCATCGCGGCCACCAGTCCCGTTCGGTCCTTGCCCGCGAAGCAGTGGAAGACCGCCGGGCCGGTGGCGCCGGCGAGCGCGGTGAAGATCTGACCGAAGGCCTGCCGGCGGTGGTCGACCATGAGCTTGTAGCGCTCGGCCATGCCGGTCGTGCCGGCGATCGCCGCCGCGAACGCATCGTCGATGAGTGGCAGATGCAGATACCGCGGCCCGTAATCCGGCGGCGCAAACGGGCTCGGATTCTTGGCGATCTCCGACTCGCTGCGCAGGTCGATCACGGTGTTGACGCCGTACTCCCACATAGCGCGCACGCCTTCGGCATTCAGCGCCGACACGTTGTCGGAACGGATGACGACGCCGTGGCGCGTGACCCCCGACGCACAGGGCAGGCCGCCGAGATCGCGCGTGTTGCGACAGTCGGGCCAGTCGAGCCGGCGGGCAAAGCCCGCGGGGGCCGCTACCGCTTCGTGTACTGCGGGGCTTTGCGCGCCCTCTTCAGGCCGTATTTCTTGCGCTCCTTCATGCGAGCGTCCCGCGTCAGGAGGCCGGCCTTCTTCAGCGCTGGACGGTAGTCGGGGTCGTAGCTGCACAGCGCCCGGGCGATGCCGTGGGCGATCGCGCCGGCCTGCCCGCTCGTGCCTCCCCCCGCCACGTGCACGCTGACGTCGAACTTGCGCTGTGTGCTCGTCACGCGCAGCGGCGCGAGCGCCGCCAGCTCGAGCACGCGGCGCCCGAGGAACGCGAGCGCGTCCTTGTCGTTGACCGTGACCCTGCCCTCGCCGGGCTGGATCCGCACGCGCGCCACCGCGTTCTTCCGGCGGCCCGTGCCTCGGTTGAAGGTTTCAGCCAACGTTGATGTCCCCCTTCGCGTCGAACGTGATCTTCCTGGGCTTCTGCGCCACGTGGCCGTGGTCCGGCCCCGCGTAAACGCGGAGTCTCGTCAGCATGTCGGCGCCGAGCGTGTTGCGCTGCAGCATGCCGCGCACCGCGTTCGTGATCGGGAAAGTCGGGTCGATCTCCTGCGCCTCGGCGAGATTGCGGGTGCGCAGTCCGCCCGGGTAGCCGGTGTACCGCGTGTAATGCTTGGTCGTCGACTTGGTGCCGGTCACCTTCACCTTGGCGGCGTTGATGACGATCACGTGGTCGCCGGTGTTCAGGTGCGGCGTGAAGGTCGGCTTGTGCTTGCCGCGTAGCAGCTTCGCCACGCTGCTCGCCAGGCGGCCGAGAACCTGATCCGTGGCATCGACCACGAACCACTCGCTCTTCAGTTCCGCCGTTTTCGCCGTCCAGGTCTTGTGTTTGCTCATTTCCTCTTTTGGTTTGGTTGCGGTTGCCTAGTAAAGCACTTCCACGAGCGTCAGGCCCCCCGCCGGAGCGGTCTTGGGGGCCAGGCGCCGATCGCGTGCCCGGAGCACTTCGCCCACCCACGGCGCCGGCTTCCGGCCCCGGCCGACCTCGGCCAGCGCCCCGGCGATGCTCCTCGCCAGGCCGCGCAGGAAGCCTTCCGCGACCAGCTCCAGCTC
>Ga0209166_10004268_pt1 | contig 10058 bp, 9 predicted proteins | sample Coa_R1_3_FD_187151 | JGI IMG/M metagenome (GOLD analysis project Ga0209166, IMG submission 187151) | Surface soil microbial communities from Centralia Pennsylvania, which are recovering from an underground coalmine fire - Coalmine... | ecosystem: Environmental > Terrestrial > Soil > Unclassified... | reverse complement strand
GCGAGGACCGTGCCACGCCATGTCCACACCACGCCGTCGTCGCTCGTGGCATAGGCGGTGGTCATACGGTCTTCCTCCTCAGGCTCGTCGAGGGGATGGCAGCAGATCCAGGCGTGCCAGCGCCCCCTGCCAGTGGCGAATGACCGGGTCCTTGACGCCGGTTCGCTCGTCGCCGGGGAAGACGATGCGTGACTCTGCGGCCGCGAGCCCTGCCGGATCGTTTGCCTCGAGCAGTTCGATCCACCAGTGCTTGCTGCCCGGCGTGGCGCAGCACACGTAGAGACGCCAGCGTCCCGACTCCGTGCGCACGAGGGCCGGCCGTTCCAGCGACGCCGCCCCGAAGCGGGCCTTGTCCAGCGTCGCCACGGCGCTCAAGTGCTCGCCGTCATCCGAGCGGGCCACCACCAGGCCGGAACCTCGCTCGCCGGAGGTCCGGACCCGGTAGGCGACGACGAAGCCGCCTCTGCCGTCGAGGGCCGCGCTCGGAGCGCCCGACCAGTTGCCGGACCCAGGTCCCGGCGCCGGCACGGCCACCCCGCCGCGGCCCATCCCCGGCACTGGAAAGGTCATCACGGGGACACCCTATCGCCGGCTTGCGCTCGCCGGCGCTGTGCAAGGATGGGCCCGTGCCGGACTGGACCTATCACCCACTCCGTGGGCCCATGGGCACGCTGCTTGGCGAGCGCCGGTCGCGGCAAGCGGCGATCGGGCTGGTCGGAGCTCTGGCCAGGATCGCGCCCGGTCGGTGGCTGATTACCGGCCTTGGGCACACGGCTCCGCCGCCGGGCGCAGCGACCGTCGTCGCCGGAGTGCCGTGCACCGCCGCGGTCGGGGCGAGCGTAGGCCTGGCGGCCGCTGCGGCCGCGGTTGCCGCCATGCCCGCCCTCGGCGCCGGCGTCGTCGAGATCGGACCGATCTCGCCCGCATCGGTGGAGCAGGCGCGCCGGGTGCTCGCCCGCGCCCTCGGTCCCGTGATGCTTCGGGTCGAACCCGGCGACGCGGCCGCGGTGAAGGAGGCGATCGGCTCACACGCCGCGCTCGTCGACCTGGACGGGCCGGCGGTCGTGATCCGGAATGCCACCGCCGAGCAGGTGCGGCAAGCGGCCAGGCCGGCAACCACGGTCATCGCAACCACGGACGATCCTTCGCCCGTAACCGCCGCGGCCCTCATCGCCGCCGGGGCGGTGATGGTCCTGGCCACGACCGCGTGCTTGATCGAGGCAGGCCCGGGCTGGTTCCATCGGTCGACGCTCGCCTACCTGGCAGCGCGCCGCGACCGCGTGGCGAAACGCGAGCCCGTCCTTCCATGGCTGGCCGGATTCGGCCTGGGCCTGGGCATGATCGCCGGCGGAGTGGGCGCGGCGGTGGTGGCGCTCGGACCGGTGCTGCTCCCCTACGACCAGGCGTTTCTCGGCTTGAGCTCGAGCGATCTCGCCCTGGTCAACTCTCGCCTGGTCCACTTTCTCCAGCACGACCGCATCACGCTGGCGGGCACGATGGTGGCGCTCGGGATTTTCTATGCGTCCCTTTCGTGGTGGGGCATCAGAGAAGGCCGGGTGTGGGCGCGCAACGCGGTGCTGGCGTCAGGCCTCGTTGGATTTCCGACTCTGTTCTATTTCTTCGCCTACCAGTACGTCGAGCCGGTTCACGTCGCCCTGGCCGCGGTCCTGTTTCCCCTGTTTGTGATCGCGTCATGGCGACGCCCCTCGGGCGGCGTCGCCTTCGCCGAGGTCGAAGGACCGGAGGAGGAACGGCGCAGGGCGCTGGTCGGTCAGCTGCTGATGGTGCTCGTGGGCTTTGGCCTGATCGTGGGCGGCCTGCTGATCTCCTACGTGGGCCTGACCACGGTGTTCGTGCCGAGCGACCTCACCTACATGGACACCTCGGCGCAGGCGCTTGCCGCAGCCAACCACCGGTTGCTTTCGTTCATCGCCCACGACCGAGCGGGCTTCGGAGGAGCGCTTATCTCGGCCGGTGTGACGGTCCTCCTCGTGTCCGCGTGGGGTTGGGCGCGCGGCCAGGCGTGGGTGTGGTGGACCCTGGCCGGCGGGGCGATCGCGGGCTTCGGAGCGGCGCTCGCGGTGCACTTCGGCGTCTGGTACGTCGACTTCTGGCATCTGGCGCCCATCTACGCGGGGATCGTCGTCACCGCGGCCGGCCTGACCCTGAGCTGGCCGTACCTGATGGCGCCGATGCCCGTACCGCAACGTTCGGCTGCGCTGAGCCCTCGCTAGAGGTTTGCTTCAGCCCGAGCCGGGCCGGAGGGCGCTGCACGCCCTCCGGTCGCCTATCTCCTATTGCTTGTCCTTGCGGTCCGTCGGTTTGGCGTGGCCGTTGCCATTGCCGTTGAACGAGCGCATCAGCGTGGCCGCCAGGCCTTCGACGGCGCCGCTGCTGCCCGTGACAAGCACCTCGGGCACGATCGTCAGCTTGCCCTCCGCCACTGCGTTGGCGACGGCGACGATCGCCGTCGGGCCTGAGCCGAGGCTCTGGATCTGCGCCTCGTAGCCCTTGGCGCGCGCCAGCCCGAGCGCCTCGGTGGCCGCTGCCTCGCCGAGCCCGATTGCGCGCCGGCGTGAGCCTTCCGCGGCACCGGTCAGTTCGACGAACTTGGCCTCGCCGTCGGCCTCCGCCTTGCGCGCGTTGGCCTTGGCGATGTTGATGTCCACCGACACCTGCGCTTGCGCAAGCTGCGCCTGCATGTCGGCCGTTCCGCGTGCCTTTTCGAGGTCGATGCGGATCGTCTGCGCATCCTTCTGCTGCTCGTAGGTCGCCTTCTCCTGGTTGGCGATCTCGCGGCGTGTGAGCACGCCGACGAGCTCTTCCGGGAAGGTCACGTCCTGGATGTACACGCCGCGCGTTTCCACCTCGTAAGCCGCCAGGTAGCGCGAGATCGCCTCCATCGCCGCCGCCTGCACGTGATCGCGCGTCTCGATGAAGCGCACCGCCTCGAGAGCCTGGAGCGTGTTCCGGAAGTGGTTGCCCACGGCCGCTTGCAGCACCTCGTTGACGAGGTTCTGCATCGAGCCGACCATCGAGATCACCTTGGGCGCCTTGGTGTCGGGCACGTGGATCTGCACCTGCAGGTCGATCGAGAAGACGAATCCCTCGCGGCTCTTGCCCTCGATCGGGCTCAGCTGAGCGTCCAGGTTGTGCGCTACCGAGCTGGCCTCAGCCCAGTTCAGGGTGAGGATGAAGGTCGGCACCTTCTCGGCCGCGTAGATCCGCGGATTCAGCGGGTACTTGCCGGTGCGCAGGGCTTCGCGCCAGATGCCGCGGTGGCCGGGCTGAACGATCGAGCCGAACTTGAACTCCGGCCCAGACGTGTCGAGCGTCGGGAGCCCTACGTAGCTCTTGATGACCGCGACCTCACCCTGGTTCACGACCAGCATCTCCGCCGCCTCGACATGGACGAGGAACGGGTTGAGCAGGTATGCGCCGTACAGCAGCGGATCGTGCTGCAAGCCGATCCGGCCGCCGTTGTCCAGGAACGCCTGGAAGTCCTGGTAGTTGTTGTGCAGCTCGTTCTTGGCCCCAAGCAGCTTCTCGATGAGCTCCGAGTCGCTGACCTGCGGCTCCTTTTCGAGCGCCTCGATGTCCGCGAAGCCGCCGATCCGGCCGGCGATGTCGGCCGGCGGCAGCGGTGCGCCGTCCAGGGTCGTGACGATGCCGACCAGGTCCTTGTCGCCTTGCGGCGCGATCACAGTGACACGCAACTGCTGCGGCTGCAGGCCAAAAGCCTCCGGGTTGAGCGGGCCACGCATCAGCAGATACCGGTCGACGGGCAGGCCGTAAGCCTTGGTGGCAGTGATCACCAGGAACGCGACCGGGTGAACCGGGATCAGTGTGCCCGGAGGCAGCACCGGACGCTGCACGCCCTTCTGTCCGCCGGCGCCGAGGAACGCGTGCAGGTCCGTGAAGTTGCCGAACTGGGGGCGGTAGACCGCCGATTTCGCGCCAGTAGGCAAGCGCTCGCCGATCTGCGAGATGACGACGCCGATCTCGCCCGCAGGCACCTGCACCCACGGATACCTGGCGACCGTGAAGTTCGGCCACAGCTTGAAGCGCACGCCCGGCATCAAGAGCTCGGCCTGGTAGCCCGCTTCGCCGGCAAAGGCGATCGGGCTGTCGGTGGTGTTATGCCGGCGCGAAACCCGCTTCGTGACGAGGCCGACCTGAGCCGGTCCGATCACGATCATCGACCTCCCGGCCACGTACAACGCCGCCAAAGCAAGCACGGTTGCGACGACAAGGAGCAACGGAACCAAGGCACTCATTTGAACGCCTCACCGGGCTGTATTTCGCCCTTCGAAAGGCCGGGTCGAATAGGCCCCGCCGATGCCGATATGTATTCCCAGTTGGGGCTTCCGCCAAGCGGAATTGCGCGGTCCCGATCGCACGTGCTTCGGAAACCAGATCAACGCCCCGGGTGTACGAGCCTGTGAACGTGGCGCATACGTCACAATCGGTGACTTGCGCATGGTGATGTCGTGAGCACAGCGCAGTCGGGACAGGTGGCCGCGTTCGAGCTCAGCGCGGTGCACCGAGCTTTTGGCGCGGTGCGTGCCGTCGACGGCATCGACCTTCGACTGGAGCTGGGCCAAATCGCGGCGCTTCTGGGCCCCAACGGCGCGGGCAAGACAACGACGATCGACATGATCCTGGGCCTGGGCAAACCTGACCGTGGGACCGTGACGGTGCTGGGGATGACGCCGCGCGCGGCCGTCGCGAAGGGCCTTGTCTCGGCAGTGATGCAGACCGGAGGCTTACTCAAGGACCTCACCGTCGGCGAGACGATCCGATTGGTGTCGACGCTGTTTGGGACCGCCCGCCCGGTGGGCGAGGTCCTCGAACGGGCCGGCATCGCCGACATCGCCGACCGCCTGGTTGGAAAGTGCTCCGGCGGCCAGCAGCAGCGGCTCAGGTTCGCGCTCGCCCTCCTCCCCGACCCGGCGCTCATGGTCCTAGACGAGCCCACCGCGGGCATGGATGTCGAGGGCCGCCGAGACTTCTGGACGGCCATCCGGCGCGACGCCGAAAAGGGCCGCACCGTGCTCTTCGCCACGCATTACCTGGAAGAGGCTGACGCCTACGCGGATCGCGTCATCCTCATGCGCCAGGGCAAGATCGTCGCCGACGGAACGGCGGCCGAGGTCAGAAACATGTCCACCGGAAGATCTGTTCGGGCCAGCCTGCCTGACGCCGAGGAGTCCGCGCTCCGCAAGCTCCCTGGAGTCCGCTCGGTCGAGATCCGCGGCGAGCGCGTGCTCATTCAGACCAGCGACTCCGACGCCGTGGCCCGGCAGCTGCTCAACTCCACCAAAGCCCACGACCTCGAGATCGTCGCGCACAACCTCGAAGACGCCTTCCTCGCATTGACGGGTGATGACGCGGGTGCCGATAGCAAACCCGACGGGCAGGGAGCAATTTGAAAGTGAAGGCCGACGCCGTGGTGCAATCCTTCGAAGCTCGCCCTGTGCCGTCGCTGGGCGGCTTCAACCTCATGTTTCTCTACCTCGAGATGCGGCGAATGCTTCGCAACCGGCGAACGGTCCTCCTCACCCTGGCACTCCCCGTGATCTTCGTCTTCCTGTTCCGGAACGCCAAGAAGCTCGCACAGGCAGGTGGGCCTGACGCGGCGGCGATCACACTGATCGGAATCGCGGTGTACGGCGCGATGATCGCCGCCACGTCCGGCGGCGCGATGGTCTCGGTCGAGCGCGCACTCGGCTGGAGCCGGCAGCTGCGACTCACGCCGTTGCAGCCGGCCGCCTATGTGTTGGTCAAACTGTTGACGGCGATGGCCCTGGGACTGGTGTCGGTGGCCATCGTTTTCACCGCGGGGATCCTCCAGGGAGTGCACCTGGCTCCTGAGACTTTGGTCCTGTCGGCGGTGCTGGCCTGGGGAGGTGCCATCGTGTTCGCAGCGTTTGGGCTCCTGATGGGCTACCTCCTGCCCTCCGAGAACGTGATGCAGATCATCGGCCCGGTCCTCGCCGTCTTCGCTTTTTTCGGCGGGCTGTTCGTGCCCCTGAGCCTCCTGCCTTCGGCCCTGCAGGACATCGCCCCCTACATGCCGACGTACGGCGTCGCAGCGATTGCGCGCTATCCCCTTCTGGGCGGCACGTTCGACGTGACCTGGGTAATGAGCACCGTCCTCTGGACCGCTGCCTTCGGCGCGGGAGCGGCCATCATGTTCAGGCGCGACACGAGCCGCACCTGAGCGACCATCGGGCCTAGCTCTTGGGCCGCCGTCGGGGTGCCCTGCGCTTCTGAGCCCGCCAGATTTCCTCGGCCGGCCAGCGCTTCGCCCAGCTCGCGTGCACCCATGTGTAGTACTCGTGGTCGGTCGCATCCTCGGGGGCGAACAGCTCGCGGAAATCCAGCACGTCGAAGCCGGTCTCCCGAAGCAGGCCGAACATGTCGGAACCGCCGATGTGGAACTCGGTCGTCGGCCCGTCCTCGTCAATCCAGTCGAAACGAAGCATCCCCTTCTGAGGCCGCGCCAGCCGCTGCGTGACATTGGCCTCATCGGGCGAGCACAGGATGACCAGGGTGCTGTTGCGCAGAAACACGAGCTGACCTCCCCGACGCAGCAGGCGAGCCGCCTCCGGGATCCACAGGTACGGGTCGCACCAGAGCGATGCTCCGTATTCAGAGATGGCCAGGTCGAACGACGCGTCTGGCAGAGGAACGGCCTCCGCGTTGGCCTCGAGCAGCTCGAGGCCGAGCTTGAATTCACGATTCAGCTCCTGGGCGGTGGCCAGTTGCGCCGGAGTGACGTCGACTCCCACCACTCGGCGGGCGCCCCTGCGCTTCAACCAGGCCGCGAAGTAGGCGGTCCCGCAACCAAGCTCGACGACGTCGAGTCCACGCACGTCCGGGAGCACTCCGAGGTCGCGCTCCGGTACATCCCAGGTGCCCCAGAGAATTTCTTCCTGCTCCCACGACTCGCGCGCGTGCTCGGCTGTGTAGCGCTTGTTTGCCTTCGTCCACAGCTTGCGGTTGCGGACCGCATAATCCGGCAGTTCGAGGTTGTTGCTGTCTTCTAGTTGCATCGTGTCCTGCCTTGTCAGTTTGAATCCAGTCGCGCTTCTGCGGTTGTCGGCTCGAAGAGTTCGACGGGATTCCCCGACGGATCCTCGACGAGAGTCTGTTTTCCGCCGACACCTACAACGATGTCGTTACGAAAGTGAACGCCTGCGTTGCGCAGAGCTTCGGCCGTGGCGGCAATGTCGGAGACTTCGATCGCGAATCGGTTCCAGCCTCCCGGCTCGGGCACCCTACCATCCGGCATGGCCTGACCGCCGCCCGGTCCTCCACGTGGCGCACTCAGCGCAAGACGAAGATCACCGCGAGCAAGCATTGCGAATGTCGGCGCTGGATGCATGATTTCGCGAAATCCAAGCAGATCGCAGTAGAAGGCAATCGCGGCGTCGACATCGTTAACGATGTAGCGAACCTGAACCGTTGCCATGCAGTCTGCATTTAGTGTGCACCATTCATTTGGATCATTGCTCTCGACTAGGACGACTCCCATTCCGCATCAAGCGAGTTTTGTCGCGTTACGAGCGACCGGAATTCCGATGTTCGGCTGATACGATCCGCAAGTGACCGGCTGGAATCGAGAGGTCAATGTGACCGCGATTGACGGAGTGCCGGTCGTCTGGGCCGAAACGTCAGGACCACTGCGCGCCACGTTGATGTTCAGGGTGGGCCGGACGGACGAACGACTTCCGTGGAGCGGCATCACGCACCTGGTTGAGCACCTTGCCCTGTTCCAGCTCGGACCCCAGCAGCGATATGAGTTCAACGGGGCGGTCACGAGCAATCGCACGGTGTTCTACGCGACGGGCACGCCCGCCGAGATCGTCAGCTTCCTGGCGCTCGTGACGGCCGCACTGGGCGACCTGCCGCTGGATCGGGCCGAGACTGAAAAGACGGTCCTGCTCGCCGAGGCGGGCTCGCGATCCATGTCGGCGGGCGACTTCATGTTCAGCCTTCGATTCGGAACGCGAGCGAATGGCCTGCATCGCTATCGGGAGTTCGGATTGCTCCACGTACCCGCCACCTGGATCGCCGGCTGGTCCGCGCGCTACTTCAACCGCGACAACGCGGTCCTGTGGCTGAGCGGTCCACCGCCAAGCGATCTCCACCTGACCCTGCCCGCCGGCCAGCGGATGCCGGAGTCGACGGTCCAGCCTCTGGCTCTTTCGCTGCCGGCTTATGCGCCAGGGCCGGTCGGAGGAGCCGGGGTGTCGTTGGTGGCTCCGCGCTCGACAGCGCTTTCCATGGCCACCAACATCGCCGCGGCGCGCCTGTTGAAGCGCCTTCGCTTTGACAAAGGCATCGCCTACAGCGTGTTGGGCGGCTACTTTCCCATGGACCGCGAGCAGGCCCACGTGTCGCTTTGGACCGACGCCCAGCCCGGCCAGGCCGCCGCCGTTCTCAACGACACGGTGCAGGCGATGTATGGCATGAGCAGCAGCGGACCGAGCGGCGAGGAGCTGGCGACCGAGGTGGAAGTGATGGCTCGGAACTTCGATCGCGAAGACGCCGCCTTGGCCTGGCTCGACAGGACCGCCGTACGCCTGCTCAACGGGGAGCCCGCGCAGGGGCCCGCCGACCTGCTGGCCGACATGCAGACCGTGACGCCCACCGCCGCGCGCGACGCCATGTCGCAGGCGGTGAAGACGGCGATCTATCTTGGGCCCGAGGATGTCCCTGCGCCGCCGGGCATCGACCGCTACGTCCCGACCCTTGTGCAGGCGGTCCGAGGACAGGGCCTCCCGCATGTCCACGCAAGGCTCTGGCGACACCCGCCGAAGCTGGTCGTGACGAACGAAGGCGTGACCCTCGACATCAATGGCGCCGAAGACATAACGGTGCGTTACGACTCGTGCGAAGCCGTGCTGCGCTATCGCGACTACGGCATCTGCCTGGTGGGATTCGACGGCTCGAGCTTGCCCGTCAATCCCAGCGAGTGGCCTCAAGGAATCGTGGCCATTCAGCAGATCATGAAATTCGTCCCGCCGGACCGGGTCGTTCCAATGCCGCCCGCCGAGAAGACCGCACTGGCGATCAGGGTGCCTGCAGCCGCCAAAGGGAGGCTTTCAAGCCTGGGGGGGATCCCGTTCGACCGCTGGATCGCCCTGATCGGTTTCAGCGTCGTCGCCGTCGCACTCATCTGGTTTGCGATCTTCGGCAACATCTCGGGGATAGGAAGTGGACCTCCCCTGATCAGCCTCGTCGTGTGGTCAGTGTTCGGCTACCGTCTCCTACGACGCTTCCTGTAGTCAGCTGACGTTTGAACCGCGGTTCGCCCTAACGAACCAGCCTGCGGAGCTCGCGGGCGACCCCGACCATGAACGGTCCTCCCCAGATACCGATGGACAGAAGCCCGCCGAAGAGCGCCACGGCGTCGACGCTCTGGCGGCCTTGCTTCGCCCAGTAGACGTCCTGGAGGTTCAGCCAAAGGGCGAACTCGTCGAGGGTCATCGCCGAGGCTACGCCATAACCCACGGCTGTGGCCTGCGACATCGTCCTGCCCTTCGGCGAGACTCCGAGCAGGACCAGCCACATGTACCCCACTCCAAGCAAGCCGCCGATCCCGAAGACCATGTGGTGGAGATGGCGGCCGCCGACCGACAGGTTTCTAAACGGACCGACATTGTGGAGAATCGCGTGGGTGATCGCGCGAGCTGCCGCAAAGCCTGCGAAGAAGCCCAGAGAAGCCAGAAACAAACGCTCGCGTCGCGGATCCTCGGCGAAGTATTGGCTGTAGACATGCGCCAGCTTCAACCGGCGGGCAGACCGAATTCGCAGACCAGCGGACATCGCCATCCAACTTACTCCTCGATGTATGCCAGGGCGCGTGCAGGCCAGATCGTGGATTTGAATATGAAGCCGGGGTGGTGGGCCGGGAGGGATTTGAACCCCCACAGCTTTCGCGGGTGGTTTACAGCCACTTGAGCTCGCCAATGCCCAGCCGACCCACTAAGGACAAGTAATCGTACGCAATCGTATCGGTGCGCTTTGCACCGGCGCCGAGCACCGCG
>Ga0209166_10004267_pt1 | contig 10058 bp, 9 predicted proteins | sample Coa_R1_3_FD_187151 | JGI IMG/M metagenome (GOLD analysis project Ga0209166, IMG submission 187151) | Surface soil microbial communities from Centralia Pennsylvania, which are recovering from an underground coalmine fire - Coalmine... | ecosystem: Environmental > Terrestrial > Soil > Unclassified... | reverse complement strand
GGCCGTGCCGCTCACCACGGAAGGTTACAGCGTTTTGCATCAGATGATGAGGGTGCGCTGGCCGGCCTGGCGCGCCTTGCCTGCGGCGGAGAAATCCGCGATCGCGAAAGAAGCGTCGGATGCGCTAGCCGGCATGGAAGTGAACTCCCCGGGTCCGTCCGCCCTCTATTCGCTCATCGGTCACAAGGGCGATCTGATGTTCATACACTTCCGCGAATCTTTCGCCGATCTCAATCAGGCTGAACTGAAGTTGGCCAACCTGCGCCTTAGTGACTACCTCGAAAGTACAACTTCTTATCTCTCGATCATCGAACTGGGCCTCTACGAATCGACCGTGAAAGTCTACAAGGGCCTGACAGACCGCGGCATTGAACCGCATTCGGAGGAGTGGAAGCGTGAAATCGCCGAGACGCTCGCGCGCCAGAAAGACGCCATGCGGCCACGCCTTTATCCTGAAATTCCGCCGCACCGCTACGCCTGCTTCTATCCCATGGATCGCCGCCGTGGTGAGGACAAGAACTGGTACACACTTCCCATTGAAGAGCGCGCCCGTCAGATGAACGAGCACGGAATGGTCGGCCGCCGCTACGCCGGAGAGGTCAAACAGATCATCAGCGGCTCGATTGGATTCGACGACTGGGAATGGGGCGTCGACCTTTTTGCCGACGAACCCTTAGTCTTCAAGAAATTGATCTATGAAATGCGATTTGACCAGGTCAGCGCGGTCTACGCCCTATTTGGCCACTTCTATGTGGGCGTACGCGTTCCGGCGGTACAACTTGAGAGATTGTTGAGTGGAGAGCTTCCGCAATAGCGGAAACTCGAGCCACGCATCATTAAGTCATCGATGGACCATCCGACAACACAGGAGAATTCATGTCTACACTCGGCCTCATTGAATACCGCGACGCAAGCCCGGAAGTGCGCGCCATTTACGACGACATCATGACTACGCGCAAGACCGACTGGATCAACAATTTCTGGAAGGCCATCGCGCACGATCCCGCCACACTCAAGCGTACGTGGGAAGACATCAAGCAGATCATGGCGCCCGGAGCGCTCGATCCGCTCACCAAAGAAATGATTTACGTCGCCGTCAGCGTGACCAACCAGTGCAACTACTGCATCGCTTCCCACACCGTGTCAGCCCAGAAGAAGGGGATGAGCGACGCCATGTTCAAGGAACTGATGTCCGTCGTTGGCATGGCGAACGAAACCAATAAAATGGTCACGGGATATCAAGTTGAAATCGACCCGCAGTTCAAGAAATAACTTGGAACCTCGCCTGGGTTGTCCGGCGTGCGGTCACGCGGCTCGTTAAGATTTGTCCGACCATAGGGATCAGCGCCCGAATCCAAACTCTCAATTGTTCGACCCTGAGGCAGTAGCGGTATGATAAGTCAAGCTTTGGAGGTGCTCGTTCATGAGTACCGCACCCTCTACCCGTCAGCGTCTTCTCCATGCCGTCTTAGCTTTTTCTGTTGTCGTTATTGTGGGCTACGGCTCCGACATCCTGTTGCCTCGCCACCCTGCCTGGATGATCACTGATGACTTGATTCTCGGAATTGCGGCAGCCATCGTTGTCTTCCGCTATGAGACAGAACGCAGCCGTTTTCTATCGGAGAAGCTGCGCGTGATCCGCGATATGAATTCATTTGTCCGAAATGAGTTGCAGGTTCTCTATGCGTGCCTCGATCATCCGGAGAAAACACGTGTCCCCACCATCGAGCGGAGCGTGGAGCGCATTGACTGGGCTCTCCGCGAATTGCTGCCAGGAGGCCGTCTACAATCCGGTGCGCCCGTGGAAGAAATCGGCAAACGCTCTAGAAACGCCGAGCGCCCCGCATAAGCGGAGCGGAGGTCACATTGTTTGACGAGGCGAGGTACCTATCCCCCGCTCTTGGCAGCCTTGTCGATCTCTTCGGTGACCAGCGGCGGCAAACTCTTGATCCGGTAAATGTAGGCCGCCACCGTCCATAACTTCTGGTCGTCCTCCCACACGCCGTTCGCGAACATGCCGGTTCGGCGGACCCCATGCTTTGCTACCCAGAATATCTGTGCCTCTGAATATTCCGTGCCTATTTCGGCCAACCGTGGCGGAGCGGGGTTTAAAGGATCCGCCCATTTTTGTGGCTTCCCTGGCGTGCCGTGACAACCGGAACACTGGTTCAGATATATCTTTCCACCCGAGATCAGATTTTCTTCGGTCGGGGAAATGGGGTTGGGAACCTCTGGCGCGTGACGCCGCACCGAGGCATGCACGGCCATGTGCATGAGAGACGATTCCAAATGAGAAGGTGAAATGTCGCCACGCATCTCGGCGAATCCAAAGCTCAGGTAGATGAAACCACCAAGCGCCAGGACAAGCACCGTAACCATCGACCCCAGGAAAAACTGTTTCATGGGAACTCCGAGGCACGTAGATTTTGTGGAACGACCCTTCAGCTTTTTCTCGAGGATCGAGTGGTTGGACGCTTGCCGGCCTTCTTGGATAGCGGAGTTTTGAATTCGTGTGCCTTCATGTCGACACGCCGCCCGCGGAAGCGCACACCCTCAGCCTCTAACCGGAAACGCTGCTCCATCGCCGAGTCGCCGGTCAGCTTGATCGCGCCACCCGCTCCCAGCACGCGCTGCCACGGCAACTCGAACCCGCGCCGCAGCACTACGGCCACCTGCCGAGCCGCTCCGGGAAAGCCCGCCGCCCGCGCGATCCCACCGTAGGTCGAAACCTTTCCGGGCGGAATCGCGCGAATCGCCTGCTCGATTCGCAAGCGCATCGCGCCAGCCTTTTCAGAATTCTTCCTGGATTTTTTCATCCTGAGCACAACAGGCTGGCTCGCGATCGCGAGCCAGCCTGTGAAGTCGAAGGACGCGGCCGCCGAGCCTAACTATGCGGCCTGACGGAACGCTTCCAGCGCCTCGTACTCCGAGTTATGCACTTCGAACACCGTCAGCAGCTTTGTGACCTGCAGCAAATCTCCGACGCGCCTGGTCAAGTTGGCCAGTTTGATCGCGCCACCGGCGTTGTGCGCCGTCGTATGCAGCGCGACCAGGGTTCCCAGCCCGCCCGAATCAATGTAATCCACTTCGTTCAGATTGAGTACAATCCGCTTCTGCCCTTCGGCGACAGCCTTTTTGACGTCCTCTCGCAGCAGCGCTGCCTCTTCGCCAAACACGATCCGTCCGTTGCACTCGATGGCCAAGATTCCATCGACCGTTCGCTTCCTCAACTTCAATTGCATATCAGTGCTCCTTTGCGGCCCGCTGTAGACTGGCTTCGTACAGCCGCTTCCGCACACCACGTGAGGCACCAGCCTATCGCGTGTGGCCAGTGTTAGCAAGCCCCGCATTCCTCTGCGTACTCGGCGTCCTCTGCGGTGAAAGCTCTTGATTTTGGGTGCCTTCACCTACCCGCCCATCACGTATAATCGTCTCTTCCGCATGAGTTATACCGTCCTGGCCCGCAAATACCGTCCGCAGAAGTTCTCTGAGGTCATCGGACAAGAGCACGTCACCCGTACCCTGCAAAATGCCATTGAGCAGGGACGCACTGCTCATGGCTATATCTTCAGCGGCCACCGCGGCATCGGCAAAACCACCGTCGCCCGCATTCTTGCCGCCGCGCTAAATTGTCGCTCGAAAGATCATCCTGTTCCAGAGCCCTGCGGAATCTGTGAATCCTGCACCGAAATCCGCGCCGGGAACGCCGTGGACGTCATCGAGATCGATGCCGCCACCAACCGTGGAATCGACGAAATCCGCGAACTCCGCGAGGCCGCCCGTTACCGGCCTGCCCGAGACCGGTTCAAGATTTACATCCTCGACGAAGCTCACCAGATCACCGACGCTGCCTTCAACGCGCTCCTGAAGACGCTGGAAGAGCCGCCCGACCACATCGTCTTCATGCTCGCCACCACGCAGCCCGAGGATATTCCTCAGACCATTCGCTCGCGCTGCCAGCACTTCAGTTTTCGCGCGGTCAAGTTCGACGCCATCGTCGGGCAGTTACGAGACCTGGTCACGCGGGAAAAAATCGAGGCCGACGACGATGCTCTCGCGCTCTTAGCCGAAGCCGGGGACGGCTCCATGCGTGACGCGCTTTCGATTCTCGACCAGGCCATCGCTTCCTCGAGCGAGCGCCTCACGGCCGATTCGGTCCGCAATCTCGTCGGCGCAGCACCCGCGCACATTCTCGAGCAGGTCATGCAAGCCGTTTCCGACGGCAAGAGCGAAGAAATCCTCCGCCAGGTCGACCACCTCATCAGCGAAGGACACAGCCCCACGCACTTCGCTCGCCAGATGGTGCGTTTCCTGCGCAACGCGACGGTTGCCAAGATTGCCGGCAGAGATTCTTCCCTGCTGCAAATTTCGAGCGAAGAGCGCGAACGCGTCGCGCGCGTCGCCGACCTCTTCGGCGAGGAAGACCTGACCCGCCACCTGCAAATCATGCTGCGCACCCATGGCGAGTTGGGATACAAGCAGGAACAGAGGTTCCATCTCGAATTGGGCCTGCTGAAAATGGCCCACGCGCAAAAGCTGATCCCGATCGAGCAATTGCTGAGCGGCGCCGGCGCTCCTGCAGCCAGTGCGCAAAAACCACCAGCTCGGCCGTCGATCGTCGGCGCGCCATCCGCTGGGGAGCCGCGACGGTCCGAAACGCCCACTGCTCGCCCCAATTACGTCAGCCCCTTCGCCGCAGATTCCGCCCGCAAAGGCACTCCAAGGCAGGAGGCATCGTCGGACCCCGCACCCCCAGGCCCGCGCATCGTAGGCGCCGCCAGCCAGGCAGAGCCAGTCATCATGGGCTCCGCTGCCCCGGCACCCCGGCGCGAATCCATCCCAGAGCCAAGTCCAGATCCGATCTCCAATCGTAGCGACGTCGCGAGCTATGTCGCTGCCGAAGCCGCGAAACAACCGTCACTCGAACCGCAGCCCCAGGCTGAATTGCAAGCGGAACAACCAGGGCCGATAGCCACGACATACGCGCCACCGCAGATCGAAACGCTGCAGGCTGCCGTGCTCCAGGCCTTAACCGACGGAAACCAGCGCATCCTCGTCTCCATGCTCTCGTCTGGCGAATGGAGCGTCCAAGGCAACGAGCTAGTCATCAAAGTGGCCGAGTCGCAAACGGTGGTGGACATGTCACTCGGCCCCGATGCCAAGCGCCTTGCGATCGCATCGGCCAGTGGAATTCTCGGGCGCGCGGTGAAATTGAAAGTAGTCCCTGGCGCCACCGTGACTCCGCAAGAAAAGAAAAATGGCGGAGCCCCGCGACCCTCAGGCGGCCCCGGAGGCCGAGGCCGCGCCGAGCAAGACCCGATCGTTCGCCGTATGCAAGAAAAATTCAACGCCGAAATTCGCACCGTGATCGACTACAGAGACAAACGTTAGGAGGATTGTGTAATTGAGAAATTGGGTAATTTCGTAATTGAAGCCTACGGATCGATGGCCTCCAGTTTTCAATTACACAATTACCAAATTACTCGATTACAAAATGTCTATGGGCGGTTTTAACCTGCAAGACCTGATGTCGAAAGCCAAAGCGCAGTACGACTCCCTGCAGAAGAAAATGCAGGAAACCGTCGTCGAAGCCACCTCCGGCGGCGGCACCGTGACCGCTAAAATGGACGGCCGCAAGCAACTCCTCAGCCTGCGCATCGATCCCGAGGCGGTAAAGTCCGGCGACGTCGAGATGCTGCAGGACCTGGTGCTGGCCGCCGTCAACGAAGCTGCACGCAAAGTCGACGCGCAGATGCAATCGACGGTGGGCGGAATGCTGGGCGGATTGGGCATTCCGGGACTCTAGTGAGTTGAGTAATTGTGAAATTTGGTAATTGAGTAATTTGAAGAGTCGCGCAATTCGCAGCAGCAGCAATGGTCTAAACCGGTTTTAAATTACACAATTACCAAATTACAATTTACTAAATCTTCCATGTCCAAATTCGCCGAACCCATGTCGCGCCTGATTGACGAGCTGAAAAAGCTCCCCGGCGTCGGTGCCAAGAGTGCACAGCGTCTGGCCTTCTACATTCTCCGGTCCAGCGATGAAGACGCCGAGGCTCTCGCCGCGGCCGTACGCGACGTCAAGGCCAACTTGCGCCTCTGCTCCGTGTGTAACAACATCACCGACGTCGACCCGTGCGTCTATTGCACCAGCGCCACGCGCAACCAGCGCCTGGTCTGCGTCGTCGAGGAGCCCACCAACATCGCCGCCATCGAAAAAACCAAGCACTTCAACGGAGTCTTCCACGTCCTGCACGGGGCCATCTCGCCCTTGCACGGAATCGGCCCGGAGCAACTGCGCATCTCGAACCTGATCAGCCGCGTCGACTCCGGGAATGTGGATGAAGTAATTGTCGCGACCAATCCCACCGTCGAAGGCGAAGCCACCGCGACCTACCTCTCCCAGCAACTCAAGCGCGCCGGAGTGAAAGTCACCCGCATCGCCATGGGCATCCCAGTCGGCAGCGACATCGAATACACCGATGAGATCACCATGCTGAAGGCGATGGAAGGCCGCAGGGATATGTAGAAGTCCGTCGCCTGCGTTCAATTCTTTGAGTTTCGCGACTCGTTCTGAATCTGCGCCGTCCAGTCCGTTACCACAGTCAACGCCTCCGATTGCTCCTTATGAGTTCTGGTGTTCACGAGAAAACGTTGTCCGTCGCGCGTGACATCGTAGAATCCGACATTCCAGGGAAGCTGAAGGCGAAACAACGGTTGCGACGAGAGCACACGAAATTCTGACGCCGACTGGCGAACTTGGGCCGCAACCAATGTCAGATCTTTATTCACATAGAACAGCTCTTTTCCGTCGCCCCGCCAGCGCGGATCGTTCCCGCCGCCGGAAGACACCGCGATCCGCGCACCTGGCCCGGGAAAGGGTGTGACATACACCTCCCTGCTGTTTTCGTCGTTGTACACCAGCCAATGTCCATCCGGAGAGAATCTGCCAGTCCCGGCGTTCTCGATGTCGAGTACCGATACTCCATTGTCGGCGTCCACAACGCGAAGCATGTCTTGCCAATGTTCCCGTCCCTCATACTTGGTGACTTCGATTGCCAAATGGCGGCCATCTGGAGACCAGTCGGTTGGTTGAACAAGATCGGCCCGCACTCCGCCGGGTCGGGTCTCCTCACCCGAACCGTCGGCTGCATGCGCCAGCAACGTTGAAATCTTTCCCATCGTATCCCGATAAGCAATCTGTTTGCCGTCCGGCGACCACACAGGTCGGTACAAGTTCGAACCTGATTCATCGGCAACCAATGGAATGCGGGTTCCACGATCTACGTCGTATATCCAGATCTTTTCCCGCGCATTCGCAGGTGCAACTCCCACGGCAATTCGTGTCCCGTCAGGTGAGATAGCCTGCCGTTCGAACGTTTCTGGCTGTCCCAGCACTCCCAGCGTTTTTCCGCTTCGATCTATCCATGACAGTACCGTATTTACGCCAACTCCCGAGCTTCCATAGATCAACGTGCCATTGGTCGAAACACTAAACAGACCATCGTGGAAAAACGTGCTGTATTGAATGTCTCTAGCCACTGGCAGTACGGGTCCGCTCAGTTCCAGGCGCGAAGAATCGAACTTCTGAGCCACAAGATCGCCGTCGCGGGTGAATAGTAGAAAGCCCTCTGAATATTGTGCGTTCGTGGACGAAAGCTGCAACCGCCGCGCTTTCTCGCCATCGAGCGAACCAACCCATACCCCGTCATCATGACTCACATAGGTTGGATATCTCCAATCAAGATAGAGAAAATGCGTGCCATCCGGAAGAAAAGCGGGCCACATTTGTCCAATCGAGTCTTTGGGAAGATCCGCACCTGCAATCGGTTCGGGAGAACCACCGTTTTCGGCTACGCGCTTCAAACCGGAAGCAAACGTTGCGAACACAATCACGCCTCGCGATGACCAAGCTCCCCCCATGGAGAATTGTCCTGCCTGACAAACGTTGCTGACCGCTCCACCAGAAACATCGACTTTCTTCAGGGTCCCCGGAACAAAGAAAGCAATGAACCGGCTGTCAGGCGACCAGAAGGGGTTGGACGCATCCTCGCTGCCGGCGATGGGCTGTGCCTCCGACACATCGAGCCTCCGCAACCAGAGTTGCGTATGGCCGTTCCGCATGGCGATGATGGCGAGAAATTTTCCGTCTGGGGAAATCGCCGCCGGTTGCGTTATGTTCGCCCAGAAGCCGTCACCCGGCGGCGGCAGAATTGCAGCTTGCACCGACGTTCGGGACGTGTTGGGGTCGTATCGAACAAAGAAAACTGTAATCGTCAATCCGAGCAACGCCAGTTCCGCTGCAGTTCTTAGCCACGCCCACCGCCGACTCGCTCCAGTCCTGACCGCAGCCGTCGCTGAACTGCCCGAGCCCGACAACGCTCCCAGCGCAAACGACACATCGCGCGCTGACTGAAACCTCTCTTCCGGATTCTTCTCCAGGCAATGCCGGACGATCCGCTCCAGCGCGGGCGGGATGTTACGGCCCGTATCCGCAAGTTCGGGCGCATCCTCCTTCAGAATCGCGCTCATGGCTTCCACCGGAGTCGCGCGGTCAAACGCGCGCTTGCCTGAAAGCATCTCGTGGAGAATCGCGCCGAAGCTAAACAAGTCCGAGCGATGGTCGGCCACTTGGCCACGCACCTGCTCCGGTGACATGTAGCCGACCGTGCCCATTACGACGCCCGGCTCCGTCTGCGAAGCCAAGGTCGCCGCGTCGGGAGTCACCGCTTCCGGCATCAGTTTCGCCAGCCCGAAATCCAGAATTTTCACCCGCCCGTCACGCGTGACGAAGATATTCTCGGGCTTCAGATCGCGATGCACGATCCCCTTTTCGTGCGCCGCACCGAGCCCACGGGCAACCTGCTCGGCACACTCCGCAGCCTTCCGCACCGGCAACGCTCCCGCATTCAGACGAGCGCGCAGGGTTTCGCCCTCCAGAAACTCCGTGACAATATATGGTGAGCCGTCATTCTCGCCAAAATCGTGAATACTCAGAATGTTGGGATGGTTCAGAGCCGCGACTGCTTGCGCCTCCTGCTGAAATCGACGCAAACGCTCCGCATCCCGAGCGAATGCGGCAGGCAAAACTTTTATGGCAACCTCGCGATTCAGCCGCAGATCGCGGGCGCGGTAGACCTCTCCCATGCCGCCAGCACCTGCCGGCGCGACGATCTCGTAGGGCCCCAGATGCGTCCCTGCCGTGAGAACCATAAGTGGCGGGAATTATAGCGGAGAAAGTTCCTGTGGCGAGGTGGCTTGCTCCTGGCGCGACCGAAATCTGGACGGTGCACAACTTCCTGTGCAACTTGTGCAAGACTTTGCTCACTGCACCGCGGGTACGGTCAGCAAACAGCCGGCATTGCGCGCCGATAACAAATTTACAATCATTAAGTTACGCAACATCCCAAGGGTTTCACTTGAATCGAAATCCTGGCCCAAAACTTGCACCTCCAGGCCCGTCTGTTTCCTCGCTCGATTGGAATCTTTCGCCTCTGCTTGGCGACTTGGACTTGGCAAGAGGAAGCAATTCCGGGCGACCGGACTGGCCCTAACCCAGCCAGAAAAGCAGCCTCAGCGCCAGTCGCGCCGCGCTGCGATGTAACCGCATCCAACTCGACGCATAGAAGCCGGGCCAACCAGCCCGGTTTTCTTTTAGGGATTGTTTTAGTGCTCTCAGCCGCGCGAACTGCAGCGGCTCTGGCGGATCAGCACGGCATTTCCGGTTCGAGGAATACATTCATCTCTTCGGCTTCCGTTGCCAAACCTTCCGGCAAGGTTCCGCGGTTGTACTCAGCCATCCGGTTCTTCCACTTTAAGAAATCCGTGATGCTCTGCGGTTCGATGCGTACCTCGACTCGCCGCAAGCTCGCAAGCAGGAGATTCATTTCATAGCGGAGCCCGGTGGCTGTCCGCAGGTTTTTCGCTGATGCTTGCATCATCTCTATCCGACCGCGGCGCAATTCCAATAATCCCCAGCCTGCGGGGAGTTCCTCAAGCTTGATCAATGCCGGTGGCGTCAGATAAAAACGCTCGCTCCCGACCCCCTGCTCAGG
>Ga0209166_10004266_pt1 | contig 10058 bp, 8 predicted proteins | sample Coa_R1_3_FD_187151 | JGI IMG/M metagenome (GOLD analysis project Ga0209166, IMG submission 187151) | Surface soil microbial communities from Centralia Pennsylvania, which are recovering from an underground coalmine fire - Coalmine... | ecosystem: Environmental > Terrestrial > Soil > Unclassified... | reverse complement strand
TCCGATAGCGATGGCTGATTTTGCGGTTCACCAGGCTGGCAACAGCACCCAGGGCGATGGCAACCGCCGGCAGCAACTGCAGCCCATAACGCACGTTGTAATAAGAAAACGGCCGCCACACCGGTATGAAGATTGGCACCGCGCCGTAAGCTATGGAAAGAGAATAGAAGAGCAGCGGCAGCCAAAGAAAAACCACGATCCAGAAAAATTTTCTGTTGAGCAGAATCACGACTCCTGCAACTGCCAGCAGGACCAGTGCAATCTGCAGCTTTCCGTCGCCCAGGTTGAGCCGTGCATCTTTCCAGTAGTAAACCGCGGCCACCTTCATGCTGTGATCGCCGGGATGCGGCGGGTCGCCTGGCCGTGTTGCCCGCTTCTCAATGCTCCGCGCGGAATAGGGGCCATTGGCAAACTCCAGCGGATTTCGATATACGCCAAAGTTATATGCCATCCAAAATAACGGTATCGCGGCAGTGAGCAAGGCGAACTTCCAGACCGCCATCTTGAGTTGGGCGCGCAGCCGGCCTGGCGCCGAGAAAAAACTCATCAGCACAGCCACGCCAACAGTCACAGCCAGAAACCAGGAGTCGTAGCGTGTGAGCATGGCTGCCGCCAGAGTTATGGCACAAAGCCGAAGCGAGCGCCTCGCCCCGCCCAGCGCCTGCTGACGCTCTTGATCGCTTGCGTCGGGAATTGCCGCTCGCTTGCGCGCCGCAATGAACTCGGCGAACCATACAATCGCCCAGATGGTCAGGGCAAGCGAAAGCGATTCGGTCATGGCAGTTGCCTGCATATAAATGAGGTTGGGATTGAGCAGCAGAACCAGCGCCGCAACCCATCCACCCCAACTCGCTTCACGGCTGGATTGCTCTCCTTGATTGGCTATGCCGAGCAGTCCACTCCAAAACAGCCGGGCTATTCCCAAGCCGGCAAAAACATAAGCGATCATGGAGACAACTGACCCGCCAACTCCGCTTTGCCACAGCCATTGAGGAAACACAAAAGGAATCGTCAGTAGGTGCGGCAGGGGCAGCCAGACTGTTCCCAGTTGCAATGGACCTGGTGTGCGCGAGTCAAAGACCCGCCGGGCAATGTTGATATGGGCCACGGCATCGCCGTAGAGAAGAATTTCGCCATGGCCATAGAAATAAAGAAAGCTCAAAATGGAGATGAGAGCGGCAACAATCGCCAGCACCCAGGAGTTCCAACGGTGACGGCGCGGCTGCACAGGCGAAGTGCCTTGCGTCCACGCAACCGGTTCGGCCGAAGTGGTTTCCATGAAAAGAAGTTACTCCAGATGGGTCATCTCGCGGAAGAGCTGAAAGCGGGCATCAATTTCCTGGCGCGTAAGCGTGAGCAGGCGCTCGGTGCCGAAGCGCTCCACGGCAAAGCCGCCCATCACGCCTCCGTAGAACATGGCGCGCTTGAAGACATCGGCTGTGACTTTTCCCTGCGAGGCGATGTATCCCAGGAAGCCCCCGGCAAACGCATCCCCGGCGCCGGTTGGGTCGCGCACTTCATCGAGCGGCAGAGCCGGCGCGCGAAAAGGATGTCCGCCAAAACCGAAAGCTCCCTTTTGAAAGAAAATGGTCGCGCCGTATTCGCCGTGCTTGATGACCAGCGCCTTGGGACCAAGGGCAAGAATCTTATTCGCCGAGCGCAGCAGATTGTTGTCTTTGGCGAACTGGCGGGCTTCACCATCGTTAATGATCATGATGTCAATATCGCCGATGGCCTGAGCAAGCTGCTGGGGCGTGGTCTCGATCCAAAAGGGATGCGTATCCAGACCCACAAATTTCGCGCCGCGCATCTGCTTTCGCACTTCGCTCTGCAGTTCCGGATTAATATTGCCCAAAAAGATGTATTCCGAATCGCGATAGCCGGCAGGAATCTTCGGCTGAAACTTCTCAAAGACGTTCATCTGCAGGTCGTGCATCTTGCAGTCATTGGGATTTTCCCCGTACTCGCCCGACCAGTGAAAGGTTTTGCCGGCGGCATGCTCGATGCCGGTGATATCGATTCCATGTTTGCGAAAAACATCTTCGTGCTGTTTGCCAAAATCCTCCCCAACAACCGCGATCACGCGAACTTGCGTAAAGTAGCTGGCAGAAAGGGCAAAGAAAGTCGCCGAACCGCCCAGGCTGGCCCGCACCTTGCCGTAAGGACTCTGAATGTCATCGAGAGCAACTGAACCCACAACCAGGATGGCCATCGTTCAGTTCGCTCCGGCTTTCTTGTCGAGATACTTATCCAGAAAGAGAGCCAGCTTCTTGCGCGTGGCGGCGGGAATCTTGTCGGGTTGAGTCAATAGCGCGTGTTGCAGCGCCGACCCGCACTTGCAACTCCGGGTCTTGGGCATGGCAGCAACCGCGCGCCTTACCACCTCGCAGGCGTTGCTGGCATTTTTGTTCAGCACGCCGATAATCTGCTCAACCGTGACCGAATCATGATGCGGATGCCAGCAGTCATAGTCGGTCACCATAGCCACAGTGACGTAACAAATCTCAGCTTCGCGCGCCAGCTTGGCTTCCTGCAGGTTGGTCATGCCGATCACATCCATACCCCAACTGCGATAGATATTCGACTCTGCCTTGGTGGAGAACTGCGGGCCCTCCATGCACAAATAAGTCCCGCCCAGTTTGGAGGTCACCTTGGCGCCGTCACAGGCGCCTTTGATCACCTTGCCCAGCTCGCCGCAAACCGGGTCAGCAAAGCTTACGTGCGCCACCACACCTTCGCCGAAGAAAGTCGAGACGCGGTGTTTGGTGCGATCGAAGAACTGGTCGGGGATGACGAAATCCGTAGGCTTGTGCTCCTCTTTGAGCGAGCCCACCGCCGAGAGCGACAGGATGCGTTCCACTCCAAGCTGCTTCATGCCGTAGATGTTGGCGCGAAAATTAAGTTCCGTGGGCGAGATGCGATGCCCGCGTCCGTGGCGCGCCAGAAAAGCGACGTTGCGCCCTTCCAGCTTGCCCAGGACATAAGGGTCGGAAGGCGCTCCGAAGGGCGTGCTGAGTTCAACTTCGTGCACATCGCTGAATCCGGGCATGGAATACAGACCACTGCCGCCGATGATTCCAATTTCTGCCTGTTGCAAAGGGACTCTCCTGAGTGAGATGCCGAATTGCTGATTATACAAAAGCCCGGTACCATGAAGGGCCATGCTGGGTTCCAAGAAGATAATCGCTTTCGCTCCCACCCGAGATGCCAAGAAGGCAAAGCCCTTTTTCCAACAAATGTTGGGGCTTCGCCTGGTCAGCGAAGACCAGTTTGCCCTCGTCTTCGACGCCAACGGAATCATGCTGCGCGTGACGCCCGTGCCGGAACTTAAGCCTCACCAATTTACGATTCTGGGATGGGAAGTCACGAATATTGAGGAAACCGTGTCAGGGCTTCAGAAAAGAGGCGTTGCCTTTGAAAGATATGGGTTCCTGCAACAGGATGATCTTGGAATTTGGGCCGCGCCCGGCGGCGCCAAGGTGGCCTGGTTCAAAGATCCTGACGGCAACCTACTCAGCGTTTCACAGCATGTGTGAACGGAAAGTTTTTCGGCGCATGAAAAGAGCGGATGTAAAGGCTGCAGAAAAAGTCCGTTTCTTGTCATTCCGACACGAAGTGGAGGAATCCCTATTTATACCGATGACTTATGGTGTGCCACCTATAGACCCTTAAAACTCATAGGGATTCCTCCCCTCGGCTTCGCTCGGGGCAGACTAAGAACGCGTGGCTCCTTGGAATAACAATGCAAGCATAATCGCAAACTCATTTTTTCTACAGCGAGCCCTTGCGTATCTGGATGCTGCCTACGCGATCCCGGATCACGATCGCTGGTCCTCCACCGTTAATCGGACCTTTCAGCTCTCCGTCAGCGGCCGTCTGCATGGTGATGGGAAAATCCGAATGAATTCTGCCCGAGTAGTGATTCCCGCGAGCATCGAGGTTCGCTCTGATGTCTGAAGGCAGATCGAGAGTAATTCCGCCTCCGATTGTTTCAAATGCACTGTCGGCCGTCGGCTGGCCGGTGATCCTGGCCCGTATGGAGCCGCCTGAGGTCTTCGCCTGTACAGCATCGCCGGCCCCATCGATTTGAATGCTGCCACCGGCGGTGTAGGCTTCCACTTTGCCACTTACTTTGCCGATGCTGATTCCCCCGCCGGCAGTGCGGATATCAACATTGCCATTCACATCGCCGCACTGAATGTGTCCGCCGGCGGTGTGCAGCGCCGCGTTACCCTTCGCGCTGGCAAGATCAATATGGCCGCCCGCCGTCCGGGCTTCGACAGGGCCGCCGATCTTGCCGAGGCTGATATGTCCTCCAGAAGTTTCTGCCTGCACCTTGCCGTCGATGTCGCCGATCTCCATGTGTCCGGCCTGGGTCGCGAGGTCCAGATTGAATTGCCTGGGCACGGTGATGATGAAATCCATCTGTCGCAGGTCGCGAGCATAGGAGAGACAGCGGTGATTATGGCAAAAACTGCTGTCGCCTCCTTGATCGGATTCCGTCCATCCGGTCTTGAACCTTGCCCGATAATGCACCGTCTCGCCTTCCTGCGAGGTTTCGATCTCCAGATCGTCGAGAATTTTTTTCGCTTCTTGCTCGCTGGGTGCCTGGACCTTGCGGTCCAATTGAATGGTGGCAGTTTGGGTTTCACCCGGCTTGACGTTTACCGTGCCGTACTCGGAATCGAAATTGAGCGTTCCTCCGGGGTGTACGTTGAAGGTCTTTTGACTATGATCTTCAAAGTCTTCACCGAATAGCATCGGCCCGCGCAGTAACATCCCCGCACACAGCGTCGCTGAAAACAATAACAGTGCCCTGGTTCGATATTTCATAGAAAGCCTCCTGCCCATCTGTCGGTGTTAGACGAAGGCGATTCCTGCGGGTAAGCGGAAAATTGAAGACTAAATAATTAAGAGACAGCATGACATTCTTGAACATTGTCTAGATTTCGTTATTGAGAGGGAAAATCCAAAGGGTAGTCCGATTTGAGCCGCCGGTGGTTCCAATCTCCATCGGAGGTCCTTCGCCTGCGGCTCAGGATGACATTTTTTAACAGTATGGATTTTTCAAGGATGTAAACAGAGCTAAACCAGCTCTAATCACTTGATTGCGACTTTGGAGGGCTGTGCTGCCTCTTGCCACACGGCCTTACTCAGCGCCGCCTGGGTTTTTGCATCAAAGCTTTCCATTACCAGCACTGTATTACCGTGCTGTTCGACTGCAACCGAGCCTTCGTCCGTGGTCCAATACCAGATGCTGTCATAGCCGGCAACGGGGTCGGGTTTTACACTTTTCGCGGGCGCATCTGCTTTTGCATCTGTTGACTCCGGCTCATCTGATTCCTGGGGATCAACAAAACGATACCGCTTCAGCAGCATGGAATTGTAAGTCTGAGCGAATTGCATGGCGATCTCTGGCGACGACCAGCGGGAAAGGTAGAATAGCGCAATTGATTTGGTGGTTACAGGTTCAGCGTCTTTCTTCTCTGCCTTGGCAACGCCCTTATCTGTACTCTTGTCTGAGGCCGGCGACCGGGCATCCGGGGGTTCATGCTTCAGGGCGGCGTAATACGCCCCGCCCCGCCACTCGGGCGCAAGCTTGTCTGCCAGTTTTTCGCTGGTGAATTGCTTGAGCAGAACCATGACGTCGAACTGGCCGACCGAGCCGACGTCGTAACGTTCATAATCCTTTCCCAGCACCGCTGCCATGTGCGGCAGCGTCAGCGGCTCCAGCACCTCGCCCGCGAGATACCCCTCCGGGCTCATGATGTCATGACTGCTGCGCGGAGGCCGCTTCATGGCCCCGGCATACGCCATGTCCTTGCCGCCTTTGCGCAATAATGCCTGCACAAAGCTCAGCCCGTAGCGATAAGGAAACCCCAAAGACTCGCGCATGTAGAGAGGCGCGTTGGAGTAGATGGGTGAATCTGATCCATCGGAGATGTTTTGTTTCAGGGCTTCCACAAACGAAGGGGCGGTGGAAACCGTAAGTCCGGAATCCTTGAGCATGTAATCAATCAGCACAGCCATGCCCTGCCCTTCCACTAAAGCCTGGCGGGCGGTTTGCTGCTCGTCGCTCGCAATATCTTCCGCATCCTGGTCGAGCGGATGCCCGGCTTTTTTTGCTTCCTCTTCAGCGTCGCCTGCAAGCCACTTCTTCAGATCGAAATTCTGGTCCTGCAAGGCATGGGTGAGCTCATGGGCCATCACCGGCTTCTGCTGTTCGGAAGGGATCCAATCCATCAGGTAGATGGTTTTGTCTTTAATCTGGTAAAAACCCGCCACCTGTTCGCGCATGAGCGAGACCAGATATGTGCGCAGATCGAAACTGCGAGGCAGAAAGCCAAATTTCTTCAACACCAGCTCCGAACGTTGCAGGCGCTTGGCGTCTTCGTCATCCTTCATACGGTCGCTCAGACTCTGTGCAACCTGGTCGCGGCTGCTGAGCTCGCGCTTTACGTTGTGCCGGATCGGCAGGTTGGTATCTTCGCTCGCGAAGCGCAGGATGTCGTCAAGCGAGCGAAACAGTTCATCCGCCTCTTTTTTTGAAAGCTTGCTCTCCGGTTGCGTGGCCGGCGCCGTGGCTTGCGCCATGAGCCAGCCTGGGGAGAGCAAACAAAACAAGAGCAGGAGGAAATAAATCCCTCTCCAGCGCCGGCGTATGGGAGTTTTATAATAGAAGCGGTTGCGGGTAGGCATCATGGTTGTAACAGGTCCGGTACTTCATCATCATATGTGATTTGCCGGTCTTTTTGTTTTTGCCGAGTATGGAAAACTCCGAAGGCAATCTCCGCCAGCAGGCGCAAGAGTATTTTCGTCAAGCCTACGAGCGCCAGATGAACGGTGAACTGGATGAAGCCATCGCTCTCTACACCCGCTCCATCGAGACCCTGCCCACAGCCGAGGCTTATACCTTTCGCGGCTGGACCTACTGCTTCAAAGAAGACCTCAACCGCGCCATCGCCGATTGCCTGGAGGCCATCAAGGTTGACCCGGATTTCGGCAATCCTTACAACGACATCGGCGCTTACCTGATCCAGCTAGGCAAGTGGGACGACGCTATCCCCTGGCTGGAACATGCCATCAGCGCAAAACGCTATGAGTCATATTACTTCCCCCATTTCAATTTAGGACGCGTCTATGAGCACAAACGCGATTGGAAGAAAGCCAGGAACTACTACAAACGGGCCTACGAGATGAACCCACAATACGTGATCGCATTGCGCGCCCTCAAACGATTGGAAGTCATGTGGAACTGAGTAATCCAAAGATCTTTGGAAATCTGCGTTTATCTGCGTCCATCTGCGGCGTTTTTATCCTGCCCACCTCGATAAACTGGCCACAGCGGGCCGCAATTGCGATAATGCAATCATGCCGCAGGCCGAGGTCCAACAAAGCGCCCGAGTGATGCGCCGCGAGAAGCGCACGGTTGCACGCAACTCGGTGGCGGCAGCCGTGGTTGTGACCACCCTCAAACTGATTGTGGGCCTGACCACCGGCAGCCTGGGAGTTCTGTCGGAAGCGGCTCACTCCGGCCTGGACCTGGTTGCCGCAATCATTACGCTGTTCTCTGTGCGCGTGGCTGATAAGCCGGCAGACGCCGACCACCAGTATGGACACGGCAAGATAGAAAATTTTTCCGCCTTCATTGAAACCGGTCTTTTGCTGCTGACTTGCGTATGGATCATCTGGGAGGCGGTCCGCCGCATGTTTTACCATCACGTGGAGATCGAGCCCACTACGGCCGCCTTTGCCGTGATGACTTTTTCGATGATTGTGGATTTCTGGCGTTCGCGCGCCCTGAAGAAGATCGCCAATAAATACCAGAGCCAGGCCTTGCAGGCCGACGCGTTGCATTTTGGAACAGACGTTCTCTCCAGCGGAGTAGTGATCGTTGGGCTGCTGCTGGTAACCGCCGGGAGGAGGTTGCACATCGCCCAGCTTCAAGATGCTGACCCGATTGCGGCATTGTTCGTGGCCGCAGTTGTGATGTATGTCAGCTCCCGCCTGGCACGGCAGACCGTGGATGCCCTGCTCGATGCCGCACCCACCGGCGCGCGCTCGCAGATCATGAGGGAAGTGGCGCGGATTGATGGCGTGCTGGAGATGGACCGGGTCCGAATCCGCCGCGCGGGAAACAAGTATTTCGCCGATCTTTCCGTGGGCCTGGGACGCAACGTGACCTTCCAGCGCTCCGAACAGATCACCGACCGGGTAACGCAGGCGGTGCGGCAGGTGCTTCCCGATGCCGACGTGGTGGTCCATTCGCTCGCCCGGCCCAGGCGCACGGAAAATGTCTTTGACCGCATTCGCGCGGTGGCCACGCGCAACAATCTTAACGTGCACGATGTGAGCGTGCAGGACCTTCGCGGCAAGCTGCACGTGGAGCAGCACCTTGAGCTCGACGAAACCTTGAGCCTCAAAAATGCGCACGACGTTGTAACCCAGGTAGAAAGCGAGATGCGGCGCGATGTGCCGGAAATTTCGTCCATCCTGACGCATATTGAAAGCGAGCCTTCCACCATCGAACCCGGCGACCAGGTGCTGCAGGATTCCGCGCTGAAAAAACGGCTGCAGCGCATTGCCCATGAATTTCCCGAGATCCTCGACATGCACGACGTTGTGCTCAAACGCGTGCGCGACCGCATGTATCTTTCCTGCCATTGCACAATGTCGGATGAGCTGCCGCTCTCCCGGGTGCATGATGTTTCCACCGCGCTGGAGGCGCGCTTCAAGCAGGAGGCGCCCGAGCTTTTCAAAGTCCTGATTCACCCTGAACCGCAGACCGACAACCGGAGGTAGAAGTGCAGTTCTCGGTTCTCAGTTCTCAGCCACGGCCCTCAGAATCACAAACATAGAATCACTAATATTAAGGAGATAGAGATGTCACAGGTAACTGCCAGCGCGCGCTGGACCGATGGAGAGCGTTTTACGGGAATGGCCGGTAGCCGCCACGCCCAGATGATCGATTCCGACCGCCAGAGCAACACCGCAACCAGTCCCATAGAGCTGGTGTTGATTGGATTGTGTGCGTGCACCGCGACCGACGTGGTGAGCATCTTGCGCAAGAAACGCGAGCCCTTTACCGGAGTCGAGGTTCATGCCGAGGCCGAACGCGCCGCCGAGCCGCCGACCGTATACACGAAAATAAAGTTGATTTACAAAATCAGCGGCAAGGTTTCCCGCAAGGCGGCGGAAGACGCTGTGCGGCTCTCCAAAGAAAAATATTGCTCGGTATCGGCCATGCTGCAGAAGACGGCGCAGATCAGCAGCGAGATTGAAATCATATAAATTCTGCATCTTTTGCCGGAATTTGTTAGTCTGATGCGTTATGAAGCAAAAAACCATAGTCATGTTCATCCAGGCGGGTTGACCGCCCTGTGATTGGGCCAAGGCCTACCTCTCGGAGAGAGGGATCCCATTTGAAGAACGCGACGTGCGCGCCGACCCGAACGCGGTGCGTGAGCTGGTGGAAACATATCAAAGCCGCTCCACGCCTACGATCGTCGTGGGCGAAAAAGTGATGATCGGTTTCGATCCTGAACGGCTCGAAAAATTGCTCTCTGAATAACGACACCAACAATAAGGCTTTGCATCCCTGGCGCGGTTATTTTTATATCGCGGCGGCGGCCTTGTGCTGGGGAATTTCCGCCAACTTGGGCAAGGCAATGTTCAGCGGTCGCAGCATTGCAGGGCTGCCTCCGGTGCGGCGCCTGGATGTGCAAATTCTTTCCCAGGGCCGGGTGACTATTGCCTTCCTTGTGCTCGCAGCTTTGCTGTTGCTGCTGCGCGGAAGAAAAGCTCTTGCCATGAGTAGCGGTGATGCGTTGCGGTGCATGGCGCTCGGTGTACTGGGAGTGGCGGGAGCGAATTATTTCTACTACTACGCCATTTCGGTGACTTCTGTTTCGGTCGCCATCATCGTGCAGTACACAGCGCCGGTATGGGTGCTGCTCTACATGGTTTCTCGTGGATACGAGAGAGCAACCCTCTTTCGAATTCTTGCGGTCGCCGCCGCCGTACTGGGAATCGCGCTTGTGATTGGAATTGTCGGCCAG